>ENA-ORXD01002636-ORXD01002636.1-sediment-metagenome-genome-assembly--contig:-NODE-2636-length-11554-cov-55.690076_pt1 | contig 11554 bp, 8 predicted proteins | sample MGYA00237862_ERZ511471 | MGnify/ENA metagenome assembly ERZ511471 | reverse complement strand
CTGATCCGGAAGGAAGTGGGCCTCGGCCAGCAGACTTCCAAAGGAGTTCATCCGGTCTGGAAATACTCCCTTGTTCCTGGAGCCATGGAAGCGGTGGTCCGGAATCTTGGCATCTTCTCAAACATGCGGATCAATATCGATGATGCTGACCTGAAGAAGAGGCTCGATGAGGTCCGGGAAGCCGTGGAGGGGGAGATCACCGGGAAAAAACCGATGGTGATACTCCTCGGAGGAACAGACGATGGAAAACTTTTCATTCTTGAAAATGCAGATACACGGGTCGGCCGTATCGATCCCTCGCAGCCTGGTACAGCCGATCTGTCGTCTGACATCACCCTCTCCAGAGGATACTCCTCGGTCAGCCGCATCTCGAAACCCCATGGAATATTCAGGAAAGAGGGTCAGAACTACTACTTCGAGGATCGGGGGAGTAGTGGGGGATCCTATCTCAATAGTGCCGAGCTTCAGAAGAGGCAGCCGGCCGTGCTCCATGATGGTGACCTCCTTGAACTTGGAAAAGGGGCCCACGGTGCACGACTCCTCGTCATTCTTCCCTGATCACCATCATCACCGGTCCTGACATGAACCCCCGCCTGCCCTGTTTCCTGATCGGAGTAATCCTCATCGCGGGATTGGTAAGTTGCACCTCTGCAGCACAGGGCTACTACATCATCTCCGCAACGGCAGAACCAGGGGGCTCCATTATTCCCTCGGGTGAAATCTGGGTCAGGGAAGATGGAACCCAGATATTTGCCATTCTGGCAGAAGATGGATATAAAATAGGGATGGTTACTGTTGACGGGAATCCTGTCGGTCCGGTTCAGGTCTATACGTTCTATTCTGTCGCGGCTGATCATACCATCTCAGCAACATTCGTCAGGCTGACCGGATCGATCTCCGTTGAATCCGAGCCTTTTGGTGCATCGGTATACATCGACGGGTCTTATGCGGGAAAGACCCGGAAACAGGGACCCCTGGTCATCGAGAATGTGCCGGCCGGAATGAGAACCATCGAACTCCGGCTGGAGGGATACGAGATATGGAACCAGCAGGTTCAGGTGAGAGTGAGCGAGACAACGGTAATTTCCCTCGTCAAGCTCATCCCTGTTCCATCTCCCACGACTGTAATCACCACCATACCAACCACATCACCCACCACCACCGTCCCGACCACCTCACCAACCACATCACCCACTACCACCGTCCCGACTACCTCACCAACCACATCACCCACCACCACTATCCCGACTACCTCACCGACCACCAAGCCAACCACAACCGTCCCGACTACCTCACCAACCACATCACCCACCACCACCGTCCCGACTACCACGGTGACAACCACCCCCACAACCACGGCCACTACCGCTCCTACTACCACGGTAACAACCACTCCCACAACCACTCCCACAACCACGGCCACTACAATACCGACCATGACCAGTACTACCACGGTGACTACAATACCGATGACGACGGTTACGACTCTCCCCACAACTCTACCGGGCATCACCGGGACAACGAGGCCGTTTCCTACCTATACCACACCGGCAGCCACGCAGGTGGTGACGACCATTCCCTCCACCACCTCCCCAACCGGAAACGGGAATGTCACCGGTCCTGCCCTCCCCCCCTGGATACGCGGGATGAGCGGCATCCCCGCTCTCATGCTGATGGGAGGGCTCTGCGCCGGGCTGGTTATGGTGGATCTCTTCTCCCGCCAGATTCCGGAATCATCGATTCCCCGCTCCCGGAGGGGAGTCCTGTTCCTGGCCTACCTGATAATCATCGGTGGCCTGATAGGGGCACTCACCCTGTTCAGCAGAGAGCTGACTACCGCACAGGAGATCCCCCCCTTTATTACCATCCTGATTCCGGTATGCGGGTACCTGCTGATCTCAGGTCTGGCCCTCCTCGCCGGAACGCTCCTGTCCCACCCACTAAGGTGGACCCTCGGCGGCCATATCCTGATATCGTTGATTGCTGCATTCACGGCAGCACTTGCCCTGATTGGTTCATCTTCCGATCTCATGATTCCAATCCTGATTTCCTTCGGCTCAGCAATCATAGGCGGATTTGCCGCACGATGGGAGTATGTCTCCTTCGCATTCAATGGCCAGGAAAGGACAGGATCAGCAACAGAACCGTTCACCGACACCGGCCCCAACGCAACCATAATCCCGTCCCGAACCAGTCCGACCACTCCCTCAACCTTTCCGACTGAGCTTCTCGAGAAGTACGCCAATCCGGAACTGATCGGAGTGGGGGGTATCGCCCGGGTATTCCGTGCAGAGAATACCATATCCGGCGAGAGTGTTGCCCTGAAAATACCGGTCCAGTTCAATGAGACCGCAGGAAAATGCTTCATGAAGGAGATCAAAGCCTGGGAGGATCTCAACCACGAAAACATCGTCAATATCCATGAGATGAACATCCTGCCCGTCCCCTACGTGGAGATGGAGTATATAGCGCAGTCGCTTGCCGATCTGAAGAAACCGCTCATTCCTGAAGAAGCCGCCCGGATCGTACGGGGAATTGCAGAAGGACTCGCGTATGCCCATTCACAGGGGATCATTCACCGTGACATCAAGCCGCAGAATATTCTCCTCACCGAAACCGGGGTCCCGAAGATCACCGACTGGGGGATGAGCAAGGTGATGGGGGCATACATGCCCCACACCATTACCGGATTTTCCCTCTCATATGCAGCTCCTGAACAGATTGCCCCGGATACGTTCGGAGATACCGATCAGCGGACCGACATCTACCAGCTCGGTGTAGTCTTCTACGAGCTGCTGACCGGTGAACTTCCCTTCGCCGGCGATGATATCTCCCTGGTCACCAGGCGGATTATCAGTGAAGAGTCCCCGCTTCCTTCGGATGAAGTCCCGGGCACGTATCCCCTCGACGCAATCGTGAAACGCTGCCTTAAAAAAGATAAGGAAAAACGGATTCAAGGGGCAGACGACCTGATTGCCGCGATCGACCAGTATGCATCAGGGGAGATCGAGACCGGTCGGTACGAAGTGTTCGAAGAGTGATGCAATTCAGGGTGAGTATGGAGTCGGGAGGCTCGGCCGCAGAAACCGGGTGGAACCCCCGTCTCTTCCGGTTCTGCCGCGGAAACCTCCCCTGAGCAGATCGAACTAGGTGCTGCATTGGATGAAGCAGTGCGTGGATGCTCTTTTTGGCACCAGGCACTATGGAGTGCCGACCGGGTTGAACATCTACCTTCCCTGCCGATTATCGCACGCAGATTCCCGGGTGCTCCGGCATTCTCCACCAGAACCTCTTCTGGAGATATCAGCTCATAAAATGCCTCCATATACAAGGTTCACCACCGGGAACCGATACTACAATGATTGAACCGTGCGGTTGGAACCGCTCTCAGTAGTTCCTCCTGACGGATCAGCGTCATGATTCCGGGAGGTCTTCCGGTGACCGGATGCGGCGATGCTGCGACCGATTGCCCTGAAGGCACTCTCGATATCCTCATAATTGGGGATCTGGTAATGGCGCAGGACCCGCATCCCGCCCTTCATCGTATCGCCTCCGAGCAGACACCCGATCACCATCTTCCGGGTATTCTGTGAGAAGCGGGCAATCTCCTGGGCAAGGAGGGTTGGATCCAGAACGGCGGAAGGCACGGCGATGATTACGGCAATGTCCCACGCCTCCTGGAATTGTACTATGGTATCGAGCACCCGTGCATACCGCTCAACTCCTCCGTCACCGATTATATCCATCGGGTTTCCCCGGTTCCAAATCGAAGGGAGAAACGAATCGAGGGCTTCGAGAAGGCGGGGTGGAAGAGAGGGAAGATCCACGCCGAATCGGTCGGCATAATCGGACGCGAGGACGGCAAATCCTCCTGCAGTGGTGATCACCACGGCGCGGGAACCTTCAGGGTAGCCCTGGGACACCATCAGCTCAGCGACATCAAAGGCCTCACGGAGAGAATAAACGGGTATTGCCCCGGCCTGAAAGAATGCGGCTCTGTACACTTCGAAATCTCCGGCAAGAGACCCCGTATGAGAGGCTGCTGCCCTTTTCCCGTTGGCTGATGAACCTGATTTGAGCACAATCACCGGTTTTTCCCGGCTTATCTCCCTGACCGTATCGAGAAATGCAGGACCGTCCCTGATTTCCTCGATGTAGAGGATGATGGCCCGGGTCTCCGTATCAACTGCAGCAAACCGCAGGAAATCGATGAAATCGAGGTCCAGCTGGTTGCCGACGCTGATAACCGCGGAAAAGCCAATCTCCTCCGGGACGCTCCAATCGATAATGGTGGTGATAATTGCCCCGCTCTGGGAGATGAATGCGATATGTCCCTTCCGCGGAGCGGTAGGATCGAACGTGGTGTTGATCATCAGGTGGGGAAGCACCACCCCAAGACAGTTCGGTCCGATGACGCGGATCCCGTATGTCCGGGCATGCGCAAGGATCTTCTGCTCCAGTTCTTCACCATGCGCTCCGGTCTCCCTGAATCCGGAGGAGATTATGACTGCAAGCCGGGTCCCCCGGGCTCCAAGCTCTTCCAGAATACCGGGAACAACCCTGGCAGGGACGGCAATCACCGCCATATCTACTGGTTCCGGGATTTCCAAGACCGATGCATAGGCTTTCTTCCCCTGCACCATTTCATGGGACGGATTCACGGGGTATAATCTCCCGGGAAATGTGAGGAGGTTTCTGAAAACCGCATATCCGATCTTACCAGGGTCGGCCGATGCACCGATGACGGCGATCGATTCCGGAGAAAGCAACGAGAGGTCAAATTGCTGTCGTTCACGGGGCCGTTTCCCTGGAGATGCTGATCGGTAGATGCGGGCATCAACGGCACATGCACCTGTTTCATAGAGGATGAGAGGATTGATGTCGAACTCATCGATTCTCTGATCATGGTCGAAGAGCGCGACTGCTCCTTCAAGGCAGCGGATAAGCGTTTCCTCGTCGAGCGGCAGGGACCCCCTGTATCCTGCGATGAGAGGGTAGCTTTTAATCTCCCTCACCATTGCAGCCAGTTCCTCTTTTTCTGCCGGGAGCACCCGGAGGGAGAAATCGCGGAAGATCTCGATCGCGGTCCCCCCGAGACCGAACGAGAGAACCCTGCCGAACGCAGGATCGGTCTTTCCACCGATAAAGAGCTCAAGACCGTGAGGCAGTTCGGATTCGATGATAATTCCCTTCACTTCGGCACAGGGGAGCTGTGCTGCAATATTCTTCATGATCTGCTCAAACGCTTCCCTCACGCCCTGTTCGGTCATGATATGCGGGATCACGCCTCCCACATCACTCTTGTGAACTACCTGGGGTGAGATGACCTTCATCACCACCGGGTACCCTATGCGTCCTGCCGCCCCTGCTGCGGCGTCTGCGGTGGTTACCACCTCGTAGACCGGGACCGTGATCCCGAATTCTGCAAGCATCCGGTATCCCTCGTCTTCCGTCAGTAACTGTCGCTTCTCCATCTTATCGCCTGCCCAGAAACCGGTGCGCGAAGCCTCCCCATAATCATTCCCATTTCATCCCAGGGAGAGTCGGCACCTGTATGGTATGCGAAACCACATTCACAAAAGCTAATCCCCGCAGGAGACCTACCGGAATTCATGACCGGAACCGGGCCGCTCAAGGCACTCGGGCACTACTCTTCCACCCGGAAGGAGTTTCTTTTGAGCGAGTTTGCCGCCCGTTTCCCTTCCCGCGTTGAACTCCCGGCCCTGCTCACCACGCTCCTCCCCGCCCTCTCCCGGCTTCGGCTGGGATGGGAGAAAGACGGCACCAGGGATTTTCGGATATTCACCATTCCTGAACCTGTACTCCTGTCCCCTGCAGAAGAACAGATCAGAATGATAGAGGCACGGTTGAGGAGCGGGATTTTCGACGAAGACCTCCAGAGGCTTATCGAGCAGTACATCGGACAGGTCACCGGCAAGGACTGGGATGACCCGGTTGTCCTCCAGAGAATCCGGGAGGCGATCATGCAGCAGAAAGGGCAGTACTGGAAAGAGGGGAAAGCCCGGAAGATAGGGTACCGGAAGGGATACGCAGTGCTTGCCTACCTTGCCTACCATACCCCGGTCTATGTCACCCAGTTCGCCCATCTCCTCCTGATGCTTTCCCGTGACAGGCTCCTCCCTGCCAGGGCAAGAATCCTTGATGTTGGGACCGGGCCCGGAGTTGTTCCGCTCGCAGCGTCCGTGTTTGCCAGGATGCTGCCTGGTTTTTCAGCCGAGATCTTCTCACTCGAACGGTCCGACCCCTTCATTGAAGCCTACCGTTTCCTCGTTCCGCGCTATACGGCAGGAATGGACTCCCTCACCATCCATCCGCCTCTCCAGGGAGATCTCAGGGATGCAGACTCCCTTCCCCTCCCATCCTCACTCGACCTCATTGTTCTGCAGAATGTCCTCAATGAAGTCCCGGGAAGCACCGGGGAGAAGGCAGCGATCATCACCTCACTCTCCCGGCTGCTTGCCCCCGGGGGCTCCCTGCTGGTTACGGAGCCTGCTGACCGTGAGAACTCAACGGGGCTCCGCATCACCGTGGCTGCCGCCCTGGGAGCGGATCTCCGGATCCACAGCCCCTGCTCCTTCATCCGGGGAAGGCGATGCCATCCTGATATCTGCTGGAGTTTTGTGACGCAGCCGACGCTTCGGCCAACCCGGCTGATGCAGCGGTTGTCCGGGGAGCACGAGGCGTACCGGTTCCAGAACACCGACATCAAGTACAGCTATGCCGTCCTGGTTCGGGATTTCCGGAAGCGGCACCCGTACACAGTGCCGAAACACGCACCGTTCCTTCCTCTTTCCTCGCTTTCAAAGCACACCGGAAAACGGGTGAACGTGATCGGCGCGGTTATGTCCGGGGATATCGGAGACGCCGGAACCCATGTGTTTCTTTTCTGTGACGGTACCCAGACCCGGCCGGTCTATGCCATACTCCCCCGGTATCACCGCACACCTGGAAACCAGTATCTATTCGCCGCACCCTATTCATCGCTCGTCGAACTTCGTCAGGTCCTGGTCCGGTACAACCAGAAGTACCAGGCTTTCAACCTTCTTGTCTCCCGTGCATCACAGGTGTGGCCTGTTGAACCGGACTGATTCAATCCTATCCAATAGTCTCAAAACGTTGCACCTCCTACTTCTGTATACAGGGGGAGGTCCGGCTGGTGTATGCCGGAATGGGCCGGCCGGACTCCCTGCCTGCCGGGCCCGGGGCATTGCCATGAACCATATCATATCCATCCGTGATCTGAGCCGGACCGAGATCGACCATCTGATCGATGAGGCCTCCCGCATCCAGTCGTCAACGTTTCATGACCAGCTACTGAAGGGAAAGATACTTGCGCTCCTCTTTTTTGAACCGAGTACCCGCACCCGTATGTCGTTTGAGGCGGCCATGGCACGTCTCGGAGGGACATCCATCGGCCTGGACAGCGTTGAGGCGAGTTCCATGGCAAAGGGGGAAACACTTGCCGACACGATCAGGGTGGTGAGCGGATATGCCGACACCATCGTGCTCCGGCACCCGAAAGAAGGGGCCGCCAGGCTGGCAAGTGAATTTGCGAGCGTCCCGGTTATAAACGCCGGAGACGGAGCCGGACAGCACCCTTCCCAGACCCTCCTTGACCTCTATACGATCCGACAGTCGATGGCCATTGAGGGGGTCTCCGTGGGGCTCCTCGGTGACCTCCGGTATGGCCGGACTGCCCATTCCCTGGCATACGCCCTCTCCCTCTATGGTGCCACGCTCCATACCATCTCCCCCAAAGGGCTGGAACTCCCTTCATCCATCACCGAAGAACTCCGGGAAGCGGGTACCGAAATCATAGAGCACAGAGATGTTTCTGAAATCATCGGGAGTCTTGATGTTCTCTACGTGACCAGAATCCAGCGTGAGCGTTTCCCGGACTCTGCATCGTATTTCAAGGTCGCCTCGAGCTACCGGGTAACGCCCGAACTCCTGACAGATGTCAGGGACCACCTCATCGTGCTCCACCCCCTCCCCCGGCTCGATGAGATCGATCCCGGGGTCGACCAGCTCCCCTATGCACGATATTTCGAACAATCCCGGAACGGAATACCTGTACGGATGGCGATGCTGCAGAAGGTGATGTACTGATGAAGAGAGATGCACGTGAAGGTCTGCTTATCAGCCCGATCCGGAATGGTACGGTGATCGACCATATCACGGGGGGAGAAGCCCTGAACGTGCTCAAAATTATCGGTATCACCGGGGCTACCACGGAATCAATCTCCGTGGCGACCAATGTCAAATCCGGAAAGATGATGAAGAAGGATATCGTGAAGATCGAGAACAGGGAGCTCAAAAAGGAGGAAGTGAACAGGATCGCCCTCATCGCACCGAATGCCTCAATCAACATCATCCGGAACTATGAGGTCTTCGAAAAGAAGGGGGTCGAGATCCCGGGTATCCTTGTCGGTGTGGTGCGGTGCCCGAACCCCGGCTGCATCTCAAATACCAATGAACCTATCGATTCCAAGTTTGAGGTGCTCCAGAAAGGACTTCACTGCCTGTACTGTGACTGGATCATAACGAAGGACATCACGAGCCACCTTATCTGAGGAGAGACATATGGAGAACCCGATTCGTGCGTGGCTGGCGGTTCTCATCCTCGTCGCCATCGGTATCTGCATCGTGGGAAGTGCTGATAACCTGCTCGCGATAGAGTACTATAACAAGGGGGTCGACCTCGCCTACGAAGGGCAGTACAGCGAAGCGCTCGTATCCATCGACAGGGCACTGGAAGAGAACGACAATTTTACCCTGGCCCTGGTGACAAAAGCGGGTATTCTGAACGCACTCGGACGGTATCCGGAAGCTGTCGATGCCGCTGACCAGGCCCTCGCCCTGGATCCCGGCCAGGCCGCTGCCTGGAACAACAAGGCCTTCGCCCTCAATCAGCAGGATCACTATTTGGAAGGACTCGCCGCTGCAGATACTGCAGTGTCTCTCGACCCTGACCTTGTTGAAGGATGGGTGAACAAGGGCAGCTCGCTGATCGGGCTTGAGCGCTATGAAGAGGCACTCGCTGCCTCGAATGAGGCGCTTGCCCGCGAACCGGGATCTGCAGAGGCGGAAAAGAACCGCGAGATCGCATCCCGGGCCCTCTCACCCTCCCCAACCGCAGCGGCTTTACCGGTTGTCTGGCCGTTTGCCGCCGTTCTCCTGGCAGGAGCGATTCTGGGAGGGGTCAGGATCAGGAAGCGGGAATGATTACATCTACGGTGGAAAAAGAGGATGCTTTGAGTATCAGTGCAACAGTCCATTGCACCCCTATAAAAAATCCCCTGATGATCGCAGTTCAATGAGTGAACTGCGAGGTTCAATGCGCATCCGGTTCCCTTTTTTATAGTTTGCTTTCCCACCCTTCCCCAATGGGCCCCCTGGCGGAGATCATCCTCATCCTCATCAGTGCAAAGGTGCTCGGGGAACTCGCGGAGAGAGTGGGGTTTCCGTCACTGGTGGGAGAGATTTCTGCCGGCATTCTGCTCGGCCCTGCGCTCCTGGGACTGGTAATTCCCGGTGAGACGATCGAGATCTTCTCCGACATCGGGATCATAGCCCTGCTTTTTATCAGCGGGGTTCAGCTGAACATCCGGACATTTTCCCGATCCGAAAAGGCGGGAGCTGTTACCGCGGCAGGAGGTATTGCCGTGCCCTTTGTTCTCGGTATTCTGCTCGGGTTCCTGTCCGGCTTTAACCTGACGGTATCACTCCTCATCGGCATCACCCTCTCGATCACCTCCATCGGCATTTCGGTGCGGACACTTATCGACCTCCGTCAGCTCAAATCCGATGCAGGGATCCTGATCGTCAGTGCCGCGGTCATTGATGACATTATCGGGATTCTCCTCCTCTCGGTACTGATGGCCCTTGCAGCGGGAACAGCAGCCGGGCCTGCGGTATTCCTGCCGGTATTCCTGACCATTGTGTTCCTGATCGTAGTTGTGTATGCAGGAAGGAAGATCATCCCCTGGCTGTTTGAGAAGACAGCCCGGGCTCATACCCATGAGATGCCGTACTCAGCCGCAATTATCATTGCACTGGCCACCGCCGCCCTCGCCCACGGGGCCGGACTTCACTACTCTATCGGAGCCTTTATCGCCGGACTCATTCTCGGAGACAGCATCCGCAGGGACAGGAGCCTGTTTGACAGCATATCCGACTTTGCCTTCGGCTTCTTTGTGAGCATTTTCTTTGTCTTTGTCGGGCTCCTCTTCCCCCCCTTCACCAGCGAGGTGGCGTCATTCTTCCTCATCCCCTTCATTGCCATTGCATTCGCAGGAAAAATTATCGGGGGTTATGTCGGTTCACGGCCGTTCCTTGCCGGGAGAAAGCCCGCCCTGATGGTCGGGATCGGGCTCTGTCCCCGGGGAGAGATCACTCTCGTGGTTGCCAAGGTGGCCCTGACGGCCGGAATCATCGGTTCCGTGCTCTATTCATCGATCGTCATCATGGTCCTGGCAACCATCATCTCCACCCCGTTCCTCCTGACATGGGGATTTCATTCCCTGGAACCGGCTAAAGATGCCCGACGATCCTGAGGTGAGAGATGATCCCGCAAATGCTGACCACTCCCAGCGCCACTCCCCGTTCATCGACCACAAAGAGATCGGGGTGGTGATACTTCTCCAGGAGGCGGAGCACTTCCATGACCGGCGTCTCTTCCCTGACCGTGAGATGCCCCTTGGTCATAATATCCGCGGCAACCGAGGCTTCTCCCATGATCATGCACTCAATGCAGGAGACCTTTCTCCGGGTCCTGACCCCGATGATAGGATTGAGGTGGGTCATCAGGTCAAAGGGGGTGATCACCCCACGGAATGTGCCGTCATGGTCGGTCACAACAAGATCAGGGCAGGCCCTTTTGGAAAAATGGGTGATGATATCACCAATGGGAGTGTCGGGTGAAACCCGGGCGAAATCACGGGACAGGATATCCCTGGCGACAATGGTGGTGATGTCGGCTCCTTTTCCCTCACCCTGCGGATCCTGCTGGTCATCCCGGGAATCCATGTCCTGTCATCTCCTCTGGATAAAGGTACCATGCCGGTTGCAGGAGAACGGTATTTCAGCATTCATGCTGCAGAAGCCGGCCATGCTCATCAATTTCACCGCGGTAGATCCGGGTACTCGATATCCATCTGCCGTCTTCGGCGAGGACACAGCTTATCTGGTGGATATCGACTTTCCGTTTCCCTTTTTCCCTGCGGAGAATATTGATCTCATAAGCAATTGGAAGCGTCTCCTCGCTGACGACCAGGGCGTCAAAGTCATCGTCAATGGCACTCCCGAACCGGTCATTGAGCGACTCGATCGTGTATCCTGCGGTAAACCCCCGATCCCGAATATACTTCTCCAGTCCTGTTTTTCTCCGCTCGTACTCCTGAACCGGGTGACTCTTCCGGCTGGCGAAGGCATCGGTGGTGAGTCCGATAATTACTCTCCCGTTTTCTCCGGCCAGCTCAAATGACCGGGAAATGAGGCGTTTATGGCCGTCGTGGAGGGGATCGAATGTGCC
>ENA-ORXD01002634-ORXD01002634.1-sediment-metagenome-genome-assembly--contig:-NODE-2634-length-11556-cov-4.028487_pt1 | contig 11556 bp, 10 predicted proteins | sample MGYA00237862_ERZ511471 | MGnify/ENA metagenome assembly ERZ511471 | reverse complement strand
GCCGCCTCCGGGAACCACTGGTCCCAGCAGATGCCGACGCCGAGCACCCCCGCCTTCGTGCGCCAGACCGTGAACCCGGTGTCACCGGGGGCGAAGTAGTGCTTCTCCTGATACCCCACGGCGTTGGGGATGTGCGACTTGCGGTAGACGCCCAGCCGGGAGCCGTCGGCGTCGATGATGACGACCGAGTCGAACACCGCGTGCCCGGCGCGCTCGACGATGCTCAGCGGCAGGACGACGCCGAGCTCGGCGGCGAGACGCCGGAAGCGTGCGACTGTGGGGTGCCCCTCGACCGGCCGCGCCAGGGCCATGTGCCGCGAGTCCTGGTCGATGCAGAAGTACGGCGTCTCGAAGAACTCCTGCAGCAGGACGACGTCGGCACCGGCCGCCGCCGCCGCGCGCACGAGCCCTTCGGCGCGGTCGATGTTCGCCTCGATCTCCCAGCTGCAGGCCATCTGCGTGGCCGCCAGCGTCACCTCACGTGCCATGTCCCCGCCTCTCGCCGCGCTTCACTCGTGTCGATCGTGACGCCCCGCCCCGCCGGAGAGGAGCTCGCCGGCGGGTACCTGCTGGGTGATGCAGCCGAGCCCGCCGCCGCCGAAGGCCGACATCTCCACCGGCAGCCCCACCACCTCGCGGTCCGGCAGCAGCCCGGCGATGAGCTCGTAGGCCGCGCCCTCGCCCTCGACGCCGAGTCGCGGCAGCAGCACGCCGCCGTTGATGAAGACGAGGTTGACGTAGGGTGCCGGCATCAGGTGGTCGGCCCCGGGTCCGGTCACACCCTCCAGACCGGCGCCCACCCCCCGGACGTACGGCAGCAGCGGCATCTCGACCACGTCGAGCCGGCGGCCCTGCGCGTCCGTCGCCGCCCGCAGGACCTCGAGGTTCGCCTGCAGCCGCGCGTGGTTCGGGTTGTCCTCGCCGCACGTCTGCGCGAGCACGACGCCGGGAGCGATGAACTGCGCGACGTCGTCGACGTGCCCGTTGGTCGTGAAGCGGCCCGTGTCCTCGAGCAAGCCGTAGGGCAGCCACACGACCTTCTCGACGCCGAGCCACTCGCGCAGCAGCTCCTCGTTCTGGCGCCGTGTGAGCCCGTAGTTGCGCCGGAACAGCAGGCACTGCTCCGTCGTCAGCACCGTGCCCTCGCCGTCGGTGTTGAAGGCGCCGCCCTCGAGGACGAACGGCGCCTCGTACCGACGCACACCCCACGCCTCGGCGAGGCGCCGGGGGACGGCGGCGTCGAGGTCGTACGGTTCGAACTCGCGGTCCCACCCGTCGAAGCCGAAGTGGACCATCGCGGCGGCGCCGTCGTCACTGACGACGAAGATCGGCCCGTTGTCGCGGATCCAGGAGTCGTCCATGGGCACCGCGAGCACGTCGACGGCGTCGCCACACAGTGCCCGGGCCCCGGTCTCGTCCTCCGGCCGGGCGAGCACGGTCACAGGCTCGAAGCGCGCGATCGCCCGGGCGACCTCGGCCCACTCCTCCCTGGCCTGCGGCATCAGCGGCCCGAACACCTCGGCGCGGCAGGGCCACGAGACCAACGTGCGCGCGTGCGCGACGCCACGCGCCGGCAGCCGCAGGCCGTCGGCGCGCGGCGTGCGGGCAGCGAGGCCTCCCGGCGCGGACCCCATCAGTCTCCTCCCGGGGGCGCCGCCGTGCCGCCGTCCGTCAGGTCGCGCAGGTAGAGGGTGATCACCTTCTGCCAGAGCGCATACGCACGATCTCGCTCGAAGCCGTGGGGGTCCACGGCCGCCTGTATCCCCAGACCCTCGACGACGGCCACGCTGAGGGCGCCCAGGTCGTCACGCAGCTCAACGGGCGCGGGAGCGCCGGACGACAGACACTCGCCGTCGAACGCCCGGTAGGCGGCGTACAGCTCGGCGGCACGGCGGCGCAGCGTGGTCGAGCGCAGGATGTGCGGGAGCAGCTCGTACAGCAGGCGTCCCGAGCGCCGGTCGGCGGTGATCCGACCGAGCCACTCGAGCAGCGCCCCGGCGCGCGCAGGGCCGGGCTCAGCGCTGGCCACGGTGTCGCTGTAGCCGAAGGCCGGGTCCTCGAACAGGCTCTCGAAGAGGGCCTCCAGGAGGCCCGCCTTGCTCCCGAAGTAGTAGTGAACGAGGGCGCGGTTGATGCCCGCCTCCTCCTCGATAGCCTGCATCGTGAGCGACGCGTAGCCCTTGCGCACGAGGATCCGGCGCGCCGCGGCGAGCAGCTTGGCGGCCGTGGGCGGGAGCTCCCCGCCGGCCCGCGCCGCCCCCGGCTTCGCCCCGGCGTGCCCGGCGGTGCGCGTCACGACCGCTCCCCCGGGGACGGCCTCATCGCGCCGACTCCTCCGCGACGGGGACCTGCTGCGTGATGCAGTGGATGCCGCCCCCGCCGTAGGCGAGCACGGGCGTCGGCACCCCGACCACCTCGCGTTCGGGGAAGATCTCGCGGAGACGCTCGAGGGCGTGCTCGTCGAAGGCCGCGCCGGCCGTGGGCACGACCAGCCCGCCGTTGGCCTGGTAGGAGTTGACGTAGGTGACCGTGAGGTGCTTGCCGCCGATGTCGGTCATCGTGCGACGGTCCATCTCGAGGACCTCGAAGGAGCGCCCCTTGGCGTCGCTCTCGGTGTCGAGCACGCGGCGGTTCTCGCGGAAGTTCTCGTAGTCGACGTGATCGGGCTCGTGCACCATGTGGAGGACGACGCGGCCCGGAGCGACGAAGTGGCAGACGCCGTCGACGTGGCCGTCGGTGTCGGTCGCTTCGGTGCGCCCCGCCTTGAGCCAGACGACCTTCTCGGCGCCGAGATAGTCGCCGAGGATGACCTCCTGCTCCTCCTTCGAGAGCTTCGGGTTGCGCGTCGGGTGCAGGAGGCAGCTCTCGGTCGTGATCAGCGTGCCCTCGCCGTCGACCGTGAAGGCGCCGCCCTCGAGCACCACGGGGGCGGCGAAGCGCTGCCAGCCGAAGTGCTCGCACAGCAGCCGCGTGACGTCGGCGTCCTTGTCGTAGGGCAGGTACTTCTCGCCCCAGGAGTTGAAGGCGAAGTCGGCGACCGCGCGCCGGCCGCCGGGGGCGAGGAGGAAGTAAGGTCCGTTGTCGCGGATCCACGAGTCGTCGATCGGCAGCTCGACGACCTCGATACTGTCCGTGCCGCAGTAGCTCTTCGCGTTGCCGCCCTCTCCGGGGTGGGCGATGACGAGGACCGGCTCGAAGCGGGCGATGGCACGCGCCACGGCGGCGTGCGTGGCCTGGGCCAGCAGGTAGTACTCGCCCCAGTACGCCCTCGAGACTGTGGGCCACTGCATGAGACAGCGTTCGTGCGGCCACCACTCGGCCGGCATGCGATAGCCGGCGGCACGGGGGGTCCGGGCCTCGGTCGCGGGCTGGTTCATGTGTCCTCCTTCGGGACCTGCTCGGGAGGCGCCGGCGACAGCCGGCACGTGAGATCGGACGGGTCGATCGCGGGTGGCTCGTGGCAGAGGGCTTCGACATCGAGCCCCTCGACGTGGGCGGCCACCTCGCCGGCGGTGGCGAGCCAGACGCCCGGTGTCTCCACGATGCGCGTCAGGAGGCGCTCGAAAGAGGCGGCGCGCGCCGGCCGCCCCGAGAGGAACGGGTGCATGGTGAGCACGAGGAAGCCGCCTTCGGCCAGCGCCGCCTCGAAGTCGAGCTCCCACATGCGCAGCAGCTTGTCCGGGCTCTCGATCACGCCCGCCTCCCAGATGCCGGGCAGCCACGCGTACTGCTCGCCGTCGTCGAGGCTCCAGTGCAGCGGCAGCTCGACGAGCGTGGCGGCGTCGGCCTCGGGGCCCGTGCGCAGGAGGTACGGCAGGTCGGCGTCCATGAGGCTGGTGTCGTAGGCGAACCCGTGAGCCGCGAGCAGGGCGGGCGTCGAGTAGTTCATCTCCCACATCGGTGCCCGCCAGCCTCGCGGCCTGGCTCCGGTGAGCCGCTCGAGGATCGCACACCCCCGCTCGAGCACGGCCGCCTCGTCATCGGGCGCGAGCTCGGTGACGACCTCGTGGACGTAGCCGTGGTGCCCGACCTCGTGCCCCCCGTCGACGATGGCCCGCACGGCGTCGGGGTAGGTCTCGGCCGTGAGGCCCGGGACGAAGAACGTGGCTCTTGCGTCGTGCCGCGCCAGCACCCGCAGGAGACGCGGCAGACCAGCGCGCGGCCCGTACGCCTGGTGGCTCATGATGCCGAGGCGGCGGGCGCTCTCGGGGAAGTCCCAGAGCACGCCGCTCTCGGCGTCGACGTCGAAGCTGAGAACGACGCAGCAGGCGGCGCCGTGCGGCCAGGGAATGCTCCCCGGAGGCCTCCCCGTGCCGGGCGTCACCATCAGAACCCCCTCCACCAGCCGCCGCTGACGTTGAGCACGCTGCCGCTGACCCACTCGCCGCTCGCTCCGGCGAGGTAGAGGCAGGCGTGCGCGACCGGCTCGGGGCCGCCCAGACCGAGAGGGAAGTCGCGCTCGTGCTGCGCGACTTCTTCGGCCGTCATCGGCGTCCCTGTGCCGGTCGGGCCGGGCGCGACCGCGTTGACGAGGATCCCATAGGGCTCGAGATACACGGACAGGCCCACGGTCAGCCCGACCAGCCCCGCCTTCGCCGCGTTGTAGGCCACCGTCGTGTCGGTCGAGCCGATCCGCGCGCTACCCGAGCTGATGAAGATGATGCGGCCGCCGCGCTGCGCCATCATGTGGGGCAGCGCGGCCCGCGTGCACCACCACGGGCCGGTGAGGTCTGTCTCGATGACCTCGCGCCACTCCTCCTCGCTGATCGCCCACGGCTCGCCCGGCGGTGCATCCAGGCCGGCGTTGTTCACGAGCACGTCGAGACGGCCCCAGCGCTCGACGGCGAGGGCCGTGAGCGCAGCGGCCGACCCGGGGTCGCGAATGTCGACGAAGGTCGCCTCGGCGCTCAGGCCCGCGCCGCGGAGTCGGGCGGCCACGCAGCCGGCCTTCTCCTCCTGGAGGTCGCCGATCAGGACGCGCGCGCCCTCGCGAGCGAAGGCGGCGGCGATGCACTCGCCGATGCCCTGCGCGCCGCCGGTCACGACGGCGACTGCTCCTTCGAGGCTATCGCTCATCGCGTCGTCACCCCCTGATCGAGATCGAAGCCGTCGGGCAGATGGCAGGAGACCAGCCGTCCGCCGCCCGTGTCGTGCGGTTCGGGGTAAACGCTGTCGCACACCTCCATGCGGAACCGGCAGCGCGTGTGGAAGCGACAGCCCGACGGCGGCGTGATCGCGCTCGGGACTTCGCCGGCGATGATCCCGAGGTCGGCCCGTCGCTCCGGGTCCGGCGACGGCACGCTGCGGATCAGGGCGTGGGTGTAGGGATGACGGGGACGGTGAAGGACGTCGTCCGCCGCCCCAGTCTCCATGATCTGCGCGAGGTACATGACCGCCACGCGGTCGGCGATCGACTCGACCACCGCCAGGTCGTGGGCGATGAAGAGGTAGGCGAGACCCAACTCCCGTTGCAGCTCCTCGAGCAACACGAGGATACGAGCCTGGACCGAGACGTCGAGCGCCGACGTCGGTTCGTCGAGGATCACGAGCTTCGGCTCGAGGGCCAGGGCCCGGGCGATCGCGATGCGCTGGCGCTGGCCGCCGCTGAACTCGTGCGGACGGCGCCAGAGGTGCTGCGTGCCCAGACCGACCATCTCGAGCAGCGTCACGATGCGCTCGTTGAGCTCGCGGCCGCTGAGGTCCGAGCGCGCCCGGAGAGGCTCGGCGACCACGTCGTGCACGGTCATCCGCGGACTGAGCGACGAATAGGGGTCCTGGAAGACGACCTGCACGTCGCCCATGGCCCGGCGCCGCGCGCCGCGCTTCAGCGCCGTCAGGTCGTGCCCGTCGAAGACGATGGCGCCGCCGGTCGGCGAGTTGAGCCCGAGCACGGCGCGCGCGACCGTCGTCTTACCCGAGCCCGACTCGCCGACGAGGGCGAAGGTCTGGCCGCGCTCGATCGCGAACGACACATCGTCGACCGCGTGGACCACCTCGTGCGACCGCGTCGAGAGGCCTCCGCCGACCGGGAAGTGGACGGTGAGACCCTGGACCGACAGCAGCGGCGTCACGGGATGCCTCCTGCCCCGCCCCGTTCTTGCTGCTCGACCCAGTAGCAGGCGGCCCAGTGCTCCTCGGAGAGCTGTGTGGCGCCCGGTTTCACGCTCCTGCAGACGTCCATCACGTGCGCGCACCGCGGGTGGAAGCGACAGGCCGGCGGCGGGTCGATGAGGTCGGGCACCGAGCCGGGGATCGTGCGCAGCTCGGAGGCCGTCTTGCCCTGCGGCAGGCAGTCGTAGAGCGCCATGGTGTAGGGGTGGCGCGGGTGCTTGAGCACGTCGGTCGTGCGCCCCTGCTCGACCACGCTGCCCGCGTACATCACGGCGATGCGGTCGCAGGTCTGCGCGGCGACCCCGACGTTGTGGGTGATCAGGATCTGGGCGATGCCGAGCTCGTCGCGCAGATCGAGCAGCAGCCGCAGGATCTGGGCCTGGATGGTCACGTCGAGGGCCGTGGTGGGCTCGTCGGCGATCAACAGCGGTGCCCCGCAGGAGATCGCCATCGCCATACAGGCCCTCTGGCGCATGCCGCCCGAGAGCTGGTGCGGGTAGCTGTCGAGCAGCGCTTCGTCGGGCGGCAGGCCTGCCGCCGCGAGCGCGGTGCGGGTCGCCTCCAGCGCCTCATTCCGACCGACCTTCTTGTGGATGCGCACCACACGGCTGATCTGATCGCCGATGGTGAACACGGGGTTGAGCGATGCCAGAGGGTCCTGGAACACCATGGCGACCAGACGCCCGCGCATCTTCTCGAGCTCGCGCCCGTCGAGGGCGAGAAGGTCCTCGCCGCGGAAGAGGACCTGGCCGCCGGTGACCTCGGCCTGCGGGCGAGGCAGGAGACCGAGGACGGCGAGTCCCGTGATGGTCTTGCCGCAGCCGGACTCGCCGACGAGGCCGATGATCTCGCGCTCGCGCACGGTGAGGTCGACCCCGTCGAGCGCCTTCACCGTGCCGCGCATGCTGTTGAACTGCAGCCGCAGGTCGCGGATCTCAAGCAGGTCGGCCACGGTCAGCGCTTCATCCTCGGGTCGAGCACGTCGCGCAGCCCGTCGCCGACCAGGTTGAAGGCCAGGACGAGGAGGAAGATCGCGAGGCCGGGGAAGACGCTCATCCACCACTGCTCGAGCACGTACTCGACGCCCTCGGACACCATGAGACCCCACTCGGGTGTCGGCGGCTTGGCGCCCAGCCCCAGGAAGGAGAGACCGGCGACCTCGAGGATCACGGTGCCGACGTCGAGGGTGATCTGCACGACCACCGGGCCGAAGGCGTTGGGCAGTATGTGGCGCAGCACGATGCGCTCGTTGCGCACCCCCATGGTCTTCGCCGCCTCGACGTAGGGCCGCTGCCGCAACGAGACCGCCATGCCGCGCACGAGGCGCGTGTACCACGGCCACCAGGTGATCACGATGGCCAGCGCCAGGTTGCGCAGGTTAGGGCCGAGGATGGCGACCATCGCCATCGCCAACACAAGTGCCGGGAAGGCGAGGAAGATGTCGGTGACGCGCATGATCACCTCGTCGGCCCAGCCGCCGTAGTAGCCGGCGAGCCCGCCGAGGAGCGGCCCGATCAGCAGCACCGCGGCGACCACCACGGCTGAGATGACGAGCGGGATCCGCGCCCCGAAGATGACGCGGCTCAGGACGTCGCGGCCCTGGTTGTCAGTACCGAAGGGATGCTCCCAGCTCGGCGCCTCGAAGCGGCTCTGGATGTCCGAGGCGCCGCGCCCCTGCTCGGGGTACGGGGCGACCCACGGGGCTGCGACGGCGATGAAGATCATGAACACGATCCACGCGAGCCCGAGCACCGCAAGCCGGTCGCGGAAGAAGACGCGCACGTTGTGCCGCGTCTCGGTCAGGGTCGACTGGTGGCGGTCCCGCCAGTCGCCGAGGGAGATCGTCGCGCCGCTGCGTCCTGCCGCCGGAGTCGCCATCCCCTGCCCCTAACTGAGCACGACGCGCGGGTCGAGCTTGGCGATGATGAGGTCGATCACGAGATTGACCGCCACGTAGACGAAGGCGAGCAGCAGGGTCACGCCCATGATCGCCGGGTAGTCGAGGCTCAGCATCGAGGTCGTGGCGTACGTGCCCAGGCCGGGCAGGGCGAAGATGCGCTCCACGAAGAACGTGCCCACCAGCAGGTAGGCGAGCTCGAGGCCGATGACGGTCAACACCGGCGCCATCGCGTTCTTGAGCGCATACCGCCGCACCACGGTGCCCGTCGGCACGCCCATCGCCTTGGCCATGCGGATGTGGTCCTGCCCCATCGTCTCGAGCATGGCGGACCGGGTCATGCGGGTGATCACGCCCGTGGAGAACGCGGCCAGCGTCAGAGCGGGCAGGATCAGGTGCTCCATCGCGTCGATGAAGGCGACGAAGTTGCCCGTGATCAGGGCGTCGACGGCGGTCATGCCGGTGATGGTCGTCACCGGGTGGGCCTGGGCGACGGCGATGTCGAGCTCGCCCGAGACGGGGAGCAGGCCCAGCGCCCTGAAGAAGATGATCTGCAGGATGATCGCGAGCCAGAACGCGGGCAACGAGACGCCGCCGATCGCGAACACGCGTGTGACGTGGTCGATCCAGCGGCCCTTCATGTGGGCGGTGAGCGCCCCGAGCGAGACGCCGACGACGATGGAGATGCCGAGCGCGAAGAAGATCAACTCGAGCGAGTACGGAAGCACGCGAAGGATGTCTTTGAGCACCGGCCGGCGGGTGCGGATCGAGTCGCCCCAGTCGCCCTGCACGAGGTCGCTCACGTAGATGCCGTACTGCACGTAGAGCGGCTTGTCGAGGCCGAGCACCCGGCGCGCCTCGGCGATCTGCGGCGCCCGCGCCCGGGGGCCCGCGTAGATCGCCGCCGGATCGGACGGCACGACGCGCACGAGCAGGAAGGTGATCACCGAGACGCCGAAGAGCACGAGCAAGAGCAAGGCGAAGCGCCGGACCAGATAGGCGCGGACGCTCACACGCGCCCCTCGCCGGCGAGGTGCATCACGCCTCCTTCAGCTCGCGGTGTGCGGACGGGCGGCATGGCGGGGCGGCGGCCGGACCGGCCGCCGCCCCGCCCTCCCCTCACTTGGTCACGTGGTAGAAGTTGACGACCGACGTGTAGTTGGAGTTGATGGCCATCTCGTCGAGCTTCAGACCCGGGTTCAGGCCGAAGACCAGCTCCGGGTCGAAGAGGAACGCGGCCGGAGCTTCATCGACGAGCATCGCGAGGGCCTGCTGGTAGAGCGCGAAGGCCTCGTCCGGGTCGGTGGGCTCAGTGCTGAAGGCGGTGTCGATCACGTCATCGTAGGCCGAGTCGTACCAGTAGGAGAGGTTCCACAGCGGTTCCGCCTCGGTGTGGAAGAGCGAGTACAGGCTGTCGTAGCCGTCGGGGAACCCGGGCCACCAGACGAGCGCGAAGAGGTCCTGACGCCTATCCTCGGCGCCCTTGGCCTGGGCCCACTGCTGCTCGAAGAGGTAGGGCTGGAGATCGACCTCGATGCCCAGCTCGGCAAAAGACTCCTTGATGAGCGGCACGAACTTCGACGCGTACTCCTCGTCAGAGGCGTACGTGAGCTGCAGTTCAAAACCGCCGTCCGGGTACCCTGCCTCGGCCAGCAGCTCCCGTGCCTTGTCGAGGTCGTAGGGGTACTGGAAGAGCTCGGGATCGTGCGGGTAGAGGCTCTCGGGCGTCGGTCCGCGCGACTGCACCGCGTAGCCGTTGGTGCCGAGCTCGATGATGTCCTCGTAAGGCAGAGCGTAGGAGAGTGCCTGGCGCACCCGCTTGTCGTCGAGCGGCGGGCGCCCGGTGTTGAACTGCAGGATGTAGTTCTGGATGCTCGGCACCACCATCATCGAGACGGCCGGGTTGTTCTCCATGGCGGGTATGGAGTCGAGTGGCAGGCCGTCGGCGATGTAGACCTCGCCCGCCTCGAGCATCTGCCGCTGGGTCGACCCTTCGTCCACGTACTTGATGACGACCGTCTGGAACTGGTCGTCCTGCCAGCCGCCCCAGTAGTCGGGGTTGCGCACGAGGACGGTCTCTTCGTTCGGGCTGTACGACTCGAGCATCCACGGGCCGGTCCCGGCTTCGTTCGGCTCGTTCCACCAGTCCTCGTCCTTGTCGGCCGTGGCCGGGCTGAACATCCAGGCGCCGTACATCGCGGTCGCGACGCGGTCGAGCGCTGCAGGGTAGCTCGTCCTGATCTTGACGGTGTAGTCATCGGGCGTCGTGATCTCTTCGACCGGATACCAGATGTAGGAGGCACCGAGCTCAAGCGCCAGCGTCGACTCGATCGAGTACTTGACCGCCTCGGCGTTGAAGGGCTCGCCGTCGTGGAAAGTCACGCCCTCGCGCAGGTTGAAGGTCCACTCCATGCCGTCGTCGGAGACCTCCCAGGACGTCGCGAGGCAAGGGGTGTAGGGCTCTGCGCTGCCGGGCGGGTTCACGTAGAGCAGTGGCTCGTAGATGTTGGCCAGGAAGAGCGGCTCGTCACCGGCGCTCGCCCTCGGGTCCCACGTCGTCAGCGTCATCCACGACGACATCGACAGCACGTCGGACTGTAGAGCCGGCGTCTCGGCCGTCTCGCCGTCGTCGCCGCAGCCCGCCGCGAGGGCGCCGACGGCGGCGAGCGACGCGACGAGCACGGTCAGCGCCAGTGCGGCGTGCCACCCCTGACGACGCCTGAAGCCGGATGATGGACTCATGTCATCCCCTTTCACACCGATCTCCGCCGCCGGCGAGCGCCTGCTTCGGCGCCGGCGGGCCGCAGCCTGGCATGGCGGGCCGCTGCTCCACGTGCCCAACGTTTGACTGATTGAGCAATTAGATATGCTTGCTGCCGGGAGGTCAACAACTGGACCGTTCACGGGGGGAGAGGCGCAGATGAGCGCTCCACACGAGCATTCCCACGGGCCGGCAGTACCGCGCGAGACTCCTCGAGCCGACGGCTTCATCATGCCGGCCGAGTACGAGCCCCACGAGCGCTGCCTCATCGCCTGGCCGACGCGCACGCGCGAGTACTGGGGCGACCACTACATGCTGGCGCAGCACACGTACGCGGCGGTGGCCCGGGCGATCGCGTGCTTCGAGCCGGTGACCGTCGTCGCGCGGCCCGGCGAGGGCGCCGAGGCGCGCAGCTACTGCGGCTCCGGCGACATCGAGGTCGTCGAGCTGCCGCTCGACGACTCGTGGATCCGCGACAGCGGGCCCAACGTCGTCCGCCGGCCCGACGGTGCGCGGGCGCTCGCCGACTTCGCCTTCAACTCCTGGGGCGAGCGCTACCTCCCCTACGACGACGACGCCCGCATCGGTGAGCGCCTGGCCGAGCACCTCGGCCTGCCGCGGTACGCCACGCCGATGGTCCTCGAGGGCGGCTCGATCACCGTCGACGGCGAGGGCACGCTCATCACGACCGAGAGTTGCCTGCTGCACCCGTCGCGGAACCCGGGCATGACGAGGGACGAGATCGAGGCGGAGCTGCAGGAGTACCTCGACGTCGAGAAGGTGATCT
>ENA-ORXD01002633-ORXD01002633.1-sediment-metagenome-genome-assembly--contig:-NODE-2633-length-11556-cov-5.168394_pt1 | contig 11556 bp, 11 predicted proteins | sample MGYA00237862_ERZ511471 | MGnify/ENA metagenome assembly ERZ511471 | reverse complement strand
TTTTTTTGTTTAACAACTCCATCAACAAATGGTTTCCCATAATAAACATCGGGCAATAACCAATACCCTTTTAAAGTACGAAAGTTCTTTTGGGCTATCTGAAGAAGCTTCCAGATCATGGCCGTGGCGTTCTGAACCTTCTTAAATCGTTTTGCCGCGTCTGTCCTGAGTCTTACCGCACTGAAGGGAGACTCCACGACATTGGTTGTCCGAAGGTGCGACCAATGTTCTTTCGGAAAGGAATAGAACGTAACCATTCTGTCCCAATCAGCAAGAAGTTTCTCTGTCGCTTTCGAGTAATCCCTCCGGTATCGATCAACAAACCTGTCCCGGAGACGCTCACATTCTGCGCGTGTTGCCGCATAAGGCATCTTTTTGAGTTGTTCTGCCGCGCCTCGGCACGTATCCGCTTGGGAAAACCATCGAGAACGTTTCTGATCTTATGATTCCAGCATCGTTGCTCTTTTCCCTCAGCATGCAGTTCCCCCATGGCCGACCATATGCCCAGATGACCATCTGCAATCGTCAATCTCCCCAGTCTTAAACCGCGCATCTTCAAATTCCTGAGAACTGTACTCCAACTCTCCTTGCTCTCCCGGTATCCACTCTCACAGGCCAAAAGAACTTTCCTGCCGTCGGTCAACCCTCCTATCATCACCAGAAGCGCTGCTTTCTCCTGCTCCAAACCCGCCTTTACGTAGATCCCGTCCGCCCACTGATAAACCACTTCCAACGATGACATATCCTGATGCTTCCACGTCTCATATTCGATCTGCCATTTGGCCTTCAACCGTCCGATGGACGAAGAGGACAACGGCGCTCCGTCTCCCAACAATCCCCGCAATGCCATCTCAAAATCGCCTTTGGCCAATCCGTGCAGGTATAACTCCGGCAGCAATCGATCTACCTCCTTCGACCGTCGTTTAAAGAAAGGAATGATCTTGCTTTCAAACGGCTCTTCCGTACCCCGTACACGAGGACGCCGAATATGGATTGTTCCGTTCATGACGGTAAATTGCTTCGGCTTCCCATGGCCGTTCCGGTAACCAGCCGTTCCATCAACCCCTTTGATCCTCTCCGATTTCTTCCTCCCTAAAAATGTCTCAATTTCATCTTCTAATATTGTCTGAATGTATTCCTGGACCTTGCTCCGTACCATTGCCTCTAATGCTTCATACCTTGTACTTGACGGCTTCGCCGTCTCGGTGATACTCTTTTTCACGGTGGTGTCTCCTTTCGTTTTTATATAGTTGCTTGCTTACAACTTGAAAGGTTACACCGCCTTTCTTCTTTTTACACTCTTTTTGAGCATACCTCACGCAATGCTCGCTCTCAGCGAGTCTCACTAAAATATAGTTCGTCGTCCGTTATATCTATCGGTGTCGTAGTATTTTTCCACATCGACCAGTTTCAGTTTTTTGATGACTCCCGCTAGAGGCGCTGTGCCAATGTCGCCCCTTTCCAGAGTAACCATACGTCCGAAATCTTCCTTAACAATCAGGTCCACGGCGGCAATGCCAAACCATCTGGCCATCAGGCGATCATGGGCGGAGGGAGTACCTCCGCGTTGAAGATGACTCAATGATATATGACGCGATTCCAACCCGGTTTTCTTTTCAATTTCACTGGCGACAAAGCTGGCTACTCCGCCAACCGATACGTGACCGAAATCATCAACTTGGCTGTCTTTTAAAAATTCCTGTTTCCCTGTAAGCTTGGCCCCTTCGGCTACTACGATAATGGAATAATTTATTTCGCGTCCTTTTCGTTCCCGTAAAAGCTCGCAGACCTTATCCATATCGAAGGGATGTTCCGGAATCAGAATGATGTAGGCTCCGCTGCATTCTCCGCCGCGCAAAGCCAGCCAGCCCGCATGACGTCCCATGGTTTCCACGACAAAGATGCGGCTGTGCGATCCGGCGGTTGTTCGCAAACGGTCAATTTCTTCCATGATGATATTCACCGCCGTATCAAATCCAAGCGAATATTCCGTTCCGGCCAAATCCATGTCGATCGTTTTGGGAATGCCCACTGTTTTTATGCCCAGCTTGTGCAGCTTATACGCAACTCCGAGGGTGTCTTCCCCGCCGATGGCAACGATGGCATCAATACCTAGTTTTTTAATGTTTTGAATCAGTTTCTCCGAACGATCATTTTTCGGATTGAACGGATTTGTGCGTGATGTTCCCAAATTTGTGCCGCCGTAACGATCCCATGTTCTAACAACTTCTTCGTCTAAATGCTTAAGATATCGGGCACAACTTTTCTCATCATCCGGATTGACCTCTACGATGCCCTTCCAGCCCTCAACCATACCGATAACCTCAAATGATACTGAACGGCTCGCTGCTAATCGGGAATCCAGAGCACTTTTCGTCACCCATTTTATCGCTCCGTTCAATCCGGGACAATCTCCACCGCCTGTCAATACCGCTATTTTCATCTTCATTTTTTGTTCTCCATAATATTGAAAATTAAAAATTTTTTAATATGACCGGGAAACTATCATGAAACAGCACGACCGTTATTTTATAAGGAAAACTTATCCATGTGTCAATAATATATTACGGAAAAGATCTTGTATTTTTCACTATGAATTTGTTCAGGACGCTTGAAATATTGCGTAAAAAAATATATACGTATTAAAAAACCGGACAGTATTTTCATGACAGAAAAAGAAACGGGCAAGTGGCTGAAAGTCGAAATATCGGCTCCCCCGGAGCAGATGGAAGCTATCGGGAATTTTCTTACCGAAGCCGGTGTTCAGGGTGTTTTTCAGGAATCACTTGCGCCGCAGACTGCTTCCGGAGATTTTCCGGCGACCGCTAATGAAGAAGTGCTTAAAGCCTACTTTCCGCAGGATAGCAGAAGTGAAAAAAGAATAGCCGCGCTTCAGAAATATTTGGAAAGCCTTGCGGAAATATTTCCCAATCTGGAGAAGCCATCTTTTAAAACCGAAATCATCTGCGATCCCAACTGGGGAGAACAGTGGAAAAAATATTTCAAACCCATCAGGGTGAGCAAAAACATTATTGTTAAACCGACATGGGAAAGATACACGCCCGACAGCCGTGATATCGTCATTGAAATTGATCCCGGAATGGCTTTTGGGACCGGCCAGCACGCTTCCACCAGAATGTGCATTGAAGCCGTGGAAGACGTTATTATGAATGATCGTTCCATCAAAGAGTGGAAAGTTCTGGATGTCGGCTGTGGCACAGGCATACTCGGTATTACCGCCGCCAAGATGGGAGCACAGGATGTCATTTGCGCGGATATCGACAGAAAGGCTGTCGAGATCGCCGGCGAAAACGCAGTCATTAATAATGTCCAAACATCTTTACGCACGTTAAACAAGAATGCATCTTCAATCGACAAGCCCCGTAACTTAATCATTGCCAATCTGACGTCGACTTTACTCCTGGCGCTTCGATTTCATATCACGCAATTACTGTTGCCGGATGGGTATATGATCATTTCAGGAATTATCGAGCAGGATGCGATGAATATCGAAAAAGAATTTATAACGGATCCCCTGACTCTGTACAAAAAGATCACGGAGAAAGAATGGGTTTGTTACATTCTCAAAAAGAAATCTGCGAATGACTAATCATTACGGCATGTCATCTTAATAATAACATGGTAAGGATAATTCAGTTTTGACTATACCCCGAATATACAGTCCGGAAGCTTTGGGAGACCGTAAAACCTGTGAGTTGGGAGCGGATAACTTAAAATATCTGAAACAGATTATGCGCCTGAAACAGGGGGCCCGGATAAAAATATTCGACGGCTTTGGTCGGGAGTTTGAAGCTGTAATAAAAAACTATACGGCAAAAAACGTTTTGGTAGAATTAGGAAAACTAATACCGTCAACAAACAAGGAAATAAATATCACGCTTGCCCAAGCCATTCCGAAAGCAAAAAAAATGGATGTGATTATCAAAACAGCCGCTGAGCTGGGAACAGATATGATCATCCCTTTTGATTCTGCGCGATCGGTTGTGCGTATTGCCGAAGAAAAAAGTTCTTCAAAAGTCGCCCGATGGCAAAAGATTGCCATGGAGGCGGCTCGATCAAGCCACAGTTGTTACATGACTCAGGTATCGAAAGTTTCTTGCTTCTCTGACATGCTTGCTCTGGCATCAAAAGATGCTTTGAAATTAATCTTCTGGGAGGAGGAATGCCAAAAAACCGTTAAAGACGTTTTACAGGACAAACGTCTTTCCGATACGAAAGATTTTTTTGTCGTTGTCGGGCCGGAAGGCGGTTTTTCCAAGCATGAGATTGCTAGAGCAAAAGAATCAGGATTGATTTCCGTAAGTTTAGGCAGGCAAATTTTAAAAGTGGAAACAGCGGCGGCGGCAATAATATCCATCATCCAATACGAAAAAGGAATCTTCAGCAAAAAATCACAGGAGGTGAAAAATGGCTTTTTATAGATATGCCGGCTTTTGGCGGCGTTTGATCGCTTATATGATTGACGGATTTATTATCAGTATTGTTTTCATTACTTTGATGTTTATTGCGGGAGTGGCCTTTTTTGCCGGAACAATATCCGGCGGCAGTAATGCCTGGATGGCAAAAATCGGCAATCCTGAAATAATGGTTTCATATACCCTATGGTTTTGGCTTTTTTCAACATTGATAAACATTGTTTATTTTACCTATTTTCACGGATCCACAGGGCGTACACCAGGTAAAATGCTTCTTGGCCTGCAGGTCGTTTCTATCGACGGCAGCCGGATTTCCTTCGGCATTGCCTTTCTGAGATCGGTGGGTTATCTGGTTTCAAGCCTCGTTTTTTGTCTGGGTTATATTTGGATCGGTTTTGACAGGAAAAAACAGGGGTGGCATGACAAAATAGCCAACACGGTTGTCATCATAAAGGATAGCGCAGACCAAACCGCAGGGCTTTCCATTGCCGGGAATTCCATTTCAGATTCGACTGCGCAGATGGTAAAACCCCCTGAAAATAATGATAATTAGACGGCTAAAGTGCTCAAATGCAAGGAAAAAATACCTTGACAAAAGGTATCTTATTCTATAGACGGTTGCAAGATTTTTCAGGATTGATTTAATCGAGAGGGTCGGTAGCTCAGTCGGTAGAGCATCGGACTGAAAATCCGAGTGTCGGCAGTTCAATTCTGCCCTGACCCACCATCTAAAATCAAGAGGTTGCAAGTGCCAGTTACTCGCAACCTTTTTATTTTATATATTAGAATATTTATTGAAGACATTTTCCCCTTCCACTTTCGTAATTGACATACTGAATCTACAATTTTATAAATTAAAAATAATATTGTTTACAGAAAAGAGGTAATGAATGCACAGCATAGAAACCAAACTACGCCCTACCTTTCTTATCTTGGGTGCATACAAGGCGGGCACAACCTCTATCCATCATTATTTAAAACAGCATCCCCAGATATTCATGAGTCAGATCAAGGAAATTCGTTTTCTGACCTACGCGGGACACCAGGAATTACCATTGTCTCCGATTGAGTTTGCTTCGCTACCATGGAAAGTACAATCGCTGGCCGAATATGAAGACCTTTTTGCAGGTACAGACGTTTTTCCTGCGCGCGGTGATGTTTCGCCATGTTATTTGGCCTTTCCAGTTCAAACTATTCGAGGCATAAAGAAATACACACCTGAAGCGAAGCTCATAACTATATTGCGACATCCGGCTGATCGCGCCTATTCTAGGTTTGTCGGTCTGGTAAACAAAGGACGTGAAGAAGAAGTGGATTTCCAGTGCTCTCTTAAGCTTGAAACAAGAAGTGCGGTTCGCAAGATTGACGGAAGACAACGTCGTGATTTTTTAGAGAGCTTTTATTTTGAATCATTAAATCATTATTTCCAAAGCTTTCCTCGTGAACAAATAAGAATTTATCTTTATGACGACTTACAACAAAATCCAATTCAATTGATACAGGATATTTTTCGATTTATCGGTGTTGATGATAGTTTTGTTCCGGACATGTCGGTTCGCCATAACCCTTCAGGATGGCCGCGTTTTGAATCGGCATTATTATTCATTAGAAGAGCCGAGAACTTTCTAATCAGAGCCATCAGACATCTCCCAAAGCCTGTTAATGGATATGCAGAAAATCAATTTAAACTGCTTACTCGCACTGTAGCTCCTCCTCTTGACCCTGCGCTGCGAAGAGATCTTATCGCATTGTACCGCGAAGATATTCTTCGGACCCAGGATCTCATTGGACGTGACTTATCTCATTGGTTAAGATAACCATATCATCAACGCACTTTCTGCTGAATGTTCCGAAAGATTTTTTGGTATTAATCCAGATGTCATAATTTCCCATATGATTTTGGAATATTTTTATGACGTTCGATCAGCTTACAATAGGTTTTTTTCATAATATAAAGCGGTAGCTGGTGGGTTGATTGCAGACTCCAATATTCTTTTAAAAAATCAGGAAACGAAGCAGCTTTTTCCCAAAAAGTAGCAGTTCCCATACTATAGCAGTGTATCAGCCATTTATGGTGCATGTTACCGAAACTTGGTGGTGATGTCAGTATTTTGAGCAAATGATATTCTTGGGGATCTTTAGGCCGTGCGGCCAAACTATTTAAAACGTCTTCAGGAATATGGGCGTTGAATTGTGATTTTAAAAATCCGAGCGTATAGAGCATGGTTAATGTGAACTTGCGTGCGACAGATTCCGACACCAAGAGCTCCCAATCTATTGCGTCTGCTCTTTTTTCCATAATCAACAAAACATCGACAATCCAGCGGATTGAAGAAATAGGATTCCAGCGAATGCCGTGAGAACAGTTATTCAGAATCTGAAATGTAGGGTTCAAAATTCTGATGGTTAATCCTTTGAACATAATAATTTCCAATTGTTTCCAAAGCAACAGATCTGCTTCTTCCCAGGGACATTCATAAAAAGCTCGCCAATGGATATCCAGTCCTTGTCCTTCATGGTTAAGTAGGCCGATAGCGTGAGTATGTTTTACAGGCTTACTGACCGATGAACTAAATTTTTTCTGCCAACCTGATTCAATGAGAAATTGTAGCGTTTTTTCAACATCCTGCTCCCTTACTAGAAGATCGACATCATCCATAGGCCTGGCGCCAATGTCCTTGTAATAAGCCGCAATAAGAGCTGCGCCTTTTAACACAATAACCGATACTCCCATTTTCTCTAGTTCTGTCAAAGCGTTAAAGACCTTGTGGAAGAGTAAACTGTTTCTATACAAGCAATGACGATAAATACCCTTTAATGTGTTTAGATGTGGGACCGTTTCGTCAATTAGAGCTAACCTTTTGTACAAAAGTGGCAAGAGTCTGAAACTGCCTCCCTCGACTTTGTCGAACTCTACAGCCTCGGTCCATTGCATATAATATGCGATGGATTTGCCGTCGTTTTTTTCTAATATTGCATGTAAAAGCAAAAGCTCATCGGATTTAACCATCGGCTTCCTTCTTTTTTCTTCGCATTAGCATTTCCTTAACAATGCGTGCATAATCGCCTTGGTGCTGCTTGTGCACAATTCCATGATTCATGGGATGAATCCTTCGATGCATTAAAACCTTCGGTAAAAATACCGAAGTCATTCCTTTTTCCATTGCTCTTTGATACCATTCGACAAATTCACCTGTTTTATATGTTGTCGAAAAAAGCCCAACTTTCAGAAACTCATTTCTCTTCATCAGCAATGTGCCCGGTAATGCTCCATTTGCCGGATGACTGGAACATTGAAAACGTTGCCGGAAATCATAACCAGTTTCAGGGCTGTAAAATTGAGTAATCATTGAAAAAATCATATTGGCCGATCCAGGTTTTTTGATTTCATGCAACTGCAAGGCAAGCTTCTGCTTGTCCCAATAATCATCGGCATCCAGAAAAGCGATATAGTCACCGGTTGCCATTTTTACACCATCATTGCGGGCTGCTGCTGCGCCACCTTTATTTTTCTTAATCAGGATGATGTCCTTCCCGTATTGTTCAACAATTTCGGCTGTTGAGTCCGTTGAGCCATCATCGATAACCACAACCTCAAAAGGTTTTAATGACTGGTTTAGCACGCTGTCCAAGGCTTCCTTTAAATATCTTTCTCCGTTATAAACCGGTATAATGACACTGACCTTATCGATGTATTTGGTTCTCTCCAAGGAAGCTTTAATCGATTTCATCATTTCTTTTCTTGTCACTTCCGTTTGACTTGTCAGGCATTGGGGATGTATACGCTTGCGAAGAAGATTTTTTTTGACAATTCCCAATTTGATTCCGGCATCCCTTGCTCTTAAAAACCAGTCACTGTCATCGGCGATTCGGTAACTTTCATCAAAATTACCAACGATTTCAAAAGCTTTTCTGCGAACGATCAAAGAGCTGGGAAGATAGGCAACCATTTCTTTTTCAAAATGACTCGTTCGCACCCATAGTGGAACTCGACTTAATCCTTCCGCTAGGAATAAACTATGTTTGGTTAATGAATAATCTATATCCGGATTTTCTTCCATGTAGTTGATCTGCATATTAAGCTTTTCCGAATTCCAGATATCATCTGCATCGAGAAATGCCAGGTAATCACCAGAGGCTTTTTGCACACCGTGGTTTCTTGCTGCTGCCACGCCGGCATTTTCCTGATAAATATAGATAACCTGTTCAAACTTTTTGGCGATGGCTGCGCTGCTGTCTTTAGAGCCATCATCAATTACAAGACATTCCAGATTTTTGTATTCCTGATCGAAGACGCTTTTGATTGCTTCTGCCAGAAAACTTTCTCCGTTATAAACAGGAATAATTACACTAACCCTAGGATGATTCAATTTGTCCTCATTTTCATGTTTTACTCATGAAATATTTCAAAGATTCTAAAATTTCAAAGTTATCCGTTCCCATAGACATTTGATAGACTGGAATATCTCTGAGAATATCCGCCAGTCTTTTTAACATCGTCTGGCCACTACCGGGCATCTGGAAAATGGAACTGGCCGACAAAGCGAGCAATCCTCTTGCTGGTGAAATACGTGTAAAAGTTGTTTTACTTCGTTTTTCTATCATTGGTAATAATATCATCTCTAGCGGCATCTTCCTTATTAAGTTGTTATTACACATCCTCTGCATATAAAAATAACCCTTTTCATCCTTTTCGGGATCATTAATAATCAACGTTTCTGACAATGAGAGCCGCTCCAACATATCCCATCTAAATTTGATACTATTATAGGCACTGAAAACAACTGGCTTAATGGAGTTATCCAGCACCACGTAATCATCACCAAGAAAGCGAAATCCGTTTTGCGCTGCCAGCAGTGCCGTGGTTGATTTCCCGGTACCGCTGCGTCCAGCCAGCAGAGCTGCCTTTGAGTGATAGCCTATCGCTGCGGCATGAACCATTGTCGAACCAAACATCTCACACAACCAATGCAAGATCATCCGCATGGGGGCAGCCTTTTCATAGAAAGGAATTCTTGACGCCCGTGTCACATAGTACCAGGCACGACCTGATAACGTATCAACCATACTAAAAATCTGACTGTCGGGATTGTAAAGAATGTGAAGAGAATCTTTATTATATATTACGAGTTTTTTCTCCGAGCCTGATAATTCTTCAATTTTTTTCCATCCGGGTAAATCTTTTTTTAAGATGTTTCCATCACAGGCAAATATTTGATATATTAAAGAATGATTAGTTCCAATGTCTTCTAAATGTTCAAATGCTTTAAAAAGATAATTCTCTAGCATTTCAGAAGAGTAGTTGATACGAAATTTCTTTTCACAAAGCGAAAAAGTGCGTGATCTTAAATCAGATGCGACTTTTGCATTTTCGAAATATGAAAATATTTCCGGTATAAAAGATTCAAAAACAGTCATTCATTATTTCTTTTTTTGATGAGGCCATCCATCCTCGGAAACTTCGTGAATCGGGTCTAGCAGCAACATTTCTTGCATATCGGAATATTTTTCAAAACTTGGCGCTACGTAAAATTCTCCCTTCCTTTTCTCCAAAGAAAGCACGTTTCCATTTCCGATATCTCTTTCTCTGATCAATCCTTCTTCAATCAGAAGATCGACAAAGCTTGTAAAATCAGAAAGAATTAAATTTTCTTTGCTGCCATATATTTGTGATATCTGGGTAGCGATATGCTTTACAGAGCAACCCTGCTCTAATTGATTCCAGAAGATGGCGGCCATTTTATTGAGGCTGTAATAACAGCCATTTTCCAAATTAATGACGACCATTTCCTCTTGCATCGGTTCACTAATCACCGCAGGAGCGTTTACTTCATAATATTTTTCCATAATTAGCTGTCCTTTGATCATAGCAGAAATTGTATTTCGTTTATTTTAAATATAAAAAATACTTTTTTTAATGTCAACTAAACTTATATGTACTTTATGGCCGGAGCGTAATAATACTTTGATGCTTGCCCAAAAGATAGAAAAGGTTTATATATATTTTCGAGTCATTTTTAAGATTTAAAGTATTTTGTTCAAGAACATTTGAAGATGTAGAAGTTTTCTATTATATAAAATTATATGGAAAAATTTTCAAATTACATTCTGCAGGAAAAGATACACGAAACCAGGAATTCGATTATTTATCGCGGGTATCAGGAAAATGAAACGCAGCCGTTAATCATTAAGTTACTGAAAACCGCATGTCCCACCCCTTCTGAAATTGCGCGATTTAAACAGGAATATAGCCTCGTCAGACAACTCAATATAGAAAATATCATCAAAATATATGATCTGGTCGAGCATGATAACCAGTATGCCATCATTGAAGAGGATTTTGGCGGACAATCGGTGAAGGAGACTCTCAGAACAGGCAAGCTCGATTTAGAATCATTTTTAAAAATTTCGTCAAAAGTATCCGAAACCCTGGGATACATTCACAAGAATAATGTCATTCATCTGGACATCAAGCCTGACAACATTCTGATTAATCCGGAAAAGGGTGAAGTCAAAATAGCCGATTTCGGAATTTCAGCGGTATTAACGCATGCAAATGACGAGTTATACAATTCTGATGTTATTGAAGGGACCCTTTCATACATGTCGCCTGAGCAAACCGGCAGGATGAACAGGGGGGTTGATTACCGCACGGATATCTACTCCCTGGGCGTGTTGCTCTATGAGCTGTTGACTGGCTGCACTCCTTTCGACCCGCAGGACCTGCGGAGCCGCGGCTACGCCGAGATGCAGCGGATCATCTGCGAGAAGGACCCGGTCAAACCTTCGACCAGGCTGACAACACTGGGGGGCAGGCTGGAAGACATCGCCCGGCGGCGCAACGCTACGGCCGAGCAACTGCGCAAGTCCGTCCGGGGGGACCTGGACTGGATCGTGATGAAGGCGCTGGAGAAGGACCGGACCCGCCGGTATGAGACGGCCGACAATCTGGCGCGGGACATCGAGCACCATCTGCATGACGAGCCGGTCACGGCCCGTCCCCCGAGCACCCTCTATCGATTCGGGAAACTGGTGCGACGGAACAAGGGAGTCTTTACGGGAGTGACGGTAGTGGCCACCACCCTGGTAGCGGGTCTGGCTGTCTCTACCGTCTCGCTGG
>ENA-ORXD01002632-ORXD01002632.1-sediment-metagenome-genome-assembly--contig:-NODE-2632-length-11569-cov-2.966672_pt1 | contig 11569 bp, 9 predicted proteins | sample MGYA00237862_ERZ511471 | MGnify/ENA metagenome assembly ERZ511471 | reverse complement strand
GTTCGGGAAATGGTCGAAATTCCTCTGCGCTACGGGGAAATCTTCGACCGGCTCGGCATCGAGGCGCCGAAAGGCCTGCTTCTCTACGGACCGCCGGGGACAGGAAAAACCCTCATCGCGCGCGCCATTGCGGGGGAGACCAAGCTCCATTTCCTGAAGATCAATGGACCGGAAATTATTCAGAAATATTATGGCGACAGCGAAGCCAGGTTGCGCGAGATCTTTGAAGAGGCCACGCGCAAAGCGCCGAGCGTCATCTTCATCGATGAGATTGACGCCATTGCCCCGAAGCGGGCCGAGGTCCTGGGAGACGTCGAAAAGAGGGTTGTGGCGCAGCTTCTGGCGCTGATGGACGGGACGGTCCCCCGCGGTCATGTTCTGGTGATCGGCGCGACCAACGTCCCGGAAATGGTGGATCCGGCATTGCGCCGGCCGGGCCGGTTCGACCGGGAAATTGGCCTCTCGGCGCCGCACGTGGACGGACGCCGGGCCATTCTGAAGATTCACAGCCGCCGCATGCCCCTTGCATCGGACGTTGATCTCGATCGGATTGCGCAGATCACCCACGGTTTCGTGGGGGCCGATCTGGAAGCGCTCTGCAAGGAAGCCGGCATGGCTGCCGTGCGACGGTATCTGCCGGTGGGCGCTTTGGGCAATTCCGACCGTCTCCCCGTCACTCCGGAAAGCATGCGGATTTCCCGCGAGGATTTTTTGACAGCCCTCCGTGAGGTTGAACCGACGGCAACCCGTGAATTCTTCAACGAAAGGTCCACCTTGAAGCTGAGCGACATCGGCGGTCTGGCTCGAATCAAGGAGACACTCCTCTCGATCGTCGACTGGCCGCTGAAGTACCCCGAACTCTTCGCTTCGGGCAAAGTTTCGTCACGCGGCATCCTGCTCTCCGGTCCCTCCGGCACCGGGAAGACCGTCATGGTCAGGGCTCTGGCCGGCGAAACCGGGATCAATTTTATCCCGATCAGCAGTTCCATCCTTTTTTCGAAATGGCTGGGGGAATCGGAAAAGGCGCTGCATGAGATATTCAAAAAGGCCAAGCAATCCGCTCCGACCATTCTCTTTTTCGATGAAATCGATGCCCTGGCGCCGAAACGCGGTGAAGATACAGGGTCGGGGGCGGTTGAACGCGTGGCGAGCCAGTTTTTCAACGAACTGGACTCGCTGAGCGACCTGTCCCAGGTGATCGTCATCGGGGCCACCAATCGGGAAGAGCTGCTGGATCCGGCCCTGGTGCGGCCCGGCCGTCTCGATTACATTCTCAAGTTTTATGCCCCGGATGAGAAAGAGCGTCTCGAAATATTCCGCATCCACACCCAGGGGAGGCCGTTGGGCAGCGACGTGGATCTTGAAGTGCTGGCGGGCATTACCGAGGGGATGGTCGGCTCTCACATCGCCTTCCTCTGCAAGAGGGCGACGATGCTGGCCATTGCGGACTTGATCCGGGAAGAGCAGGGGGAAAATGCCGAAAAGCTGTCCGTGTCCGCAACGCACTTTAAAACGGCGATCGAGGAGATCAGAAAAAGCGATGAGGTCAGGCAGTGCTGAAACCGGTCGAGAAGAAAAAAGCGTATGAGGACATCGTACAGCAGATCCGAACGCTCATTGAAGCGGGGGAATTGAAGCAGAACGATCATCTCCCCTCGGAGCGGGATCTGAGCGAAACCTTTCGTGTATCCCGGACCACCGTTCGGGAGGCCATCCGCACCCTGGAATCGATGAAGCTCCTTCAGAGCCGCCAGGGGGATGGCACCTATGTTCTGGCTTCGAGCGAAGAGTCCTTGATCCAGCCTTTGGCCGTGGCCCTTTTCAATGAGAGGGATGACCTTCGCGACATCTTCTACATCCGGAAAGTGATCGAGCCCCACATTGCCGAGATGGCGGCGGAGAATGCCACACCGCAGGAAATGGAAGAGCTGGAAAAGATACTTCGGGAACAGAAAGCGTGTATCGGACAAGGGGAAAACATTATCGAAACCGACTCCGCTTTTCACAATCTGATGGTCAAGGCGACGAAGAATCGGGTCATGGAACGCCTGATCAGTGCCCTGATTGATCTTTTGAAACAGTCGCGTGAAAAATATCTGATGGAAGAGGAGAGTGACAAGCGGGCCATCAAATCACTGGAAGGCCATCGACGGGTTCTCGCGGCCATTAAGAAAGGGGATCGCGCCGCCGCCCGAAAGTCGATGCTACGGCACTTGGAAGATATCGAAAGGATCATCTTTCGTAAGAAGGAAGGGGGTGGTTGAGGTTCCTGTCTCATCAGATGACCGATCTTCAGGAAACGAGGAAAAAAAGAAAATCCCATTTTGAGGACATAAAGGAGGTGTGTATGGCTAAGGTACACGAAATGACTGTATGGGCGCGGGGAGTGATTATGGACAAGGAGGGGCGGGACGTCATCAATATTTTTGCCGCGGCCGCCCAGATGGAAGGCAAATTTGTGCAGGCATTCGACAACTACGAAGACCTGCCGGACCGCGTGCTCGTCACCGTCCGCAAATATGTGCGGCTCAGCGATGAGGAGATTGAACACAAGTACGTCTACACGAATGATCAGCCGGAAGTGGTGGTCATTACGGAGGCGACCATCGTGAAGGGCATCGATATCCTGAGAGGGATGGAAAAAGGCGGAACCCTCATCATCAATACCAACCGCTCCATCGAGGAGATGCTGAAATTCATTCCCAATGCCGATCTGCTCTCTACAGTCGCTACAGTGGATGCCGACGCCATCACCGGCGTCCGCACCATCGATTTTTCCGGTTCGGAAGGCGGCGTCGATGCCTCCGGGATCGGCAAGGGCATTGCGGCGCCCATTGTCGGGGCCATCGCGAAGGTGACCGGCATGATCAAGAAAGAGAGTCTTGCCACGATCGTCAGCGATGTATCCGGCATGGAGAGGGGATACAACGAGGTCAAGATCAAGAAATTGGGATAGGCCTGCACCCGGTCTACCGGGTGGGACAAGCGGAAATCCTGGAATGAAACAAAACAGAGGAACAAGGAGGATACCATGGCAAAAGAACTTCCCGGTTACGGGACCATCGATGTTCCGAAGGAAAGAGAAGTGCCTTTCGGCGCCGTCACCCCGGCGCCGGTCTGCGTCCAGAATATGTTTCAGACCTCCAACTGGCGGATTGTCCGCCCCGTGAAAGACGATGAGAAATGCACCCGCTGCCTGATCTGCTATCTCTCCTGCCCGGATGCCTGCTGGGTGTACAAGGAAGAGGAGGACGTCATGGAGTGGATCAACGCTTTCTGCAAGGGTTGTCAGATCTGCATCCAGGAGTGTCCGTCCGAGGCGCTCACCGCGGTTCCTGAACTCGACTTCCCGGATGGCGTGGTTCGTTTGGATAAACCTTTCTAAGAGGAGGAACAATACTATGGCGAAAGCAAAAATGCTGACAGGTTGCCGCGCCGCAGCAGAGGGCGCCAAGGCAGCCGAAGTGGAAGTGGTCTGTTCTTACCCGATTCGCCCCTATACGGCAATCATGATGGAACTCGCCAAAATGGTCGCCGACGGCGAATTGAATGCGGAATTCATCCACGGCGAGGGTGAGCATGCGCAGCTGTCGGTGGTATTGGGGGCCTGTGCGGCGGGAGCCCGCGCCTTTACGGGAAGTTCGGGGGTCGGGGTCACCTATGCGATGGAAATATACAGCCCCATGGCCGGCGGGCGATACCCTGCGCAGATGTCGATTGCCGATCGGACGCTCGATCCCCCCGGCGATTTCGGCTCCGAACACACGGATGCCATGTGCACCCGGGATAATGGCTGGCTTCTGGGATGGGCCTGCTCTCCGCAGGAGGTGTATGACAATACGCTGATCAACTACCGTGTCGGAGAAGACCACCGCGTGATGCTCCCCCAGATGGTGTGCCAGGAGGGCTATTTCATCTCCCATATTCCGGATCAGGTCATCCTGGGAGAGCAGTCCCAGGTGAAGGAGTTCCTCCCCCCCTACCGGCCGATCGCTCCCCTGAGTCTGACCCACCCGGTTTCGCACGGCCCGCAGATCCGACCGGACCAGGGCGCACCGATGGATGCGATGCGGGCACAGGTATTTCTGACGCTTCCCAAGGTCATCGAAGAGGCGACGGCGGATTTCAACCGCATCTTCGGAAGGAACTACGATCCTTTTGTGGAGCAGTACCAACTGGCCGACGCAGAGATCGCCTTCTTCATTATGGGCGCCCATGCCAATACCTGCCGGAAGGCGGTGGACAGACTCCGCAAACAGGGAGTAAAGGCCGGCATGGCGAGGCTGCGCTGGGTTCGCCCCTGGCCGACCCATCAGCTTGCCGAGGCGCTGGGCCATGTCAAGGCCATCGGTGTGGTGGAAACCAGCACCTCCTACGGAGGGGCGATGAGGGGCGGCAATCTGATTCACGAACTCCGCGCAAGCCTTTATGACCTGGATGAGAAGCCTCTGGTCACCTCCTTCATGGGCGGACTCGGCGGAGAGACGATCTGGCCCGCCGATTTCGATTACATGGCGAAAATCCTCTCCGAGATGGTGAAGGAGAAAAAGACCAAGAGATACGTCTACTGGATTGGGATGTAATGAGAGATCGCCCATTATTCTATAAGGAGGAAACATGCAAGCATTCGACTATAAATATCAGCAGTTGGACCCTGTAAAGTCATTCAAGCGCGTGCCGGGGCCGGAGCAGTATGTGCCGGGGCACCGCACCTGCGCCGGTTGCGGGCCCGCGCTGAACTACCGGCTGGTGGCGAAGGCGGCGGGGAAGGATACCATCTTCATCGGTCCCACCGGCTGCATGTATGTGGCCAACGCCAGCTATCTCTGCACCCCCTATGCCGTCTCCTGGATCCATGCCCAGATCACCAACGCCGGGGCGGTGGCATCCGGAATCGAGGCGGCCTTCAAGGTCGCGATGCGCAAGGGCAGGCATGCCGGACCGTTCCCGAATATCATCGTCATGGCGGGCGACGGCGGGAGCGTGGACATCGGGCTCCAGGCGATGTCGGGATTGATGTACCGAAACCACAAGGTTCTCTTCATCTGCTACGACAACGAGTCCTACGCCAACACGGGGGTTCAGACCTCGCCGACGACGCCGTACGGCGCCGCCACCACCTTCACCCCTCCCGGCAAGGAGATTCCCGAGGGGAAGACCCTCTTCCCCAAAAACCCGCCACAACTGGTCATCGGCGGGCATCCGGCGGTGAAGTATGTGGCCACCACCACGATTGCCCATCCTCTGGACCTGATGAACAAGGTCCGGAAGGCGCTCAGCCAGCCGGGACCCACCTTCATGCACATGCTTGCCCCCTGCCCCAAGGGCTGGCTGTTCGATGAAAAAATGACGCGCGAAATGGCGAGGCTTGCCGTGGAGACGGGGATGTGGTCGCTGTATGAATGGGAAAACGGCGTGTACAAATACACGAACGTGCCGAAGAAGTACAAACCGGTCAGCGAATACATGAAGCCTCAGGGCCGTTTTGCCCATCTGAAACCGGAACACATCGCCAAGATGCAGGCGTTTGTGGATGAAAAGATCAAGCAGGTTAAAGAGGCAATTCCGGTAGCCGCTCCGATCCCTGTTTCAAGGCAGGAGGCGTGATCCGGAAGGGCCGGGGAGAGGGTAATGCTGTCGCAATTGAGCCCGGAACGCCCTCTCCCTCATGTGGGGGGAGGGCGAGGGGCGCAGGATGGCGGAATTCTATGCCGAGAAAGGAGGAGAGATAACTTGGAATACCTCTGAGCCGACGCAACGGGCTCAGAACGCTCTTTGACAGCCAAAAGAGTGGAACAGACGGCGGCCGGTGATCTTTCCCTGATCCGTTTGCGGAAAATCGACCAGACTGAAGGCTTCTGCCTTTGGCACTCCCACGACATCCCTTCAAACCGATCCCCCTCCATCTCAATGTTCTTGTCGCTTCCGTTCAGGGAATCCGCCAGCACCAGTGTTAAAAAAATAATAGATGGGAGGTTTAAAAATCCAAAAAAGGGGGAACGGAATTATGAAAAAGCGATTTTGTGTCTGGAGAATGGGCGCTGCGATCATTTTCTCCCTGGTCCTGATTGCCCTTTCAATGGGAACAGCAGGCGCATGGGAGCCGTCGAAACCGGTCGAATTTATCGTACCGGCGGGCACCGGAGGGGGAGCGGACGTGATGGCCCGGTTCATCTCGCCGCTCATCAGCAAGTACAATCTCTCGCCCCAGCCGTTCATCGTGATCAACAAGTCCGGAGGGGCAGGCGGGGAGGGATTTATGTATGTGAAGGGCAAGGCCCGAGACCCGCACACCATCATCATCACGCTGGACAACCTCTTCACGACCCCGCTCTCGACAGGGCTGCCTTTCAACTGGCGGGACATGACGCCGGTCGCGCGACTGGCGCTGGATTATTTTGTCCTCTGGGCGAATGAAGAGGCCCCGTACAAGACGGCCAAGGAGTATCTGGATGCGGTGAAGAAGGCCCCGGGCAAATTTATGATGGGGGGAACCGGCACCGCCCAGGAGGACCAGATCATCACCGTCCAGATGGAGCAGCTCTTCGGGGTGAAGTTCGGCTACGTCCCCTTCAAGGGGGGGGGAACGGTGGCGGTTGAACTGGTGGGGAAGCACGTCAATTCGACGGTGAACAACCCCGCGGAGGCGGTAAGCCATTGGAAAGCGAAGCGGCTCAAGGCGCTGGCGACGATCGATCATGAACGGATCAAGCTTCCCCTCTGGGACACCATCCCGACCATGAAGGAAGCGACGGGGATGGATATGAGCTATTTGATGCTCCGCGGCATCTTTGCGGCGCCGGGCATCACGAAGGAGCAGCAGGAGTATTACTTGGGCGTGATGAAGAAGGTGACGGAGACGCAAGAATGGCAGAAGTACATTTCGGACATGGGTCTGAAGGGGGCGTTTTTGACGGGACCTGATTATATCAAGTGGCTTGAAGAAAAAGAAAAGATCACCAAAGACCTCATGGCCAAGGGGGGCTTGCTGAAGAAGTGACCGCGAATGGACATCCATGGAGCGAGAGAGGGATCTCGCTCCATGGAGCGATTACCTTTTCATCCGGCGATTGAATAGGGGGAAGTATGAGAAGGGCTGAGATCGTAGTTTCATTGCTGTTTATGCTCCTTGGCGTCATCGTCATCGTTGATTCGGTAAGACTCGGTTTTATGTGGGGACGGACCGGTCCGGCATCCGGCTTTTTCCCCTTTTATCTGGGGGCGGGTGTGGTCATCGCCTCACTGATTGTCCTGTTGAAAGCCGTCCAGCAGTACCGAAAGCAGGGAGAGGGCAAGCCTCTGATGCCGCCGGGTGCCCTGAAGCCCATCCTCTGGGTCGTGATTCCGTCAACGGCCATGGTGGCGATCACGGAATTGGTCGGTCTCCACATCTCTGCGGCGCTGTTTCTGGGGTTCTACATGCGAGTGGTCGGAAAGATCGGGTGGACCACGACCCTTCTGATCAGCATCATTGCCCCGCTTTCTCTCTATATCACCTTCGACAAGCTGTTTCTGATTCCGCTGCCCGCCGGGTTGTGGGGCGGATATTTGCTGAGATTCTAAGATGGGCCGGAATTTCGACAGCCGCTTCGACTCAGACAGACAGATGAAGAGAGGGGATCTGGATTATGGAAGACCTGAACAATCTGATGATTGGTTTTGGTGTCGTATTTCAGCCATACAACCTCATGATCATCGTTGTCGGACTGATTCTCGGGATTATCGTGGGGGTTCTGCCCGGTTTGGGCGGCGCCAACGGCGTGGCCATTCTCATCCCCATCGTGGTGACCATGCCGGCCACCGCGGGCGTGATTCTTTTGTCGATGATCTATTGGGGGGCGCTCTATGGAGGAAGCATCACCTCCATCCTCTTTAACATCCCGGGAGAACCCTGGGCGGTGGCGGCCACCTTCGACGGCTACCCCATGGCCAAGGGCGGGAAGCCCGGCAAGGCCCTTGTGCTTGCTTTCCTTGCCCATGGCGCGGGGGCTATTTTCGGCGTTGTCGTGCTGACCTTCTTTGCGCCCATTCTCGCGGAGTTTGCCCTGAAGTTCGGTCCGGCGGAGGTCTTTGCCGTCATGATGCTGACCTTCAGCGCCTTTGTGGGGCTGGGCGGGAAATCGCCGCTGAAGACGGTGGTGGCCATCCTCTTCGGTTTCATCCTGGCGGCCGTGGGGATGGATATCGTCAGCGGGCAGCTCCGCATGACCTACGGGACCATCGTCCTGATGGGCGGCTTCAATTTCATCGTGGCCGTCATCGGACTCTTCGGATTGGGGGAGATCTTTCTCACCGTCGAGGAGGGACTGAAGGTGGAGGGGATCAAGGCGAGGATTGGCCTGAAGGATATCTTGGACGGGATGAAGGATGTCATCCGCTATCCGAAGGCGCTGATCATGGGAACGCTCATCGGCTGCTGGATGGGGTTCAAGCCGGGAGGAGCGACGCCCGCTTCGTTCATGGCCTATGGTTTTACCAAGCAGGCCAGCGCGAATGCCGCTGAATTCGGGACGGGCGCCCCGGCCGGGATCATCGCCCCCGAAGCCGCCGCCCACGCCGCCGGAACATCGGCCACCATCCCAATGATCACCCTGGGCATTCCGGGATCGCCCACGATGGCCGTGATCATGGGCGGGCTGATGATCTTCGGGCTTCAACCCGGGCCGATGCTTTTTAAGGAGCATGCCGATTTTGTCTGGGGGTTCATCGCGAGCTGCTGGATGGGCAATGTACTCGGCTTCTTTGTGGTCCTGGCATTTGCACCCATCTTTGCCTCCATCCTCAGGGTCAAGTTTGCCATCTTCATGCCCCTGATTATCTATGTGTGCGCCATCGGTGCCTACGCGGTGAACAACCGGATGATCGACGTCTATTACATGATCCTGTTCGGCGTCCTCGGCTATCTGTTCAAGAAACTGGATTATCCGATTGCACCGATGGTGTTGGCCTTGGTTCTCGGCGATATGGCGGAGCAGGCGATGAGACAGGCCCTGATCATCGGCCACGGCAGCCCGCTGGTCTTCTTTACGCTGCCGCTGGCCCTGCCGATCATGGCCGCAGCGATCATCATCTTCTTCTGGCCGGTCATCGCCCCGTTGAAATCGAAACTATTCGGCAAAAAGGCCTGATCCATTTTGGCTGATCCATAGGCTTGATTTTGGAAAGATATTGCAGTACAATGATCTCCAAGAAAAACAGGGGTGCCGGAAAAGGCTGAGAAGATACCCTTTGAACCTGACCTGGGTAATGCCAGCGTAGGGATTGGCAGTTGCACCATTCATTCATCTCACAGGGGCCATATCCTTCAGTAAAAGGGTGGCCCCTTTTTATTTGACGGCTTCGTAAAAAGACCGGATGCTGCGTTGCGCTTCACCCTTCGTCGTTGCAGCGTACGTCTATGTACGCCTCACTCCTCACGGTTCGCGCGCCTTGCCTGCGGAGCTTTTTACGAAGCCGTCCTCAAGGCAGGGCTTTTATGACCGTTTACGAGAACGTCTTTGTTTATGGAGGATGCAATGACCCAACTGGAAGAGGCAAGAAACGGCCGGATATCGGAAGAGATGAGGATCTGCGCCGAAAAAGAGGGGGTGCCCCCGGAATTCATCCGGAAAGGATTGGCCGAGGGCACGATCGTGGTGGTCCGCAACAACAGGCATGCCTCCATTGCCCCCGTGGCCATCGGGAAGGGGTTGCGGACCAAGGTCAACGCCAATATCGGGACCTCCGGCGACCATGCGGACCTCATGGTGGAACTGGAAAAGGTCAGGGTTTCCGTGGCCGCCGGAGCCGATACGATCATGGACCTCTCCACGGGCGGCGATCTGGCCGCCATCCGAAAGGCGATCATCAAGGCTTCGCCCCTGGCGGTCGGCACGGTCCCGATCTACCAGGCGGCGGCCGAGATGCTGGGGGCGAAAAAGGCGATCGTCTCCATGACGGCCGACGACCTCTTTGCCGTCATTGAAAAAAACGGCGAGGACGGCGTGGATTTCCTCACCGTCCATTGCGGCGTGACGCGCAGGAGTTTGGCCAGCGCGGAGGCCCAGGGGAGGATATTGGGCATCGTGAGCCGCGGCGGCTCCATCACGGCCAACTGGATGAGATGCAATGACAAGGAAAACCCGCTGTACGAACATTATGACCGGCTGCTGGAGATTTCCCGCCGCTACGATATGGTTTTGAGCCTGGGCGACGGTCTGCGGCCGGGGTGCATTGCCGACGCCACCGACCGGGGGCAGGTGCAGGAACTCATCCTTCTCGGAGAGTTGGCAAAAAGGGCGAGAAACCAGGACGTGCAGGTGATGGTCGAGGGGCCGGGCCATGTGCCCCTCCGGGATATCGAGGCGAATGTCCAGCTGGAAAAGAATCTCTGCAGCGGGGCGCCCTTTTATGTTCTAGGGCCGTTGCCCACGGACATCGCCCCCGGTTACGACCACATCACCGCGGCCATCGGCGGGGCCATCGCCGGCGCCTCCGGGGCCGACTTTCTCTGCTATGTGACCCCCTCCGAACACCTCCGCCTGCCGAATCTCGAGGATGTGAGGGAGGGGATCATGGCTACGCGCATTGCCGCCCATATCGCCGATATTGCGAAAGGGCTGCCCGGTGCCCTGGAAAAGGACGTGCTGATGGCCGGGTACAGAAAGGCGATCGACTGGGAGGGACAGCTCTCGACTGCGGTCGATCGGGAGAGGGCGGGGAGATTGCTGGAGAAAAGCGCGACCGCCAAGGAAGAGGGGTGCACCATGTGCGGCGAGCTGTGCGCCATCAAGTTGGGAAAAGGGTAAACCACGGGCAATGGCGGTGCCGGCGGACATCCCCTTCCGGCCGGAGCAGCGCCCTTTCGCTGTCCGACAGGGGGCGCCCGTTAGGATGTCCCGGTAAACGAACGGGCTTCAAAGGAGGTTGAAATGAAATTCCTGGTCACCGGCGGCGGCGGGTTTGTCGGGAGCCACCTTGTCGAATACCTGCTCCACAGAGGCTTTTCGGTTAGAGTTCTCGACAGGGTTGCAGGAGAGTTGGATGCGTTCAAGGATCGTCCCGGATTGGAAATCGTCATCGGGGATATCCAGGACCGGGAAACCGTCCATTCCGCGATGGAAGGTGTGGAGGTGGTTTACCATTTGGCCTGGTCCTTTTCCCCAAGGCCGGCGGATGCCTTCAAAATCGATGTGGGTGGGACCATCAACGCCCTGGAAGCCGCTACCGCGAACAGGATCAGCCATTTCCTTTTCTTGAGCAGCAGCGTGGTCTACGGTGAACCGGCCTACCGGCCGATCGATGAGCGTCATCCCCACCGCCCCGATAGATCCCGCGATCCCCTCCATGCGCTTTCAAAGTCAACCGTTCATCAGCTCACCTCCCTTTATTGCGCCCAGTACAAACTCCCCTGCACGATCTTCGTCTTCTGGTGGGGCTACGGAGAGAGGCGTATTCCCGGGAGAACGTTGAGGGAGCTCATCGATTCCGCCTTGAAAGGGGACCCCATCCAGGCGCCCGAAAAGGCCGGCGGGAGCCTGGCCTATCTGGGGGATATCGCCGCGGCCTTTGAAACGGCCACCCTCAATGA
>ENA-ORXD01002630-ORXD01002630.1-sediment-metagenome-genome-assembly--contig:-NODE-2630-length-11573-cov-3.157533_pt1 | contig 11573 bp, 12 predicted proteins | sample MGYA00237862_ERZ511471 | MGnify/ENA metagenome assembly ERZ511471 | reverse complement strand
AAGCGGATTAATTGCTTTTCCTGTGAACATTTTTACATCACTTATGACCAGAAATTTCCTTACGGCTGTCGCGCTATCGGCTTTAAATCGGTCCGCATGCCTTCTATCGATGTTTATGCTAATTCCGATATGGCATGCGGACTTTTTGCACCTCAAGAAAAAATGCAAAAGTAAAAATATTTAGAGTATGGTCTGGTTATAATTATTGCCGGGAGGAAGACAGGATTGATTTATCCTGTCTTCCTCTGTTTTTTTATCGGTCAAAAAATTTACCTTCAGCAGACAATCATGACCAGCAGAAATTATTTTGCCCCATTAGGTGGAACTTCAAAACCGCTTCCATCCGGCACACCATCACCGGAATTTGGTGCCGGCCCGGGTCCTAAGAATATTCCGCTTACAATTCCCAATATAGACGTTCCATCTTCATCATCAAATCCGCTTCCGTCAGGGATGCCGTTACCCGAGTTGGGGGCTGGTCCAGGAGATCTGGTTGGCCCTAACTGGCTACCTGCGTAAGCCAACGACGCGCAAGCTAACATTAATACAACCATAAATACGATCAGTCTTCTCATTCTCTGCCTCCTTAAATTAATGACCGTTTAAAAATTAACTAACTTAACTGCTACATTGCTAATTTTATTTAGGTATGTCATTAGATACTAAAAAGTCAATTAATTAAATGTTATTTCCCTTCACTTTTTCTTGTTGTCGTTTTTTGTCACGGGCGCCTGCGGGTCCTGCATCCATTCCTGCATGGCACCATCGTAAAGCCGAACATTGGTGTAGCCCAGCAACTGCGTGAGCAAATAAGACCAGATTGGGCAGCATTGCCCGATATCGCAATAAGTGACAATTGCTGCGGAGCGGTCTTTCCCGGCGGCCGCTTCGGCGATCACCGCCAATTCTTCTTTGGTCTTGAAAGTTTTATCTGCTTTAAAAGCGCAGGAGGTCGGCAGATTAAACGCGCCAGGGATGTGACCCCTTCGGGGAATGCAGTCCATTTTTTTCTCCCCGGTAAAAAACTCCCGTTCGCGGACGTCCAGCAGGATAATATTTCCCATGCGCTCTTTGACGTAATTCTTGTCGGCAAATTTTTCTCTTGAATATTTTCCCTGAAAATTTTTGTCCTTACGGTGTTCTATTTTTTGAGACAGAGGTTTTTTTTCCCTGATCCACTTGTTCATACCTCCATCGAGCAGGGCGACATTTTCAATGCCGGCATATTGCAGCGTACAGGCCACGCGGGTGCTTTGATAACTGAGCCTTGGTGTGTCCATGCAGCCGGTGACGACGATCCAGGAATCAAATCCGATACCCATGTAGCCGATCGTATCGTCCAGATCATCCTTTTCCGGAATTTCCGAGTATAGATCATCTTTTTTGTAGGCCCATGAGCCATAGAAAGCGCTCAATGCGCCGGGAATGTGTCCCTCCCGATAGTCTTCCACTCTGCGCACATCAAGAATGATCAGTTTGGGGTGCCGAAGATTGGCCAGGAGCCAATCGGTGGAAACAATCGGTTCGATGTTGCGGGCCCGGGCGGCTTCCGGTAAAAGAAGAATACAGACAATGAGAATAAGGAGTTTGGGCAAAACATTTCTTTTCATTTTACAGCCTCCTTTTCTGCTCTGGGTTAAATATAACACATGCTTAGGTACAGATAAAGGCATATTTGCCGGAATATAAACTGTCATCATCGGCGTGGGCAGAGTTTCTGCTTCCCCGTGATTACTTCATGCCGCCGTCGGCAGAAATGCATCTATCGGAAAATTGATTTAAAAAAACACATTACCGAAATTAAAATTTTAAGCGGCTGATGACTTTTTCGAAAACGGAAATATTGAAAAATCGCTTTCTGTCTCCGTTTGATTGATCAGGAAAGCCATCACACGCGAGCCGGCCGGATAATCTCCTGTGCCAATGGGTAAAACGAGCAACGCGTTGGCACCCGCAAGAGATTTGAGGCGCCCCGAACTCTGAGATCCGGTGCTGTCGGCCGTAAATCCTTCCGCATCGGACTTGACGATGGCACGTTGAAACTCGGTGCGGTCAGGTTCGTGAAGCAAGTCTTGCCTCAGGCGAACCTCCACGCAAGGACGCCATAAAAGATTCAAACCGCTCAGCAGTCGCAGCGCCGGCCGGACGAACTGTTCGAAGCAGACCAGGGAAGATACGGGAAAGCCCGGTAATCCGAATACCGGTTTCCCCCGCAGCATGGCGAAAGTCAGAGGCTTGCCCGGTTTCATGGCTACGCGACCGAATAATATATGGCCAAGCCTGGCCAGCAATGGCTTCATCAAATCCAGCCGCCCCATAGAAACGCCGCCCGATGTAACGAGCACATCGCCGCTGTCCAGCGCTTCAATCAGTGCTTGCTCCAATTTGACGGCATCGTCGGCGATGGGATGCCTTACTGTAACCGCTTCAAATCCGCAGGCTGAGGCGGCGGCGAAAAGCGCCCATGTGTTGGAATCGCGTATTTGGCCGGGCGCCGGAGATGCTTCACCCGATACCAATTCGTTGCCCGTAGCCATAATCGATAGGCGCGGACGGGGATGCACCAGTACACGATACCGACCGAGCGCGGCAAGCAATCCTATTTCAGCCGGCCCCAAAACGGATCCTCTTGTCAGAATGGTTTCACCGGCGGTAAAATCCAGGCCCACGGGACGTACATTCGCGCCTGGTTTGGTTACGGAAAGCAGACGGACAATACCATCCGTTTCTGCGGTTTCTTCAAAAGGAATGACGCAATCAGCTCCGGCCGGAAGCGGAGCTCCCGTCATAATACGGACTGCTGTTCCTTGTGTAACGGACAGATCAAGTTTGAAGCCGGCATCCTGTTCTCCGATTACTGACCGCTCCGGCGATCTGTCGCTGCTGATGATCGCATAACCGTCCATGGAAGCTGCAGCAAAGGGCGGCATGCTGTCTTTGGCCATTACATCTTCTGCCAGCACTAAGCCGGAAGCGTCAGTCAGATGCCTGTAAACCGGTTTAAGGGGAGCCAGGGTCGAGGCGATTAGCCGCCAGGCTTCTTCAATGGGCAAAAGCGGATAGTCGGAGCTTTTTGTATGCTTATAAGGAATCATATTTGCTTTAACCTTTTAATTTATTAGGAGCGCCGATCTTTATAGCACACCTCCTTGTTGTCTTTGTTTTTCTCGCTGCGGTTGCTGATGCGGTTGTCTCTGATACCTGTTATCGGCGCTTGTTTTCCTCCATATCATAGTTCATTGTGCGGATTGCGCCGCAGCGTGCCGATCACTTTTATAGATATTGTAGCATAAAACGGCAGGATAAAAAACATGATCCACACGTCCGTTTTGTTGATTTCAGATTTGGAGGTTGAAAGCTATTCTTGTAAAAAACTTTTTCTCAGCATATGATAAAAGCTAATCATTATCTGATGAAATGAGGACGAAATAAACAACCAGACATGACAGACCAAAAACCTCAAATTCAGGCCGGCAGTGTCACGGACATAATTCTGGAGAGTATCTCTGAAGGGGTGTTCACGGTCGATGATCAATGGCGGATCACTTCGTTTAACCGCGCGGCAGAAACTATCACCGGTGTGTCCAGACAGGAAGCGATCGGCAAACACTGCTGGGAAGTATTTCGCTCCAATATGTGCGAACAGGACTGCGCATTGCGCCGGACCATGAAGCTCAAAAAAAGCATCATTGATACTTCCACCTATATTGTCGACAGCAACAAGCGCCGCATTCCAGTGGTGGTAAGCGCGGCGTTGCTTAAAGATGAAGCAGGCCGCGTTATGGGCGGAGTGGAAACATTCCGCGACATGAGCATGATTGAAGAACTGCGTAAGGAGCTCGATGCGCGCCATCAGGTAGGGGACATGGTGAGTGTAAGTGACAGTATGAAGAAAATTTTTGCCATCCTGCCACAAATAGCAGAAAGCGGTTCATCCGTGGTGATTCAGGGTGAAACAGGTACGGGCAAGGAACTGCTGGCCCGCGCCATCCACGATTTGAGTCCGCGGCGGAAAAATCCCTTCGTGGCGGTCAATTGTGCCGCCCTGCCCGATACGCTTCTGGAATCGGAGCTTTTTGGCTACAAAGCCGGCGCATTCACGGACGCGAAGCGGGACAAAGAAGGTCTCTTTGCCGTTGCCAGAAACGGAAGCCTTTTTCTGGATGAAATCGGCGAAATCAGTCCGGCTTTTCAGGTTCGGCTGCTGCGGGTAATCCAGGAGCAGGTCTTTCGGCCGCTGGGCTCGACCCGGGATGAAAAAACCGATGTGCGGATCATCGCAGCCACGAATAAAAATTTACCGGAGCTGGTTGCCGGAGGTTTGTTTCGCGAAGATTTATATTACCGGATAAATGTTGTCTGTCTATACCTGCCCCCGTTGCGTGAACGTAGAGAGGATATCCCGCTGCTGGTTGATCATTTCATCGGCAAAAATAATCTGCTGCGCCAAAAGAAAATCTCAGGTCTGACTCCGGAGGGGCTTGCTATTTTGATGGCTTACGATTTTCCGGGCAACATCCGGGAGCTGGAAAACGCTATCGAGCATGCTTTTGTCCTGTGCCGTGAAGGGCTGATCACACCGCATTGCCTGCCGGAGACGATGCTTAAAACACCTGGCGCAGCCAATAAGACGTCTCTGGGGATGGAAGGTGCGGTCAAGACGATGGAAACCCGGGCGATTTTGGAAGCCCTCGCGCGGAACCGCAACAACCGGCTGGCTGCTGCCCGTGAGTTAGGTATGCACAAAAGCACTTTTTTTCGAAAAATCAAAAGCCTGGGCATCGAGTTACCCCCCCGAAACGGACGGTCCCAGTCAAATAAACAATAGAGTCGCTTGAAAGCGACTCTATTGACTTAATAAGTCGCAATAACGCCACTATCTTCTGGCGATCCGTAAATATCATTTCGGTTACCAATTCATTAAATATTTGTATTTTCTATCTTTTATTTTGTTTAAGCGAATTTATAAAATTTGGCATGCAACATGCTAAAAAGATAAGCATGACGAATGGAAACCACCGAAAAATAGCCGTGGCCGTTTGGGGAAACATCATTTCACCCGTTTTTGATTCGTCCCGCACAGTATTGATTGCGGATATTGAAAACGGGAAAGTGGCGGCCAGCCGCAAGGAGATGTTGGGACCGGAATTGCCTTATTCGCGCGCGTTGAGATTATCCGAATGGGGTGTGCAGGTTCTGATTTGCGGCGCGATTTCGCTGGACTTTGCCCGGACGCTGGAAATTTATGGCATTGAAGTTATTGGGTTCATCTCCGGGGATGCCAACCAGGTGCTGGATGCTTACCTGAAGAAAAACTTGTTCAGCAATGCTTTTCTTATGCCCGGCTGCAGAGGAGGCGGACGCCGCCGGCGTTTCCGCGGCGGCAGAGGATGAAAAATTAAAATCGATAATAAAGAAAGGAGGATATTTTATGCCTAGAGGAGATAGAACAGGTCCCGCAGGGATGGGACCGATGACAGGAAGAGCAGCAGGTTACTGCGCGGGATATGGTATGTCCGGATATGCCAATCCGGTTGGGGGGCGTGGCTGTGGTTTTGGTTACGGTCGCGGTTTGGGCTTAGGTTTTCGCGGAGGCCGTGGCGGTCGAGGCGGCTGGGGTGGGCGCTGGACGGCGCCTGCTGCCGGTTACGGATATGCAGCGCCTTTTGCCGCCCCTTACGGAGCAGCGCCGACGCGCGAGCAGGAAGTTGATGCCCTTCAGGGGCAGGCGAAATATTTTGAAGATGCCCTGGTGGAAATCAAAAAACGCCTTGCCGACCTGGAAGCAGAAAAGTCCGGGAAATAGTATTCCGGCATAGTCTAAGGCGAAAGTGAGCAAGAAAGGCAGGCTCCGGGTGACCGGTGGCATGCCTTTCTTGCTGTAACTTGCACGACAACAAAAAGTAGCCATTATGAAATCAAAATGTAGGCAATTGAGTTTGAAAATTTTCCCCGATGATGTTTTGCGGCAAATTTGCACCCCCGTGGAAAATTTCGATGCGGAATTGAATGATTTTGCTCACGAAATGATGAACATGATGAGAATTCACGAAGGCATCGGTCTGGCAGCGCCCCAGGTGGGATGGACAAAAAGATTATTTGTTTGTGAAATCGAAAATGACTCTCTTATTCTGGTTAATCCGGATATTATTCATGCCGATGGGCAGCACGAAATGATTGAAGGTTGTCTCAGCCTGCCCGGCATACAGGTCAATGTGACCCGAAAAGATCGCCTTCTTGTCCGAGGGTTTGATGTTTATGGGCGGAAGGTGCAATATGGCTTGACCGGGCTGTGGGCACGCGTAGTTCAGCATGAAACGGATCATCTTAATGGTGTTTTAATATGTGATCATGGCGATAATCTGCAGGTGGAAAAACCTTTGGGAAACGAAGACAAGAGTGGTGAACGGCAAAACTGTTCAATTTCTCCGAAGAATTGACGGCAGAGAAGTCCGCCACCGAAGCTCGGAATCCAAGGCGGAAAAATTTACGCAAAGAAGAGATATCATGGCCGTAGAAATTGAAGAAAGAAAATGTGTTGGTTGTGGCCTCTGTACCCACGTTTGTCCGGTGGGGGCCATAACGGTGGAGCTGGTGGCTAAAATCAATGCGGCAATGTGCACAGATTGCGGCATTTGTATTGACGAATGTCCCAATAATGCCATTTTCGAGCAGGGAAAGAGCACGGCGCCATTTTACCGGAGATACGGTTGAATTGTTCCAGCGCGTCCTTTCTTTTAATGGGTATTTCTGACGCTAACGCAGATCGGCCAGGGAAATCATGCTGCCTGCACCAAGCAAGATAAAATGATCTCCATATTCGCGGGCGAAAAGTTTTCTTGCTTTTTCTCCGCTGCAATGTGAAGCGCCGGCGTACCGGACTCCCATAGCTTTAAATTGTGAAATTGTCTCCAGAATTTCATCATTCCCGTTGTTTAACAGATGAAAGCCGCCCATAACGAGCGCCAGATCATCTGTAGATAAAATTGCCTGCGCAGTTTGCACGATTTTGACGATGCCCGGATGCGCACAGCCGGTAATGACCACAGACCCTGCAGAAGTCTGTAAAACCGCCGCCTGCTCACGGATAGGTCCGCTGAGATCGCCCGTGGTGTAAAAGCCCGGAAAAATTTCCTGTGCCCCTTCCACAGCAATCAGTTCAATGCCGTAACGTTTCATGTCTGCTTGGAAATGAAGGGAAAACGACCCCGGCAGGCAAACCGGGATATTGCGTCTTTCGTTCAGAATATAGTAAATACCTCCGATATGATCCCAGTGCTGATGGGAAAGCATCACCAGATCTATGACGGCCGTATCAATGCCCAATCTGGCCATGTTGCGCGACAGAACAGCACCGTCGCCGCCGGTATCGAACAGGATTCTTTTGCCGGCATGTCTAATCAGGCAGGCAAAACCCCAGGATGCTTCCAGATCATCACGCACGGTGTAATTGTCACAGATGATCGTGATCAGCGGATCTTTTAGGAGTTGATGGTCATTTGTATTCATAAAGGTTATCTCTTTTTTTATTGTTGCTTTAATTTATTCATAATGAGTTTTGCTTTAAATGGGCTTTAATGTTGTCAATAAGCTTACGGACATCTTGGGTGTCCGGCAGTTCCCGTTCAAGATTGTCTATAATTTTTCGTTTAACGGCCAGTTGTTTGGCCGGCGCGCAGTTGAAATCATAAAACCAGGAGGCAAGCATAAGCAAAAAATCCGTCACCGTGCGGAGGTTACCGGTGGAGACGGTTTTTGTTTTTTGAATCTCGTCCAGGACAGGGGGCGTTAATATTCGACTTAAACTGATATGGGGCAGCATGTCGGGAAGATCACTAAATCCATCGCGGCTTACGGATTGCAGAACAAATTCCATAATATCCAGTTTGTCGGCATCCCGGATCAGCTGCAAAAAGAGATTGACCTTGCTGCCGAGATCCGGGGGAATATGCTCTGCTTTCCGGTTGTGATATTCAACAACACAGGTGATGCTTAGCCACTCGTCGTCTGGAAAAAGCGACGATAATCCTTCGGCCTCCAGTATCTGGCGTCCTTCCCGGCCATGGTCCACCGTGATAGGGTCGCTGAAAGAGCCGTAGTTTTTGTATTGGGCAAAGCGTCCAATATCGTGCAGGAGGCCGCATCCTTCGGCCAGCAGGACGTCCTCTTCTGCAAATGCAAGTCCACAGGCAATCAGCCGGGCGTTTTCGGCTACCCGCCGGCTATGAGTATATTTCAGCTCCAGCGCGGCAGGCAAAAGACTATCCGCATCACGGTAGCGATTCACATATTGGTCAAACCATTCCGTGAGAAAACGCTGCAAGTATTTGGTCATCTCTTCTCTGATTTTCCGAGCATATAAAACTCATTTTTTCTTTCCTACCGCGTAATTGCGCAACGCTTTATGAAATGTATTGGCGGCCAGCAGAGCGCAATGCTCGGAGTCTGCAGGCATGCCGCCCAAATGTTCCAGAATGGAGCTCTGATTGATTCTTATGCAATCTCGGACCGGTTTGCCCTTGGCCATGACAGTGGCGGCCGTACCTGCTGCATGAGATGTCATGCAGCCGTCGGTCGTATAGGTTACATCAACAATTTTATCATTGCTGATCTTCAGAAATATTTCCATCGTATCTCCGCATGGTCCTGTTATTTTTGCGTAACCGTCAGGTTTTTCCATGCTTCCATTATTTCGCGGATTGTTCCCGTAATCAACCACCTTTTCGGAAAGACCGCCTGTTATCTTTTCCATCAGAAGGTCAATCATCTGCTTTTTAATCTGCTCTTCATCCATCTTGTGGCTCCTCGTTTCCCACCAAAACATATGCAGATAATGCGAAAAAAACAGTCAACTACTGCCTCGATTCTTTAAAGAATCTTTTTCCCGGCGTCCGGGCCGCCTTTAACGATGTAAACGCCGGTGATCTTTGCTACGACGGCCGACTTCGGATTGAGCGTATTCTTGATACTGTGGATCCACTCGACGTTTTGCTTAAATATTTCTCCTGCTGTATGGATTGTAACGTCCGCCTTAATCTGGAAGCCTCCTTTTTCGCCCCACCAACTCAAAGCAATTTTAGGATTTTCATTCAAATTGTCCAGTGTCTTGTTGAAATACTGGTTGGAGATGAGCAATGTTTCGTCGTCCAGAAACTTGAACGCACCGATCGGCACGACATTAGGTGTGCCGTCCTTTGCTGCTGTTGCCAGGTAAGCGATCTTTGTACTTTTCAGACTTTCTTTAATCTCTTCTGTTGCTTTGACCATTGCAGACTCCTTTAATATCTCAATCATGCCATGAATAGAAATAGCTGGTCATTTTACCGTTGGCGTTGCGTTCGTTTCATGGCGTATAATATTTTTTCTTCGTATAAAATAACGGAAGATGAAATTTCCAGCCTTTAAATCTATTTTATTTACTGCCGGGTCGGAAAATCGCAATTAAAAATCTACAATTTCTCTACCGCCACCCATTTTTTTGCCCGAACGGTAAAATTACGGATTTGTGTTCATCATGAAGAAATCATCGTCACGACAATAAGACAGGGAACGGAATATAATTTCCCTGTCCACATTATATGCGGCAAACTGCCGCATTTTATACTGTTCACCCGCCCCCGAATCCAACTTTAACTTCTTCCCCGCTGACCAAAATCGGCACAATGCCGTCGCCGTTGGACATGCGCATCACCTCCTGCAGGGCTTTAGGATTGCCTTCGATGCTGATTTCTTCGTAAGATACTCCGCGCTCTTCGAGATCATGTTTGGCCTCAGCGCAATAAGGACAGCCGGGTTTGGTATAGAGGAGAACTGTCTGTGGTGGTTTTTGGATGCTTTTTTGATCATGGAATTCGTAGAGTTTCTCGATGACAAACTCCACATACTTGTTGCACTTATCCTTCCAGATACCGGATTCCTGGAACTGACGGTATACTGAAGGCTTGGAAAAATCAAGTTGGACAAGACCGCCGCAGGTGATGTCGCCGAACTTATCTAAAAAACCCTGCACAAGACGGCTGGCATCCTCACGCGCCTCTAGTCTTTCCTGGCTTGCTCTTTTCTTGTCCTTCATAGGCCAACGATGCAGCAATCCTGCGCAAACCGTCGCCGCCGATACTGCTCCGCACGGAGCCATCTGATGGCCGGCAATGCCTCCATTAAAGGCGATGCAACTCCACAGCATGTCCTCATTTTCCACACCCATTGCTTCCCACATAACTTGCAGGACGCCCGGCCCTCAATGATAACCCTTCTGCATGAGTTCGGTGGCCCGATTCTTAGCTTCTGTGCACGATATTTTCATGGTCATGATTTTCCTCCTCCCAATTTTTTTGTTAACTTAAAAGTTTTTCCTGCTGTTGTCAACGCCATTAAAATGGTTACGAGCTTAAATTATTCCACCGCTGTAACTTGGATATTGGTTGCATATTATGGGATGACTTTATTTTCGATTTCTCTGTTTATGCGCGGATTGCGGTTTTTTTGCAATTAATCAAAAGTAAAACCCAGCTCTCAGTTCAATGCGATAGTCGGTTTGTTTTTCGCCGAATTCGGAATTGACGGCACCTGTTAGAACAGCCGTCCGGAGGCGCAGCTCCAGATTGGTGATGCCTGTGTAGATCAGCTCCGGCATAATATTGGCGCTATGGTCGTCGATATTGAGCATGCAGGTTAGGGAAGGTGTGAAATAAAGGATGTCAAACGGCTCCTTCTGACTTAAACGAAGGTAAAAATAGTTGCGCATGGTGTTAGGCCGGGCGTAGCCGGATTCAGCAAGCGACATTGCCTTTGCCATGCCGGTTGTGGTGCCCATAGTTCGGTAGGCATCAAAACCGCGGTGAACTAAGCTGTAGAAGTTTTTCATTTCATCTTTGCTGAAGCCGGTGCTTTGATGATAAAATTCGGCGATGGCGGTCAGGTCAAAAGAAGTCAAGTAGCGCAGACCGACCAGAAAATTATGCGCGCTTTCTTCAATATGACTGGAGAGCCCTGTGGAGTCCAGTATGATTTTCCGGCTGTTGCAAAGCCAGGCGTATTCGCCATGGATTTCAAAGTTAGTGGTAATATTGCGGGAAAAATCAAAACCATAGCGGTCGGAGCGGCTGCCGCCCGTCATAAACATCAAATCAATGTCTGTATCCCAGAAAAGAAAATACAATCGGCCGGCAAAATTTAATTTATCCCGCCCGCCGAAATCCGCATTGATGTGCTCATAGACAGGGAAAAGTACCGGTGTCAGGGAAATTGTTTTCAGCGGTCCTGCAAAACTCCGGATAAAATCGGCGGTGGCAACGATGAAACCCTCCATTGCCTGCTCGGGATCATCCGGGTCTTTGGGCCTGTCCACAAAGGCCGCCGGATTCCAGGCATAGCCTTTGCCCCATTTCAACGTTTTCTTCCCGATGTCGATTTTAAACGATTCGATCGGTTTGGCCGATGCATAAGCTTCGTAGAACGTTGTCCGCTCTGCGCCATTTGTATAGTCATTGTATTGAAAATCGGTGTTGAGTCGGGCAAAAATCCGAAAGATGTTTTGCTCATAACTGCCCTCCAGTCTCACTCTGGCGTTTGCT
>ENA-ORXD01002626-ORXD01002626.1-sediment-metagenome-genome-assembly--contig:-NODE-2626-length-11578-cov-3.187636_pt1 | contig 11578 bp, 12 predicted proteins | sample MGYA00237862_ERZ511471 | MGnify/ENA metagenome assembly ERZ511471 | reverse complement strand
ATCCCGTCTTTAAAGACCTTCCTGATGGCATAGAAGACCGGGCGGTGCATGCACCCGGCACAGAGGATAGGCGGCCGGGGAGGCAGATCCGGGACCGGCTGGACAGCGGGGTACGCAGCTGCCGGGGAGTAACCGCAGGACGCCATGATTCGTGCGACCACATCAGGGGAGAGTTCTCCTTCGTAGGGGGCATGACCATCCTTCTTCCCATGGACCGGCACACAACCCGCCACCTCACGCACGGCTTCCTCGACCATCGGGAAGAGTTCTTCGATAACGAGCACACTCTCGTGCATCCTGACAAACCCGGCCAGCCATTCCTCGTCAAGAGGATACGCCCCGATCTTCATGAACGAGATGCCGGGTGGAAGGACCTCCTGCACGTAGGACACAGCGATCCCGCTTGCGATGACGGCCTTCCGACCCCTGACCTGGTAGGTATTGTAGCTCAGCTGCGAGAGCCGTTTCCTGATCTCCGGTTGTTTCTCATTGAGTTTCCGGTGGAGAACCCGGGTATGGGCCGGGATCACGACATACTGGCGCGGATCCCGGTGAAACTCTCCTTTTCCGGTGAACGGGATTACCGGGCCAAGGGCTACGTCTCCCTTCGAATGGCAGATACGGGTGGTGGGACGGAACATGACCGGAAGCCCGAACTCCTCGGAGAGGGCGAACGCATCCCGCACCATGTCATGTGCTTCCTGGATGGTCGACGGGTCAAGGCAGGGGATGCGGGCGAACTTTGCGTACATCCTGCTGTCCTGCTCGTTCTGGGACGAATGGGCAAACGGGTCATCCGCTACCATCAGGACGAGCCCCCCGGTAACACCCGTATAGGCACTGGTCATCAGGGGATCGGCAGCAACATTCAAGCCCACGTGTTTCATCGTGCAGAACGCCCGCACACCACACCAGGCAACAGCGAGCGCGTTCTCGAGGGCGACCTTCTCATTCACCGACCATTCCACGGTGCAGCTCAGTTCCGGACGCGATGCGAGTATCTCTATAACTTCCGATGAGGGGGTGCCGGGATACCCGCTCACAAACCCGACCGGAGCTTCGAGGCAGGCGTGGGCAATTGCCTCATTTCCGAGCAGATAACGTTCTTCCATAGTCCACCAGGGGTTCTTCCTGATGAACTACTCTGATTCCCACCCATATATAGTAATTCGGCTCGCGTTTCAAAACTTATAAGAACTCCTGCAGGTCAAGTATTTAGGCAATTTAAGGGCCCGTAGCATAGCCCGGTGGTGCGCCCGGCTGATAACCGGGAGGTCATGTGTTCGAATCACATCGGGCCCATCCCCATCTTCTTATTTACCCGGAAAAACAACCTCTGGGTATGGAACGGAATCATTGGATCCTGCTGGGTGCAGCGCTCGGCATCACCGTCATCCTTCTCTTTGTAAATATCTATGCCGCAGGAACAGCTGCCATCATCTTCATCGCCCTGCTGATGTCGGTGTGGATCATGCAGGACTCGCAGCATCACCCCGATGTTGCCGTCACCCTGCGCAACGAGGCGAAATCTCTTGAGCTCAGGAACCGGGGCAATGCCACAGCCTATGCAATCCATGTGGTCGTCATCCCCCATGATGTCGAACTGGACATCCCGGTGCTGGGAGAGGAAGAACGGTATGTGTATACGTTTGATAAGATGGTCGCTGAGGCAAAAGTGGTGGTATCCTTCAATAATGAAAAAAATCGCAGTTACAAGAAGACATTCCTCCTTACTGCACTCGGACCAAGCGAAGACGACCTCCTGAAACCAATGTTTCCCATCTTCAAGTGGAAAAAAGAGGATGATTGATTTCCGTTATTTTTTTTCTTCCGGAGGAAACACGAATTCCAGGGTCTGTTTCAGCGCGGCGATCAGTGCTTCCCTCCCCTTGAGATAATCATGGAGGGCATGGTAGAGCATGTAGAGGACCTCGTACCCGTACCGGTCAACCGCTTCCCTGGGGGTTATCGGCTGGATAATCGAATCAACGATGAATCCATCAAAGGAGAACATCACTTCATTCAGTTTCCCATCCTCTGAGAGCACGCAGAACTGATCATCGACTTTCTTGCCGCCGGTATCAGGTCGGAACTCCGCCGGATCGGTCTTTCCGAGGACGATCATCTTCTTGTGGTGGAATGCAGTGTCATACAGTTCACCCTTTGTATCCTGCTTGCCGCGTTTCAGCATGAGAATCCCGATGGTGCTGACAAGGGGGGTGGCAAGACGCACCATTCTTCCGAGCAGGGCGGCATCAGCGGCTTTTACCTGCTCAGAGAGCGCATGTACTTCTTCCTCGCCAGCCTGGATCCGTTCCGTCATCTTCTGAAATCCCGCTTCAACTTCATCCATACCTGGTCACCGGTCTCCTTGTGAATGATCCAATTGTCTGCCCCGCTGTTAAATATTCCGTCGACAATGATGCGCTATAAACCAGATATCGCTATAGGATAACGGGAACATTCCCGGAACGCGTCATGAAACAGGTTCACCGAGCAGGAAGTAGGTCCGGTCGGTCGTTATCCGGGCATCGAGTACCATGCCCACCGGCAGATCGCCTCTCAGGACGACCCCGGTGTAATTTGCGGTCCTGGCGAGCACACTGCCTGGCCGCAACCGTTCTGTTACGGTGACCCGGACCGTGGATCCGAGAACCGGCAGGTGCAGACGATGGTAGATTCTTTCTGCATGCTTTTGGATCATTCGTGACCGGACTTTCTTGACATAGTCGGTGGGCTCTCCCAGCTGTGAAACCAGAGTCCCGGGTCGCCGGGAATAGCGGGTGACGTTCACTTTAGCGGGCATAACCGCCGACAGGAGATCAACGGACTGCCGGAGGTCCTGCTCATCCTCACCAGGGAATCCGGCAATGATATCGGTTGCGATGGTGATATCCGGGATATGTTCCCGGAACTCCCGGACTATCGTGAGGAAATCCTCCCGCGTATATCCCCGCCCCATCCGGGAAAGGATCCTGTCGGAGCCGGACTGGACCGGGATGTGGACAAACCGAAACACTCGCGGATTCGAGAATGATTCAATGACCGCGTTCAGCGCTGGGAGCAGGGTTGCCGGGTTCATCATCCCGATGCGCAGGAGAAATGTTCCCGGAATTTCGGCTATCTCACTGAGGAGATCCCCGAGCTGGCTGCCATGGTCGGTTCCCCATGCACTGCAGTCCTGAGCGCAGAGCTGTATCTCAGTCGCACCACGTTCGTGGCACAGCCTGATCTCCTGCCTGATTGAATCCGCTGAATTGCTCACCAGCGGCCCCCGTGCACGGCGGGTTATGCAGTACGTGCAGGAACCCCGGCAACCCCGGGCGATTTGGACAATTCCGACGTCCCGGTGGATTCCGGTCACGGTTTGCATCGCCCGGTACCGTGTCATGATCTCGCCGGGGGAGATGAAAATGGGGGAACAGACTGCAAGGATCTCATCCCGTTGCACCCCCGGCATGCACCCGGTCACGTACAGGGGCTTTTCCCGGTGCTGCTGTAGTACCCGGAGCATCTTCCGCTCTGTCGGTCCGATAACCGTACAGGTGTTGACCACAACCGCATCTGCATCATCCGGTGTCGCGACGATCCTGCATCCCTGGCTGACCAGGACCTCTTCGAGTTTCCTGCTGTCACCAAAATTGTACGTGCAGCCATAGGTGAGAATACATACCGTCGTATCAATGAGGGAATTGATTGCCTTGCTGTCACCTGTGCCTATTCCGGGCCCACCAGAGGATCCCATATTACAGAATTGTAATGGGAAGCAGTCCTCATTAATCCCGGTCACCGGGAAGATCACCGGGCAGGGGGGCAGAGTATGGTGATGAGACCCCCTCGAGGTACAAGGAGTCCCCGTCCTTACAGTAGGGGGTACAAATGAAACCGTCGGGATTTCAGGCACTCCTGATAAAAACAGCGAGCGCAGCATGCATGCCACAATGCTTAATCAATGGTATTGTCCATGCTGTAGTGATGTTATCAATCGGGCTCCTCGGCTGCGGGAATATCGGGCATATCATTGCGAAATACCAGGGAAACTGGAAAATCGCTGCTCTGTATGACCAGATATTCGACCGGGCCAGGGAACTTGCAGCCGTTTCGGGGGGAACGCCGTACCAGGACTTCGAGGAATTCATCAGTGCACCTGTTGACCTGATCGTTGAGGCCGCCTCAGGACGTGCTGTCCGGCTTTTTGGCGAGGCGGTCCTCCTCCATGACAAAGATCTGGTGGTGATGAGCGTGGGGGCCCTCGCTGATCCGGTCTTCCGTGAGTCGCTTATCACGACAGCGCGGGAACACAGGAAGAAGATCTACCTCCCGAGCGGGGCTATCACCGGTCTTGATAATATCAGGGTCGGCCAGATCACCCCGCTCTCCCGGCTGCTCCTCCGGACCACCAAGAACCCTGCATCGCTAGGCATCCCTGCGACCGGGCGGACGCTCGTGTTTAAAGGTAATGCAAATGAGTGCATCAAGGAATTCCCGAAGAATGTGAACGTATCGGTCGCACTCAGCCTGGCGGCAGGGAGGGACGTCGATGTTGAACTCTACGCGGACCCGGCCGTCGACAGGAACCTCCACGAAATCTTTGTCGAAGGTGCATTTGGAGAAATATATATCCGGGTCAATAACCTCCCAAGCCCGGACAACCCGGCAACGAGCTACCTGGCTGCACTCTCGATTCTCTCCCTCCTCACCCACATTGAATCACCGCTCGTGGTGGGAGCATGAGTCCCGATAAGGGAAGCAGGGGGAAAGCAGCCCCCGAGTACCTCCTGTCATTCATACGGGAGGATGCTCCGTTCGGGGATATCACAAGTGAAGCCGTCATCGTGGACAGATGGTCGCGTGCCATTATCACCACACGGCAGGCAGGAGTCATCGCAGGTCTCGAAGAAGCTGCCACCCTCTTTGAGCACTTCGGAGTACAGGTCACCTGCCATGTGGATGACGGCTCCGAGGTCGGAATTGGTAATGTGCTCATCTCATGCGATGGACCGGCAAAAACGATTCTCCTCGTTGAACGAACCGCCCTGAATATTATCGGCCGGATGAGCGGGATTGCGAGCCTGACCCGGAAGATGTCAACACTTATCACGTCTGTGGCGCCGGACTGCAGGATTGCAGCCACCCGGAAGACCGCCCCGGGGCTGAGATTCCTTGATAAAAAGGCAGTCTGCCTCGGTGGCGGTGATCCCCACCGCATGAGCCTCTCTGACGGGATACTGATCAAGGATAACCACCTCGCGCTGGTCTCCCCGGGAACCGCGGTCCGCCGCGCGCGGGCTGCATCCTGCTACCGGAAAGTGGAAATAGAGGTGACGACCCCGGCGATGGCTGTTGATGCCGCGCGGGCGGGCGCAGATATCCTTCTCCTTGATAACATGACCCCCGAGCTTGTCCGGGAGACGATCCGGCTTTGCACGGACGAGGGACTGATGGGGCGCGTGGTTATCGAGGTATCAGGGGGAGTTGATGAAGCATCCGTACTCAGCTATGCAATCCCTGGTGTGGACAGGATCAGTGCAGGGATCCTGACTCACAGTGTCCGGAATTTGGATGTCGCACTTGATATCATGCCGGGATCCTGATTTGATTATTTTTCCTGCTTTTTATCCAACCCCGGCATACCAAAACCATTATGGTGCCATCGTCCCAACGCCCGGTGAAGGGTGAAGGGGGATGGCAGCAGGTGCAGAACCGGGACCGGATATACCGTTTATCGACCTGAAAGCCCGGAGAAGGACGATCCAGGGGTTCATTGATCTCCTGAAGAGCCCGCACCTCGATACCCGCTGGAAAGCAGCCGAAGCCCTGGGTAAGGTTGGTGACCAGACGGCAGTCCAGCCTCTCATCGATGCACTCGAGGACCCTTTCGTCGAGGTTGCCTGGCTCGCCGCAAAGTCACTCGGCAGCATCGGGGATTCGCGGGCCGTCGGGCCGCTGCTCCATGCACTCCAGTCCGAAGAACACTGGCTCAGGATCGGTGCTGCAGTTGCCCTGGGAAAACTGAAGGAACCGCGTGCTGTCGAACCCGTGATTGCCCTGCTCAGGGATAAGCAGCGCATGGTCCGGAAACACGCAGCATGGGCACTCGGCATGATAGGGGATGAACGGGCTCTCCTCCCGCTTGAGGAACTCAGGGACGATCCTGATGAGAAGGTGCGCGAGGCGGTTGATATCGCCATCCGGGTTATTCGGATGAAATCCGAAGCGGAGATGAGCGAAGAAACCGCCAAACCTGATGAATAGACAGCCGGACACCCCATCGACCCTGCGGGATTCAAATCTGTGGCACAGGTTCCTGCACCATACCGATCGTCATGATGACCCGTGCAGCTCACGGCGGGCATGGGTCTTCTTCCCAACCGGAACAGATCATTGGGTGTCAGGACCCTGCGAATATGTCGTTCAGAATCAGACCGCGACCATAATTCTCACTCAGTGTTTCAGGTGACAACAGTTTTTCACAATGGTGAACCTCCCTCTCCATGCTATTTTCCAGGGAGCCGGGCGGGGTTCAGGACGGTGATATCCGTGTGCGAATTGACGACGATCTCACGTTCCCCCCGGTACGTCTGGACAATCCCATACAGGGAGACCTCGTCCCCGGGGTGGAGGGACACTTCCCGCGCGATACCTGAGGGGATGAACACCTTCGTCCCGTTTACTGATGCAATGATATGCCCGCCGGACTGGGTTGCACGCACGTCCCCTGCCATACCGCTGAGATGGACAAGCATGCCATCCTTTGCATCCGCAGAAAATTCTGATGCCAGCGTCGCATTGTCCACGCTGGCAAGAACGATGGAGGCAATGATCAGTCCCCCGGCCACAATGCAGAGCAGGGAGAGGGCGATTCGTTCCTGCCGGAGGAGCATAGAGAGTCCTCTCATCAGAAGCTGATATAACCGGCAGGTTGATATGTTAACGGTGTTAACAATGTACCATGCATGGCGTGAACCTCCCCCCCTCATCAAGGGCCGTCCTGCAGCTCCTTGATGAAGGCGGAGCAATGACCCACAAGGAGATTGTCAGGCAGAGCAACCTGGCACCCCGCACCGTGCGGTACGCACTCAAGAAACTCAAGGAAAACCACCTGATCATTGAGAAGTTCAATTTCCGTGATGCCCGCCAGATCATCTACCAGAACAGGGAACCTGCGCAACAGGTGCCTGCATGAAGAATGCGGGATGCGACATCACGGTCTGTGACATCATGGTGAGGAAGTACCTTCCCGCGATGCGGGCCGAGATGGTGGCACGGCTCATCCAGCGAGACGGTATCACCCAGAGTGATGCTGCGAAACTCCTGGGAGTGAGCCGGGCAGCCGTATCCCAGTACATGAGCAGGAAACGGGGTGATTCTGGTGTTGAGATCTCGCATGAACTGGATACCCTGATAGACCGGTGGGCATGTTCCGTTGCACGGTCCGATCAGGGCATCACCCTCTGTGATATCTGCAGGTGTGCACTGAAACGTTGAACGCCTCCCGGGGTGAAATCTTTAAACCTCTGCCGGCCTTTCCACCAGAGTCGGACTTGTGCGCACGGCTCTCCTCCCATCCATCTCCCTGAACTCCAGAATTGAAAATAATCCCTGGGTGTTCATCTGCAGATTTCCTTCACGAGGGCACCCTGGGTACCGGATGGGGAGATGTGCATCTCTCTTCAAAACCACCTTCTCCTCCGCCGGTACGCAAGGATGGCGAGAGCAATCAGTACCAGGGCAGCAAGAGCAAGCCTGATCCGGTCGGGGCCCCGCTGCGGTCCCTGATTCACAGACCCCTCCCAGTCATCCTCGAAAACCTGGGTGAGATACCCGGCCACACCGTGATGATCGATGATGACCCCGGCCTCCCGGTTGAACGTGGGCGAATTGTCATTCCAGTTGATGCTGCTCACGAGCGTCCACTGTCGATCAACGATAACCCCTTTATTGTGGATCTTGACCAGATTGTTGCCGGAGAGGTCTGCACAGCGGGCCTCGAGCCGGATCTTCTCCCTCGCTGCAAGGGCGTTCAGGATCCAGACCATCTCATCGTTATCCTCAGGTCCATCAACATTGTAATAGTACGAATCGAGGAGTATCCTGACTCTTACCCCGCGACGGGCTGCATCGATACTCTCCAGGAGGAACGGGTTGAAGGTCCCATCGGATGCGTTGGTGATGTATGCCTGCTCGATATCAACCGATTCGCTCGCATTCCGGATCATCCCGCTGATGAGGTAACTCGTATCCGGTGAGAGAACAGGGATTACCGTTGCATCTGAGAACCGGTACGGGGAGAACTCAACCCGGTACGGCTCCGCCCAGGTATTCTCATCGTCGCCGCTGGCAAATGAGGGCTCGTTGCACCACCCTCCGGTCGCGTCATGCGCATACACTGACGCAAAATACCCGGCAAGCCCGGCATCTTCCAGCACGATCCCCCATCCCCGGTTCCCTGACCTCCCGGCTTCGGGAAATCCATGCGATTTGAAGTTTTCGCTCGTGATCAGGACCTGTGACCTGTCGATCACCAGGTATTTTGCATGGTCGAACCGGTAGGGGGGATGCGCCGCATTCCCTGAAGCCATCACGCTGACCGGGATCCCGGCTGCCTGGAGGGCGATCACAGCCGCTTTCTCCTCACTGCTTATCCCGCCGACGGGGCCCCCTTCCAGGAGTACGTTCACTGCCACTCCCCTCCCGCTGGCTTCGGAGAGAAGCTGTACCATCCGGGTGCTCGAGAACTCGTATACATTTACCAGCAGCTCGTTCCGGGCAGATACCACCACCTCTTCATACACTGCAAGCGAGCAGTCAGGGGAGACGAATACGACCCCGCCAACACCGTGAAATACCGCGGGGCTGAACCGCGACTGCCCGATCATCAGGACCCGCGGATCCCACCTCCCATCCTCCAGGAAATGCACCTGCCCCTGGCGGGCGGCAACATCACGCGGCCAGGCCACCTCCTGGATCAGCCTGCCCTGGTCATACAGCAGCAGCTGGTCAGCATTGTTCGCGAGCTGGAGCGTCCCGCTCCGGATCACATCGGGAATTGCCGGGGAGTAATCATACCACTCGTAATCCGGGGGGCATCCATGCGTTTCTGTAAATGCGGGGCCGTTCCGGGCAACCGTGATATCCCCGGATATGCGGCTGGAGGGCGGGAACCGGAACCCTCCTTCTCCATCTGATACCACGATACCATCAAGGCTGCCGGTTCCCTGGAGCACGATGTATTCGTCCGGGTCCCCTGCACGGTAGGGATCCGGACAGAACTCAACGATCTGGACTGCCAGGGCAGGGGAGAGAAGGAGGAGCAGGAGGATGACGACCCCGCAAAACTGCATACCACCCCCGTTCGGGACCGCAGATTATTAAACTGGTGAAATGCATCTTTCTCCCATGGGAGAGCCGATTGTGGTCAAAATCGGCGGCAGCCTCATCGATCAGCTCGACGGGATCATCAGGGTCCTGCACCGTTCCCTGCGACCTGTCCTGATCATACCAGGCGGAGGAAAATTTGCCCGGCTGGCCCGGGACACCGGGGCTGACGGAGAGGCGGGTCACTGGATGGCTGTTGCCGCCATGGAGCAGATAGGCTGGTATATCGCAGCGAAGGGGGCGGTTCCGGTGACCGGCCTGACGAAACCCTCCCGCTGTGAAGTACTCCTCCCCTACTCCCTGCTCCGCAGTGCCGATCCTCTTCCCCACACGTGGGATGTCACCTCAGACACCATATCGGCATGGGTAGCATCCCGGCTGGGACTGGACCTTGTCCTCCTCAAATCTGTTGACGGCATCCGAACGGGTGATGTCCTGCATGAGCGGCTGGTTGCAGACATCACGACAGATGATGTCGATCCCTGTTTCATCAGGTATGTCCTCGCTTCATCGGTCAGGACAACCGTCATCAACGGCCGGGTGCCCGGGAGACTGGAACGCCTGCTCAGGGGAGACCGGGTGCCGGGTACGACCATCGGATTTTAAGTTCTTCAGGGGAGATAGTACAAGGACCGATATCTGGAGCAGAATCCATGACTCTACGGAAATGTACATCATGCAATGCCCCCCTTGCACAGGAGGGTTCAGCAGAATTCGGATGCCCGGCGTGCGGGTATCAGCTACGGCGCTGCGTACGGTGCCGCGAACAGAGTATCCCCTATACCTGCCCGAAATGTGGATTCGGGGGGCCGTGAACGATGGGAGATGTCGCACTCATCATCCGTGTCATGCCCGAGTCCCCTGAAGTAGACCTCGCTCTCCTCACGGAAAAGATCCGGGGGAGAGTTCCGCGCCTGAACGATGTGCGGGAAGAGCCGATAGGGTTTGGGTTAAAAGCGCTGAAGATCGTGGTCGTTGTGAGCGATGCAGCTGGCGAGAGCGATACTGTCGAAGAAGACCTCAACGCAATTGAAGGCGTTGAACGGGCAGAGATAATTGAGCTGACCCTGACCTGACCGGCCAAGTCATTCCTTTCCGACCTTATATTTTCTCTTTTTCCAGGAGTTCCATCATTTCACGGGTTATTCCACGGATCTTGTCTACCGACTGCTCGAACAGCGTGACTTCCCGCTGATCAATCTTTATCGGCAGTGGAAAAACCCCGCTCCGGTTGATGCGGGCCGGCACTCCGATGCAGACGTCACCGATATCATGCACCTCGCTCCTGACATATGCCGATACGGTAAGGATTCGGTTCTCATTCCCGAGCACGGTCTGTACCAGGGTTGCAATGGCTTCCCCGGGTCCGAATACCGTTGACCCTTTGTTCCGTATGATGCTCTCACCGCTGGTCTTGACAGTCGCCACAATCTCTTCTATCGGGATGTGCGAGAATGCCGGGAGGTTGCTGATCTGGATGCCGCCGATCGTGGTTGCCGACCAGAGCGGCACCATGCTGTCCCCATGCTCACCGATGATGCGGGTATGCACCTCGCTCACATGGACTTTGAAGAACGAGGCGATGAGTGATTTGAGCCGCATGGAATCGAGATGAGTTCCAAGCCCGAACACATGAGATGGTTCCATCCCCGAGTACTTCAGTGCAACAGAGGTCATCACGTCTACAGGGTTCGTGACCATCAGGAGAACAGCATCCGGGGCAAAGGTCCCGATGTCCTGCGCAGCCCGTGCAACGATACGGGCATTACCGAGTGCGAGGTCGAGCCGGTCCTGTCCGGCCTGCCTGGCCGAACCTGCAGTGCACACCACCACCTCAGAGCCCGAAATGTCCCGGATGTCCGTTGTATAGGCAATCCTGGTATAGTTCCCGCACGCGGCGAACGCATCCTTCATGTCCTGCGCAATGCCACAGAGGAGGTTCTCCCGCCCCTCCCTGCCGATGAGCAGGATCTCGTCAACATACGGTATCTCGGCTATGGTATGCGCGGCAAAGGTGCCGACATTCCCCGTTGCCCCGACTATTGCAACTTTGGCCATATCAAACAAGAAGCGGGGACACGTTCTCGGTCGACCGCACGTCGCTGCGTTCACCGGAGACCCCCTCCTCCGCCCCGCGACCCCATGGGCGCCGGATGTCCACGGTAAGTCTGCTCCCTTCCGGGCCTGAACCGGTCTCCGC
>ENA-ORXD01002624-ORXD01002624.1-sediment-metagenome-genome-assembly--contig:-NODE-2624-length-11586-cov-6.444782_pt1 | contig 11586 bp, 16 predicted proteins | sample MGYA00237862_ERZ511471 | MGnify/ENA metagenome assembly ERZ511471 | reverse complement strand
ATCCGTATGGATATGAAGATCCACCCTCAGAAAGTCAGAATATGGTTTTGAGGTGTCTGGCACTAAACCGCCTCTAATTTACTTTTTCATGTCTCAGCTAACGCCGGTAATCAGCTGCGCGGCTTCTGCCACCAATTCCCAGTCCTCAATTGATATGCCATGTTTAATGACCCGCATATTGAAGAACAGTTTTTGCATAATTTCCCTCAAGACAAGAGGTTCGTCCCCGGGATCAATAGCGGCCAGGGCATGCATTGATGTGGAAAAAAAAAGTATAAGGCTGACTGTGGCCGCCAAAAATGTATGGGGTTGATGCCGATATTGCATGGAAAACTCCTGGAATACTGTTGATAATCTCTGTTAAGGATTAGGCAGACACCCTGTTCATTGCCGCTTTGCCGAGCGTTGAGGTCACTAAGCAAGCGCCGGTAAATCGGGTGAGCCAGCGAGCAGCCGGTCAGTCAGTCGATGCAAATCATCCACGGTCGCTGCGTGCAGCGCCAATGAAGTTAGAATGTTCATGAAGCGCTCTCGTTCGTCTTGTTCGGCGATCGATTCAATCGTCACTTCGATCAGATAAAAACCCAGCGGGTTGTTCATTGTCGCGCCTGACACAGTCCTCGTACTGTGGTTTGAAAAGCTCTGTGGTTTCTAAGAGTAACGGTTGATCGGAATGTCTTTAACATTACGTATTACCTGGAATACTGTCGGCACAGCCTCGAACTGATCCAGTGATACGGCAACCGTGGTATTCGACCATCGTCTGACTTATCCCTTGACGCACTTTATCCAGGGTTCACGGCAAACAAATCCATCGGAATTTTTTTTCAGATTCCTGGGTCGCATAATGAAATTCTTCTCCATTGATGAAGTGTCACAGCAATTTCATTCCGGCGGCGCGCCGCCATAAAAGTCATGCAGAACGGCCACGGCTTCCTCCGCCTTTTCAACGGTCGTGAACAGTTCTGCATCAGCCGCACTGATCATTCCCTCCTCGATCAGAAAGGTGAAGTTAAGCGCCTGACGCCAAAATTTGCTTCCGAAGAGTATTATGGGGATGCGGTCCGCCTTGCGAGTCTGCACCAGGGTTAGCACCTCAAATAATTCGTCAAGGGTGCCGTAACCGCCAGGAAAGGCGACGAGCGCTCTGGCACGCAGCAGAAAGTGCATCTTGCGCAGTGCGAAGTAATGAAAACGAAAAGCAAGTTCTGGAGTAATGAAAGGGTTCGGATGCTGTTCGTGCGGCAGGTCGATATTAAGACCGATACTGCACATGCCCGCCTCAAACGCGCCCTGATTAGCCGCCTCCATGATGCCCGGCCCACCACCGGTCACAATTACGAAATCGCGCCGCCCCTCCTTCTGGAAGCGGCGTGAGACCATGTGTGCGAAGAGCCTTGCCTCGTCATAGAAACGTGAGTATGCAAGCTGGCGCTTTGCCTCGATAATTTCTCGTGCGAGTTGAGGGTCGCCCAGCTCTTCCTGTACCAGGTTCTCAAGTCTGGCCAGACGCTCTTCAGCCTCTTCGGGTGAGATCGTGCGTGCGCTGCCGAAGATGACAATGGTTGAACGAATATCGTGCTGGCGGAGGCTGCGCTCGGGTTTGAGCAATTCCAACTGCAAACGAACTGGACGCAGGTCGTTGTCGGAAAGAAATTCTGCATCCTCACTGGCAAGACGATAGGCCTTCCCGCCTGCAATTTCTTCCTGCATAGTCTTCAGTTGATCAGGATAGATCATACTCATCTCCTAAGTGGTTATTACCTTTAATTCAATGTATACATTTATCAAAGATGGCATAGTAACGATTCAGCAACCCTTGACAGAATACTGTTTGATAAAAGCCGCGAGCTCGCACCGGCAAGGGACATAGGTATTACCCAAAGTTTCGTTGCTGTTGTATTTGAGTAAGTTTAGTCGGGTACTTTGCGGTTAGCGTCCAGGAATGTAATATTCATTGTATATTCGCACAATTTTTCAGGTTTTGATTCTAGTTGGTTTGCACTTTGCAGTTTACCCCAGCTCCCGTCCTTCACCGGCTTCCTCGTAGGTCACTCCGTCGCGGATGTGGTAGATGCGTTTGAACGTTGGTATGATCTTCTCGTCATGAGTGACGACGATGATCGCGGTCTCAAATTTGCCGGCCATGTCATTTAGAATCCGAATCACCGCCAGAGCACGCTCACTGTCCAGTGGAGCCGTAGGCTCATCGGCAAGGATCACGGGGGGGCGATTTACCAGCCCTCGGGCAATGGCCACCCGCTGCTGTTCTCCACCGGAGAGCTGCGATGGCATTGCCTTGGCTCTATGTTCCACATCGAGCGCTTTAAACAACTCCATTGCTCTGGCACGAGCCTCAGCGTTAGACTTCCCTGCCAGCATTGGCAACAGGGCAACGTTATCAGTCACGTCAAGGAAGGGAATGAGATATGGCGCTTGGAAGACAAAGCCTATTTTATCCCGGCGCAGGGCACGCAGATCCTTGACCCTCCATCCGTCGTCGTATATGACCTCGCCGCCTAGAATCATACGGCCGGCGGTCGGTTCGATCACTGCGCCCAGGGATTTGAGCAGTGTGCTTTTACCGGACCCTGACGGCCCGATCAGGCCAACAACCTCGCCGGGTGCCACTACCATATCCACCTTTTTCAAGGCATCGACGGCGGTATCACCGCTGCCATAACGCTTTTTCAATGCTTCGATGCGAATTCCCTTTTCAACCATATCAACCTCCTATGGCCTCAGCCGGGTCAACCTTGAGGGCGGCGCGGATGGCGATGATGCTCGACAGGATGCATATGAGAACCACGATAACGAACCCGGTGATGGAGTCCAGAGGCATCAGCAGCACATACTTGGGAAAGAACGGTGCCATGAACAGGCTCGCCGTGATCTTGCCCACGACAAAGCCGATCAGGCCGAGAGCAACGGATTGCTGCATAATGAGGCCGATAATGGTGCGGTTCTTGGTCCCGATCAACTTCAGGACCGCGATTTCGCGGATCTTGCCCAGGGTCAGGGTGTATATGATGAAGGCGACTATGGCGGAGCTGACAATGGACAGAATCACCAGGAACATGGCAATCTGCCTCGACGAAGTGGCGATCAGCTTGCCCACCAGAATCTCCTCCATCTGGCTGCGGGTATAGACGGTCAGCCGCTTCCAGCGCCGGATCGATTCAGCCACTTCTTCCGCGTTATGCCCCTCTTCAACCTTCACCAGGACTGCATTGACGTAGGGATTGGTACTTTGCGAGGCGATGACCGCATCAAGCAGCCCTGGAACTCCCGGCCGGTTAAAAGCAGGATTCTCCGCGGTTCGGCGGCGCTGCTGGTGGATTGCATCGTTATCCTTGAGGAACTGGGCTTCCTGGGCATCCTTAAGCGGGATAAACACCATAGGGTCGCCATTGGAGGAGACCATTCTCCTGGTCAAGCCGACGACAGTGTACATGTTACGCCGAACCTGGATGTGGTCTCCGAGCCGAAAGCCAGTGGCGATGTCGGCCACGGCTTCGTAATGACCCCGAGTGATCTGCCGGCCGGCAAGCAGATATGGCGGCCAACCGGGAGTGCCCGGTTCCCCGGGCGCGACCCCGGTAACCATGGCCCGCACGTCGCGTTCACCCTGGCGCACCTGCATGGTGAGATAGGTAATATTGGCCACCCTGTCTACCCCTGGCATGCTGCGGATGCCACGCCATGCATCATCGTACATGCTGGAAGATTCGGCATACGGGCCGAGGGTGTCTTTCTGCACCACCCAGAGATCGGCCCCGCTGTTGTCGAGCAGGACCTTGGCGTCATCCACCATGCCGCGATAGATGCCGGCCATGGACAGCGTAACTCCAACAAGCAACCCGAGTCCCATGCCGGTAAATACAAATTTGCCCCAGGAATGCATTATGTCTCGTCCAGCCAGGCTGATCATGGCTTCACCCCTTGAATGTGCTCAACGATGCGGATGGGGCTGTGCGCATGCAAGGCGTTTTCACTGTAGACCACCACCTGGTCACCAACATTGAGCCCTTCCTTTACCTGTACCTGGCCGTCAAGGTCTGCATTTCCCAAAGTTACGGCCGTATAACGCAAATCGCCATCAATAACCCGCCATACGCCCAATTTGCCATCAATATGCTTGACAGCTGCGTTGGGGATGACCGGCGCTGCCGGGAGCGTTTGCAAGGGAATTGTTACTTCGGCCAATTCACCGACTGGAGGCGGCGGCTGCGGAATATGGTCAAATATCACCTTGGCCAACATTTCCTCGGTAACTTCATCGGCTACTGGTTCCACTCTGAGCACCCGACCAGAAAATGTTTCGTCTAGCTGCGAGCGGAGTACGATCTGCGCAGGCAAGTCAGGTTTCAGTCCGCGGGCATGAACCTGGTCGAAACGAACATTGATCCACAGACTGTTCTGGTCAATCACTTCAACCACTGACTGGCCGGCCACGACCGTAGTCCCGGGATCGGCATCACGCACGGCAACTATTCCATCTACCGGGGCATTCAGCTTGAGATTGCTCCGCTGCGCAGCCAGTGCCTCCAGTTCCGCTCTTGTCCGGGAAACATCCTCCCTTGTAGCGGCGAGACCCGCTTCTGCCAAACGCTGCTCATGTTTTTTGGCGGTGGCGATCTCCTCGCTGGTCGAGCGCACAGCCAACAACTTTTCATACCGTACGGCCTGCGTTTGTGCGTAGGATTGTTTCTCTTCGGCCTCCTGCACGCGAGCCTCGGCGAGCTTGAGGGCGGCTTCCTGGGCACGGAGGCGCTCATCAAGATCAACAGGGTCCATTTCACCCAGTAATTGCCCAGCTTTAACTTGGTCGCCGACATGTACATCCAGTGTCTTGACACGTCCGGCATAGGTCGGACCAATTTTATAGGTGTAGCGGGCCTCCACAGTACCTAACCCGAACAACCCTGGGGCAATTGAACGCTCCTCCACGGAGACCACCGTTACGGGAACCGGCGCCAACGGTCCCGAGCGCAGCGCTACATAGATAAAGAGTAAAAGCAGTGGCACAATCACCGCCAGCAGCGCCAGGGTGCGGGTTCTAATCGGTAGACTTTTCATTGCACCTTCTTTATGCCGCGCCGGTAGATGGCAAATACTCTCGGGGCATCAGCGCGGATGCGGCTTACGTCACCAGCCAGTAGCGACTGCATGATCAGCCCCTGTATCGTGCCGATGAATAGAATAGACGATGCTTCCGTGTCGAGATCAGCATCAAGTTCTCCACAGGACTTCCCTTCTTCGATCAACCGATGCAAACGCTCTCCATATTGACGGAGGAGCGTTTGGACAATACGTTTGGGGACTGTCTCCTCAGCATTCTGCAACTCACCAAACAGCATGCGGGGAACGCCGGGATGCACGATGACAAATTCCATATGCGCATTAAACATCGCTTCAAGAGCAGCTAGGGGGGATTGTGCCGTCTTCATAGCCTTGTCCACCTTGCTCAGCAACCGACCAGACACCCACTCCATTACTGCCTGTATGATTGCGTCCTTATTAGGAAAATGCCGAAACAATGCCCCCTGGGTCAAGCCCATGCGCTCGGCAATTGCAGATGTGGTAATATTACTGGGATTCTGCTCAGCAGCCAGCTTAACAACAGTTTCAACAGTTATGGCGCGGCGCTCCTTTGCCGGACGACGCTTGACAGTGGGATGCATAAAACCTCCATTTGGTAAGTAATCACTTGCTTACTAAAGTATACTGTTTACAAATTTTGTCAAGATAACTTTGCCGGACAGATAGGGAACCTAAAGGGATGGGTGATAAGTGATGTCGAGTAGACGAATTTCTTCACTTGAATTCTCCAACCGGACAATGCCTGACAGGAATTTAGCGGCATGGCCGAGCTTTTTTTGTTTTTCTTCTTTAATTCCGGGATATTAGCTAATCCTTTCGCGCAAGACACCTTCTGTCGTCCTTCTCTTTCAACATTTTTTTCTTTTTTTCTGGTTGTTATTTATTTTTTTCTTAACATATTCGACCGTATTTTTTGCAGGGAGGCATGGCCTCCCTGCAAAAAATGAAAAATGGAAGACCCTATTACTATGTCCGGGAGATTGCTCACGTTGAGGGCAAGCCCAAGGTCGTTAACCAGATATACCTCGGCTCGCCGGTGCGGATACTGGAAATGGCGCATCCAGAGGACGACCCGCTCCAGTATGTTTAGGCTCAGGATCGGAGGGCTATGGCTGGCCAACTTGATCGAACAAGACGTGGGTTTCGACGCTCCGATGGATTCCATTGTACCAAGAAAGAAAGACGAACAGGGGCCGACGGGCGGCGAGTATTTTCTCTACGCGCTGCTGAACAGGCTGAGCGATGCCAGGTCCAAGCGGGCTTAGCCAGACTGGTACAAGGGAAAGGCCATCCAGCAGATCCCGCCGGTCGATATCGACAAGCTTAACTCACAGCAGTTCTGGAGGAAGTGGGACCGGGTGAGCAAGAAGCAAATCCTGGAAATCGCCTTCCCCTGTTGTACCACGCGCCTGCTGGACGAGATATTTGCCGCCATGACCAAAATCACCGGTCGGCCAGGGAAAGCTGACCCTGATTTTTGGCAAGGGGATGAATGCGGAAGAAAATGTCGCCATGGTGGAGCCCATGAGTGGCTCTGCTTTATCACCACCTATTCCACCTATATCTTGCCGAGGAACTGGTGCAGGTCGACCGGGCACGGTTTCAGCCGGTGGAGACCGACAGATACCTCCGCTTGCGCGAGGTGTGCAGGATGGACGATCTGCTGACCGCCTGACGGGACCACCGGGGAGTACTGGGGCCGGGAAAGGACGGTGGTGGTCACCTACAATCCGCGGACCGCAACCAAGAAGCGCTATGCCTTTGACCGCAAGCTGTCATTCCTGGGGAGATGCTTTTCGAAATGAGGACCAAGGTGAGGAAAGGGCTGCCGCAATGGCGCTGCAAGGAAAATATTGAGCGCCGCTACGCCGATGCCTGTGCCAAGCAGCATCTGCCCGCCGATTTGTACCAGGTGGGGATTTCCCAGGATGGCAACAGAATTAGCATGAACTTCCTCAATCCATTACCGGATTACCAGGCATGTCAACCGATTCGGGAAAAACATCATCATAACCTACAACAGTGACTGGACTGCGGACGAGATCTTCGGGCCAGTCTGGACCGGTATATGGTGAAGGAGGCGTTCCGTCAGACCAAGGATAATGACCTGGTCACCATGATGCCGTTTCGGCACTGGGCGGACAGCAAGATCCGTTGCCATATCCTGACCTGCATCGTGTCGCTCGCCTATCTGCGAATTATCGAGATCAGGCTTCGGCGGGCAGGGCTGTACATTGCAAAGAGAAAGGCGATGGACAGCATGCATCGCCTGCTTTCCATTTTGTCTGGCAGGGTCGGCAGAAAAAACCTGCCCGGGTCATCGAAGACCCTGACCAGCTTCAGATCCGGATCCTCAAGGCCTTCGGGCCTGAAATCCGCAAAGGGGTCTTACATCCCACTGCTTGCTAATTTATCAGTTTATCGAAATAATTTCGCTAAGGAGCGCTCAATGCTGTTAAATTCCTGCCTGACAGATGCCGTCCATGTAATGGAATCCACCGCCTTGGAGGTCATGGTCCAGCTTGCGGTGCGTGATGTGCCAAAGACGGAGTTCAACTTCCGCTCCTGCTATCATTGCGAAGACCTCTTCTGCGTGCCCATCTGCCCTACCGGGCCATGCAAAAGAGCGACGACGAACTTAGGGCAAGGTGGTGCATTTGGTGACAGAGGTTCACCACGGGAGGTCTGAAGACGGCGGCGACCCTGGCCCGGTAAGACGCGGCCGGCGAGGGGCCTTGCACGTTCCGGCCGCTTTCCAACAGGCATGCCCTGGCCCAGAGTCCAATAACTTCAGCCATACCCCCGCCGGGCGGCATGACCATTACATGAATGGACAGCCCCACCCACTATTTGACAAGCAGCATTTTGAAGTCCTGCGGAGCTGTCAAGGCATGCGACAGCCCCTTGGGTAAGATGACCATCTCACCGGCCGCCACCTGCTGCTCCCGTCCGTCAATGACCACTGTTGCCGAGCCCTCAAGGATATGGACAAAGGCGTCCACGTCAATGGTGTGCGGCTTGAGCTGCTGGCCCTTTTGAAATGCGAAGAGCAAAATAGTATACCCCTTGCCTTGGAAGATGATCTTTTTACTGAAACCGCTGTCACTGTAGTTAATGAGGTTCTGCACCTCGCTGGGCGAGGGTTCCGTTATTGCGCGGGCCTGTCCCACCGAGGCGGTCAGCGCCATGGACGTGAGCATTACCAGACTAAACAACTCTTTTTTCATGGTCTTCTCCTGTTGCTTTTATCTTTCTCTACATACCAGTCCGTTAAAAAACGTAACTATCCAGCAGCTCCCCATATTACGGCGATTGGGCCGGTTCACGTACCCGATGTACGCTTCGCCGCCTAAGGTTACAGCAATCTGTGGCACTGCTAAACAGTTACTCTTTTGGGAGGTTTTAGCCATTTCCATTATTGAATTGGTAGTTAGTGTCTGTCCATACATTGAAGTTTTTACAAAAATCAATTCTTCCGACACAATAGAATGCATCGTCTGATTTTGGTTTGAAGGCAATATTTACTTTTTCAGCGACAATTATCTGTTGTTCGCCTTCAAATCAGCCATTCGTGACGCACTTCTCCTAGCTAATCGCAAGCGGCCAGAGTCAATAGATTTGCAGAGACGATGGATGCCCATACATAACCGCTTTTGAAAAAAGTCATTTTTAGCGAAGAAAGCTAAGTTCTTCCTATGCCATTCATAGCATATCCTCTCCGAACATTTTCCACAACAAAGGAAAAAGAAGAAAACAGGAAAGCAGATTCCTCAGTTTCCTGCGGATTATCCTTATAATGTGCCCGGCACCACACAGCAGGGCATTGATTTTGTCCCCGATGATGCCATTGAGCCAGTTTCTTCCTAGCTTGCTGTCTTCCTTCATGTGGCCGATGACCGGTTCAACTGCGTTGCGGCGCCGCAGCTCTTTTTTGATTGTCGGCGTCACCCCTCTGCGCTAACCGGAGTGTCACTGGTAACATAAAACTATACCAAAAACGGTAATGAAAAGTGTACCACTTCCAATCTTTATCCCATGGTGGTTACCTTCTTTCCACAAAGGAGGTGGCGGCCATGATTGCAATGGAGGTCTTTATGGACATTTTTTCATTACGCAAGCAGGGTTTCAGTATGCGGGCAATCGCCTTGAAACTCGGTATTCACCGCAATACCGTCAAAAAGCATCTTGAAAGCAGCATGTTGCCCTCCTACAACAAAACCAAACGCAAGTCTTCCAAGCTCGATCCTTATCGTCAACTCGTTCAGGACCTCCTGAACGAAGATGACTACAAGGCGACCTGGATATATGACCGTCTGCGCAATATTGGCTTTACCGGCTGTTACGAAACGGTAAAGAAATGCGTGCGGCGGCTCAAGGAACAGAACACCCGCTTAGCCTATATCCGTTTCGAAACAGAGCCTGGTCTGCAGGCCCAGGTTGATTTCGGCGATTTTCAGGTCCGGGAGCAGGACGGCAGTTCAAGGACGGTTCCCGCCTTTGTTCTGGTTCTTGGTTTTTCCCGTGGCATGTATGTGGAGTTTATTCCTCACTGCACGCTGGAATCGTTTATGGACTGCCACATCAACGCCTTCCGTTACCTGGGAGGAGTGCCGGCCGAGATCCTGTACGACAATATGAAGAATGTCGTTAGCGGACGCCAAGCCGGCAAAGTTTCCTTCAACATCGAGTTTCTCCATTTTGCCAACCATTACGGCTTCACACCTAAACTCTGCCCGCCGTACAGTCCCTGGGTCAAAGGCAAGGTGGAACGGCCGATGGATTATATCCGGGAGCGGTTCTGGCGAGGATATCACTTCCGCGGCCTGGAAACCGCCAACCGAGACATTCGCTGCTGGCTTGATGAAACAGCCAATCAGCGCATCCACGGAACCTACCGGCAGCCGGTCTGTGATCGATGGCAGCAGGAAAGAACCAGGCTCGGCAAATTCCCGCCCTCCGATTATGACACATCGGTCAAGGTGTACCGCAAGGTCTACAAGGACTGTCAGGTATCCTACAATGCCAACCGCTACCTGGTTCCCCATCACGTCGTGGGCAAAACGGTGCTGCTGAAAGTCAAGAACGGCATAATCCGCTTCTACCATGACCATGACTTTCTGATCAGCTACCAGGAGCCCGGGACCAGACACAATCTGGTCGGCAGCCGTTTGTTCTACGAACATCTCAGGCAGGACAAAGAACAAATGGGCCGCAAGTATGGCAGGCACAAAGGGAAGGCCACCAGAGGCTTGATGACCGGCAGCCTCTTTCCCCAGGTGGAACACCGCCCTCTTGCCGAGTATGACCGGCTTGCCATGGGAGGTGGATCATGGACCAACTAACTGCCGAACGTCTCCAGGATAACCTGCAACGACTGAAACTGAGCCGGGCTGCCGAAATGCTGGATGCTATCTCCCAGGAGGCGGAAGCCAACAAGAGTTCCTACCTCGCCTTTCTTGACCATCTGCTGGAAGAGGAAGTCGCCGCCAAAGAGAAGAGACGAATCCAGACCGCCATGAAGACGGCGGGACTGCCCAGCGCCAAGACCATTGAAGAGTATGACTTCTCCTTTCACCCGCATCTGGACAAGAAAACGGTGATGGAGCTGTTCGATCTCACCTTTATCCCCAAACATGAAAACGTGGTCTTTCTGGGGCCTCCGGGAGTCGGCAAGACCCACCTGGCCATTTCCCTCGCCATCAAGGCCTGCTACCACGGGTTCAAGGTCTATTTCACCACCATGGAAACCCTGATCAGGAAACTGAAGGAAAGCAGCCAATCCAGGCATAAGGCCTATCTGAATTCCAGCCTGGTGGTCGTGGATGAAGTGGAGTACCTGTCGGTCGCTCCCCAGGAAGCCTATCTCTTCTTCCAGTTTGTCTCGTACCGGTACGAAAGAAGTTCAACCATCATCACCTCCAACAAGAGCTTCGTGACTGGCAGGAACTGTTCGGCGATCCGGTAATCGCCACCGCCATTCTTGACCGGCTGCTGCATCACTGCAAGGTGGTCACTATCAAGGGCCACAGCTATCGGCTCCGGGGCCATACAATCACAAAACAAATTGTCAAAGAACAACAAGAACAGAAAAACGAACAATTAGTAAATTGACAAGAGAACTTGAAAACCGAGGTGCTTCATGCCCTCTCAATTGCTTGAGGGTGGTACACTTTTATTTTACCGAAAATGGTACATTTTTTAATTGCCATTAACATCCGGGAGGTTATTGACATTTAAAACTAACTTCAGCTTCGCAACTCACTCAGTGGCCCTGACGGAATCCACAGATTCTACTTAGGAACCCTTTTTTATTCCTTACGTCTGCTATCCCGATAGCATTGCCAGATCTTCCTTAGTTTTCACCCACGACATACCCAGCCGACGGGCTGATCTAAAAGCATTATCAGCATACATTGTCAATGGTCTTTGATGGCTTAAGCTGATATAAATACCCAACGCTGTGGAATAATCTCCTTCGCGGAA
>ENA-ORXD01002623-ORXD01002623.1-sediment-metagenome-genome-assembly--contig:-NODE-2623-length-11596-cov-4.568278_pt1 | contig 11596 bp, 12 predicted proteins | sample MGYA00237862_ERZ511471 | MGnify/ENA metagenome assembly ERZ511471 | reverse complement strand
CCGCGCCGCCCGATCTCTGCGCAGCTTCCTCGACTAGCCTGCGGCCTCTGCGCAAGCACTAGGCCGGCAATCCTCTCTGCCGCCTCCTCCTGCATCGCCGGGATGGCGTGCGAGTAGGTATCGAGCGTGATCGAGAGGGCGGCGTGACCGAGTCTCGCTCCGGGTCCAAGACTTCGCCGTTCTCTCTGGTGGAGACGAGGCCTGAGTCGATCCAGGCTTCTCGCCACCCACGCTGTTCCTCGAGCTGCCGCGCCGCCGGTCTCCTCACTTCCACAGCCGTTACGTCCGAATTCTGCCCGTGAAGTCGACGAACTCCTCGTAGCCGCATTGAGGGCACACGCGGTACTCGTTCTCCTGCGCTCGCCATGGACCAATCGAATCCCAGCCACCCCAGTCCTCCCAGCGCAGGTCGCAGACCAACGTGTGCGACTAGACGAGGTCGCAGCGGCGGCAGGCATGCCTGCTCGCATCGAGAGCGGCGAAGTCGTGCAGCGCTCTTCCGCAGACGCGGCAACGACACCCGACTCTCTGGTGGTGATCGTCTCTTGTGGCGCCGCAGAGGGCGCAGACACAGGATTTCGCCCAGTCGTGCTCCTGATCTCGCAGCAGACCGCAGCGCGCGCAACGGCAGCCGCTCCACGCATGCATGCCAAGCAGGCACGGCGCCGGCTTCATGGGCGCAGCGCCTCGTGTCGCCCTTCATCGCCCCCGACGAACATCATCATCGTCATACCGACCCGTGTGACGTCGTTGATCGACACCCAGGAGCAAATGCTCGACGGTGAGATACCTGTGGCCGAACCCGGCTCGTGCCCGTTCGTCGTGCGCAACGACGAGTCCGGCCGAGCCGCTCGCCCGCGGTCTCGGGAGCGCATTCGTCCAGCACCGCAGGCCACCTCCGTCCTCGGCGACGGCTGCACGCCGCCACGTCGCTCGCAAGGCCACTGTACACCGGCGCCGGGCAGGCGACGCCGTGGCCGTTTCCCCGTGCTTGCAGGGAGAGTGCTCGAGGGCGGCGCCCGCCCGCGGTCCGCATATTGTGGCAGGTCGCGACTGCCGGATAGAGTGGACGATGGTGTACACCGCGGTTGGGAGGCTCGATGACTGTGCGACGGACTCGGCGCCCGTATCGGCCCCGCAAGCCAGCGCGTTCGCGCGTACTCTTTGGTCTTCTCACTGGTCTTCTGGGCGCAGCGATCGTTGCCGCGGGCGCCGGCCTGCTGTGGCTGGCCTATGCCTGGTCCTTCGACGTCGAGGCCAACAGCGCCGTTGGCGTGAGCATCGGGAACCTGCGGTTTGCAGCAACAGACTCCATTGATGTGCTCGGCGTCCTGATCGCCGGGTTCTTCGGCCTCTTCCTCGTGGTGCTCGGCGTGAAGATGGTGATCGGCGCCATCAGGGGCACCGGCCTGTAGGAGCGAGCGCGGCGAGGGGTCCGGTTGGACGGCGAGATCATCGTCCGCCGGGCCCACCACTGAGGCTGGCGTACCGCCTCTCAGAGTGCCTGATTCTGTCCTCGAGAAGGGCCACGGCTTCTTGTCTGTGATGCCGTTTGATGGCGGCGGTCGCGACTGCTCGCACGGTGGGCGAGAGATGCCAGCGCCACGAGAAGGACTGGTCCCGTGATCATGCCGAAGAACACTGGCGTCACCCCAGGGATTGCGACTACCGCCGAGGATTCTGTTGTTAGCGTGTGCCGTCTGGTGCGGTATATCGCCGTACGAAGCATTCGTGAGGATGGCAAGAACCGGCCGCGTCGGGAGGCAAGTGGTGGAGCGTCACGGATCTTATGGGTCGCACGCGGGGATCACAGGTCGTCATGAGTCCGGCGCGCAGGCGCACCATGTGGATCATGCGGGACACGAGCAACTCTTCCGGCGGCGGTTCTGGGTATGCCTCATCCTCTCGCTTCCGGTGCTCTTCTTCAGTCCCAGCCTCCAAGACTGGCTGGGCTACACGGCTCCGGTCTTTCCCGGCAGTGACTGGGTCACGCCCGTGTTGGCGGTCGTGATCTTCGCCTACGGCGGCGTGCCTTTCCTGCAGATGGCATGGCCGGAGGTGCTCGACCGCCGGCCGGGGATGATGACCCTGATCTCACTGGCGATCGTGGTGGCCTTCGTCTACAGCATCGCGGCGCTCTTCATCAGCGGCGCCGAGGGTTTCTTCTGGGAGCTCGTTACCCTGATCGACATCATGCTGCTCGGCCACTGGCTGGAGATGCGCAGCGTGCGACAGGCCTCGGGTGCTCTCAGCGAGCTTGCCAAGCTGCTGCCGGACACGGCCGAGCGCCTTGACGTTGATGGGCGCATCGAGGAAGTCGCCGTCGACAACCTGGACGAGGGCGACCTCGTGCTCGTGCGGCCCGGCGCCGGCGTCCCGGCCGACGGCCTCGTGACTGAGGGCGAGTCCGAGGTCAACGAGTCCATGATCACGGGCGAGTCGACGCCCGTCGAGAAGGCGCCGGGCGATCGTGTCGTGGCCGGCTCCATCAACGGCGACGGCAGCTTGCGGGTGACCGTGAGCGCCACCGGCGAGGGAACGACGCTGGCCGGCATCATGCGGCTCGTCAACGAGGCCCAGCAGAGCCGCTCGCCGACGCAGTTGCTGGCAGACCGGGCGGCCGGCTGGCTCTTCTACGTCGCCCTGGCGGTGGCCGCGGTCACGGCGCTCGCTTGGGCGCTCGTCGGCGCGGACCTCTCCTCGATCGTGGCGCGCGTGGCCACGGTGCTCGTCATCGCCTGTCCGCACGCTCTTGGGCTCGCCATCCCTCTCGTGGTAGCGATCGTCACGTCCATGGGCGCGCGCCACGGCCTGCTCGTGCGTGAACGTACGGCGCTGGAGGAGGCACGCAACCTCGACACCGTGATCTTCGACAAGACAGGGACGCTGACCACGGGACGATTCGAGGTGACCGAGATCGCCGTGGCTGAGGGCGAAGACGAAGGGGCCGCCCTCGGCCTGGCCGCCGCGCTGGAGGGGGACTCCGAGCACCCCATCGCGGTCGGCATAAGAGAGACGGCTGCGGCGCGCGACGCCAGCAAGCCGCGGATCACCGGCTTCGACGCCATGAAGGGGCGGGGTGTGCGGGCGCAGAGCGACGGCAGTGACGTCTACCTCGGCGGACCGCGTCTTCTGAAGGAGCTTGGACTCCGGCCTGACGAGCGTATTGGCACGTTCGAGGAGCGGGCCCGGGAGATGGGCCGCACGCTCGTCTACCTGATCCGGGACGGCAAGGTTGTAGCCGGCTTCGCGTTGGCTGACGCCGTGCGCGCCGAGAGCCGGCAGGCGATCGAGCAGCTGCACGCGATGGGCCTCGAGGTCGCCATGCTGACCGGCGACGCCGAGCAGGTGGCGCGCACGGTGGCCGCCGATCTCGGCATCGACCTCTACTTTGCCGAGGTCCTGCCCGAGGACAAGGATGGCAAGGTGAGCGAGCTGCAGAGCGTCGGCAAGCGAGTGGCGATGGTTGGCGACGGCGTCAACGACGCTCCCGCGCTGGCTCGCGCCGACGTCGGCATCGCCATCGGCAGCGGCACCGATGTGGCAATCGAGTCGGCCGACATCGTCCTCGTGCAGAACGATCCGAGGGCAGTCAGCGGACTGCTGCGCATGAGTCGGGCGAGCTACCGCAAGATGGTCCAGAACCTCATCTGGGCGACTGGGTACAACGTCGTCGCTTTGCCGCTGGCAGCCGGCGTTCTCGCGCCCTTCGGGATCCTGCTCTCGCCGGCCGTCGGCGCCATTCTCATGTCGGTCAGCACTATCATCGTGGCGATCAATGCGCAACTGCTCCGGCGGCAGGCGTTTTAGGCGGTTGTGGGGGCCGCAGGTCCGGCAGCCGGCAGCGCCGCGCAGAGTCCTGACGGTGACGCGCTGGGCGCTATGCTCATGCCAACCTCCCGCACGGTTGGCAGCGCGCGAAGGTCGGCACTGGGGCTCGCGACCATAAGAGGGCGAGAGCAAGGCGACAGCCGTGCGGCATCAAGCCACCGGGGGCCTCCGGTCGCTTTGTGACACGACGGCGAAGAACATGCTTGACAGTGCGTTGCCCGGGTCTAGTATCGGCGCAAGCGGGCTGATGGCTGGAGGGGATCCCCATCATGCTCGGCCATAGTCCGATGCGATGGCCAGGCGTGCCGACGTACTCCCTTGAGGGCGCCGAACCGGAGGGTCGGACAGACATAGGAGGGTTTCGCCATGGGCGAAATCAACTCTGGGGACACCGCGTTTGTCCTCATGTCAGCGGCGCTCGTCGCCCTGATGACCCCTGGCCTCGCGTTCTTCTACGGAGGCCTCGTTCGACGCAGAAACTTCCTGTCGATCATGATGCAGATCTTCATCAGCATGGGGATCGTCACGTTTCTGTGGGTTGCTGTCGGGTACTCGCTGGCGTTCTCGGGAGACAGCCTCGGCGGCTTGATCGGCAACCTCGACTGGGCCTTCTTGAGGGGCGTCGGCGAAGAACCGGGACCGTGGGCGCCAACCATCCCCGCGGTTGCACATTTCACCTACCAGGAGATGTTCGCCATCATCACGCCGGCGCTCATCACCGGGGCCTTCGCCGACCGCGTGAAGTTCAAGAGCTACCTCAAGTTCCTTGTGCTCTGGAGCTTGCTGGTCTACGTGCCCTTCACGCACTGGGTTTGGGGCGGCGGCTTTCTGGCGCAGTGGGGGGCGCTCGACTTCGCCGGCGGGATGGTCGTGCACGTGAGTGCCGGGATGGCGGCCTTGGCCTCGGTCTGGGTGGTCGGCAGTCGTCACTTCGCCAAGGGCGAGCGCGGCATTCCTCACAACATCGCCTTCGTCGGCCTTGGCACCGCGCTGCTGTGGTTCGGTTGGTTTGGGTTCAACGGCGGCTCTGCCCTGGCCGCCAACGGCATCGCCGGCCAGGCCTTCGTGAATACTGACATTGCGGGCTCGGTCGCGATGTGCACCTGGCTCTTCATCACCTGGAAGGTGGATGGCAAGCCGAGCTTGATCGGCGCTTTCACGGGCGCGGTCGTCGGCTTGGCCTGCGTCACCCCCTGCGCCGGTTACGTCCCCATCTGGTCGGCGTTCATCATCGGCTTGCTGGCGGGATCAGTCTGCTACCTGGCCGTTCGGTTCGTGAAGCACATGAAGTGGGACGACGCCCTCGACGTCTGGGCCGCCCACGGTGTCGGCGGCATCATGGGGTCCATCCTGTTGGGTGTGTTCGCCACAACGACGGTCAACGCCGCCGGCGCCGACGGGCTGCTGGCCGGCAACGCCCGCTTCCTCGGCGTGCAGGTGCTGGCCGTTGCCATCATCGGCGCCTACTCGTTCGTCGCAACGTGGCTGATCCTTAAGGGCATCAATCTTTTCGAGAAGGTGCGTGTGCCCGACGAGCTCGAGAAGATGGGGCTTGACAAGGGCGAGCTTGGAGAAGAGGCCTACACGTTCGACTGAGCAGACGGCGACGATAGGTCGTTACTACACCGGGAGGCGGGGCCGAAAGGGAGCGGCTCCGCCTCCCGGCTCATGCAGAGACCACTAGGATTCAGCCATCGCTGCGCAGGGTGTGCTGGGGTTGGGGGTCTCGGAGAGTCGCTTTCGACGGCGGTCTTGCCGGCGACTCGCCGACAAGACACTTCCCGACGGCCCAGCACTGCGTGGTACGCTCGGCCGAGGAAGCCAAAGAGCGGCTCCGCGTAGGCTCGCCAGAAGGTCTCACTCAGCGGCATTGGGTAGAGGTGGACGTTCCGCTGCGCCGGTAGCGCGCCGGGGAAGAACCTAGCCCACGGCAGGTTGCCCTCGGGCATGATCATTCGCACGGTCTCGAGCCAGCGGCCAGACGGGTCACGGTCGTACCTCCGTCCGACGACCTCAGGAGTTGCGTGCCTGTCATAGTGCAGATCGCCTGGCTCTACGACGGCAAGATGACGGCTTCCGTGAGGTGCGGGAGGATGCCGAGCAGACCGTGGGCGGCAAACGCCGAGGATCTCGGAGACTCCGCTCTGAGATGTATGTGTTTCCACGGCTTGCTGGAAAGCGGCAGCTCGAGTGCGAGTGGCTTGGGCCGTCGGCTTGTCGGCCGATGCCTCTCGCTTCACTGCATGACGAGAAGGCTGAGGGCCATCACGGCCATGCCCGCGACGAGGCCCAGCAAGCTGTCGTGACCCCTGCCGTAGGCTCGGCTCGTCGGTAGCAGTTCATCGAGGCTGATGTACACCATGATGCCGGCGACGCCGCCAAGGAGGATGCCGACAAGATGCCACGGGAGCGCTATGCCGTCGCCGCCTAGGAGCACGAGAAGCACCACCAATGCGACGACGGCGCCGAGGAACTCCGCGAAGCCGCTGAGGAGTGAGTACACGAACGCCTTGGTGCGGCTGCCGGTGGCGTAGTAGATGGGGACGGAGACGCTCACTCCCTCAGGGATGTTGTGGAGGGCTACGGCGACGGCGATGGCAAGGCCAACGGCCGGGTCTTGCAGCGCCGAGAAGAACGTTGCCAACCCCTCCGGGACGTTGTGGATGGTGATCGCGAGGGCTGTGAACAGGCCCATGCGCAGGAGCCGGTGGTGTCCGGCGTCGTGCCTATGTGCTGCCGAACCATCGTGACTCGCGCTTCCGCCTCCGGGGAGCTCGAAGTCGGGAACCGGCGCCGATGGGTCGTGCAAAGGGGCCAGTTCCGCTTCCGAGTGCGTTTCATGTGGGTTCTCGGCCGCCGGAATCAGGTAGTCGATGAGGCCGATGAAGGCGATGCCTGCGAAGAAGGAGCCGACGGCCACCCAACTGCCGCGGGAATCCCCGTATTCGCTCGCCAGCGCGGCGAACGCTTCCGGCAGGATCTCGACGAACGACACGTAGATCATGACACCCGCCGAGAACCCCGTGGCTATCGAGAGGAAACGGTAGTTGGTTCTCTTGGCGGTGAATGCCAGCACACTGCCGATGCCGGTCGCCATGCCCGCGAACAGGGTCAGCGCCAGCGCGATCCAGATGTGATCCATGGCACGCCAGTGTACTATGCGGCGTGGGGCTACCGCGGCTGCCTTCTCGCTGGAGCGGACTCTTCCATGGCGCGGCCGATCCGCTGTCACTGCCGGGTCAGGTTGGGTGCACGGTGAGAGCCGCGTTCGCGTCCGGTAGACTGCGGCTCTCGCGGGGCTGTTGTAGTCCCTCGGGCCCTAACCATGAGCCTCCTCGCCTACATCCACATCCGTCTCGACCCGGTCCTCTTTCGCTTCGCTGACTTCGCGATTCACTGGTACGGGGTGATCATGGCCGTCGCGGTCGCCGTCGGTGCCCTCGTGTTCGCGCGCCAGCTGGAGCGCCACGGCGTTGACCCCGGTCATACGTCCGGCATGCTCCTCCTGTCGGTGCCTATGGGTGTTCTCGGGGTGCAGCCGAGGGTATTCGCGAAACCTTTGGCGTGCCGGCAAGTGTGAAGCAGCTCAACGATCAGATTCTGGTCATTCCAGTGGTCTGAGCATCGGAACCGAATCCAGAGCTGTGTAGTTATCGGGAGAAGGAGGTCCATGATTATGGTGCCGAACGAGATAGCGATCACTCCGGTCGGTGTCGTGCACAACGAGCAGAAGGAAGTAGTCCGGCGCGTCGGCTCCGGCGAGGCTTGGTGGCGCGAGCGTGCACTCGCCGACCGCGCAGCGCGGCTGGCAGTATCGCGGATCGAGATCGACCCGGCTCTCGACGGCATTCTCGACGGCATCGAGGAGTTCTCTCATCTTCTGGTCCTCTGGTGGGCAGACAAGAATCGATGGGAGCCCGAGAAGGGTGTGAGGGTTCGGCCGATGGGACGACAGGATCTGCCGGTGACGGGCGTGTTCGCCACGCGCAGTCCTGTACGCCCCAACCTGGTCGTAGTCACAGTTGTCAGGCTGAAGAAGCGGCGCGGCAATATACTCGAGGTGACGGGTCTTGATGCAATCGACGGCACCCCCGTTGTTGACATCAAGCCCATGGTGCCCAGCGATCTTCCTGAGGAAGGTCTGAAGATACCCGAATGGCTCAGGCGTATCGAAGGCGAGCTCGCAGAGCTGGATGACGAAGTGGATGCGTAGAGAGATGTCCCCACTGACCGTCGAGCCAGCGCCGCGCGTCATGCGTCCCTGACCTTGGGCGCGTCGCCGTACAGTGGTCCTATCATCACAGGAGTCGACCAAGCACCGCAGGATGGGAGCCTCATGTCAGATGCCGCCGAACCAGAACGCCCCTCCGACGTCGTCGGCCCGATCGGCGACGGCGCCCTCCCCGACGAAGACGTGCAGGCCGGTGCGCGCACGGCCGGTCGCGCCGGCGACGACGAGCCGGTGCCGCGCGGTGCGGCTCCAACGGTCGTGGCCGTGGTCGGCAGCCCGAGAGCGGCGGGCAACAGCGCCGTCGCCACGGCGGCGGCGACGGCGGAGCTGGCCGCCGCCGGCGCGACCTGCCGCACCTTCGTGCTCGGCGAGCTTGAGGTCGGCTATTGCCTGGGGCACGACGAGTGCGAGGAGTGGGACCAGTGCCCGATCGCCGACGACGCCGCCGAGGTGATCGATGCGCTCTGGGCGGCCGACGCCGTGATCGTCGCCTCGCCGGTGTACGGCGGCACCATGAGCGGGCAGCTCAAGGTGCTCTTCGACAGGTGCTGTCACCGCTACTACCACGACCCGTACATGCGCGCACGGGTGGTCGGCCTCATCGCCGTGACCGCGGAGACCTCGCCCGACGAGACCCTGGCGGCGCTGGAGGCCAGTCTGCGGCGGCGCTTCATCGTGATGCCGCCGGTGATGCGTGCATCCGGCTACGCCACGTACCTGGGCGATGCGGCGCACAGCGAGGACCTGCTGGCGGAGGCTCGGGCCCTGGGCCGGGGGATGGCTGCGGCCCTCGGCCTCACCGCGGCCCAGTGAGCGAGCGCTCGGGGGTGACCATGAGCGAATCGACGGGCGAAGCTCTCGTTCACATTGAGCACTTCCGCATGGACTTCGGCTCGACCACGGTCGTCCGAGACTTGTCGTTTGACGTCAATCGCGGCGAGACGTTCGGCTTCCTCGGATCGAACGGCTCCGGCAAGACGACCACGATCCGCGCGTTGCTCGGTATCTACCGGCCAACCGGAGGGACCCTGCACATCGACGGTCGCCCGTTCCAGCCTGAGCACGGGAGCAGGCTCGGCTACCTGCCGGAGGAGCGGGGTCTGTACAAGAAGGAGTCGGTCCTCGGCGTGATGACCTACTTCGGCAGGCTCAAGGGCCTGAGCAAGCAGGCCGCGCGCGCATGGTCGCTCGCCTACTTGGATCGCGTGGCGCTCGCCGACAGGGCCAAGGTTCAAGTGGACAAGCTCTCAAGCGGGGAGCAGCAGAAGATTCAGCTCGGGGTGACGATCATGAACGACCCCGAGCTGCTGATCCTGGACGAGCCGACCAAGGGCTTCGACCCGGTGAACAGGCGGCTCATGATGGAGATCATCGCGGCGCAGAAGAAGGCCGGCGCCGCCGTCCTGATGGTCACGCATCAGATGGAAGAGGTCGAGCGCCTCTGCGATCGAGTGCTCCTGCTCAAAGACGGCACTGCCGAGGCCTACGGGTCCGTTGCTGAGGTGCAAGACCAGTTTGGCGGCAGGATGATTCGTCTCAAGTACTCGGGGGACATCCCCGAGTCGCCGCACTACGCCGTAGCGCTGCGCGAGAAGAACTACGCCGAGCTCACCATCGCCGACGGCATCGACGAGGCCGTCATCGCCCGCGAGCTCGTCGACGCGGGCGTGCAACTTCGAGGGTTCGCGACCAGCAAGCTCTCGCTGGACGAGATCTTCGTCAGAGTGTACGGCGACCAGAGCGAGCTCGCTGCAGGAGGTGGGGCGCATGGCGCGTGATCATCTGGGCGATGTCGTCTCGTTCGAGGTGACCCGCGCACTCGGGCGGAGATGGTTCTGGATTGCCGCCCTGCTCGTTCCGGTCGTCGCCGGCCTCATCATCGCGCTCGTCGTCGTGTCGAGCACCGCCACCCAGGGTGAGGTCGACCAGCAACAGTCGGCTCGCTTCTCGTTCGCCTACACCGACGACTCGGGGTATGTGAGCCCCGCCGTGGTCACCGCCTTTGGCGGTCGCACGGCGGCAAGCGGGGCGCAGGCACTCGCGGAGGTGAAGTCGGGCAAGCTTGCCGCGTACTTCGCCTACCCCTCAGACCCGGCGAAAGAACCGACGCTGGTGTACGGCGTCGACAGCGGGGTCTTCGAGAACGGCAAGTACGCGACCGTCGCAAGGCAGCTCATGATCGCCAGCATCGAGGCGCGGGTGAATGACCCAGACCTGGTGGCGCTCATCCGGGGCAGCTTCCCGGTTAACACGATCACCTATCAGCAGGGGGAGGAGTCGGGCGGGTACAACGCCGTCATCCCACCCATGCTGTTCGTGCTGATCTTCTACCTCTTGGTCGTGTTGCTCGGTAATCAGGGGGTGACGAGTCTGCTGGAGGAGAAGGAGAACCGCGTCACGGAGATGATTCTGACCACCGTGAATGCGACGACGCTGGTCGTGGGCAAGGTTATCTCGCTCTTCGTTGTCGGAGCGGTCCAAGCAGCGTTTCTCGTCGTGCCGGCCGTCGTCGGGTATGCGTACTTCCGCGACGCCCTCATGCTGCCCACTGTGGACCTGTCGCACCTCATCATCGAGCCTGGCTCCATGATCATCGGGGCGCTGCTCCTTGCGGGAGGGTTCACGCTCTTCACGGCTACGTTCGTCGCCATCGGCGCGGTTATGCCGACCGCCCGGGACGCCGGCCAGATGCTGGCGCCCGTCCTGATACTGAGCTTCGTCCCGCTGTGGGCTGTGAGCATGGTGGTCACGAGTCCGAACTCGCTCGTCGTGCAACTCTTCACGTACTTCCCGTACACGGCGCCGGTGACCGCGATGATTCGCAATGGGCTGGGCACCTTGAGCACCACCCAGGCGACTGTCGTCATCGTTGAGCTGTTTGTCTTCGGTGCCGTCATGCTGCGTTTTGCAGTCCGGCTGTTCCGCTACGGCGCGATCACGTACGGGCGGAGGGTCTCCGTTCGGGAGGTCTTTGCGAAGCGGTAGTAGTGAGGTGCCGTCGCAGGGGGGCCGGGGCAACCCGGCCCCCCTGCCGTGTTTGGGGGCTCGCTGATGGGCTACGTTCTTCGAGCGGCAACGCCGCGCTCGCCCATCGCCAATCGCAGTCTGCGCCTTAAGCTAGGCCGTGGCCGCACGTCTCGTCTACAACTCTCTGCCCTCAATTATCAGCGGACCACTGCCGCTGAAGGTCAAAGGAGTCTCGTCGTTGCCGTGCTCCGTGATGACCACGCGTCCGGCGATGCGGCGTCCGTCGAGGCTGGTTGCGTCCAGGCTGATCTCCTCACCGGCGGGAGGAAGCTGATCGGTCTCTCCGCTGAGGCGCGCGCGCCCGCTCCAGGTGATGCGCTGGCCGACTTGCCGCCAGGCCAGAGATGCCTGTGACGCGGAGACGGGGCGCCCTTCGAGGTCGAGTCGTTGAAGCGAGATTACTCGTTCATGCATGGCGCGTTGTCTCCCTGAGCCGGATGCCGGATCGGCGCCGCATCGGTTGCCGGCCGCCGCGCTAGCGAATCCGGCGTCCCATGTCGAGGGTGT
>ENA-ORXD01002620-ORXD01002620.1-sediment-metagenome-genome-assembly--contig:-NODE-2620-length-11616-cov-8.814369_pt1 | contig 11616 bp, 13 predicted proteins | sample MGYA00237862_ERZ511471 | MGnify/ENA metagenome assembly ERZ511471 | reverse complement strand
TACCTGGACCCTGACACCTATATCACCTGCCACTCCTTTGAGGTCGCTCTGTACGCTGCCGGAGCCGGTATCCAGTGTGTCCGGGCTGCGCAGAGTGACACCACCATGTTTGCCCTTACCCGGCCCCCCGGACACCATGCAGGAGCCTCCAGCCACCTGGGATTCTGTATCTTCAATACCGCAGCGGTGGCTGCCGCCTCTGCACTCCAGCACCTTGACCGGGTTGCGATCGTGGACTGGGACGTCCACCATGGAAACGGCACCCAGGATATCTTCTATTTCTCGGATCGAGTTCTCTACTGCTCAGTTCACCAGGAGTATATCTTCCCGGGAACCGGGAGGCGGGAAGAACGCGGCGCAGGTCAGGGAGAGGGTTTCACCATCAATGCACCGCTTCCTGCCGGATCCTCCCTCGCCGGCTACAGGAAGGTATTTCTCGATGAATTCCTGCCGGCCATTCTCGAGTTCGATCCCGGCCTCATCATCATTTCCGCCGGACAGGACTGTCTCTCCGATGACCCCCTGGGGGGCATGGCGCTCCTTCCGGTCGATCTTGGCACTCTGACATCTCTCCTCGCCGGCCCGGGAATCCCGCTCGCCCTGATGCTCGAAGGGGGCTACGGCCCCTCCCACCCCGGGGCGATCGCTGCGATCATCCATGCTCTGGGGGATACCTGAAGAGAATGGAGGGATACGGTGAGCAAGTATTATCAGGATGCGGGAAGAGCAGTATCCATGGGATCAGGGGAAAAGAGGTTGATTGAATCGGTTCCGATCCTTCTCGGCTCGATCATTCTCTGTAACCTGGCAGGCCTCTTCGGCAGTCTGGTGACCGCCACCGGCTCAGGATCATGGTACGATATGCTGGTCAAACCTTCCTTCAACCCTCCTTCCTGGGTATTCGGACCGGCCTGGACCCTCCTCTATATTCTGATGGGCATCTCCCTGTATCTCGTCCTGATGGAGTGGAGGAAAGGAACCGAAGTCCGTATTCCGCTCATCCTGTTCGGCATCCAGCTCGCACTCAATGCACTGTGGTCGTTCCTCTTCTTCGGCCTCCAGTCTCCTGCAGCCGGTCTTGCCGGCATCCTTGTTCTCTGGGTATTCATTGTGGCAACGATTGTGTCCTTCCTCAGGGTCAGCCGCCCGGCAGCGATCATCCTCCTCCCTTACCTCGCCTGGGTATCCTTCGCCTCGCTCCTGAACTATGCCATCTTCATCCTGAATCCCTGAGCCGTGGTGTCGGGCTGCCCTCCTATCACGGAACTCCTGATGTGGCAGGAACAGCGCCTCCTGACGGACAATGCCAGGTATCCTGCTCCGGGGAGGATGACTACCGGGGGTGCTTCGGAAGGCCTTTGCCGGTATCTCCTTGTCTCTGTGCAGCACTGGAAGGAGCGGATTTCGGGGGCAATTGCCCGGTTTAACAGGAAAAAGAGGAAGCGGAAGGCCTGATTCCGGCCAGACTTACTGTTTCGGATAACCTATTGATGCAAGGTTCTCCGTAATCTCTCCGAGAACGGCAGGATCATCAATGGTAGCCGGGACCCGGTATTCCGTACCGTCGGCAATCTTCTTCATGGTCCCCCGGAGGATCTTCCCGGACCTTGTCTTGGGCAGCCGCTTGACCACCACGGCCGTCTTGAACGAGGCGATCGGGCCGATCTTCTCCCGCACCATCCGGACAAGCTCGCGGATGATCTCGTCCCGATCCCGGATGACTCCTGCCTTGAGGACGATGAAGCCGACCGGGATCTCTCCTTTCACGGCATCTGCGACGCCGGTCACTGCACATTCCGCAACATCGGGATGGGAGGCCAGCACCTCTTCCATAGCACCGGTCGAGAGCCGGTGTCCGGCTGTATTGATGATGTCATCGGTCCGGCCCATGATCCAGAGGTACCCGTCGCTATCAATGAACCCTGCATCACCGGTCAGGTAGTATCCCGGATACTCCGAGAGGTAGGTCCTGATGTAGTCCTTGTCATTGTTCCAGAGCGTGGTCAGGCAACCAGGGGGAAGCGGGAGACGTATCACGATGGTTCCCGTCTTTCCGGGGGGAAGCTCGGCCCCGTGGTCATCGAGTACACGGACATCATAGCCTGGTACCGGTTTCGTGCAGGAACCGGGCTTCACGGGGAAGAGCTCCAGTCCTGTCGGATTGGCGCCGATCGCCCAGCCGGTCTCGGTCTGCCACCAGTGGTCGATAACCGGGACACCGAGCCGGTCCCGGGCCCAGGTAAGAGTGTCAGGATCGCACCGCTCTCCGGCCAAAAAGAGCATCCTGAATCCTGAGAGGTCGTACCGGCCGATGTGGGATCCGGCAGGGTCTTCCCGTTTTATGGCCCGGAAGGCGGTGGGAGCAGTGAAGAGCACCGAGACTCCGTGATCGGCGATGACCCGCCAGAAGGCTCCGGGGTCCGGGGTTCCAACCGATTTTCCCTCATACAGGATAGTGGTGCAGCCATGGGCAAGAGGAGCATAGACGATATACGAATGGCCGACCACCCACCCTACATCAGAAGCGGCCCAGAACACCTCTCCGGGAGAGATATCGTAAATATTCTTCATACTCCACTTCAGGGCAACGAGATGCCCGCCGTTATCCCTGACCACCCCTTTGGGAATTCCGGTGGTCCCGGATGTGTACAGAATATAGAGGGGATCGGTGGCCGCAACCGGGACACAGCCTGCTGGTGGAGCGTCCATCAGCTCATCCCAGGGCAGGTCCCGTCCCCTGATGAGAGGTGCATCCTCCTGGGGACGCTGGAGAATGACACAGGCTTCCGGCTTCACGCCGGCCTGCCCGATCGCATCATCCAGGAGCGGCTTGTAGGGAATGATCCGGTTCACCTCTATCCCGCATGAGGCGGAGAGAATAACTTTCGGTTGTGCATCCCTGATTCGTGCCGCAAGCTCACGGGCCGCGAACCCCCCGAATACCACTGAGTGGATGGCGCCAATCCGTGCACAGGCGAGCATGGCGATGACCGTCTCGGGGACCATCGGCATGTAAATGACCACCCGGTCACCCTTGACAACCCCGCGCTCACGCAGCCCCCCGGCACACCGGGCAACGAGGTCACGGAGTTCCCGGTAGCTGTAGTGCCTGATGGTCCGGGTAACGGGACTGTCATAAATCAGTGCAGTGCTGGATCCCGCTCCACGCTCAACGTGGATGTCGAGGCAGTTTTTGCAGGTATTGAGCACTCCGCCCGAAAACCATGAATAGAACGGCGGATTACTGCCATCAAGCACAGAATCCCATGTATTTTCCCAAAAAACCGCACCGGCAGCTTTTCCCCAGAACTCCCCCGGGGCCTCGATTGACTGCCGGTATATATAATCATAGCCTTCTCCTACAATGACCGCTCACCCTGACATGTTATGACATGACATTAACAATTTCTTCAGAACAGTGAAATAATTTTCTTTATATATCCGGCAGGCAGCCCCGGCTGATTCGGTTCATCCCCGTTCAGGAACAGAGATATACCCCTGGCGTAGACATGAGGAAGATGGACTTCTTGCTCATCCTGCTGGTTGCCATCGGGCTGGCCATGGACTGTTTTGCCGTCTCCCTGGCAGCGGGCGCGACAATTTCTTCCGGGAAAACAAGAGCGGCCCTGATCATCGCCGCCTGTTTCGGGGCTTTCCAGGCCATCATGGCACTCCTCGGATGGCTGGCAGGAACCTGGCTTGCCCCGGTTATTGCGTCATTTGACCACTGGGCGGCCTTTATCATCCTCTCGCTCATCGGTGGAAAAATGATCGTTGAGGGTTTTTCAGGGGATGAAGAACGGCCGGGGGATTACCTGTCGATACCAATGCTCCTCCTTCTCTCGATCGCAACCAGTATCGATTCCCTCGGGGTCGGCCTCTCCCTTGCACTGGTCTCTTCAGGAATCATACTCGAGGCGGTCGTGATCGGTCTGGTCAGCCTGATCTTTGCATTCGCCGGAGTGATGGTCGGCGGGCGTCTCGCCTCCCGGTTCGGAAGACCGGTGGAGATAGCCGGAGGAATCATCCTGATTCTTATCGGGATTCGTATAGTTGCCGGACACCTGTCCGGCTGAACCCGGAGAATGTATCAGGAAGGAGCTGCCCGCTCCCTTCTTTTCCGGAACGGGCCTTATCTGAACCTTCTCTCACCTGGTGGACAAGGTTTTTGGGTTCTGACCGATATATCCGATAACAAGGCAGGGATTGTGCATGGGAGATATCTACCGGAGTATCTATGACAAACTCGAGAAAGTAGGGGTCTTTTCCGTGAACCAGTATGCAGTGATCGAGAAGCCCCCCTACCTGCCGCTCTGCATCGACCGGATCAGCAGTGATGTCTATGCCCTCTCCCAGAACCCGGTCATCGACGGGGTGGTCGTAGCAGACCCGGATATGGAGATCCGGGTCATTCACCGGAACAGGACAGCCGAACCCCTCTCATATCAGGACCGGTCAGCGAGGCGGGTGGTATACCCTGAGCCGGGAAGAGTAGACCTGAAAGCAAAGAACGAGCTGGCCGAGTACCTGGATCGCTGGCTCTCCGACCTCCTCTCCAGGGGATATATCCGGATGCAGTAGCTTTTTTCCGGCTGCTAAAGAAGGGAGAATGTTCTTATCCCGTAAAGAGAGAACATGTGGGAATGATACAGGGCCCTCTGACCGACCCCCCCTTTTACCATCCTGCATTCGAGGAAGCGTTTCGCTTTATCCTGAACGATTACCGGATTGATCCACGGTACATTGCTATCTTTATCCCCTGTGCTCTCCGGAAACCCTACAGCAGCAGTCCGAGCCACCGGCTGTTCCGGAAGATCATCACCTCGATCCTCAGCGATGATGAGTACCAGATCATAATTTTCGGTACCTGCGGGGTGGTTCCGGCCGAGCTTGAGCGGATGTATCCGTTCGCCCACTACCAGTATATGCTTGGGAGGTGCCCGGACGAACGGCTACGTGAGGATTTTCTCGAGATAGAGACCGAACGGCTCTCCCTCTTCCTCGATAAAACCCGCGACTGCCACCGGGCCAGGATCGCCTACTGCATCGGCATCTTTCGCGAGGCTATGGAGCGGGCCTGCATACGGTCGGGTGTGCCACTTGACCTCCTCCTTCCGACCAGGCCGACCATCGAACGATTGTACGATATCGACTGCCCCTTCCCGGAAGGAAGTCTTTCCATGCAGGAATACCTTGACGAATTCAGGGATGGTCTGGAAAAGATGAAAGCGAAGATCATGGGTAATACCGGAACTTCTTCCGTATCCGGAGGGAATGTTCCGTGAATGGTGACCCTCCCGCCCGGTTCCGGTTCTGAACCGGGGGTAACTCTTGCTGTTTTTTTATGAAAAAAAGAGAAGGGCCTGGCAGAGGGCCTGTTTTCGCATGGAAGTACAGCATCTCCCGCCGTTTCTCTCCGGAAAAATCCAAAAGATTTAATAATCATTCGTATCCATTCTATAGCAGGTGTATTAGTGTCCAACTAAGTCACCGAATGAACGTTCAGTCCATTGGTTGACGTCCTGCCCTGAACAGGGCAGGGCCGAGACCTCCTGATGATGCCACCTTTTCCTTTTCTCACCGGCTTACCCTTCAGTCTTCTTCCTTCCAGAAGTCCCGTCCCCGATCCGTCTCTGCAGGGCCAGGTTCGATAAGGTCTTCGGGAAACGGGGCAAAGAAGGTCTGATCCCTCAGGTTCTCCTCATCGAAACGTTCGATCCAGAGGGCAATGATGTTCTTTGGTGCACAGACCGAAGCCCTGCCATCACGGTATCGTTCAAGAGACCTCAGAAAAAAGTCACGCTCTCCCGGGCCAATCCGATCACGGAAGTGTCCCATAGCATGGAGCAGGACATCGATATTGGTGCGGTATGACGGGGCCCGGGCGAGGGCACGTCCGAGAAGGGTTCCGTACCGTTCGAACACAACACCCTCTGAAAGACCTTCGTGATTGGCGACAATGACTCCCATTTCCTTCTGTAATCGCTGGCTGTGGGCATGGAGGAGGTACTTATTCCCGGTATGGAACCGCACGAGATCGCGGATTCTTCCCCTGGTTTTCGTTTCCCTGAAATCGGCAAGGGTAAAAATCCTGGTCAGGAAGTGATCCCGGATACGCACGTTCCGCAACCTTCCCTCGTCTTCCACCGGTACCAGGGGATACCGATCCAGCACCATCCGGCCAAAGAAGCCCGGGCCATGACCGATTGGTGCAGATTTCCCGGCAGAGGGGTATACCTTCGCATCCCGCAGTCCGGAAGTCGGTGATTTGTTCTTCAGAATAAATCCGTCCACCTCAGGGAGCGATTCCAGGAACTGTCGTGCAAACATGGTCATCTCTTCGCTTACGTCCCGCTCCGTTTCAGGCTGGACAAGGTGATCGTTATCTCCAATCCGTACTATTCTGAGCGTGGGACGGGGTATTCCGAGGCCAATCTCCACCTCCGGACAGACAGGTATGAAATCTGCGTACTCTTTCAGTCGTTCAACAATATGGCTGGTGATCATGTCACCGTTGTACCGGCAGTGCGCAAACTCGATGCATTTGCTCACTACGATCCGGGGGCGCCTGAATATCCTCCTCATCACTGCTACATTTAGACAACAAGCTGAATTAAAACCAGGTCATGCAAAACACCAACACAGAAGAACAGTGCCCCAGGAGGAATTTTCACCAGGAACCTGTGTTCGGCCCCACGATACCACGTCTCTGTCACCAACCCGACTTCCGCCGTTTTATCGGGTGAATTCGTGGTAGTATGGCATCATGTTCCTTAGACGTCTGTCCGGCCCCGGTCAGGGAATGTCTCTGTCGCCTGTCTATCGTCCAGCCGTTTGGATCTGACAGACTCATTCCATTCCGGCATCGTGCCTGTTGAACATTTGTTCGGCCCAGAGATCAGATTTCTCCGTCGCCACGAGATCGTCAAGCCGTTTTGATCCGGTGACTCATCCAATCGCTGCACGTTTCCCCAGCAATATCCACTCTGAGGCAGATCCTTATTGTTAATTCTAGTATTTAAAATTTTTCTAAATGTTTATTCTTATATCCTCTCATTTTTCCGTTTTATCCGGAAAGCGCGCATGAAATTATATTCTGTAAAAGGAGTCGTTATGACCTTTATTTCGGGATTTAAAATATAAATGTAATAATTGGTTGACAACAACACTGAATACAAAGAGAGAATGGTGAATTCCTTACCCAATCGGGGGCGGGCCCCGTGCCGCACCAGCGATACGACCTTTATCGGGAGCACGGTGAGAGAAAAGGAGCAGGTTATCGCGGCTGGATAAACCAGCCGGTCATGGTCTCATCGAGGATCTCCTGGCTGTGAGGCTTTGTGAGGACACTTACGGCGACCATGGCCATCACCGCAATAACGAAACCGTAGAGAGAGAAATGCACCGGGAGCGGGGCAATTCTGAAATAGGTGACCGCTCCGAACGCAAGGCAGGAGGCCAGGCCGAGGGACATCGCTGCAATCGCTCCTTTCCTGGTGGCGCGCCGCCAGTACAGGCCGGCAAGCAGGGGAACGGCAAAGGTGGCAAACATGATCCCGATCCCCGCCCATATCAGCCATACCAGCATTTCGGGCGGGTTCAGGGCCAGCATGAGAGTGATAGCAGCAGCGGCAGTACTGGAAGCAATAGCCCCGCAAGAGGGATGAAATGGAAAATGAGCGAATTAAAAGAAGATTTGAGAGGGAAGATCGAGGGTAGCCCTGAATATAAGGACGACCTGATCCGGCGGGGAGTCAGCGCCGTTTTTGCCGGTGACTTAACCGCCCCTGTCCTGGAGGAGTGCAAGAACTTGCTAGGTATGGATATTGAACAGGAGATCGGGAAGGTCGCACATCTATTGCCAAAAATCCGGATTTAAAACAGCGAGATGGAAAAATGAATGAACTACACAATGATTTTAAAAAGGCTCTAGAAGTTGCACGTTTCGAGAGCATGAGCGATGAAGAATGGATCGAACTCCTGATGAGCAGCCCGGATCCGGACGCCCCGGGAGAGGGGATCACCACATTACCAAACCGGCAGCTCGCCGAACTCCTCCAGCAAGGTGTAGAGCGGCGGAGCTGGGGAAAGGGCCTGTCCACCAGGGAGATAGCCGAACTCCAGCGGGAAGCCGCGGAGAGATAGTATCGGAGATACCCCGGCGGCCGCAAATTGTTCGGGTATAGTGCAAGCTGGCGAGATCGGATAACCACGCCGATCAGGGAGGAGAAATGAACGGAAACAACCATCTCGCGGAAGACCTGGAAAGGATGCTGAAGGATCTGAGCCTCACCGGGATCACGACCTTCACCCGGGAATGCGATCAGGACGTGATCCGGATGAACGGGCAAGTTGTATCTGTCCTAGCCGCCGGACTGTGGGATCAGTTATGAGCAGAGCAGAAACGGGAGACCATGCACCGAGGCAATTACCTTTTTAATCTCCTGAAATCCAATCGCACCCATGAGATATCTGGTAATCATCGTTGTCTGTCTCGTCCTGGTCATGGCAGCTGGATGTTCAATAACAGGCAATCCTGATGATCAGTTTGAAGCGGCCTGGCAGAACTCTGAGAACGATGTGAAGGCGTACGGCAATCAGATGAGGACCGCTATGGGTCCGGAAGGCTCTTCAAATTATGATATCAAGGCAATGTCAGAAGGCTCAAATACAATGATCGGAATCATCGATCACAACTATGACACCATCTCAATGATTCAGGTGAGCTGCCAGTATATCGAGGCGCAACAGACGTACCTCTCATCTTTGAGTGATCTCCGGGTAGCCTGTGTTGACCTCTCCAAAGCACAGGACGCTGGAGGCCTTGGAGCTTTGGAACAAATTACTGTAGCAGCTCCATTCCTGGAGAGCTCACAGCAGAAGAGAGACAGAGTAACTGCAATGATGGGGTAAAGATAGCAAGGATCCTCCGGGCCCTGTGGTGCATTGATTATATGGAAGAGCTTAATGGAGGGTGTATGAGCCTTGAAGTGATCGGCAAAGCGATTATATCGGGGCATTGCGACCGGTGTGGATGTGCTGGCGTCCTTCACAATACTAGGGATGATACCGGCCACAAGATGCTCTTGTGCGATCAATGTATTGAAAAAGCAAGGGAGAAGGGGTCCTGAATCTCTTTGTATCTTCCCTTTTTCATCCCGTTTCAAAAGAAGCCTGTGAGATCTCCTCATATTCACGTTGCAGCGGCGATGGACCGACTGGGTGGAATGTTTTATCCTCCGGATTCCCGGGGTAGCCTTTTCGTTTTAAGATGACCAGAGTTCCAAAAGTTACCAGCCCGCCACATGAAATTACTATTTGGATTCATTTCATATTTTAAGAGAAATTCGAGCGATAATTCATGAGAATTTACGTTTTCCAACGGCACTAAAAACATTTTGTTGGGATTGTCAGGAACGCCGCCAAGTCCAATCACAATATACGCAGGAATTATTTTTTCATACTCAAATTGTTTATATCGTGGCATCTGATAGTCTTTACATCATTGAATGATTTCTGATTATCACGATTGGATCGAAATTTTGCTTCAACAGCAAACTTTTCTCGTGAGGGAATATATCGAAGAATAAAATCAGGATCGAGATTGTTTTCATTGTAATGAGTATCCAGCCCTTGAAACGGTGAAGTCATTTAAATTGAGTAATCCTTGGTTTCAAACTTTTTTAAAACAAATTTTTCAAATTTCTCTCCCTTTTCAATATTTAAACGGTAATAAGTTTTTCTGGCGCCATTATGGGGTTTATTAAAATATTTTTCAGCATCATCGGAAATGATCTTCGTTTTCGTTTAAAGCCATTGTCACAACCACGGGAGGACAACAAGGGATCCTATCCGGGCCGCCCCGACTACAGGAATAAGGCGGGGGCCGGTCATACAAAATTATATTTCAAATCAGGTCAATGAAATCAATGGCTTACATATTTTCGTTCATTTCCGGGCTTAAAATATCAATTCTCACAACCAGCAGTAAAATAACAATCTTTATTTTCATCATTCCCCAATATGTCATGCTATAACATAGCATACTACAAGGCAGGAGTACCATGAGAAAGGAATTTATTCTGTTATCCCTCCTCTGCATTGGCCTTGCACTGTTTGCAGGATGTACCGAGCAGCAGGCAGCAACCGATGAGCTGAAGATCGGCGTCGTGGCCTCGATGACCGGACCGGCAAGCACGACCGGGAAAGATATCTGGCAGTCAGCCGTCCTCGCCGCTGATGAGATAAATGCGGACGGTGGCGTGTATGTTGCCGATCTCGGAAAGAGCATTCCGATCCGCCTCATCCAGGGCGATGATGAGTCCACCCGTGAAGGCGGGCAGAAAGCGGTTTCACGGCTGATCACCCAGGATAACGTCGACTTCCTCGTCGGTGGATTCTCGAGCGCCGTGGTCTCCGCCCACCAGTCAATCGTTGCCGAGCACAAGGTGCCGTATATCATCTCCGGAGCCTCGAGCTCTGCGGTCTCCCGAAGAACCGATATTGATACCAGCTACATGTTCTTCCACCGGCCGAATGCCGAGGATTCCGCCGAGGCCATCATGCTCTTCATCGACCGGGAGATGCGCCCGGCCCTCAATGAGAAGTACGGTTTCTCTGCGGATCGACCGCTGCGGCTTGCCATTATTTACCAGGACACATCGTACGGCACAGGGCAGCGGAACGCTGTTCTTGACCATATTAAAAACTACGGACTCAATATCGACGTTGTGGCAGAAGAGAGTTTCAAGATGAGCGAATCCGACTTCAGGACCTCGCTGACGTCGATCAAAGCGGCCAGTCCTGATGCGGTGTATACGGTGACCTTCCTCAACGAGCTGGTACCCCTCATCCAGCAGGGTCGCCGGGATGTCGGCCTCGATACAATTTACTTTGCCATCGAGCCCAATGACGACCCCGATTACTACAAAGGTGTGGGAACCTACGGTGAATATGGTGTGCTCCAGAGCCGGTTCTCACCCTATGCTGCTCCGAAGGAGACCGAAGCCGCTCATGCGGCATTCGTCCAGAATTTCGATAAAAAATGGGGCGGATTCCCCGGAATGATGGGCGTTGCCACCTATGAGGCTCTGTATGTCGGCGTCCAGGCTGTTGAGAATGCGGGCACCCTCGATAAGGTTGCGATCCGCGATGCTCTCAATGACCTGGAGATTCCCCAGATGATCGAGGTCATGAAGGACGGCACTATCGTCTTCTCTGATGATTTCCGGGAGAGCAAGTTTGACCTCTACCTGGCACAGCTGAGATGGGATCAGGATGCCGGTGAAACACGTCCGGTCATTGTCTGGCCGGATTCATTAAAAGAGACTGATTTCGTGTTCCCTGACTGGTATACTCCCGGGCAGGGATAAATAATCATCCTTTTTAGTACGGAAGGTTGATGCTGATCATGGCAGGAGGAATCGATGTCATACTCCAGGTTCTGATCTGGGGGCTGTATGCTGGATGTATCTATATACTCCTAGCCATCGGGTTAAACCTCATCTTCGGGGTAATGAAGGTGGTGAACTTCGCCCACGGCGAACTGCTCATGCTCGGCGCATACATCACCTTTACCTTCTATGCCCTCTCCGGGTTCAACCCGTATGTCCTGCT
>ENA-ORXD01002619-ORXD01002619.1-sediment-metagenome-genome-assembly--contig:-NODE-2619-length-11617-cov-3.714818_pt1 | contig 11617 bp, 10 predicted proteins | sample MGYA00237862_ERZ511471 | MGnify/ENA metagenome assembly ERZ511471 | reverse complement strand
CAAAGAGGAAGACCTGTGGAACGGATATCCTGAAGAAACAAACGCTCCTTACGGGCTGGCAAAGAAGATGCTTCTGGTGCAGTCGCAATCTTATCGGCAGCAGTATGGTTTCAACAGCATCTTTTTACTGCCGGTGAATTTATACGGACCCGGAGATAATTTTAATCCAGCATCCTCCCATGTCATTCCGGCACTGATTCGCAAATGCGTGGAGGCAGTGGACGCAGGACAAACGGAGATCAATGTCTGGGGAGATGGCTCTCCCACCCGCGAATTCTTATATGTAGAAGATGCTGCCGAAGGGATTGTGCTGGCAGCCGAGAAATACAATGATTCCGAACCGGTAAATCTGGGATCGGGATCTGAGATCAGCATCAAAGACCTGGTACACCTGATCGCAGACAATACCGGATATAAAGGCACCTTTAACTGGGATACTTCCAAACCCAACGGGCAGCCGCGGCGCTGCCTGGATACGCAGCGTGCCATGCAGTATTTTGGTTTCAAAGCCCAGATGCCTTTTGAAGAAGGTTTGAAGAATACTATCAACTGGTTTCAGGGAAATAAAGGAAGGATTAAATAGGCAGGTATGTCTTCTCTAAATGAACCACGCACGATTGTCATTAAGCCATCCACTGGTTGGACGGCTTTGAATCTGAAAGATCTGTGGAATTACCGGGAATTGATCTACTTTTTCACCTGGCGCGATCTCAAAGTGCGCTACAAACAGACTGTTTTGGGCGCCAGCTGGGCGATCTTGCAGCCCGTTCTGACCATGGTGGTTTTCAGCATTTTCTTCGGTGGGCTTGCTAAAGTTCCTTCTGATGGAGTGCCGTATCCGATCTTTTCCTACACAGCACTGCTGCCCTGGACACTTTTCTCCAAGGCGCTGCAGGATGCCAGCCGTTCTCTGGTTTCAAGCGCCAACATTATTTCAAAGGTTTATTTCCCGCGTTTGATCCTGCCTCTATCGTCCACTCTGGCGGGACTGGTAGATTTTGCGATCGCGTTTGTCGTCCTTCTGCTGATGATGGTATTCTATGGAATTCATCCAACATCGAATTTATGGCTGCTGCTGCCGCTGATACTGCTGGCTCTTCTCACTGCCATCGGTGTAAGCCTGTGGCTTTCTGCACTCAATGTCATGTACCGTGATGTAGGGCACATGCTTCCCTTCCTGACCCAATTCTGGATGTACATTACACCTATCGCGTATTCCTCTTCTATCGTCCCTGAAGAATGGCGTTTTGTATATGCGCTGAATCCGTTGACCGGTGTGGTGGAAGGTTTCCGCTGGGCGCTGCTTGGCAGCGGTGAGGGTCCCGGGATCACGCTGCTGATCTCATCCTGTATTTCCATCCTGATCACGATTACCGGTTTGTTTTACTTCCGTCGGATGGAACGTAAATTTGCCGACCTGGTTTAGGGTTTGAGAGAGAAAATAGTATGAGTAGAACAGCAATCCGTGTAGAACAACTTGGCAAGAAATACAACATCGGTCTGCCGGTGGTTAAATATCCGACCCTGCGTGACAAGATCTCGGAGGGATTCAAGCGTCATGAGAAAGCGGAAGACAGCTTCATCTGGGCGTTGAAGGATGTTTCTTTTGAGGTAAATGAGGGACAGGTGCTGGGAGTGATCGGGCGCAACGGTGCAGGAAAAAGCACTCTGCTCAAGATCCTCTCGCGCGTGACTGAGCCTACCGAAGGCTCGGTCGAGATCCGCGGTAGAGTCGGTTCCCTGCTTGAAGTGGGCACCGGCTTTCATCCTGAATTGACCGGGCGCGAAAATATTTTCCTGAATGGCGCCATTCTGGGAATGCAGCGCGAAGAGATCCAGAACAAATTCGATGAGATCGTCTCATTTGCGGAGGTTGAAAAATTCATCGACACACCGGTCAAGCGCTATTCCAGCGGTATGTACCTGCGGCTGGCTTTTGCGGTGGCTGCCCATCTGGAGCCGGAGATCTTGGTGGTGGATGAAGTGCTGGCAGTAGGGGATGCAGAATTCCAGAAAAAATGCCTGGGAAAAATGAGCGATGTCGCCCAGCAGGGCAGAACCGTTCTTTTCGTCAGTCATAATATGTCCGCCATCCTGCGCCTGACCCAGGAAACACTGGTAATCGATCATGGAAAGTTATTGATGCGCGGTCCAACCACCGAAGCGGTTGATTTTTATCTTTCCGCAGGACTTACTCAAGAAGGGCAGAAGATCTGGCAGGAGGAAGAGATCGACACTGCAGCCAAACCTTTCCGCCCTGTTGCCATCCGTGTACTGGATAAACAGGGACATGTGGCAGAAACAGTGCGGTCGACAGAACCCTGCACGATCGAAATTGAATACAAACTGGAAAAATCCATCAAAGGACTGCGTGTGGGTATCTATTTGCTGACCACACGGGGAGAATTCATCTTTACTTCTTTTGATACCGATGATATCAAGCAGTACGAAAACAATACGATTCGCAAGGCTGGGCACTATATCAGCCGGTGTGAAATTCCCCCAGATTTGTTGAATGAAGGGCGCTACGTGATAGGCATGAATGCCAGCACATACCTGATCAAACGCTTTTTTCAGGACGATCAGGCGCTTATTTTTAATGTTGATCCGGCAGGAGCTCCTGGAATGCAGTGGGTTGAAACGCGCCTTGGTCCTATCAGACCTGCCTTGAAATGGCGCATCGAAAACTATGAAAGTGGTGATCTACAACATGGCACAAAGTGATAATACTCAGAGGAAATCAAAAGTATTTATAAAAAAAGTTCTGGGAGAAGTTCCATTAACCGCTGAGTTGTACTGGTTGGTTCGAAATCGCAGCAAAGGGCTGCAAAGCAGATTCTCTTTAACTGAGCTGGATGAACATATTCCGGAAATTGTTCAATATCTTGAAAAACATCCGGCTGCTGAAAAATCTGAAAAGAAGATCCTTGTTTTCGCAACACTTCACTATTGGATCAGCCATGCAGCCATGCTCAGCTGTGCTTTAGCCGGCATGGGTTATGATGTTTCGTTTGGATATCTGCCTTATCATGATTGGCAGAATCCGGTAAACCGTTTTGACCTGCGCAGGCAGAATTTATATGCGCAGAGTGTTCTTAAGAAACTCATTCCTTTTGTTAAAACATTCTCATTTCTTAATGTGTATGCAGGCTATAAAACGCTACCTGCTGATCTGGAGCAGCTTGTTGAAGGCGTATCCCGCTTCGATTCGCAATATACCCTGCAGGTAGAAATGGTCGATACGGATGATCCAGTTTATCGTATGCGCATAGAGCGGAATGAGAGTATCGCACGCAGTGCGTTTGCCTGGATGACGGCGAATAAACCGGATACCGTTATCATCCCCAATGGAACGATCCAGGAATTTGCCGTTGTATATGAAGTTGCCCGTTATCTGGGTATTCCTGTCACAACCTATGAATTTGGCGATCAGCGCCAGCGCGTGTGGATCGCTCAAAATGCAAAGGTTATGAATCAAGAAACGGATGATATGTGGGAAGCTTATCAAGAAACACCGCTGGAGCGCAATGAAAAGCAGAAGATCCATGAACTTTTCGAAGCACGGCGCAAAGCCTCTATCTGGAAGAATTTCTCGCGCCTCTGGCAGCGCGCACCGGCAAAGGGCGTAGCGCAAGCCAGAAAAGCACTGGGGTTGGATGACGAACGCCCGGTTGTGCTGCTGGCAACCAATGTGCTGGGCGACAGCCTGACCCTGGGGCGGGAAGTGTTCACCCACACCATGGAAGAATGGATCGTGCGCACACTGCAGTACTTTATCGGGAAACCCAATGCACAGCTTGTAATTCGTGTCCATCCCGGCGAAGTGCTCACCCACGGGCAATCCATGGTGGATGTGATCGAACATGTCCGTCCTGATCTGCCGGAGCATATCCATCTGATCAAGCCTGAAGATTCCACCAATACATATGACCTTATTGCTGCTGCCGATCTGGGGCTGGTTTACACCACCACTGTAGGAATGGAAATGGCAATGAGCGGTGTTCCGGTAATTGTGGTTGGGAAGACCCATTATTCCAGAAAAGGATTCACGATCGATCCGCAATCATGGGTAAAGTATTACAAAATGATCGGAGCGATCCTGCAAGACCCAGACGGATATCGTCTGACTGATGAACAGATCGATAAGGCATGGGCTTATGCGTATCGCTTTTTCTTCAATTATCCGCTTCCTATCCCGTGGCATTTAGTGGATATGTGGAAAGATTATGAACAGTGCCCCATTGATGAAGTTCTTTCGAAAGAAGGATTGAAGAAATATGGAATGACTTTCCGTTACCTGGCAGGTGAACCTATTGATTGGGCAGCAATCCGAGATGGAAAGGATACCTATTCTGCATGACGGAAACGGAATTTGATATTCAAGAAGTAAAGAATTTTTATGATGGCATCGGCTGGCAGATGACGGAAGAGGGTGTATATCAAAATGCCCGCTACGAAGATCTGCGTCCCGTTTCACGGGATTACATTCATAAGTGTCATTTGCGGGTTAACCGCTTCTTAACGCATCAAGGGAAATATATCCTGGATGCCGGATCGGGACCGATCCAATATCCGGAGTACCTGACATACTCAGAAGGCTATCAGTATCGGGTCTGTCTTGACCTTTCGCATGTTGCGCTGGTGGATGCGCGCAAGCGGATCGGCTCAAAAGGATTATTTGTTGTTGCCGATGTGGCGCATATGCCCTTTGCTGATGATGCCTTTGAATCAGTGGTTTCCCTGCATACTTTTCATCATCTACCTATGGAAGGGACGAAGCATGCCTATCGAGAGGTAAACCGCATTCTCAAACCCAATGGTGCTGCAGTGGTGGTAAATGGCTGGAATTATTCTCCTTTTATGAAAAGGATGAGCTGGTTTATCAGGACTGGAGAGCGGCTTTCAAGACCTGCACAGACGGAAACGAAATCTGAAGAACCTGCACAGGCGAAAGCAGTACCGGCATCTAAAAAACCAGCCGGTACTTATGTCGAAAAATTCGACGCGAAGGTTTTTAGAAAAGAGATCATGCCCGAATTCGACATGCGCATCTGCGTGTGGCGTTCGGTTAGCGTGCGCTTTTTACGCGCGGTGATCAAGCCCGGTTGGGGTGGAAAATTTCTTTTAAAGGCGTTATTCTGGTTAGAAGAAGCATTCCCGCGTTATTTCGGGGAAAAGGGGCAATATCCATTGATTATTATGAAAAAAACAGAAGGATGAGGTAGAAGTATCATGGATTGGAGCGATAAAGTAGTACTTGTGACCGGCGGGACCGGTTCGTTCGGAAAAAAATTCATCGAGATCATGCTGAAAGAGTTCCACCCTGGAAAATTGATCGTTTACAGCCGGGATGAACAGAAACAGCATGAAATGAGGCAGATGGGATATCAGCATGAGAGTTTGCGCTATTTCATCGGCGATATCCGCGATCTGGAACGGCTGCGCCGCGCGTTTCAGGGCGTGGATTATGTTGTGCATGCGGCAGCCTTGAAGCAGGTTCCGGCATGTGAATACAATCCCATGGAAGCGGTGAAGACCAATATTCTCGGCAGCAGCAATGTCATCGATGCCGCGCTGGATGCAAATGTAAGCCGGGTGATCGCCCTCAGCACCGATAAAGCGGTCAACCCTATTAACCTGTATGGTGCCACCAAGCTGGCAGCCGAAAAGCTGTTCGTTCAAAGCAATGCGTATGCAGGTGGTCGTGAAACGCGCTATGCCTGTGTGCGCTATGGAAATGTGGTCGGATCGCGCGGCAGCGTGGTTCCCGTATTTATGCGCCAGCGTAAAAATGGAAAGATCACCATCACCGATGAGCGCATGACCCGCTTCTGGATCTCCCTGGAACAGGGTGTACGCTTCGTGATCCGCTGCCTGGAGCAAATGCACGGCGGCGAAGTGTTCGTTCCCAAGATTCCCAGCATGAAAGTGATTGACCTGGCGAAAGCGGTTGCCCCTGATGCGGAGATTGAAATCATCGGGATCCGCCCGGGTGAAAAACTTCATGAAGTGCTGATCTCAGAAGATGAAGCGCGCACGGTGGTTGAACTGGATGATATGTATGTGGTGCAGCCGGCGGAAGCGTTTTGGTTTGGGCGCGAATGGGAAGATAAAGGCAGCAAAATTGACGACGATTTCCGCTATGCCAGCAACACCAACACGGATTGGCTGGATATGGATGATATTCAGGAATATATTGCTCCATTTGAATCTTCAGCGGAAAAATAAACCAAAGGAGAAGAAATGCGCATTCTGATTACTGGTGCAAGCGGTTTGCTGGGATTGAACCTTGGACTTCGCTGCAGCGCTGAACATACCGTCGATGGTCTTGTTCATTCTCATATGTTGAAAGAAATTCCTTTTTCGGTTCATGCGGTTGATCTGGAAGAAGAAAATGATGTGCATACTGTGTTCGACCGCTTTAAGCCGGATGCGGTTATCAACTGTGCCGCTCTGGCGAATGTGGATGCCTGCGAAAAAAGCCCACAGCAGGCGCATATTCTGAATGCGGAAATGCCGGGCTGGCTTGCAGAAGACTGCGACCGGCATGCGGTGAAGCTGGTGCAGATCTCAACGGATGCCGTCTTCAACGGCTTGAAAAGCGGAAAATACACCGAAAAAGACACTACCCATCCGCTCAGCCTTTATGCGCGCACGAAACTGGAAGGGGAAAGGAATATTCAGCAGGTAAATTCTTCCGCATTGATCTTGCGGGTTAATTTCTATGGCTTCAGCATTTCACAGCGGCGCAGTCTGGCAGAAATATTTCTGCATACCCTGCAAACCGGGAAAACGATGTTCGGTTTTACCGATGTACTGTTCAGTCCCCTGTATGTGGTCGATCTTGCCGATATCATGCTGAAGATGATAAAGAAAGATCTTTCGGGGGTGTTTCATGTTACCAGCCCCGAATCGTTGAGCAAATATGATTTTGGGAGAAATATCGCCGAAAAATTTGGATTGGACGCGGATTTAATACACCCTATCAGTGTAGAGGAAGCGACCTTTCTCACTGCACCGCGCTCGAAAAACCTGGTGCTTGATCCGCAAAAAGCGCAGAATGCTTTGAAGATGGAACTACCCGGTCAGAAGGAAGGGCTGGAGCATTTCTATCGTGATCATGAAGATGGATTAGCCCAAAAGATCAATAATTTTCATCGAAAATAATTGCTGCTGTAAAGGAGACCAGAATGACTTTCAAAATTGGAAATCATGAAATTGGATTGGAACATCCCACTTATTTTGTCGCCGATATCGCTGCCAATCATGATGGTGATCTGGAGCGGGCGAAACTGCTCATCGGGCTGGCAAAAGAAGCCGGCGCGGATGCAGCCAAGTTCCAGAACTTTCAAGCTCCCAAGATCGTTTCCGATCGCGGTTTCAAGACGCTGGGTGGTCAGCAGTCGCATCAGGCGAAATGGAAGAAATCCGTCTTCGAAGTATATAAAGACGCCTCGGTACCTTTTAATTGGACTCCTATTCTGAAAGAAGAATGTGACAAGCAGGGCATTGATTATTTCTCCTCCCCCTATGACTTTGAATCGGTGGATATGCTGGAAAAGTATATTCCGGCTTATAAAGTTGGTTCCGGTGAGATCGATTGGATCGAAGCGCTGGAATACATGGCAGCCAAGGGCAAACCGATGCTGATCGCTACCGGTGCCGCAACGATCGGAGAAGTGCAGAAAGCTGTGCATGCCATTTTAAAGGTCAATAAAGAGCTGGTTCTCATGCAGTGCAATACCAATTACACCGCCAGCCTGGAAAATTTCAAATACATCAATCTCAATGTTTTAAAAACCTATGCCACCATGTTCCCGCAGGTTGTGCTGGGTCTTTCTGATCATACTCCCGGGCATGCCACGGTTCTGGGTGCGGTTACCCTGGGTGCCAGGGTGATCGAAAAGCATTTTACCGATGACAACCACCGCGAAGGACCGGATCATGCCTTTGCTATGAATCCCCAAACCTGGGCGGATATGGTTGAAAATACCCGCCAGTTGGAAAGGGCGTTGGGATCGGCAGATAAGGTAGTGGCTGGAAATGAATTGGAGACAGTGGTCATTCAGCGCCGCTGCCTGCGGGCAGCCCGCGATATCGCGAAAGGGGAAACGATTACGCGCGAGATGATCGACGTACTGCGACCGGCAGCCAGGGGTGCGATCCCGCCCGACCAGCTTGAAAATGTGATCGGGTTGTGCACTATTGATGATATCCCCGCCGGGCAGGAATTATACTGGACAGACATGGGCAAGAAAAAATAGGAAGGATCGCCTTTTGCGCATTCTTTATTGTTCTCAGGATTACTCTCCTCACGATCACCGCTTTTTAAATGCTCTCTCAAAGAGCGAACATTCCATTTACTGGCTGCGGCTTGAAGATCGAAAGCGCAACCTTGAAGCGCGTGAGCTTCCCGATTCTATCCATTTGTTGGACTGGCGGGATGGAAAAGAAGCAGTGCGCTGGTGGCAGTATCCTGAATTGAAGAGCAAATTCCAAAAAGTCATCCGGGAGATAAAGCCGGATCTAATCCATGCAGGACCGATCCAGCCGGTTGCCATTCTGCCTGCCATGCTGCAGTTTCATCCATTAGTGAGCATGTCGTGGGGTTTTGATATGCTGCAGGATGCCGAACGCAGCCCGATCTGGAAAAGCACAACAAAGTATGTGCTGCGCAGGACTGACCGGCTGTTTTGCGATTGCCAGACGGTGAAGCAGAAAGCAGTGGAATGGGGTTTCCCTGCAGATAGGGTAACTGTGTTTCCGTGGGGAGTGGATCTAAAGCGGTTCAGCCCGCAATCCGGGAAGAAGAAATTCAAAGAACTGATCATACTCAGCACGCGTTCGTGGGAACCACGCTATGGGATCGATGTGGCGCTGAAAGGGTTTGCACTGGCAGCGCAGCAGAAGAAAGACCTGAAAATGATCATGCTCAGCGGCGGCTCTCAAGAAAGCTGGGTTCGAAATTTCATTCATGAAAATAATCTTGAACAGAATGTAGAACTGCGCGGGCAGATCAACAATGATGATCTCACGCAGATCTATAACTCTGCGCAGGTATATCTCAGCGCATCGCATGTGGACGGCTCTTCGGTCGCGCTCATGGAAGCGCTAGCCTGTGGAACCCCGGGGCTGGTTTCGGATATCCCTTCAAATCTGGAATGGGTCAGCGATGGCGTGGAAGGCTGGGTTTTCAAAGACGGTGATGCCGCTGACCTGGCGCGCGCGATCCTATCTATAGCTGCTAATCCTGAAAAAATGGCTGCTGCTTCCAACCATGCCCGTCAAAAGGCGGAACAGAATGCAGACTGGGAGAAAAATTTCAATACTTTGCTGGAGGGGTATACTCTGGCTTGGAAAGAAACCGCAAAATGACCGAGAAAAAGATCGTCGCTATCATTCAGGCTCGTATGGGCTCCAGCCGGCTGCCCGGAAAGGTACTGCGCGACATTCACGGCAAACCTATGCTGCAGTGGGTGGTTGAACGGGCACGTAAAGCCGCTGCACTTGATGAGGTGGTGGTGGCAGCCACAGATGACCCCGGCGACGATATTTTAGAGCAGGTTTGTGCTGATCTGCACATTGCCTGCCTGCGGGGAAGCGTGTTTGATGTGCTGGATCGTTATTATCAGGCAGCCAAAGAGTGCCAGGCGGATGTGATCGTGCGCATTACCGCCGACTGCCCGCTTATCGATCCGGGATTGATTGATCTGGTGGTGCAGCGTTTTCTGGATGAAAAAGCGGATTTCGCAGCCAACCGTCTCCCACCGCCTTATAAGCGTACTTATCCAATTGGATTGGATGTGGAAGTGGTTTCTTTTTCTGCCCTGGAAAGAGCCTGGAAGGAAGCCAAGAGCAAGCATGAACGCGAACATGTGCTGCCGTATCTCTATGATGAACCGGGACGATTTCGGGTTCTGGTGGTGGATAACGAAAAAGACCTGGGAGCCTGCCGCTGGACGGTGGATACCCAGCCTGACCTGCGTTTTGTTCAAGAAGTGGTAGCCCTGCTGCCGGATAAAGAGAATTTCACCTGGCTGGATGTGCTGAAGGTGGTTGAAGAACATCCGCAGTTGAAAGAGATCAACGCGGAGATCAAGCATAAAACGGTCTTTGATGTGGATGAGCGCGCAAAGGAGGAAAGAAAAGACCATGAGTGATGCATTGGTCACTTTCTTCACTGCTCCCAAGCCGTTCACCGATCCTCATATCAATATCATTCAGCGCAATGCAATCCAATCATGGAAGAACTTGGGTGATTCCGTGCAGATCTTTCTGATGGGGAATGATGCGGGTATCGCGGAAGCCGCCAAAGACCTGCAGGTTCGACATTTTCCGCAGGTGCACTGCAATGAAAAAGGCACGCCGCTGATCAGTTCCATGCTGCAGGTGGCGCGTGAAAACAGCCAGAGCCCTTATCTGTGTATCATCAATACCGATATTCTGGTGCTGCCGGAAATGCTGGCGGTGCTGAAATCTGTTTCTGAGCAAATGGGCAAATTTTTACTGGTCGGGCAGCGCTGGGATGCTGCCATCACGGAACTGCTGCCGGTGGATGAAACTCTCTTTTCGTTTCTCAGAAAAGAACTTGAACGGATCGGCAGGCTGCATCCACCCATGGGCAGCGATTATTTCCTTTTCCCGCGGGCATGCTATACCAGCATCCCCGATTTTGCCATCGGCAGAGCCGGTTGGGATAACTGGATGATCTATAAGGCGCGCCTGGAAGGCTGGAAGGTGATCGATGGCAGCCGCGCGATCACCATCATCCATCAGGATCATGATTACAGCCATTTCAAAGACGGTAAGGCTCACTATCATCAGCCGGAGACAAAGGTGAATGTGAAGCTGGCGGGGGGAGAGCATACCATTTACACCCTGCATGATGCGCAGCGCAAGATCATTGAGGGCAAGATCAAGCGAATACCCGTAACCTGGAAACGCTTCTGGAGAGAAGCAGAGATCTTTCCGGCTGCGGCGTTGAAAAGCCCGTTCCTGGCAAAACTCTCTTATTATCTTTTCCACCCCAAAAAGGCGTATTCCTATTTGCGAAGCAAACTGATCAAGCGTTCCGGCGATTAATTCCTTTTTATTCCGTGCAGGCTTCTCCGTAGTTGAATTCTTCCAGGTTCCACAGGTCGCTGGATGTTCCAACCGTTGGGGTGAACCCGCACATATCCGCTCTGGCAATGCTGACATCAGCCTGGTAAAACAGCGGGACCAAAGGCAACGCATTTTCGATCTGTGCCTGCGTTTCTTCGTCAATCGGACCAGTGTTTTCACAGAGTTGTTGTATTTGCTCAATCTTCTCAATGCCCGGCAGCACGAAAGCGAGCCATTCTTCATTCAATGAAGTACAGGGGAATCCGTTTGAAATATACTGTGAAAATGGGATGATATCAAAATCACCGCTGGCAAGCGGTCCGTCCTGTGTTTGAAATTCCCAGGTTGGCACGGTTTCGATCTCGGTCCGGATGCCGCAATCCTGCAGAGAAGCCTGCACGGCAGCGGATTCGCGCTCATAGAATGGGGTATTGGGCACGGTCAGGGTAAGCACCAGGGAGGTGCCGTCAGCCACAGAAGAAACGTTCTGCGCTACCCGCGCCGTATCATTATT
>ENA-ORXD01002618-ORXD01002618.1-sediment-metagenome-genome-assembly--contig:-NODE-2618-length-11619-cov-3.134725_pt1 | contig 11619 bp, 12 predicted proteins | sample MGYA00237862_ERZ511471 | MGnify/ENA metagenome assembly ERZ511471 | reverse complement strand
AGGAGAAGTAGCATGAACTCGATCAATAAAACCGCAAAAACAAATGGTGTTGGATTATCACGCAGTGATTACATGGGGGAACCAAGTACTTTATGCAAAGGCTGCGGACATAACAGCATTTCGAATACCATTATCAATGCCTGTTATGAATTGAACCTGAAACCCGAACAGGTTGTAAAGTTCAGCGGAATCGGCTGCTCCAGCAAAAGTCCCACGTATTTCTTGAAAGATTCTTTCGGTTTCAATGGACTGCATGGAAGAATGCCATCCATGGCAACGGGAGCACTATTTGCCGATATTCACCTGAAAGGGCTGGGTGTCAGCGGTGATGGAGATACTGCGAATATCGGATTGGGGCAGTTCAAGCACCTGGTGCGGCGAAATATGCCGCTTGTTTACATCGTTGAAAATAACGGTGTTTACGGACTAACAAAGGGGCAATTTTCGGCAACGGCGGATTATGGGCTTTCGCTGAAACGGCAGGGGCAAAATGTGTACATGCCTGTGGATATCTGCCTGGAAGCGCTGGCTGCTAATGCGACTTTTGTTGCCAGATCATTTGCCGGAGATCCCAAGCAGTTAAAAGAAATCATCAAAGCGGCACTCAGTCATGAAGGCACGGCGGTGATCGATATTATCAGCCCCTGTGTAACGTTCAACAACAAAGAAAATACATTGCATTCATATTCTTGGGGAAAAGGGCATGAAGACCCACTGCACGAGGTTGAATTTGTCCCCTCCAGGGATGAAATTACCATTGAAGATTTCACTCACGGCGAAGTACGCGAAGTTGCGCTTCATGATGGCTCTACCATTATGCTAAAGAAGGTAGATAAAGAATATGATCCGACCAATCGAAAAGATGCATTAAGGATCTTATCTGATGCCATTAAAAATAAATGGCTGATCACCGGATTGATCTATGTCAATCCGGATGCGGTCAACATGCTGGATATGTATGATCTTGGAAAAACACCCTTGAACAGGCTGCCCAACGAAAAGATCCGTCCTCCACGGAGCACGCTGGAAAAAATCAATCAAGGATTCGAATAGGTAATCTATTTAGTGCTTTTCAGGCTGCCAATGGTATGCAGCAGCGCCAGATTGGTAGATCGCATGGCTCCGATCGGGAATCCCGATACGATGATCACTTTCTGCCCTGCTTTGATGTCCGTATATTCGAACATGGTTTCCTCAACATGGGTGATCATATCTTCCAGTGTGTTAGAAAACGGGACAAAGAAAGGAATGACGCCCCAGTACAATCCCAGACGCTGAAAAGTACGCTTTGATGGTGTAAAAGCAAGGATAGGAATGTTAGGACGAGCTTTTGACTGCAAAACAGCAGAGCGCCCGCTCTGCGTAAAAACAGCAACAGCTGAAACATTCTGTTCATTGGCTAACTCGCGGGCAGCTAATGAAAGCGCCATGGCATCGTCTTCGTTGTTGATCTGTTTGAAAACGGAGAATTTTCCCCAACGGCGCGTATTTTTTTCAGCTTCGCGGACGATCGCAGCCATCATTCTGACACTCTCGATCGGATATTCTCCGCTGGCTGTTTCTCCTGAGAGCATGACTGCATCTGTGCCGTCCAGAATTGCATTGGCGACATCTGATGCTTCCGCACGAGTGGGGCGGGGATTGTGGATCATCGAATCCAGCATCTGAGTGGCTGTGATGACCAACTTTGCCTTATGGTTTGCCATTTCGATGATCTCTTTTTGAAGGATCGGAACAGCGGCAGCCGAAGTTTCAACAGCCAGATCACCTCTTGCCACCATTACGCCGTCTGCGCAGGAAACAATAGCAGATAGATTCTTGATCGCTTCGGGTAGCTCCAATTTTGCGATGATAGGAATATTCTGCTGTTCGGGATCAATAGAGCGGATGGCATTACGAACATGGGTGATATCATCCGCATCACGAACAAACGAGATCGCAATGGCGTCTACACCCTGCGATAAACCAAAAATCAGATCTTCATGGTCTTTATCGGTGAATCCGGGGATATCCAGACTGATGCCAGGCAGGTTTACACCCTTATTCGAGCGCAGTTCTCCACCCAGGGTAACTTTGGCAAGTGCTTCTTCATCGCCGACCTCAAGGATTTCCATTTCAAGTTTTCCGTCATCAAGCAGTATGCGATTTCCGGCTGATAAAGAAGAAAACACATTAGGAATATCCAGAGGAATGGTCGGGATCTTGTCATCAATGAACTCTTTTTCTTTTCCGATACAGACGAAGCGGAGTTTTTGACCGGCTGTAAGTTGAATGGAATCCGAAGGAAGATCACCAACACGCAGCTTGGGACCCTGCAGATCTTGCAGAATGGATACCGGTTTGCCTACTTTTTGAGAGAGGCTGCGAATCAGCTTGATCAGCTCCCCGTGGCTTTCATGGGTTCCATGCGAAAAGTTCAACCGGGCTACGTCTAATCCGCTTTTAATAAGTTCTTCAAGAATAGCTGCACTGCTGCTGCTTGGACCAAGCGTGGCTACTATTTTGGTACGTCTGCAATCTTTGATATTTGAAAAAGAGACCATGAATTTCTCACACTAAGATATTTCGAATCTTTTCTAACGCCCAATCAATGGTGGGCTTATCAATAATGAGGGGTGGGGCAAATCGAATAATTGTTTCGTGGGTTTCCTTTGCAAGAATACCAGCAGCCTGCAGCTGTTCACAATATTTTCTGGCTCCACCTGCTTCCGGTTTTAATTCTACCCCAATCAACAACCCTTTTCCTCTTACTTCTTTGATGTTTTTAGGAGGAATTTCAGAAAGCTGGTCGAGGAAGTACTCGCCCAGGGTAGCTGCGTTTTCGATAAGATGTTCGTCAACAATTACCTTCAATGATGCACGCGCGACTGCGGCAGCCAGCGGGTTTCCTCCAAAGGTAGAACCGTGTTCTCCCGGCTGGAACAACCCTAAAATGGCGCGGCTGGATAATACAGCAGAAACGGGATAAAAACCGCCGCCCAGTGCTTTTCCTAAGATCATCATATCAGGACGAACATTTTCATGATCGCAGGCGAATAATTTACCGGTTCTGCCTAACCCGGTCTGAATTTCATCTGCAATGAACAATATATTGTTTTTATCGCAGATGTCGCGAACAGTTTTCAGGTAGCCGGCAGGTGGAACAATTACTCCACCTTCACCCTGGATAGGTTCGATGAGAACGGCTGCAGTATTGGGTGTAATGGCATCTGAAATAGCCTGTGCGCTGCCGTAGGGAACGGAAACAAATCCGGGGGTAAGAGGTGCAAAATCATCTTTATAAAAATGCTCTGAAGAAAAGGAAACGATAGAAATAGTTCTTCCATGGAAGTTACCGTCAGCCACGATGATCTCTGCATGTGGTCTGGGGACCTTTTTAACGATGTATGCCCATTTACGTGCGAGTTTGAGCGCTGTTTCAACCGCTTCAGCTCCGCTGTTCATGGCGATCACCATTTCATAACCAGTCAAATCCACAATTTCTTTGTAAAAGAGAGGAAGCTGATCATTGCGGAATGCACGAGAAGTAAGGGTGAGATTTTCAGCCTGCTCGATAAGGGCTTTTAGAATTGTGGGATGGACATGTCCCTGATTCAGAGCAGAATAGGCGCTGAGGCAGTCAAGATATTTATTTCCATCGACGTCGTAAACCCAAACTCCCTGTCCTTTTGAAATGACGACATCAAGCGGTTTATAGTTATGCGCGCCGTATCGATCGGCGAGTTCAATATAATCAGCAGTTTTCATAAAGATTTGTCCTTGAGAATTATCCTTGCATTAATCGGAGTACGATTGCTTTCTGTGCATGCAGTCGATTGTGAGCCTGGGGGAAAAGGCGTGATTGTGGTCCATCTGCGACCTCGTCCGTAATTTCCTGCCCTCTGTGAGCCGGCAGACAGTGCATAACAATTGTTTCTGGTTTTGCTTCTGCCAGTAAAGCCTGGTTGACCTGATATGGTGGAAAAACTTTTTCACGCGCCCTGGCTTCTTCTTCCTGTCCCATGCTTGTCCATGTATCGGTATAGATCACATCGGCGCCAGCAACTGCTTCATGAGGATCACGATAGAAATTGATCTTACTGCCTGAGGTTTCGGCGAATTTTCTACCAAGGGCAACTGCTTCTTCGCCCATATCATATCCTTCAGGATTCGCAATGGAGAAATTCGTACCCAGTTTTGTGCAAATATGGAGAAGAGATACTGCTACATTATTTCCATCCCCAATGTATGTCACATTCAAGCCAGGTAATGTACCAAAATTTTCCTTCACAGTAAGAATATCTGCCATTGCCTGGCAGGGATGATTATAATCACTGAGCCCATTGATCACGGGGATATCAGCCCATTTTGCCAGTTCCAGTACATGCTCATGTTCGAACACTCTTGCCATGATCCCCTGAACATAGCCTGAAAGTACGCGGGCAACATCCGCAATGGATTCTCTTTTTCCTAGACCGATTTCATTCGGAGAAATGAATAAGGCATCACCACCCAGATGACGCATTGCCATCTCGAAACTGATGCGTGTACGCAGGCTGGGTTTGCTGAAGATCAATCCGAGAACTTTTCCTTTTAAAAGTGGTTGATTCCCGTGTTGAAAATATTCCTTTTTTAGATCAACAGCCAGATCGATGAGTTCGTTCAATTCCTGTGGGGAAAAATCCGCAATAGCAATAAAATCCTTTTTCATCTTCACCTCGGGTTAAATGGAGATCAAATCATGTCCAGTATAACACTGCCGGCATGGTTAGGTTAAGACTAACCTCGGTATTTGACGAAACGATTATTACGAAAGGCTATTGCTGCTTTTTTAAAGCTGAAACGGCAAAAATATGAAAAACTTTACCCACTATTGGAGCGAAAGGTTTCAGTATTTTTGCGATGAAAGCGGGCACAATGGAGAATTTTTCTTTTCGAATGCCTTTTAAGATCACGCTGGCAACATACGGAGCTGTCTGAAGACCGCCGCCTTTGGAAATCTCTTTTGTGATATCCGGTTTATGGGCATTATCAAATTCGAGCTGCGGCGTATCGGTATCTGAAGGATAGACAACAGAAACATGTACATTATACGGGGTAAGTTCGGTCATCAAAATACTGGAAAATATATTAATGGCGCTTTTTGCAGCAGAGTACCCCGAATATCCATACACAGGAACCAGACCGGCAAGGGAGCTGATATTCACGATATGCCCTGATCTTTTTGCTACCATAAAAGGAGCGATGATCTTGGTTGCATAAACAGTTCCCAAATAATCTATGGAGATGTCTGAAGCAAAGTCCTGGGGATCCATTTTCAAGAATTCACCGGGATGAACCACACCGGCAGAATTGATCAGCAGGTCGGGGGAGGTTTTATCAGAGAAAACTTTTTCAATAGCTGTCTTCAATTCAGGGAAATTCGATACATCTGCCTTGATCTTCCCAATGATCTGGTCATCTGCAACCCTTTTTTCTTCTAAAAGCTTTGCAGATTTATCCAATAATTCTTCACGGCGAGCCAGAATCCAGACATTTGCGCCGGCTTCAACCAGCTGTTCAGCCAGTGCAAAGCCAATTCCGCTGGAACCGCCGGTGATAAGAACATTTTTCTTGAAAAAAGTTTTCATGCGAGCCTCGTTTCACTAATGACAGGATGAGCAGCAGCCACCACTACAGGAACCACAGGAATGGGAACCAGATGAATTGGATGCTGAATCGTTGTGAGAAAAACATTTAGATAGTTTTCTCTTTGTTTCAGTATGTGAGCAGTTGGGGCAGGTAATGGGGTCATCTGCTTCTTCATAACACCTTATTTGGTCAAAAGTTGCTCCACAGTGTATACAGACGTATTCGTAGATAGGCATAACAAATTCCTTTCAAAAACATGATTGTAACTTTGAAAAGAATACGCGTCAATTATCACCCCAAAATGCCATGATAAAATGAATAAAGATGGGTTTAAATATGGATATTCGGAGCATTCATTTTATTCTTCTTGGAATTCTCAGTGATGGACCAAAGCATGGCTATCAGATCCATAAATGCATCAATGATCCAGAAGGGATAGGGATGATCTGGAATATAAAGATCACCAATATATATGGTTTGCTGGATGTTCTTGAGAAGAAAACCTATATTGAACCCTCAGATCAGATTGGTGATGATTCAAGCTATCCGCCCAAGAAATATTTTGAAATGACCCCCAAGGGGGAGGAAGTATTCAAGAAATGGCTTTCTGAACCTGTAAAACATGGCAGAGAGATGCGGCAGGTATTTCTATCAAAATTGTATTTTGCAGAAAGAAATGATTCACATTTAGCTCATCAATTGATCCTTGACCAATTAGCTGAATGCAAACATTGGCTGGAAAATTCAAAACAAACTTCGAACGAGGAACCGCATTATATACAAACGGTGAAATCATTTCGGACCATGCAGTTCAAAAGCTATATTGATTGGCTGGAAGGGTTGAAAGAACGATATTAAACTCCAGATTGATGTGAATAAAGAATCATATCTGCATGATTTAACCCAAATTATTAAGAATCAGAGGGAGTATATTTATGCCTGATGTGTGGCTGATCACAGGAAGGCAGAGTTCAGGAAAAACCTTGATGATCCTGGATATTATCGACCGATCGAAAAGGATGGGATTCCCTGTTTGTGGACTGGTATCACCGGGTACATATATTAAAAATAAAAGGATTGCGATCAGTGCTGTAAACCTGGAAACAAATGAAAAGAAGATCCTGGCAGACCTGAAACCGGGTTGGGATGCGAATTTTCCTGCCAAAAAGTGGAAAATTCGAGAAGATGTGTTCCAATGGGGGGAGAAGCAGCTGCAAAATATCGATCCGACAGAAAAACTTTTTTTTCTTGATGAAATTGGAATATATGAGATCCTTAATCAAAAAGGCTGGCAAACGGGATTGAAAATCATTAAAGGAAAATCCTATAAAAAGGCGTTCATTTCTGTAAGAAAAGAGATCCTCCCTGAAGTAGTTAATTTATGCGAAAAAGAAGATATTTTGTATAAAATAATTGATATTGACGATCTGGAAAAATCAAGACAGATGGAAATCCTTGAAATTATCAAGGATCTACGAGAAAGTCAGTGACAAATAGAATAACGCAATTGCAAAAGCAGTAGATACATTCAACGACTTCTTATAGCCAGTAATAGGGATTTGCAGAACGGCATCACTGATTGCTCGTATTCCAGGATCGATCCCAAAAATTTCATTCCCAAGTATAAATAAAATAGGGCTATCGGGCGACTTATTCTTGAGGTTTAGCAGAGAACCTGCGGTTTGAGAGGCTTCGATGGAATAGATTTGAAAGGATTGTGCTTTTTTCTGTTGAATAAGGGCTAATGCGTTCGGTTCATGGCTCCAGGGCACATGCGTTTCAGCGTCAAGACTGGTCTTTTTTACTTTTGGTTGATCTGGAGTGGGGGTAAAGCCGCATAGATACAGGTGATCTAACGAAAAAGCGCTTGCAGTTCGAAAGATCGATCCAACATTGTAGCTTGAGCGGATGTTATCCAGCGCACATTCTAGATGAAAGGCTGAATTTTCTATTAACTGCGCGTAGCCATTATCTAAATTAAATTCTTGAATAATTATTTTATTTCCACAAATAGGGCAGTATATTCCATAGTTGTTTATCTCCGCCGGGAAGCGGAAATTACATTCAGCATTAGTGCACTGCAAGATCACATATTTAGCCATGGTCTATAAAATGGATCTTCTTTCGCGTAATGATGAAATTAGATGGATCAGAATCGAAATACTGCAGCAGATGATCCGGTCTGCCTGATATACCTGAAAAAGAAATAAGAATTGTTGAGTTTTCTTCATTTATCGATTTAATAAGAGGCTTTAGATCGTATTTTTTTCCATTGTGTTTTGTGAAAAGGATTTGCTCAGCTTTATTTACATCATCAATCAATGTTGGGAAAGTGTTTGGAGCTATTGGGTCAATAACGGATATGGAATAATCAGAAGATTCAATAAACTGCTGCAGAGAAGGCATGGATAGGTCAACAGGAGTAATTTGGTGGATTTCTAATCCTGATGGTAAGTAGGGATTGATCTGTTCTATTTCAATAGTATTACCCTGCAGTTCTTCTACCCAGATATCCAGAACTTCGTCATCTCCGCAAAACCCCAGGGGCAATGGAGAAGCCTGCTGCATTTTCGCCTGCGGGTGAAATCCCTTAGAATAGGATAGCTTGATGCCTGCACGGCGGAAAGCCCTTTCCCATATTTTCTGAATATCCAGGATAGATGTAAAGCGAATGAAGGAGTGCTTGGAATAATTCAAACGGAAGCGATGCTCAATTTGATCCATTTTGCCCTCCTATAAGATCGCGGCAGAGAATGTGATAGGTTGATTGAATTCCACAGGCGTGGCAGTTGAATCGGCAGTCGCTGGTCAAAAGACCATCGAGCGATTTTTGATATTCCTCTTTTATATAAGTTTTTGAAACACCGGTATCGATGAAATCCCAGGGTAAATCTTCGTCAGGTGAACGCTGCCGGTGGCTGTATGAAAATGGATCGATGCCTTTCTCTTCAAAAGCCTCCTTCCAGAGATTCAAATCCATCTGGTCCTGCCAGGCATCGAAGCATGCGCCTTTTTCCCAGGCTGTATAAATAACATCGGAGGAAGCTCCGTCTGCCCGAGAAAGCCATCCTTCGAGCAGGGAAGTGTCGATTGATGGATAGCTGAGTCGGATGCCGGTCTTCTGCAATCCTTCGCGCAGTATTCTGTGTTTTTGGGCTACATCCTCAACAGAATCCATGGCAGCCCATTGAAAAGGCGTATGGCATTTGGGAATGAATGTATTGATGCTAACCGCAATGCGAGCCCGTCCACCGATCAATTTCATCCCTACCGCCTTTACTTTCTTGCACAGGTCGACAATATGCTGTACATCATCTATTGTTTCACCGGGAAGACCTATTAAAAAGTAAAGTTTTATGGAAGTCCAACCTTTTTGGAATATAAAGGAAGCGGTTTCAAGAAGCGCTTCTTCAGAAATTGGTTTATTGATGGAGTGGCGCATAGATTCTGAAGCAGATTCCGGAGCCAGGGTGAAATTTCCTTTGCGTTGATCGATCTCCTGCATCAGTTCATCTGAAAAAGATTCAATTCGCAGCGAGGGCAGGGAAAGATTAATATTCAAACTTTTGTATGCGCTTGAAATTCTGGAAACAAGTTCTTGAATTGCGGAATAATCAGAGATGCTCAAGGAGACCAGTGAAATTTCATCATAGCCGGTCTGGTGAATGGCATTGTGCAGAAAAGCAAGAATTTCATTCACAGGGCGTTCTCTGACAGGACGGGTAATGAAACCTGCCTGGCAGAAGCGGCAGCCATGAGAGCAGCCGCGCATGACTTCAACGGCTATACGGTTATGAGTGGTCTCTATGTTCGGTACTAGCGGTTTCTCCGGTGCCGGAGGCAGCTGCGCAACGATATTCTTTGTTATTGGATTACGAGAATTTTCCGGTAATAAGAAATATTTTTTCAGATCATAAAAAGAGGGTACGTATACGCTTTCCAATGTACTCATCTTTTCAAGTGTCTTTTCTCTTGATAACCCCTCAGAAACGATCTGCAATATCTTGACGAAAATGGTTTCTCCGTCACCGATCACAAAGGCATCCATAAAGGCACTCATTGGAACGGGATTAAAGGTAGCATGTCCACCGGCGATCACCAGCGGATCTGTTTCCCTGCGCTGTTTTTGATAGACCGGTATGCCGGAAAGGTCGAGCATATTCAGTGTATTGGTATAGAGTGTTTCATAAGGCAGAGAAATACCCAATACATCGAACTCTGAAATAGGGCGTTTTGTTTCAAGAGAATACAACGGGATACCGGAACTGCGCATGGACTGTTCCATATCTGTCCAGACCGAAAAACATCTCTCTGCCAGAAAATTCGGTTCCCTGTTTATTTCCTCATAGAGGATATTCAGACCCAGATTGGAAAAACCGATCTCATATACATCAGGAAATGCCAGGGCGATCTTTACAGATATCGAATTCCAATCTTTGATGATCTGATTGAATTCGCCGCCGATGTATCGACCGGGTTTTTTTATATTAAAGAGAGTTTTATCAAGAAATGTGGTGATTTCTTGAGGAGTGGCGTGCTTATTGATCAATTATAGAAGTCCTTTATTCAAGCCGCCGTCCACTACCAGCATGACGCCATTGATATAGGAAGCTGCCGGAGAAACCAGAAAAGCAGCCACCCGCGCAAACTCTTCGGGCTTACCAAACCGGTGCAGCGGTGATTCGGCTGCCTGTTTCTGATATTCTTCCTCGATGGAAGTATGATTTGCATTGGCACGTGTTTGCATAAGGCTTTGCACGCGTTCCGTATCCGTCCAACCGGGGAGAATGGAATTTACCCTGATGCCCAGATACCCCAGTTCATTAGCCAGTGTTTTTGTCAGTCCGACTGTGGCAGAGCGAATGGAATTAGAAAGGACCATATTGGGCATAGGCTGTTTTACGGCTGCGGAGGTGACGGTGAGGATGCTGGGGGTTAACGATTTCATTAAAAGGGATTTGGCAGCCCGTATAAGGCGGATATGGCTTAGCAAAGTAGTATTGATAGCTTTTACCCAGTCTTCATCCGAAAAATCATCGAATGAACCAGCCGCTGGACCTCCTGCATTGGTGATGAGGATATCCAATCCATCAAAGTGATATTGAATTTCCTGCATCAGCAGAGAGGGAAAGGCGGGGTCAGAAACATCCCCTGCCACTGCGATCACCGAGGCATCGGGGATTTCATCCAGTTTTTCCTTGGCAGCAGTCAGGGTATCTTTATTTCTTCCGTTAATGATAACGGTGGCACCCTCCAAAACCAGCTGCCTGGCGGTGGCAAAGCCTAATCCTTTGCTGGATGCAGCTACCAGTGCGATTTTATCTTTTAAATTTAGATCCATAGAACTCCTACCAGATTTCAATTTTAGAATCTAAAAATTGAATATCCCGAAAGTACTCTTCTGTTTGATGGTATATATTCATTAGTGTGCTTTCCAAAAATCGACGTTCATTTCCAATTAGCGCGCAGGCTATCATACTATGATCCCAGTTGTCCAATAGATCAATTTCTGATGCGGACACATTGAATTTCTTATGAAGATAACTCAGGAGCGGTTTGATCTGACTGCGCTTGGCTTTCAGCGACCTGGAATTATACAGCAGTACCTGAAAAGTTAAAATACCGACATGCATTAATAAAATTATAGTCTTAGTGGTGGATTAATAGTAAGATTGTTCCTTGAAAGGTTTTTTCTGGATGAAGAGAATTATCAGGACGTATGATCAAGCATTGGATTTCATCTATTCAAGAATAGATTTTAGTTTTACCAAACAGCAGCGCTATTCAGAAGAAGTTTTTAATTTAGATCGAATGCGGAATTTCATGCACCTGCTGAATGACCCGCAGGATAGTTATAAAACGATCCATGTCGCAGGCACAAAAGGAAAAGGCTCCATTTCCGCGATGATCGCTTCAATATTGACAGAAGAAGGATATCGAACCGGTCTATATTCATCCCCGCATATGGTTGATTTTACGGAGAGAATACAGGTTGGTGGGGAAAAGATA
>ENA-ORXD01002615-ORXD01002615.1-sediment-metagenome-genome-assembly--contig:-NODE-2615-length-11631-cov-3.019733_pt1 | contig 11631 bp, 12 predicted proteins | sample MGYA00237862_ERZ511471 | MGnify/ENA metagenome assembly ERZ511471 | reverse complement strand
TGTACTTCGCCTGCATGAACGCCAGGGCCTGGAAGCCGGGCGCAAGGCCCTGGTTCATCTGCTGGCCGGCTACAGAAGATCCAGGGGGCACCGCATCACCGTCGTATTCGACGGGTGGCTCGGCGGCCCTCCCCTGGAGGAGCGCGACCGGGAAGCGGGCATCGACATCATCTATTCACGGCGGGGGGAGAAAGCCGATGAGGTCATCAAGCGGCTTGCCCGCCAGCATGCCGACGAGACGATCGTCGTCACGTCGGACCGACCCGTCATGGACGCCGCCATCCGCGCGGGGGTCACGGCGGTTGCTTCCCGGGAATTCGAGGTTCGGATCCGTCAGAGCCGGGGCGCCCCCGCACAGAGCCCTGACGCATCCGGCAAGGACAATGACGACGACAACCCCTCATTTCGCGGGACAAAGAAAAAAGGGCCCTCCCGGAAATCATCCAGGAGAGACCGGCTCAAGCAACGCAGCATGGAGAAGCTTTAACCGCGGCCGGAAGGCCGCAGGTTCGAGGTCCGAGGAACGAGGACCGAGAAAGAAACCTCGAACCTCGCGCCTCGATCCTCGGTCCTTCTCAATCGCAGCAATTGTCACAGCCGCCTATTTCCCGGGTTGGCATATCGCGATGAGCAGCCGCTCCAGCAGCAGCCGTGCATCCTGCCCCGTCGATTTCATGGCAGCATCGACGGCGAGCACGCGCTCCAGGTGCCCCATCAATTCCCCATAGGAAAAGCGCGTTGAGTTGCGAAGCGCATTGTAGACCACGTAGGGGTGCTGGCTTGCAAGGGACTTCCCTTTCCCCAGCTCGACCTCGAGCCCCTTCACCGCAGGGTAGACGGCCCTCTGGAACGGACCGAAGTCCATGTCGGCGCGAAAGCCGCCGATCCTGCCCGTATCGAGAAACAGCTTCCCGTGGAAGAGGAAACGGACCTCCCGGGTGATCATGGCGAGGATCACGAGGTGATGGACGCCCTGGTACAGCAGATCGCCCAGGCTCGCCAGGGCCTTGCGGAGGTCTTTTCCGACGAGCGCTTCCGTGAGGTCGAAGACGGAGTCGTCGCGGGTACGGCCGATGACCGTCTCCACGTCGGCAGGCTCGATCACCGTGCGGTCCCCCGTGTAGGTGATCAGCTGATCGAGGGCTTCGGCGGAATCCCGCAGCCGAAATCCCGTTTTTCTCCCGAGGACAACCCAGGCCTCGGGGTTGAGCGTCTTTCCTCTCCGGGCAAGCTTCTCGCGGAGACTTTCCATCATGAGGCTGCGCTGCCTGGCTTCGCTCCTTGTCCGGACGAAGGACAGGACGACGCCCTTTTCGCTGACCACCTTGAAAAGCCTTTTTCTCCGGTCGACGGAATCGGCCGTCATGACAAGGCTGTGGCCCTCGGGAAGCCCCGACGAGAGGAGTTCCTCCAGAACTTCCGTCCCGCCGGCACGGTGCCGCCCGGCCATCGTCCCCTGCCCGACACAATACTCCAGGACCCGGGGGAGCCATTTCTCCCGATCCTCGCCCCCCTCGCCCCCCGCGAGTTCGCGCCACTGCTCGTCGGTGATCTTTCTCCACCCGTCGTCGCGAAGCTGTTCGAGGGTCCATCCCGACAGATCCAGTAAGATCATGAAGGCCCGCGCCGCTGCCGGGAGGTCCGTCTCGGCGCTGTCGGCGATTTTTCTGACCAGCTCGGGCAGGGAGGTCTTCGAATAGAAAAGGCGGGTCTTGCGCAGGAGCACAACCTTGGGGCCCGGGATGAGAGGCGGCGTCAGCAGGGCCTCGCAGACGGAATCGACACTTCCCGACTCGTCGTCCATGGCAAAGAGATTCAGGTCCCTGTCCTGTGCCGGGACCAGGGCGTCGACAAGCTTTCCCAGGGCCTCTTCCACGAGGAAGTCCTCGTCCCCGCAAAGGAGGTAGCAGGGTGCGATTCGGCACTTCGAGATGTCCTTCAGGACACTCTCGAGGCTCTTTTCTGCGCTCGGTTCTTTCTGGCTCATTTCTCTTCTTTATTTTGGCTTTCGAAAAAATCTTTCGCCGATCACGAGTAATCGGCAGACCGTGACTGATATACATCAATTAGGGGAAAAACGGGAGGGATGAAATTCGGAATGACATAAATGGGAGGCTATTGTCTTTGCCTTTTGGCTTGCGGCTTGCGTCTTGCGTCTTTTCTTACCCTGTACCCGCGGCTGCCAATCCGCTAAATGATGACAAACTTCCGGATAAAGTCCACGACCTCTTCGGGCTCGTCCATAATGCGGATCAGGGCCATGTCCTCCGAAGAGATCATTTCCTCGGCGAGCATGGTGTCCTTCAGCCACTCGAGGAGCCCCCTCCAGTACTCACTCCCCATCAGGATGACGGGAAAGCTCTTGATTCGCTTCGTCTGGATCAGGGTAAGCGCTTCGAAGAGTTCGTCCATGGTGCCGAACCCGCCGGGCATGATGACGTAGGCCATGGCGAATTTGACGAACATGACCTTGCGGATAAAGAAATACTTGTAGTAGAGCTTGACGTTAGCAAATTCGTTGGGGGTCTGCTCGAAGGGCAGGCGGATGTTCATGCCAACCGACGTGCCGCCCGCCTCGGCGGCTCCCTTGTTGGCAGCCTCCATGATTCCCGGCCCGCCGCCCGTGATGACGCTGAATCCCTGCTGGGCCAGAAGCCGGGACAGGTGCTCTGCCTTCTGGTAGTATTTGTTGGCGGGGGTAGTCCGGGCGGACCCGAAGATAGTAACGGCTCGCCCGATGTCGGAGAGTTCTTCTATGGCCTCTACGAACTCCGCCATGATGCGGAACATTCGCCAGGATTCGTTAACGGAAAGGGCATCGACGAGGTATTGTTTTTCTTCCATCAGACGCAATGCGGGGAACGAGGCAGAACTCCGGCTGTAAGAATCCTGCCTCCATCCCCGGTGAGGGTTGTCTTAGAAAATGCGTCCATGTGGCCGGTTACGAGTGGCGCCTTCTCTGAATCTTGGCAAGCCGCCGTCTCGCCTCGAGCGCTTTTCTCTTGCGCTTGACGGAAGGCTTTTCGTAGGCACGACGCAGCTTCAGCTCCTTGAACAGGCCGTTCTTCGACAGCTTGTTCTTCAGAACCTTCAATGCCTTGTCGACATCATTGTCGAAAACCTTGACTTCCAAAAATGATCGCTCCCTTCCTTATAAATTCGTACGTCCGAATCGGGGAAAAGAAAATGAAAACGCATCGGAATCAAAGTCGATTTCACGATTTCATCGGAATAGCGAATGCATGAAATGATTGATGAATCCGATTTTCCCCTGCGAAACCATTGAACATTATTAGAAAACAATATTATTGTCAACCAAAACTTTGCGTTGGATGACGATTTCAGCAATCGGACGGCTCCCCTCGATCTTCCCCGCCGGTGTCTTGTTTTCCCTCCAGATTCCACCGTTTCGTGCCGTACTTCCCGGCCAGCAGCTGTTTTTTCATGGCCTGCTCGGCAACCGTCAAACCCTCCTCGGCCAGGGTGATGCCGAGCGTATCCTCAAAGGCCCGCCGGAGGACCCGGGCAAGCTCATCGACCCCGATAACCCTGCCCAGCTGTTCCCGCAGGGTGGTCGTGGAACCCGAAATCCCGCCTTCGGGGACCCGCATGACCGCCGCAGCCCGGGTTGAATCGATGTCGATGAGCAGCGAACCGTGCTGGAGAAAGGCCCCGCTTCCCCTCACCTGGGCGCTGCCGCAGATCTTCTTATCATTGACGAGAATCTCGTATTTTGACGGGGCGGCAAAACAGTAGGCCTCCAAGGGTGTCCCCGCGGCCGACCGTCCTTCGGACACCATCTCCGGCGTGAGGCCAAGCCTCTTGAGGGCTTCCACGATGCAGGCGCTGATGACCCGGTAGGTCCCGAGGATGTCGCCGGTGAAAAGGGGGTGGTCCACGGCCGCAACCAGCGAGTAGGTCAGCTCGTGTTCGTGCAGGACGGCCTTGCCCCCCGTGGGCCGGCGCACGATGTCGATCCCTGCTCGACGGCAGGCTTCGACATCAATTTCCCGGGAGGTTTTCTGAAAGTAGCCCAGGGACACGGCGGGGGGAAGCCAGCCGAAAAAACGCAGCGTGGGGGGCAGGGCCTCCCGGCGGTTCAGGCGGAAGACGGCCTCGTCGATCGCCATATTCTCGGCGCCGCGCAATGCCCGGCAGGGCAGCAGGCGCCAGGAAGTGTCATTCCTCGAATCCGGCTTCCTCGCCGACATATTCCCTGTATTCCTCTGCGTCGAGGAGGTTGTTGAGTTCGTCCAGCTCGCGCAACTCCACCATGATCAGCCACCCGGCCCCGTAGGGATCACTGTTGATCACACCGATGTCGTCCACGATGTCCTCGTTGACGCCGATGACCTCGCCGCTCACGGGCGAGATGAGTTCCGCCACCGACTTGGACGACTCGATGACGCCGAAGGGTTCATCCTGCTCGACTTGCACGTCCGACCCGGGAAGCTCAACGGAATAGAGTTCCCCGAGTTTCTCCTGGGCAAAGTCGGAAATCCCGACGGTGGCAACATTTCCGTCCACCCTTACCCAGGTGTGTTCGCGGCTGTAGAAGAGATCCTCCTGAAAACCGGTCATGCTTCCTCACCTGTTCACGTCATCATGAGAATGAGAAGCCAGAAAGTTAAGAAGTCTTGCGCAACTGAAAGCAGGCGGAGGATAAATGGTCCGTCCTGCCTTATGAACTTATCAACTTCTGAACTTTTCAACTCTCGTATTTACCCGATAACCTGCAATTCCTTGGAAAACTCCGTGAGCACCCTCGCCCCGCCCTTCTCGACGAGGACCGTGTCCTCGATGCGGACCCCGCCGAAGCCGGGAAGATAGATCCCGGGCTCGATGGTGATCACCATCCCCTGCTCGAGGACGGTGTCGGAGAGGGTCGAGAGCCTGGGGGCTTCGTGGACGTCGAGTCCCACGCCGTGCCCCGTCCCGTGGGAGAAGAGAGGACCATAGCCGGCCTTCTCGATGACGCCTCTCGCTGCAGCATCCACATCGCGGCAGACAGCACCGGGTCTCACGGCCTCCAGGGCCCTGTCATGGGCCTCTTTTACCACGGCATAAATCTTCTCGTGCCGCCTTCCCGCTCCGCCGACGGCAAAGGTACAGGTCTCATCGGAGTGGTACCCGCGCCAGACGGCCCCGTAATCGATGACCACGAAGTCTCCCGGCCGGATCTTCCGGCTTCCCGGCCGTGCATGGGGAAGGGCGCTGTTTGGGCCTGATGCAATGATCGTGGCAAAGGCGGGGGCTTCGGCACCCATGACGCGCATCGCGTATTCGAGCTCGATGGAGATGTCGCGCTCGCGCACCCCGGGCCGGATGCGCTCCAGGGTTGACCTCAGTGCGTCTGCGGCAATGCGGATCGCCCTGCCGATCAGCCTGATTTCTCCGGGGTCCTTGACGGCACGGATCGCGCCCAGCTCCGACTGAAGAGGCTTCCATCGCACCTTCTTCGACTTCCGGCGCAGGCCCGTGAGTATCTCCACCGTCGCGACGGCAGGCTCGAAGCCGACCCGCTCGAAGCCTCCTGCAGAAAGGGCATCGGCTATCCCGGAGGCCTTGTCGCGGTACAGGACCACGCGGGCCCCGGGAGCCTGCCTGCCGGCCTGGGTCGTGTACCGGCCGTCCACGAGCAGGACCGGCTTGCCGCCGCTCACAAGGAGGGCCCCGTCACTGCCGGTAAAGCCTGTCAGGTAACGGATGTTCTTGAGATCGAGGAAGAGAAAGGCCTCCACGTTCGAGCGCCGCAGTTGCGCCCGCAGCCGGGATATCCTCGGGGTGGTGGACGGCTGGTCAGGCATTCCCTTTCATCCTGTCGAGAGAGGCGAGCCATCGGTTCAGCTCTCCGATGACCCTCTCGCGGCGCTCCGGGACGGCAGGTTCCTGCCCGGCTGCGGCGGCTGCGGCAGGCGCCGGTTCATCGGGCTCGAGAAGCCCCGTTGCGACCGTGCGGCCGAACAGGCCCTGGAAGGGAGGCGCAACGGGCTCCCCAAAAAAAAGATCCTTGCTCTCGCCGTCCGGAACCCCCTCCCCGGAAACGGCTGCATGACCCTCCTCCCGGGCCTGCGGCCTGAGTCTCCGGAGTCTATCCAGGGCATCCTGGTTCAGGGGATCCGTGGCGAGGATCTCCTTGAGGAGCGCCTCGGCCAGCTCCCGGTATCCCTGCCGGGCATAGAGATCGGCCAGTGTCAGGGTCTTGAAATCGGCCGCCTGGGGCAGTTCGACCTCCTCGTCGAGTTTCTCCGCACCGGACTCCGGGTACGTCCGGCTTTCCCTCCGCAGCCTGTCCTCCAGATCCGCAATGGCTTCCGGGGATTCCGGATTCATGGACATGTAGATGCGGGAGGCCCGTTCGGCCTCTTCATCGAGCCCTCGATCCCGGCAGAGTTCGGAAAGGATGTTGAAGACCGGCGACCAGCGGATCACATCATCGGCCAGCCCCCTCAGCACATCGAGGGCGGGTTCCCTCTCCCCTTTCCGGTACCATCCGATGCCAAGAATGATCTTGGCTTCCGCGTCATCCGGATAGATCCGCAGACGCTCGAGCGCCAGATCGACGGCCAGGGAGGGATCCTGATCGAGGCATGCCTCGGCCCGGGCGATGAACTCCCTGCGGTCCACAACCTCGCTGAGACTCACCATCTCATAGCCGCCTTTTTTATCATCCTTTTCCATCGGCCTGCTTTCCCTGTCTTTTTGCCGTTGCTCTCTTGCCCGATCTTTCACGCTTCCGATCTTGCGATTTTCATGACTGTCAGTTCGGGGGACTAACACAGCCCCCCTTCAGTGTCAAGGTTGAAAAGGAAAACCCCGCCGCGTCGTCGCGGCGGGGTCTCGATTTTTCTTTTTCCTGATTTCTCAACTTCCCAACTTCATCACTTCCTCCTGATCAGCCGCCCCTGCCGTCCGGCACGACCCTTGGCGTGATGAAGATGAGGATTTCGCGCTTGAGCCTCTGTTCCTCTTCCGCTTTGAAGAGCCACCCGAGCAGGGGGACCTTGTAGACGCCGGGGACACCGCCGACACCCTTGGAGTCATTGGACTTGTAGATGCCGCCGATGACGATCGTGTCGCCGTCATGGACCACGACGGTGGAGTCGACCTCGTTTTTGTTGATGGGCGGGTTGCCCTGGATGGACCGTGTATAGTCCGCGTAGTCGTTGGTGGCCTTGATCTCCATGGAGATCTTGCCATCGGGGGTAATGGTCGGCTTTACGTCGAGCTTGAGCACCGCTTCCTTGAACTGAATGGTGCGGGTGACGACGCCGCCGGAAGTGGATTCCGTCACGTAGGGGATTTCCTCGCCCTGCTTGATCGTCGCCTTGACGTTGTCGAGCGTCGTGACCTTCGGCGAGGAGATGATCTTGCCCTCGCTCGAGCTCTCCAGGGCATGGATCTGGGCGCTCAGTACGAAGTTGCTCCCGCCGATCAGGACGCCCAGAGCCGGCGTCGCCGAGTAGGTGTAGGGGAAGTTCACCGCCAGGTTGCTGCTGCCGAACCCGATACCGCTCGGGAAGGTCTGCAGGGCCGTCGTGGCACCCGTCGTGCCCGTCGTCAGCCCCGTGGCATACCCTGCCGCGCCTCCCAGCGCGCCGATCGTCGTGTTGCCGGAGTTGGTCAGGACGCCGCCGCCCCACTGCACGCCGAGTCTTCTCGTGAAGGTCTCGTTGGCCTCGACGATCTGGGCCTCGATGGAGATCTGCTTCAGCTTGCCGCGGGAGACGTCCTCCTTGAGACGCTGCTCCTCGGCCTTCTTGAGCTTGTCCGCGGGCATGATGACGATCACGTTGCCCTGCACCTTCGTCCCGAGCTGCTGGATGTCGAGAATCGTCTCGAGGGCCTGGTCCCAGGGAACTTCGTTGAGCTTCATCGTGACGAGCCCCTTCACGTCCTCACCGGCCACGATGTTGAGGCCGCTCACCTCGGCGATGAGGCGGAAGACGCTCCGGATGTTGGCATCCTGGAAATCGGCCGTGATCTTCTGGCCCGTGTACACCTTGCCTTCCTTTTTCTCGACCTTGATCTCCTTGGCTTTCGGCTCGGGCCTGGTTGCCTCGATCTTGGCCAGTTCCTTCTTCATGCTATCACTGCGCGGCATGCTCACGGTGTCCACGTCGATGATGAGCTGGTTGCCCTCCTCGCGCACCAGGTGAGGCACGGCTTCCCTCAGAACGATCTTGACGGTCGCCACAGGCCGCTCGCCCGACTTGGACTGATCGGCATAGACGCCCTCGATGACCTTGAGGTTGCCCTCGGCGCGCTTCTGCTTCAGATCGTCGGGCACGTTCATCTTGTCGAGGGTGATCACGAGCGTCCGGGCCGAATCCCTCGAGGCCGTGTATCCCATGAGTTTGGATGTGGAGACGATCACTTTCTCCTTGTCCGCCGTCTTGTCGAAAGTGATCTTCTCGACATAGCCGACGCTGACCGCCGCCTGCCCTTTCGCCGCCGCGGCCGCATCGGCCGGTGCCATAGCGTCGGGCTTGACGCCGGCCCCCATCGCCGGGTCGGATGACTCGGTCCCGGCGTTCATCGTTGCGCAGCCGGCAACCAGCAACCCACAGAATGAAATCGTCAGTGCCCACATGCTAAGCTTCTTCATGGTCTTCCCTCGCCTTCTTCTTTATGGAGCCTCAGCGCCACGCGATGCGATTTTTCCTTGCCCTTGCTCTCCTGAAGTTTCTCTTCCACGATGACCCGGTCGGGGAGGATCTGGATCACCTTGCCGCCGTTCAACCCGATAAGAGTGCCCAGATAAACCATATACGCTTTGCCTCCGCCATCCTCGACCAGAGCCACGCGCTTGGCCGACGAGCCGGCAATGCCCGTCACCCGGAGCTTGTCCAGGGCAACCCGCTGCAACGGCGTAAGAGGGCCTGTAAGTCTTTTCTTCTCCGGACCCTTTTTTCCGGGGGTGGGCAGCTCGAGCCTCACGAATGGCTTGAAGGGGTCGATCTTCCCCTTCGGATCGTAACGATAGTCCGGCATCTCAAGGGGGGGGGGCGCTTGTCGGGCTTCCGGATTGACCGACGGCTTCACCTCCGCGGGCTTTGCCGCTGGCGGGGCGGTCGCCGGGGCCACCGTCACGGAAACCGCAAGCAGGAAGACGAGGGCCAGGCTTCCCGCCAGGAGCTTATTTTTTCTGAGCCGCTTTTTTATCCGTTCCATCAGCCTTCTTGCTCCCTTCAACGGGCTTTTCGACAAACATGTAGGTCTTGATCAGGAAACTCGTTGCCAGGACAGGGCCCTTGTGGCCGTTGGCGTCCTTGGTGCCGTCCCTTCTTTCCATGGAGATATTCGACACGTTGACGATGCGGGGCAGTTTCGCCACCTTCTCGAAGAAGACGGCCGTGTCGTGGTAGACCCCGGTGAGCGAGATCTTTACGGGCAGCTCGGCGTAGAATTCCTTCTCCACGGGAGCCAGGGGCTCGAAGAGCTGGAATTCGACACCCCCGAGGCCCTCGGCCTCCGACATGGAGATGAGCAGGCCCGGGATCTCTTTCTGCTCGGGCAGCTTCGCCATGGCCACCTTCAGCTGCTCCTGCAGATTGGCGATTTCCTTCTCGAACTTGAGCTTCTCCTCCATGAGCTTCTGCTTCTGGGCGAGCTCGATCTGGAGGGTTGCAAGGTTCTGCTGGAGCCGCTCCTCCTCCTGCATGGCGTTCTGGTAGTAGATCGAGTAATAGGCGAATCCCAGCAGGATGAAGAGCACGAACAGCGCCAGGACCTTCTGCCGCACGGGCATTTTCTTGATATCGTCAACGCTCAGTGCCATGCTCAGAACCCCTTCTTGAGACCGCAGGACAGGGTGAACTGCTTCAGCTTGTTGCCCGCGATTTCCGTTTGTTTCGACGAGATCAGGTCGACGGTGGTGAGGTGCTTGGATTTTTCCAGGTTCCTCATGAATTTCGCGATGGCGATGTTGTCCTTCGCAAACCCGTCGATCTTCACGTCCGCTTCGGTTTCCTTCATCGACTTGATCCAGACCTTGTTGGCCGGGACCATGGAGGTCAACTCATCGAGGAAGTAGACCTTGGCGAACCGGTTCTTCTCGAGGTAGCTGATGATTTGGAGCCGTTTTTCCAGGATCTCCTTCGCCTTCTTGTAGTGGTTGATGTCGCCGATGCTCGACTTGAGCTGCTGGAGCGTCTGCTGGGTGCTCTGGACCTGATTTTCAAGATCGCTGAGCTTCATCACGGTGAAAATGTGGAACCCGCCGAGCAGGACCGCGAAGGCGACTCCCAGGACACCGAGGATGACGACCTGGCTCTTCGACTGGACTTCCTTTTTCTTTTCCCGGTAGGGAAGCAGGTTGACCTTGATCATTTGTCCCCGATCCTCCTCATGGCGAGCCCGACACCGACAGACGCCTGCGGCCCGATTTCTTTCAGGTCCTCGGCAGAAAACGACTTCTTGTCGAAGGACACCTTCCGGAATGGATTGGCGATCTCGACCTCCACATTGAGCCGCTGGAGAAGGGCCTCACCAATGCCGGGCATCCTGGCCGTCCCGCCGCACAGCAGGATCTGCTTGATGAACTTTCCGGGGTAGGTGGATCGGAAGTAGTCGACGGAGCGTTCGATCTCCAGCAGCAGGGGGTCGGCGTAGTCGAGGAGCTCATCCTTGCTTTGCTCGTCGCCGGACTGCGCCTTCTCCAGTTTCACGCGCTCGGCCTCCTCGAAGGAAACGCCGGTTTTGTCCTGGAGGTTTTCCGTAATCGAGTACCCCCCCAGGGGAAAGTCGCGGATGAAGATGGAGGCGCCCCCTTTGACGACGTTGATGTTGGTCATGCTGGCCCCGATGCTCACGAGGATACAGACATCCTCGTGCCCGTAGTCGTAATTTTCCTCGTACATCGTCTCCAGGGCGAAGGAGTCCACGTCCATGATGACCACGTCGAGCCCCGCCTTGCGGAGGGTGTCGATGCAGTTCTGGACGACGTCCTTCTTGGCGGCTACGAGGAAGACCTCCATCTGGCCGGGGCTCATCTCGCTGGGGCCCAGGATCTGGAAATCGAAGTTGACGTCTTTCATATCGCCGAAAGGCAGATATTTCTCGATCTCGTCGCTGATCAGCTCTCGCAGCGATTCCTCATCCATGGAGGGAAAGCCGATTTTCTTGGCGATGACGGAGTATCCGGACAGGGAGGTAACGACATTGCGGGCCTTGCAGCGGGAGATCTTGAGAAGTTCCTTGATGCGCTCGACCAGGGCGTTGGGGTTGGCGATGAGGCCGTCGACGATAATGCCCTTTGCAAGGGGAACGCTGGCGTAGTTCTGGAGCACGTACCCGTCGGGCCCCTCGGCGATCTCGGCGATCTTGATGGAACTGGATCCGATGTCGAGTCCCGCAATCTGTTTCTTGCTTGCAAACAGGCCGTTCAGTTTGAGCATGGGGTCCTCTGTGTTTTGCGGTCTCGCCCGGCCCGAAAACCGGGACAGGCTGAGTTGGTTATGACAGATTCACTTCGCACCACTACGGGCAATACGTTAAGCAAGCACTGTGCCATGGGCTGGTTCCGGAGCCGCCGGCGGCAGGGTTATCCCGACGGCAACCCCGGAAAGCCCCTGTTTTGGGGCCTTTTCACCCGGACATCCCCCGGGGTGGCCTCCCACGAGGTAAACC
>ENA-ORXD01002614-ORXD01002614.1-sediment-metagenome-genome-assembly--contig:-NODE-2614-length-11642-cov-4.912927_pt1 | contig 11642 bp, 8 predicted proteins | sample MGYA00237862_ERZ511471 | MGnify/ENA metagenome assembly ERZ511471 | reverse complement strand
AACAAAAAAAATCCCGACACAAGCCCGCGACATTCGCCCCGGCCGGGCAAAGTACCCAGATGATCGTAGGAGCCTCCCCGGAATCGGATCGACAGATCATCAATCTGAGCGAACATCTTTATGAGCAAATGCGCCTGAAGCGCGTCTATTATTCAGCGCTGGTTCCGGTCAGCCAGGATTCCCGCCTGCCGGCTCTTCCGGGAGGTCCGCCGCTGTTGCGTGAACACCGACTCTACCAGGCCGACTGGCTGTTGCGTTTCTACGGTTTTCAGGCACAGGAGATCCTTCCGGAAAGCGCGCCGAATTTCGACCTGCGATTTGATCCCAAATTGGCTTGGGCGTTACGAAATCGGGACATCTTTCCCGTAGAGATCAACCGCGCCCCGTATGAAATGCTGCTGCGGGTCCCAGGCCTGGGCGTTCGCTCTGCCCGCCGCATCATTCGCTGTCGCAGAGCCGCCCCATTGACCGTGGACGATCTGCCCCAAATTGGTCTGGTTCTGAAACGGGCCCGGTATTTCGTCACCGTCAATGGCCGCTATTATGGCGAACGCGATCCGCAGTCAGCCAACCTTCAGGACATCCTGCTGGAACCGGAATTGGAACGGTTGGTCACGGGCCAGCAGCTGCAATTGTTCAATGCAGGTTCGTTGCCGGCGCAACTGACCGCCTCCACGATCAGCGGCGAGCTATGAACAGCGTCTGCTTCGATGGTTCCTTTGCCGGCTTCCTCTCCCTTCTCGGCCAGCCGGAATTTCGGAAGCACCCACCGGATTCTATTCAGCGCGTTCAGGACGCACAACTCGGCCTGTTCGCCTCCGTCGCCCCCTTTACCACTTGCGAAACCATGGCCCGGCGCTATTGGCAACAGTTCCGTTGTCGCACCTCCAATGACGCCGCACGAACCTTGCTGCATGCTTTTTTCGCCGACCGTGAGGGCGACCTGGCGGCACTCTATCGCTTTGCCCTGCGGGCCGAACAACTGGGCCCAAGCTGCCTCGATCACCACTTCGACCCACAAATCGGGTTCACTCTGGACCTGGCTCAGAAGGTACGCCGAGAAACCCATCGCCTGAAAGGCTTACTCCGCTTCAGGAGCCTAGCCGACGGTGTGTTTTATGCCCCTGTAGAACCGGACCATGCCATTCTGCCAATGTTGGCTCCGCACTTTGCCCGCCGTTTCGGCGCCCAGCCATGGCTGATTCATGACCTGTCCCGCGGCCAGGGGGTGATTTATGATGGAAGGTCCTGGGTTTTGGGAGACATCCACAGTGAACAGCCTCTGCAACTGGCCCCCGAGGAACTGAACTTCCAGGAGTTGTGGCAGTCTTATGTCGACACCATCGCCATCCGCGAACGCATCAACCGACGACTGCAACAGCAGTTCATTCCAAAAAAATATTGGCGGCATCTGGTGGAATGTCTTAATCAGCGCTAGAATAGATCTTCGCACCTGGCTTTATCTGAATAAAGAGAGAGCCCTTTATCCTCCGGCTGAACAAAAATGCCCTGACTCAAGAAGTTGGGCGCTTTACAGCTGCCATTAGAAAAAGGCACGAGGCTTGCTTATCCTCTTCAAGTTGTGGTTAAATCAATCGTATCGTTTACATCACTCCCAGCGCTTCGAACGTCGGCTCCAATCCCCCTTTGGACCAGCCTTCCGAATCATTGGCCCCTGAACAGGGAACGCTTGTAGTTCCCCATGAGAAACATATGATCTCTATGTTTAAAAAAGTTCTGTTCCCCGCCCTGTTGCTGGCCCTTTTACTGTGGGCTCCCCTGACTCTGCTCGGCAACCCTCACAGTGAGGATTTCGATGCTAACCGCTCCAAGCTGCTCGCCTACATGATCCGCGATCAGCTGAGCCGAAATCATTACAGCCACAAACCGATCGACGACAAGTTGTCCCAAGACGCTTTTGACCTTTACCTGAAGCAACTCGACGCTCAGAAACGCTTCCTCCTGCAGTCCTCTGTCAACCGACTGCAGGTCTATGCCGACAAAATCGATGACGAACTGAATCGCACCCAGATCGAGCTTCCCCAGGTGGCGGCCCAGATCATGAACCAGCGCTACCCGGTGGTGGAAAAAATGGTTCAGGAACTCCTGGCCGGCTCTTTCGATTTCACCCGCAAAGAAAGCCTGGAGACGGACCCTGAAAAACTTTCGTTTTGTAAAACAGAGGATGAACTGCGTGATCGCTGGCGTAAAATCCTCAAATTCCAGGTCATGTCCCGTTTCCTCAACCTGCAGGAAGACGAACGTCTCAAGGCCGTCGACCAATCGAAGGAAGAGGACAAAAAAGAGGCCAAAACGCCCCCCAGTGACGCTGAGTTGATTCGCAAGGCACATGAAAAGGTCCTGAAAAGCTACACCGATTTCTTTTCCCGCATGCACCAGGAAACCGTACAGGATCACTTCGATCGTTATTTCAATGCGATTGCCCGGGCCTTCGATCCTCATACCAACTACCTGCCGCCTGATATGAAGGAAGATTTCGACATCAGTATGCGTGGGTCTTTGGAAGGGATCGGCGCAACTTTGCGCGAAGAGGACGGTTACATCAAGGTGGTACGGATCATCCCCGGCAGCGCGGCTGCGCGTCAGGGTCAATTGCAGGCGGAAGATGCCATCCTGGAAGTTGCTGAAGGGGATGGCGAACCGGTCGATGTCACCGACACCCGGCTGCGGGACGCGGTGCGCCTGATCCGCGGCAAAAAAGGGACCGAAGTACGCCTGACGGTCAAGAAACCCAATGGCACCCTGCTCAATATCCCGATTGTCCGGGACGTGGTGCAGATCGAGGAAACCTTTGTCAAATCCGCCGTGATCAAGGACCCGAAAACCGAAGACCGGTTTGGCTACATCAAGATCCCCAGCTTCTATCGCGATTTCAGCGGCAGCCGCAAATCGGACGATGCCCGGAACTCCACTGATGACGTACGCGCCGAATTGGTTAAACTGAACAAGGAAAACATCAAAGGCCTGATTCTGGATCTGCGCAACAACGGTGGCGGCGCCCTGACTGACGCCGTATCCATCGCCGGCCTGTTCATCAGCGAAGGGCCGGTGGTCCAAATCAAGGACAGTCTCGGCCAGGTGGAAGTGCTGGCGGACAAGGACGACAGCATCAGCTACGAAGGCCCGATCATCGTACTGGTCAACAAGTTCAGCGCATCGGCGTCGGAAATTCTGGCCGGCGCCCTGCAGGATTACCGTCGCGCGTTGGTCATTGGCGGCGAACACACTCACGGCAAAGGGACGGTACAGGCGGTTATCGACCTCAACCGCGTCCTGCCGTTCCGGAATATGGAAAAATACCTTCCGCTTGGCGCCTTGAAAGTCACGATTCAGAAATTTTATCGGGTCAGCGGCGATTCCACCCAATTCCGCGGCGTGGTTCCCGACATCATCCTGCCCGATCAGCTCGACCACCTGAAGACCGGCGAGCAATATCTCGACTATGCCCTTCCCTGGGACACGGTTGAAGCAACAGACTACGCACCTTGGAAAAATCCCGGACTCAACGTTCAGCAATTGCGTACGGACAGTGAAAAACGCACTGCAGCCAGTGACGAGTTCAAGACCATCTCCGAGGAATCGGAGCGCACCGCTGAAAAAATCACCCAAACGCTACAGTCTTTGAATATTGACGACTTGCGCCGAGAGCGGGAAGAAGCGAAAACCCGCGAGAAGTCCATGGCGGGAATGCACGGCATGATGGGTGCCACCGATGAAGAAGGGGAAGAGTCGGAGAGCGCCAAGGCCTCTGACCCGGAGGAAAAACTCCGCATGTGGCTGAAGGAAGTCAACGATGACCCCTACGTTGGCGAAGGCATGGACCTGCTCGAGGAAATTCTGTCGGCCGACCAGAGCCTTGCCCAACACGGCTGATCCGGTTCTTCGACGTAATATTTTGGAATAGAATCAAATCATGGCGAAAGACGACACCAAAGATAAAGGCCTGCTCGGTAACGTCCTGGTCGGCTATTTTATCCTTATCCTACATTTGTTTCTGATTGTGTTTCTGAGCGTGTCAGTGGTTTTTTTCCGCGGCGTGTTCGAATACAAACTGTGGATATTTCTCGGCGGCATCGTACTGGTCCTCGGCTCGGGCTATGTCTTTTATCGCAAGATCAAAAAGAATGCCGCCAAAATCCGCGAAGTTCTCAATGATCCGGTATTTCGCGAGCGCCCGGTGGAAATCAGTTTTCTCGGTGGCGTTGCGTCGTTTCGTGTCGGCCGGGCAGGGGCCAGCGACGTGCAGTCCATCGACTGGTCACCTAGTGCACCGGTGCAACAACTGGAGGATCCCGAAACCTATCGCCGCCGAGAACTGGGTCGGCTGGCAAAAATGTTTGAAGACGGGCTTCTCACCCAAAGTGAGTTCATCGAGTTAAAGAACAACCTTCTGCATCCCACCCGCAACGCCCCGCGCGAAGTCGAAGTGGAAGCCTGAATGAACGGGAAGAGCTGCGCATCATGAGCGAACCGGACTGGGCCAGCCTGCGCAGCCTCTTCCCCATCATCAACCAGACGGCTTATCTGAATCACGCCGCCACGAGTCCCATCTGTCAGCCTGTACGCACTGCCATCGACACTTATTCCGACCAAGCCATGACTCTCGGCAGCCTGGCCTATCCTCAGTGGCAGAACCGAATTGACGAGGTCCGCTGCCTGGCGGCCCGTTTTCTAGGTGCTACCCCTGGCGAAGTCGCCTTTGTCGGCAACACCTCGAGCGGCCTATCCAGCATTGCCGAGGGGATCATCTGGCGACCGGGCGACGTCATCCTGGTCGGCTGGCCCGACTTTCCTGCCAATATTTACCCCTGGCAACACCTGGAGCGACGCGGCGTTAGAGTGCGCTTCGTAACACGCCGGGCCGGACAACTGGAGGCCGATGACTTCCGCCAGGCCTGGTGCCCCAAGGTACGGCTTTTGGTCGTCAGTTCGGTCGATTACGTCACCGGTTATTACACGGATCTGGTCGCCTTGGGCCAACTGTGCCGGGAACGACAGGCCCTCTTCTGCGTTGATGCCATCCAGAGCCTTGGCGCCGCCCCCCTGCAAGTCAACGATTGTCACATCGATTTTCTGGCAGCAGGGGGCCACAAATGGCTCCTCGGCCCCATGGGAATTGGTCTGCTGTATGTCCGCCAGGACGTTTGCGCTGAGCTACTGCCGCCACTGGTTGGGTGGAAGAGTGTGGAAGACGAGGAAAATTTTCAGCTGCATTTTGAATTGAAACAGGATGCCCACAAATTCGAGCCAGGAACGATGAATGTGGCCGGGATAAGTGGCCTCGGAGCCGCTTTGCAATTGCTCGAGACTATCGGAGTAGCAAGAGTTGCCCGACGGATCGCCGGACTGGTCAAACGAATGGAGGAGGGGTTGACGCAACGCGGGTTCCAAATTGCAACTCCGGCTGACCCGGCTCGCCGAACAGGAATTCTCAGCTTCCGTCCACCGATTCCGGCATGGGACTGCCAGCGACAACTGGCGGCCCAGGGAGTGGTGGTGGCACACCGTCAAGACCTGCTGCGTTTATCTCCGCACTTCTACAACGATCATAGCGATGTCGAACGGTTCTTCACGGCGCTGGATCGTCTGCCGGCCGCTTGAGCCAGGCTTCACGGAAAAATCGTACCCAATTTCCCCCAAAAACAGCGGCGATGGTTGCATGATCATACCCGGCGTGTGCTAACCGCTCCGCCAGCAATGTCAGCCCCGCATGGCTTTCCAGACCGTTGATCATCTCTTCAAAACCACCCAAATCGGTTCCCAGAGCAATCCCTTCGGGACCGAAGGTTTGCAGTAGCCAGTCCAATTGGCGAAAGAGATCTTCCTGCGTAGTCGTCCCCTGAACCTTGAGCATTTCCGGCGCAACACTCAGCCCAACGACGCCTCCCCGCTCAAACAACGCTTGCAACTGGTTCGAGGTCAGGTTACGCGGCAGATCAGCAAAAGGACGCAGGCCCGTATGAGAAGCAGCCAGAGGCGCTGCACTACGCTCCAACACCTCCCAGAACCCGGGTTCGGCCAGATGGGCAACATCGATGATCATCCCCACCTGCTCCAAGTCGTCCAGAATCTTTTTGCCGGCAGCGGTCAAACCACCGGGGTTGGCGACGTTATTGCCATCGGCCAGGCGATTACGACCGGCATGGGTCAGTCCAACAACTCGAAATCCCAACTGCCAGGCCGTTACAGCCCCCATTTCCACCAGGGCATCGGCATTTTCCAGTAAATGAATGAGCCCAGGTTTACAGTTGCCCTTCCAACACGCTTCCAACTTGGCAACTGTGCTCACGGTTTCAAGACCATCGACACAGCGTTTAGCATGATCGAGCAGGCGGCGCAAATTAGGCAGCGCCAGATGCGGACCATTAAACGTATCGGCACAGTAGAATGCAGAGCAGAGGAGCCGTACCCCCCCCTGCTGAAAAGAAGCAGGCGAAAGCGGTCCTTGGTCAAGGGTCGTAAAGGTCTGCAGGGGGAAATTTTTCTGCAGATGATAGACCAGGTCAACATGGCCATCGAAAATCGGCAATAACTCAACGTCGGGCATGCAGATACTCGCTGCGAATCAATTCAAAATGGTTGCGGTGGGTGCGCAACTTCCACCAGACTTCGCCTGTTTCGACAATCCTCCAGGCAGGAATTATTCCGGCCTGGCCGGTGCTCAACAGTTGCTGCAAAACATCCAGAGCTGGGCCGCTCCACGGACCGCTGGCGCTACCACCGAGCCAGTCCTGTTCTGGAGTAACCTCCTCGGACCAGGAAAAAGGGTCGGCCAGCAACCAGGAGCTCCCCTTGGTGCGGGCCACTCGGTTGACTTCCTGCAGGTGGGTGAGAGGGGCAGGAACCTTATCGAGGATATTGAGCGTGGTGACCTGGCCAAAAAGGGAACGGCGAAAGGGGAGGGCAAGGGCATCGGCGACCACAAACTCTACAGGTCGACTGCGCCACTCCACAGGGAGGGAGATATGCCAGGGTTCGGACAAATGCCCCTGGTGAGGAAGATCGACCCGCAGCTCGCCATGCCGGAGTAATTCCCGCGCCATCCCCACCAGGGAACGGGAACGATCGATGCCGATGGCCAGAGGATGAACAGCCGCCAGCTCAAAAGTAAGGCGTCCGACGGCGCAGCCTACATCTAGGGCAGGCCCAACCTCACAGCTCAACAAAGAACGCCACTGGTCATAAGCCGTGCAAGCCAGAGGATCGTCCATCAGGTCGCTGAAATGTCCCCACAGGTAGGATGCCGTGAGAGCAGCCGTTTCGTAACGGTCAAAACCAGTTGACGGGGCGATATCGGGCAGCAGTTCGGCAATGCCGTCGCGGATACTGAAAGCGCGGTGGCAAGAGGAACAGCCCAGCTGTCCAGTGAGGACATCCTCTCCCTGAACCTCATCCGCTGACAGCGCCAGGGGACGTTCGGCCGGAAGACAGCCGGGGCAGATTAGAAACTCGACAACCTCTTTACGCATGGCCTGGGAAAAGGGGAGCGGTGAAGGATTCGTCACCCTTCACCGCCCGGAAAGCGAAACGAGTGGCCATCAGGAGGGGCCGTGACAAGCCGGCGCATGGCACGCAGGAGCATGACAACTCGGTGCGTGGCAAGCCGGTGCATGACACGCAGGAGCATGGCAGGATGGTGCATGACAGCTGGCAGCGGTGGAAACCTTTTTCTCGACAGATTTGATCTTCAGCATGGAATCACCTCCTTTCCAGAGCTTTTTTCAAACGTGTAAAATCGGCTGCGACGGCTGGTGTTCCGCAGCCGGCTTGAATAATCCCATCTCAACCAGGGTTGCCAGGGCCTGGCGGCACTCATCAAGGAATACCGAAAATTCGAGGCCATCGGCAAAGTTGGCGAACAACGCCTCGGCAATCTCCTCCACAGTTCGGGAACCGTCGCAGAACTTCAGAAACTCCCTGCCGAACAGGTTGATTTCAGTCACCTCAAGCCGGGAGCCGCTTTGCTGAAAAACCAACCAGGTCGGCTGCAGAGGATAGCTGGGGAGAATCTGCTCAGCCTTGAGATCGTTCACGATCCGGGGGAGGTCATATTGAAAGTCGGCCACCTGGCTGCTGGCGATGCACCTCGGACGCCACCCCTGGAGATTGCACAGATCAATCATACCAGGAATGTCTGCGGCGGCAAATTTGCCAACCTCCAGCGCACAGTGCTCATAACGCAACACCTCTTCAAAATGTTGAAAATCCCCAGGCTGCTCACCCCGCTGCAGACGGCAGTATTCCGGGAAGAATTTGAAACAGTCCGCCGGCGTCAACAGTGGCTGCTGCCGACCCCGCTGTTTTTCCAGCCAATCGAGCCAGTCGCCGTACAGACGACTCACTGACAAATTTAAAATTTTGGCCAGCAACAAAAAACTTTTCGGAAACAAATTGACCAGATAGGGGAAACCCTCGGCCAAACGGTCCAGTTCCTCCAAGGGCAACCCGGTACAGGGCAGGTTGTAAAAACTACTGAACAGTTCGGGATGCTCGCTGATCAGCTTTTCATCTTCCGGCAGGCGCTGTTGGTCGGCAAATTCCAGTCCCAGAGCAAAATAGGTATCGGCCTCGCGTCGCAGTTGCTGAGAGTAGCGGCTGTACAATTCGGTGCCGGGGAGGACCGTGGGGAGTTGAATCAGTGGGTTGCTGTTCCCTTGAATGCCGGTCTGCAGGGCCAAGGTCAAAGTGGCGTCAACGTCGTCCCGTTCTTCTTCGGGAAAACCGATCACGAAACTCAAGGTCGGCACCAGACCCAGATCGGTAGTTTCCTGCACCCTTCGCAGCAAAATCGACGGATCCACCTGCTTGCGAATAAAAGCCAGAGTGCGTTGAGAACCGGAATCGATACCGTAACACATCGATTCGCAGCCGGCTTGACGCATCAGCTCCAAAAGCGGAGCATCCACGGTATCGAGGCGGGAGATGCAGTACCAAGCCAGATCCTGTAAGCCTTCGCTGAGGACTCGTTGGCAGAATCCCTCGACAAAGCGTCGGTCGGCCGTGAACTGATCGTAGGCCAGCAGGAAACACTGGGCACCTTGCGTGTCCCGCAGTCGACGCATTTCCAGCATCAGGCGATCAATGGAATAGGCGCGGGTACGGCGTTGCCAAAGGACCGCTTCGGAACAGTAGACACAACGATGCGGACAGCCTCGACCCGCCTCCAGAATAGCGATACGCCGTGGCAGATTACAGGCCAGACGGTACTCTTCCAAAGAAGGGACCAGGCTGTAGTCGGGCAGAGCCAGATCGTCCAGTCGCGGGACGAGAGGTCGGTTCGGGTTGACCACGATCTCCTCTCCGCGCCGCCAGGTCACACCGGCGACCCCTTCGCCCGTTCCCCCCTGATTCAAGTTATCCAGCAGGGCGGCAAAGGTCTCCTCCCCTTCGCCGCGCACGACGGCATCAAACCAAGGGAATGTCTGTAACGTCTGTCTGTCCAGAAAAGTAGCATTGTGACCGCCAATCAGGATGCGTAGCAGCGGCGCCTGGCGGCGCAGGCGACGGGCGATCTGCACCAAAGGCGGGTAGGTGGTGCATTGGGCAGAAAAAGCCACAACCTGAGGGGCCTGATCGAGGATCATGCGGGCGCAGTGATCGTAAAGCGAGGCATCCATGGGCAAGTCGCCACGCCGCAAGGCCAACACCTGATCGAGAATCACAACCTCGTGATCGGCTGCCGACAGATTACTGGCCAAATGGATCAGCCCCAAAGGGGGCAGGTTGTACATGGATGGATGATAGAAGGGGGGGAACACCAGGGCAACGCGCATGATTCACCTTTGACCACAAAACAGGGCTTCTTTGGGCGGGACAGAAAAGTGGCCGAAAACAGGAGCTGGACAGCCTCAGGAAAAAGACGTACGCAGCTGAAACGCTTTCAAGAAAAAGGAACAATACCGCAGCTTATGGACGTTTTTCATCAGCCTGTTAGAGTATAGCAGACCCGACACGATTTGCCCGAGGAGGCCTTCCATGCTCGACTTCACCTTGACCCCAGCTCAACAGACTTTACAACAGCAGGCGCGCGACTTTGCTCTGGCCGAAATCCTGCCGGCCACCTGGCATTATGAGGATAAGGATGCCACGCCGCTGTTCGTTCTGGAAAAGGCCTTTGCCCAGGGGTTCATGAGCCATGACATACCGCAACGTTTCGGCGGTCGCGGCCTGGGGGTCGTGGAGAGCGTCCTCATCTCCGAGGAAATGGCTGCGGCCTGCGCCGGCCTGGCCACCTCCATTTTTGACAATTCCCTGGGCACGGAGCCGCTGCTGTTGTCCTCAAATACAGGATTGCAACAGCAATTGCTGCCGAAACTGGCCAAGGAGTTCAAACTGATCAGTTTCGCCACCTCAGAACCGCTGGCCGGTTCGGACGTGGCCGGCATGCGCTGCCGGGCCAAACAGGACGGCGACGATTACATCCTCAACGGTACCAAGTTCTGGATGACAAATGGCGGGATCGCCGACTATCTCACCGTCTTTGCCACCGTGGACAGCAAACTCGGCCATAAGGGAATCTGTGCATTCCTCCTCGACCGGCGCTGGGAGGGGATCAGCATCAGCCCCCAGCTGCCGAAACTGGGACAGTGCGCCTCGAACACCGTGGGGGTTAAGCTGAGCAACGTCAGGGTGCCGCGCAGTCACCTACTGGCCCTTCCGGGGGAAGGATTTACGCTGGCCATGCGCACCTTTGCCCGCACCCGACCGGTGATCGCCGCCATCGCAGTTGGGATTGCCCGCTCGGCCATGGAGTTCGCTCTCGATTACGCTCGTCGCCGCCAGGCGTTCGGCGCACCGCTGGCAGACTTCCAGGCGATCCAGTTCAAGCTGGCCGACATGCTGCAGCAGGTGGAAACGGCCCGCCTACTGACTTGGAAATCGGCATGGGAAGCGGATCAGGGACGTGATCCGAGCATTGCCGCAGCCATTGCCAAAGTCTACGCCACAGAGGCGGCCACCCGAGTCGTCAACGACGCCCTGCAAATCTTCGGCGGCTACGGTTACACCCGCATGTTCCCCCTGGAAAAACTGCTGCGCGACGTGCGGCTGCTCACCATCTACGAAGGGACCAGCGAAATTCAGCGCGTGGTGCTGGCTGGACATGCCCTGAAAAATCATCAGCCGGCCATGCCGCCGCTAGAGGAACTCCCCATGCTGCGCGGGCTTGACTTGGGAGATCCAGAGCAGCGGGGCACCTCAGCTTGGCGCTGTCGCCAGTGCGGCCACATCCACTACGGCCCGGAGCCTCCGCCCGAATGCCCGTTCTGTTTCTTTCCCCAGGGAGCGTTCCGACAGATCTGGCCGCCGGTCAACCAATAATCCACTGCTGAGGGCTTGTGCAATCGCTCGTTTTTCCGGATAATACCCCTTCGCCCGGCCATCGCTGGCGGCCGGAATTTCTGCTCTGGCGAAGGAGTCAGCATCACACATGCGCGGAGTTCTCGGATTAGCTGTTCTCGTTTCGCTGGCCTGGCTGTTGAGTGAAAACCGTCGTCAGTTCCCTTGGAAAAGCGTGCTGGCCGGCTTGGTGCTGCAATTCTTTCTTGCGGTCAGTCTGGTCAAATTCCCACCCTTCAAAGCGCTCTTCCTGGCACTGAATCAGGCGGTCATGGCTCTGGACC
>ENA-ORXD01002611-ORXD01002611.1-sediment-metagenome-genome-assembly--contig:-NODE-2611-length-11649-cov-4.646733_pt1 | contig 11649 bp, 10 predicted proteins | sample MGYA00237862_ERZ511471 | MGnify/ENA metagenome assembly ERZ511471 | reverse complement strand
CAATCGTTCTGTATTTGAAATAATTTGCACCTTGATTTGCCCCTCAATTGAGTATACAATTAAGCATTCGATTGAGACTCAGATTGAGGTCGTGTTATGAAATTTCTAAGTGTTCGTGATTTGAAGGGAAAAGCTGCTCAAATATGGAAGGAGCTGCCTGAAGAAAAAGAGATGATTTTGACCAGCAATGGTAGGCCTATCGCAATACTAAGTTCCATAAATGAAGATAATCTGGAACAAGTATTATCGGCATTTCGACGGGCTCGCGCCATAGAAGCTGTGGCAGCGCTTCAGTATGAATCAGCTGTCAAAGGCACCAGCAAGCTTTCAATGAAAGAAATTGACAAAGAAATCAAGGCCGTTCGAAAACAGCGAAAAAAATGAAAATCGTCTTGGATACGAACGTTCTTGTTTCGGGCCTGCTCACCCCATTTGGTTCGAGCGGCCAAATCATAAGGATGGTTTCATCTGGGCAGCTTGCTTTATGTTATGATGCAAGGATTTTGGCAGAATATAGAGATGCGCTTCTTCGTCCCCGCTTCCAGTTTAATCCTGAGCATATTTCCTCACTACTTGACTTCATACAACATGCTGGTAAAGTCTATCCAACCCAACCATTACAAGATCCATTACCGGATCTAGACGACGAGCCCTTTTTAGAAGTAGCTTTTGCAGGCAAGGTATCCTGTATAGTCACAGGTAATAAAGTGCATTTCCCCAAAAGTCATTTGCAAGGCGTGAAGGTTTTTTCTCCCGCAGAATTTCTTAAATATTGGGGAAAAAAGAACGGCAGCGGGGGGGCAAATCTTTATCTTTGATATTTCCCTGGTGGCACCCCTGCGACCACGCCTCTGGAGAGAGCTGGGGTCATTACCGCTTTCCTTTTATGAGCTCAATAAGGGTGGTAACATACCTGCTGAGCTGCTCCGACTCCTTTTCCATGTCTACCGCTATCTGTGATGCCTGGTCGGCATCGGCGGCATTCTGCTGGGTCACCTTGTCCAGTTCATTTATGGCCGCAGAAACCTGACTGATGCCGCTTGTCTGCTCCTTTGAGGCCGAAGTGATTCCCCGCAGAACACTCGCTGTGTTTTCATTTTTCCCCAGCGCTTCCTTAAAGGCGTTGTCCGTCTCCCTGACAAGTTTTACCCCGTTTTCCACCCGCTGTTTTGTTTCCATCAGCAGGGCGGAGGTGTTCCTGGCAGCCCCGGCAGACCGCATGGCAAGGTTGCGCACCTCATCGGCAACAACGGCGAAACCTGCGCCTGCCTCCCCAGCTCTGGCAGCTTCAACCGCGGCATTCAAAGCCAGCAGGTTTGTCTGAAAGGCGATTTCATCAATTGTTTTGATGATCTTGGAAGTCTCCTCGTTGGCCCCGGCAATTTCATCCATGGCCTGGGTAAGTTTCTGCATTGCCTGATTGGCATCGGTCATGACCCTGTTGGCATCGGTCATGAGCTCACTTGCCGATGAGGCATTTTCTGAGTTCTGGTTCGTCATGGAGGATATCTGCCCAAGAGAGTCACTTGTCTGCGCGAGGGAAACCGCCTGGCGGGAGGCATTCTCCGCAAGGGACTGGCTTGAAACAGACGATTTACGGGCATTGGCGGAAACGGTATCAGCGCTTTGGGACAGATCTGCAATTACCTTGTTTACCGGCATGCTGACAATTTTCCGGATGACAAAAAATATCATGCCGCAGGTTAAAAGCAGGACGGCAATGCTGCCTATCATCATGTACAACTCAAAACTTGTTATGGTACGGTTGAGTTCGCGCAGGTCATAGGTCATGGACAAACAACCTCCCAGCGAACCGCTTGCCCAATCGGGATGACAGCGGATGCAGTCATTTACCACCCGTTGCGGCGCCAGCACCTGCAGGGTGTCGCCGTTAAAGGTGAGAATCAGGCCCTTTTCGGAATTGATCCTCCCCTGCAGCTCCGTGGAAAGGTTGGCGGTGGTCTCCTTTACATCGGCGGATGAAAGATTTATCTTTCCGGTCCGGTCATACAGGGAAACGGCAATGACATTTTTAATTGCCTTCTGCTGCAGAAGCAGTTTCTGAAAATTTTTCATCTGCCCCCGTTCAAGCGACCCCTTGACCCCCTCTTCAAATGAGTTGAACAGGCTCTGCACCGAGTCAAGATAGGTCTGTGTCAATTTGCTTTTGAAATAGCCGCTTAGAAATACGGAGGTGCCGAGCAGAATAAACAGCAGAACCGCTGAGACAGACATCATGACTTTCGTGGTCACCGGAAAACTGGAAAAAGCTCTTCCCTTCATCATTATCTCCCCTGTTGTGCCAGTTTATTTGTCCTGCTCGGCAAGCCGGTAGAATGGAAAATCTTTCTTACGGGCGAAGCCGGGCGATGCGCAGCCGATACATGGGGCATTGCTGTCCACGCACCAGGTCTGCCCGCTGTTCCACCAGCGGGTGGGGCAGTCGGCATAGGTGTCAGGTCCCAGGCAGCCCAATTTGAACAGGCAGCCTTTATCACCAAGCTTCTCGGCAAAGATCTCCTGCTGAAAGTCATGATAACGGGGACACAGTTCATGGACCTTGCGGCTGAAAAACAAGGCGGGGGAATCATTGATCAGCTCCGGCACGCCTATCTTGACCAGGTGGATGATCGTGTGCCAGACCCAGTCGGGATGAACGGAACAACCGCGGATATTGACCACCAGCTTGTTGATGCCCCGTTTGCCATAGAACTCCTTCAACCCGACAGCGCCGGTCAGGTTTCCTTCCGCAGCGGGGATCCCGCCGTCACAGGCACATGCTCCGATGGCCACGGCACCAGCCATGGTTTTTGCCGCCTCTTCAAGATACTGGCCGAAGGGCTTGTGGCCGATGATGCAGGCTTCCGGCATCAGTTCCGGAATCGCCCCTTCAACCGCCAGAAAATATTCGCCCGCCTCGCCGGCGATGTACCTGTCAATGAGTCCCAGCGCCTTTTTTCCTGAAACAGCGGAAAGATCGGCATGGAAAACGAGCTGGGAATAATCGGTTATCATCGCCAGTGGGGATGGCGAGTCGGCCTGCAGCAGAGATATGGAGCAGCCGCTGCAGGACATGCCCTGCAGGTAAATGAGTTTCGGGACAGTCCCGGGGTCTATTTTTTTCAGGGCTGCAACTACCTGCCCGGGCATGCCGTTCACCCCGAAAGATGCGCAGAGTGTGGCGGCGAGCTTCAGAAACGTCCTTCTGTCCATCATATCCCTCCGGTTAATTGACAGGAACAGGCCCTTTAGCTGAGGGCTAATGCACTGAACATGCTATGCAGGGATCAAAAGAGTGGATGATGCGCACCGCCTCGATCTGGTCTTCCGGATCGGCAACCTTTGTTCCGACAAGGGCGGACTCCATGGTTCCCGGCTGGCCCTTATCATCACGGGGTGAAGCATTCCAGGTAGTCGGCACCACGCACTCATAGGCGGCTATCTTGTAATCCGCAATTCTGATGTAATGCAGCAGCGCCCCCCGGGAGGCCTCGGTGACTCCATACCCTTCCGCGGTTGCGGGAACGACAATATCAGCCATGGTTTTTCCACCGGGATCGATACGCTCGGACTCCTCCAGGAGAAAATCGGCAATGACCACGGCATTGACTGCCCGGCAGAGATGACGCCCGAGCACGGAATTAAGATTATCCGCCGTGATGCCAAACATGGCCGCGTAGGTGTCAACCAGGCCCTTGACGGTCTTATTGCCCCCGGCATGGTAATCAACCAGTATTCTGGCCGCCGGCCCCACTTCCATCACCCTGCCGTCATAGCGGGGCGCCTTGGTCCAGGTGTATGCCCCTTTTTTAGCGGGATCGGGGGTCAATGACGATTCCGATATTTTTAAACCGCTGGGGGATGAGTATTTCGCGTGCCCCACATCCTGAGTGATCAACCCGTAATCCACCGGTTTTACCATGCCGCCCTGCAGAACACCGGGAGCAAGCAAACGGCCGCTGTTTCGTTCCGCTGACAGGGGAAGCAGCCCATAGGACAGGAATCCCCCCTTGCTTGCGCCAATGTGCCAATATTCAGGAAAATTTTCCGCGACGGCAACGATGTCGGGGATGTATCTGCTGTGAATGAACTCCCGGGTTTCACGGATAAAGGACTGGTAGGTGGCGATGAGGTCAATACGGGCATCCTGGGTGCAGCCTCCTGGAAATATTGCTGTGGCGTGGGGGAATTTCCCGCCGAAAACCGTGGCCGCCCGGTTGGCCTTTTTCTGTATCTCCATTGCCTCAACATAGTGCTTTAACGCCCCGATATTGAGCTCGTCGTCCACGATGTAGCAGCCGTTCAGCCGCGGCAGAAACGGTGCGCCTGGATATGCCTTCCCGGAGGCGAATTCCGCCTGCACCCATTCTTTTATTTTGCGGAGATCCGCATCCTTGCCGGTGTATTTCAGGATGGAGGTGACATCGACAAAATCAAGGGCGGATAGCTGATAGAAATGGAGCAGATAATCATAAAGATGGTTTGCCCCCTGGATAAGATTGTGCATAATCCTGCCGTTAGGAGGAACCTGCAGTCCATAGGCATTCTCCTGGGCATAGGAGGAGGCTATGGCATGGGCGTAGGGGCAGACGCCGCAGATTCTCTGGGTTATCTGCTGGGCGTCAAGAGGGTCCCTGCCCCGCAAAATGACTTCAAAGCCGCGAAACATTTCCCCCATACATTGGGCATCAACAATCTGGTCATTCTCAATGGTGGTTTTGACATTGAGATGTCCTTCAATACGGGTGACTGGACCGAGATCAACTTTCATCAAAACCTCTTTTTGCTGGAATGATTGACTTCCCCCCTTGCAACCCCTTAAGGCATTCAGGTCATATCTTCGTCATTATCATTTATTAAAGTCAAGCAATTTCAGAACGATGCCTAGCCGTAACGTGCCGCGATGAAATTTTTCCGACTTAAGCCTGGCTTCGGTTTCCGTTATGCGGTAAAATTATCCGGTCCACTGCGCTCAAGGAAAGCATTCGCCAGAAGCGGCAAAGGCGGAAATCCGCCCATTGGGGTAGATGGCGGTAGTATGCGAAGCGGCGGTCCTGAAGCACATTTCAGCTTTCCTGACCCCGGCCGGTCAAAAAGCGCATTCTTATACCACAAGGGTATAAGTTTCGTTTGAGCAGACAAGCTGCTCAACTCAGCTTTATCATCGCACCTGTTGAAAAAAGAAGGATGAAAACATGATGCGCAATTGGCAAAAAATCCGCCACTGCCTGTTTCTTCTTGTCGTGACGCTCGCCAGCGCACACTCGGCACAAGGGGAACCTGTCAACAGGCCCTTGTCTGGCATCGAGGCCAACCAGGCAGACAAGAAGGGCCATGAGGAAGCGGCCCGGCAGTATGCAGCCCGGCAGCATGGGGTTCCACTGCAAGCGCTGCAGGTTGCCGGCTGCGCTGAAGTCGAATTCCATTTGCTGGGGACCACGGTTTTCGAATGCAAGGTTTTGCATGTTCGTAACGGTGAAACCCATGCCATCGCCCTCAATCAGGCTTTTGCAGTGGTCAACATTGCTGATTTGGATGCCGCTGAACAACAGTTGCACGACGAACAGTCTGGACGTCTTCATCCCGAATTGCAGCAGCGCCTTGCAGGCGTACCGGACGACGAGCGGATCAAGGTGATCCTGTGGTTGAAGGATTATTCCGGGGCAGAGAAGTCTTATCAACGCCCATCGCCGAAAGGCAAGCAATCCCGGGCAGACGTAAAAGCGATCAAGGAAGCAGTCCGGGCGGAACGGGCCGTGGATGTTGCGGAGGTGAATGAACCGATCAGGGAACGGATTCACCAAATGGGCTTTGCGGCAACTGACGATCGATATTCCCCGGCAGTTTACGCTGAACTGACCCCTGACGCGATCTGGGAAGCCGGTTTCTGGGATGAGGTGGACATGATCTATCTCGATCAGATCAACGAGCCTGCCCTGAATGTTGCCCGCAGGACGATCTATGCCGATGTCGTCCATTCCCGCGGCATCAATGGCACCGGAGCGTATGTCGGCGTGGTGGAAGTCGGCGGAGGAGTTCCCTATCCCACGACCAACCCGTACCTGCAGGGTGTGGTGCGGGACACGGCCAACACCTGCCTGTCAAGCCATTCCACAGGTGTGGTGGGCATCATCAAGAGCAGCAACAGCATATACAGGGGCATTGCCTACAAAGCGAAAGTCCGGGTGGGCGGATCGTGCAACGGAGATGGATGGGAGTTGCTGAGCGCCGCCAGCCGTGCGTATACCTGGGGAGCGGATGTGATCAATAACAGCTGGGGCGGGTTAACCAGCAGCATGGTACCGGGCGTTGGCGATAAGTTCTTCGACGATATGGTGATCAACAAGCATGTCAATATCGTCGCTGCAGCAGGCAATCGCGACAGCCCCTGCGACGGTGGCGACGCCAAGGTGCTCAGCCCCGCGTTGGGCTATAACACCATTGCGGTAGGCAACTTTAATGATATGAACACGGTCAGCTGGAGTGATGATGCCATGCAAACCTGCTCCAGTTACGTTGATCCCGTTTCAAGCCATGGCGATCGCGAGAAACCGGAAGTAGCCGCGCCGGGCTCCAGGATCAACAGCACCACCACCTCTTCGCCGTGGGTGGGAGCGATCGGCACCGGCACCAGTTTTGCCACGCCGATGGTGAGCGCCACCATCGCGCTGATGATCGATCGTAACCCTGCGCTGGACAGCTGGCCCGAGGCGGTCAAAGCGATTCTGATGGCAACAGCCGCGAACAATATTGAAGGCGCTACCCGCTTGAGCGAGAAGGATGGTGCCGGGGGTATTGTCGCCAGCCGGGCTGACGCTGTTGCCATGAACACCAGCAACGCCTATGGCCACTGGGGTGCCATGGCTTATTCATGCACCACCGCGGATCCTTACAGCATCTCGATGTCGCTCACGGCGGGCAAGAAGACCCGCGTCGTCATCGTCTGGGATCAAAACACAGCCTATGCTTCTTATGGCAGCCAACCCAGCGCCGATCTGGATCTGAAGATCTACCGGGGGACGACCTTGATTGCCGGTTCCTACAGCTGGGACAACACGTACGAGATTGCCGAGTTTACGCCGAGTAAAACCGGGATATACACCCTGAAGATCGATCGGGTCCGCTGCGGCCTGACCCCCAAGTGGCTGGGGTGGGCCTGGTACCGCTTCCCATAACCCTTGAACGTGCCGAGTTCCAAGCGAGGTGTTGTTGATACAATGCCAAGGCACCCGGCCACACCCCGGGAATATTTTAATGGACGTTATCGAAGTTGAAGTCTTCAATAAGTTCTTTGCCTCCATTGCCGAGGAAATGGGCATTATTCTCACCCGCTCCTCCTTTTCCTCAAACATCAAGGAGAGACGGGATTTTTCCTGCGCCATCTTTGACGCCGGAGGTGATCTGGTCGCCCAGGCGGCGCATATTCCGGTGCATCTCGGCGCCATGCCGAAAACCATGCGGCATGTGCTTGCCTCATACTCTCTTGCGCCCGGGGATGTGGTCATTGTCAACGACCCTTTCCACGGCGGCAGCCATCTGCCGGATATCACCCTGGTTGAGGCGGTATGTGACACCAGCGGTAAACCTCTTTTTTATGCGATGAACCGGGCCCACCATGCCGATGTCGGCGGCAGGAACCCGGGATCCATGGGCTTTGTCACCGATATTGCCGACGAAGGGCTGCTGATTCCCCCTACCCTCCTTGCCTGCCGGGGAGAGATAAACAGGAGTTTTCTTGACGGTTTTCTGGCAGGCGTCAGAAATCCCGAGGAGCGCAAAGGCGACCTCCGGGCCCAGCTCGCCGCCCTCAAACGGGGCAAAACCCGGCTGCTGGAGCTGCATGACAAATACGGCTGCAAACACGTTACCGCAATCATCGCCCAGATGAAGGACTATGCCGAGCGTCTCATGCGGGCAACCATTGCCGCCCTGCCGGACGGGACTTACCGGTTCCGTGATTTTCTGGATAATGACGGGCTAACGAAAAAAAAGCTGCCCATCAGGGTCGAGCTCACCATTGATCATGATGAGGCGGTGGCCGATTTCAGCAGGTCAGCGGACCAAGTCGGATCGCCGCTCAATACGGTGGAGTCCGTGGTAACCTCCGCCACCATTTACGTCTTCCAGTGTCTGATGGGTGAGGGGTTTCCCATAAACCAGGGAAGCTACCGGCCCATCCGCATCATCACCCGGCCCGGCTCCCTGCTCAATGCCCTGCCGCCGGCACCGGTTGCCGCAGGCAATGTGGAGACATCCCAGCGCATCGTCGACACCCTTTTCGGGGCCCTGGCGCAGGCCAGCCCGGGAAAAATCCCTGCCGCCAGCTGCGGCTCGATGAACAATATCGCCATCGGCGGCATCGACAACAGAACAGGCAGGCAATACACTTACTACGAAACCATCGGCGGCGGCATGGGGGCCCGGCCGAACAGCCCCGGCATCTCGGCCATCCATACCCACATGACCAACACCATGAATACCCCGGTGGAGGCACTGGAACACAGCTATCCGCTGATGATTGAAAAATACGCGATCCGTTCCGGATCCGGGGGAGAAGGAAAAGAACAGGGAGGAGACGGCATCATCCGCTCCTATCGATTTCTGTCAACAGGACAGGTGTCGCTGCTGACCGAAAGAAGAGCTCTGCCGCCCTACGGGCTGCAGGGCGGCTCATCCGGCCGGAAAGGAGAAAATCTGCTGATACGCCGGGGGAAAACCCAAAAGATTGCCGGCAAAACCAACCTTGCAGCAAAACCGGGCGACAGACTGGTTATCAAGACACCAGGCGGCGGAGGGTGGGGCAGGCCCAGGTAACAGGGGGCAACCGCAGCGGCTCAAAAAATGCCGCACATGGCCCTCAGGGTAGAGACAAAGCCCGTACCGCCGGCTTGTCAGTAATTTTTCCGCGGGTCAATCAATCCGCTTTCTGCTGGCATCTGTCACGCAGAATACACACCCCCTTCTGTTTGAGAATCTCCTCAATCTCCTGAGCGGAGAGAATGGGATTTTTATGATAACTCAGATAAACAAGACAATCGGAACAGACATTCAGAGCGCTTCGATAATCATCGAGCTTACTGGCAATCTCCCAGCAGGGTATATTCCGCTGGACGCGGGCAAGGCACCTCTGATTGCCGCATTGCATAATCTCCCAACACGTATATTGAGAACTTACAGACACCACCTTCACATTACCTAATGGTACTTCCACCTCGTTCAATGCTGTCTCTTTAAGCATTTCCACCCTCTCACTCAAGAGTTTCCCCTTATTCAGAGATGATCAATTCGAGCCTCAGGCACCTCCTACCGAGGCCCACACGCTTAACACTATACGGCAAACTGTTCGATTCTGGAAATGAGCTCCTCCCTCCCCTCCCCGGTTTTCGCGGAAAACAGCACCCGGTCCGCCCTGGAAACGCCGAAACCGGCATCAAGAAGGGCGGCATGGTGCAGTCGTTTATTGGCAGTCAACTTGTCCTGCTTGGTATATACCAGCAGCAGCGGAATATGTTCATTTTTCAGCCAGGTTACCAGTTCAAGGTCCTGACTTTTCACCTCATGGCGGATATCGATAATCACCACGACGCAGATCAATGTCTGTCGGTTAAGGATATAGGAAGAGATCAAACCCTTCCAGTCATTTTTTATCTTCCGGGGCACCTTGGCAAAGCCATAGCCTGGCAAATCAACCAGATAGAGCCCCTGACCGAGCTGAAAAAAATTCAGACTCTGGGTCTTGCCGGGCACGGAACTCACCTTGACGAGATCGCGGCGGTTCAAAAGTTTGTTGATGAGGCTCGACTTACCCACATTGGAACGGCCGGCAAAGGCGACTTCAGCATATTGCGGCTCAGGTAACTGGGATGTGTTAAAAACACTTTTTACAAAAATCGCCTCTCCATTCTGCCATATGGCCATCAGTTAAATCACCTTGTTCAAGGAGTATTCGATGATCCCTTCCGCCCCCGTCTTGAGAAGCCCGGGGATAAGATCACGCACCTGATGCTCGGAAATAACTGTCTCAACCGAAAACCACTTTGTGTTATAGAGAGGAGCAATGGTCGGGCCATTCATACTGGGCAGCATGGCGATCACCTTTTCCAGTTTTTCCTCCGGCACATTCATCTTCAGGCCGACAATCTTGTCCGCCCGGAGGGCACCCTGCAGCAGCATGGCGATATTCTCGATCTTTTCACGTTTCCAAGGGTCACCCCAGGCCGCCTTGTTGGCGATCAACTGGGTATTGGAAGTCATCAGTTCATGGATAATTCTCAATCCATGGGCCCGAATGGTGGACTCGGTTTCCGTCACCTCGACAATGGCATCAGCCAGGCCGGAGACCACCTTGGCCTCGGTTGCGCCCCAGGAAAACTCGATATCAACATGGATATTTCTTTCCGCGAAAAAACGCCTGGTATAGCCCACCAGCTCCGTGGCGATTTTCTTACCCTCCAGATCCTCAACGGTCTTGATGGCGGAATCACCCGGCACGGCGATGACCCAGCGGGTGGGTTTCCGGCTTACCTTGGAGTAGATGAGATCTTCAACAACCACCACATCCGACTCATTTTCCAGAGTCCAGTCCTTGCCGGTAATGCCGGCATCAAGGATACCTTCTTCGATATAGCGGGACATCTCCTGGGGGCGGCAGATCGAGCAGGAAAGTTCCGGATCGTCGATCTCCGGAAAATAATTTCTGGAAGAGAGCTTAATCTGCCAACCGGATTTGGCAAAAAGCTCAATGGTCGCCTTCTCCAGGCTGCCCTTCGGAATACCAAGCTTCAATTGATTCATTTCTTATATACCTCCTGCGGATCAAACACAGGTTTGTCTTTGATAACCAGTTCGTCACCCTGCACCCGGCGGAAAAAACAACTGCGATAGCCGGTATGACACGCAGCACCGCCCAGCTGTTCAACTCTGTATACAACCGTATCTTCATCGCAATCAACCAGAATTTCCCTGACCAGCTGCACATGATTGGATGATTCACCCTTGAGCCAGAGCTTGTTGCGCGAACGGCTCCAGTAATGGGCCTTGCCGGTGGCCAGGGTTTTTTCCCAGGCTTCCTGATTGATATATGCCAGCATGAGGATCTCGCCGGACGCGTGATCCTGGGCAATCACGGGAAGAAGTCCTCCCCCCTTGTCAAATCTGAGTTTCTGCATCTTTTTTTCCTGCTTTTTTGCCCGTTGTTCCCGATTATTTTCCTTTTCAAGGAAATGAATCATGCAGGATGTCCTGAAACGGCAGTATTCACCCGGATGGGAACAGACGGCCTGATCGGAATCGACCTTTTCCTTATATTTCTCGCAAAGCAAATCCAAAACTTCACCTGACCTGGCAGTCAATCTGCCGTATCGGCACGCCAAAAGGCTTAAAGCATGCCTCCTGACCCACAAAAGGATTGCCAAGCCAAACCCGAAGAGTGTAGATTATGCTTATCCAGGGATTTTGTCAAGTTTTACCACCGCACAGGAAGTACCGGCACTTGACAGGCTGCATCATCAGGGAGCAAAGGGGAAAACTCTGATGCGCTGAACTACTCCCTGCGCCCTGGATATTTTTTAGTTTTAGAGCCTCTTGCAAAATGAACGTCGTAGCGAGATCGAGAGAAAAATATTCTGGGCAAGGATGAGTTGTGAAATC
>ENA-ORXD01002610-ORXD01002610.1-sediment-metagenome-genome-assembly--contig:-NODE-2610-length-11650-cov-4.408537_pt1 | contig 11650 bp, 8 predicted proteins | sample MGYA00237862_ERZ511471 | MGnify/ENA metagenome assembly ERZ511471 | reverse complement strand
GGGCCTGTGAGAAGAAGAGGGGCATGCACTGCAGCGCCATGTCCTTGAAGGCGAGCGTCGGCCCGTGCCAGAGCTCGAGAACATGCCGACCGGGCGCGACCTCGCGAACCGGAGCTATCTCCGGGACGTCGAAGTTGCCGCCGTAGGCGGCCGCAGCGATGGCGTGCGTGCGTCCCGCGGGGATGTCGAGCTCGAACGCCTCGAAGATGCGCGCGGCGCGCTCGTGGTACGGCAGTCGTCCGAGTTCTTCGAGCGCCGCCGCGGAGAGCCTTGGGAGGCGCTCGGGGATGAAGAGGCCGCCGCCGGGCGCGATCCCTTCGAGCAGGGCGGCCGAGAACGTGCGCGGCACGTCGATCTGGCCCCGGGTGTCCTTGTAGGCGATCATCGCTCGCGGATTCTACCCTAGGCCGGCGGCGCGCCGCGCAGCACGCCGGCGAGGCTCTCGAGGCCGATACGCGCGCCACTCACCACACAGACGGCGTTCCTCCCTCGCCAGCGCTCGCGCGCCCGCAGGTAGCCGGCGACGGCGACGGCGCCGGCGCCCTCAACCATCACGCAGTGCTCGCGCATAACGAGGCGCAGCGCCGCGGCGATCTCCTCCTCCTCGACGAGGACCCACTCGTCGACGCACTCACGACACAGCGGATAGGTGATCGACGCCGGCTCAACAAGCCCGACCGTCCCATCCGACAGGCTCGGCCGCCAGGGCAGATCCAGAAGCTCGCCGCCGGCCGCGAGCGAGGCGGCCATGATCGGGCAGTTGACGGGCTGACACCCGATGACGGCGACACGCGGGTCCATCGTCTTCACGTACGACGCCACACCCGCCGCGAGCCCGCCGCCGCCGACCGGCACGAACAGCGCGTCCACGTTCTCTACTTGGCGAAGGATCTCGGCCGCCACCGTCCCCTGCCCGCCTATCACCTGGCGGTCGTTGTAGGGACTCACGAAGAGACGCCCGCTGCACTCCGCCGCCACTCGAGCTTGCAGCTCGATGCCGCCGGGGTCGCCGCCGGGGACGACATGCAGCCGCGCCCCGCGACCGACCAGCGCGGCGCGTTTCGCCGAACTGATCCTGTCCGACACCCAGATCTCACCGTCGGCGCCGGCGAGATCCATGGCGTAGAGCATCGCCATGGCGTGGTTGCCGACAGACGCCGTCACCAGCCCGGCGCGAAGCTGGTCGACGCTCAGCGAGAGGACCTTATTCACCGCGCCGCGAGCCTTGAATGAGCTCGTCACCTGGAGATTCTCGAGCTTGAGGTAGGCGGCCCCGCCGCCACCGGGACTGAGCGCCGGGGAAACCTCGCACGGGGTTTCGCGAACGTGCCCCGCGAGGCGTACGGCCGCGAGCTCCGTCTCATGACGCGCGTCGGCGGCAGCGAACGCCTGCCCAGTCATGCCTGCTCCTGCACGACGACGGCCGCCCGTGTTGCCGCGCGGCGCAATCGCAGCCGCCCGCTGAGCGCCGGGCGCGGCGGCTTGCGCAGCGCCGCCTCGAGAATCGCGGCGTGGTAGGCGCCCAGCCGATCCTGCCCAGGTTCGTCCGGCAGCACGCAAATGCGGCTCGGCTCCACGCCTTGGGCGGCAAGCCGGCCGGCAAGACTATCCCCCGGCACGAATACCTCACTCATCAGCCTGTAGAGAAGCGGACGACGCACGGCGGCGGTCGCGACGTAGCCCGTCACGGGCAAGTGCAGCAGCTTGCCGGCAAGGGCGCCGGCCAGGCCGAGAGCTCCAGTCGCGGTCACGTGCACGGCCGTGAAGTCCTGCTGCTCCAGGTAGTCGAGCAACTCCACGGCCGAGGGAATGGCGCCGGCATACCGCCGACCCGCGCGCTGCGGACGCACGGCGAGCGCCTCAAGCCTCGTGATCCGGTCGTCGCCGTCCAGCGGCCGCTGCGTCACCGTCAGCGTCTCGATGGTGACGCCGCGCTCTCGGGCGCGCTCGCTGAGCGCCCGCGTGGCCGCCACCTCCTCCTCATCCATCCTCTCCGCATCGGTGATGAGGGCGAGCTTCCCGGTGTCTTGCGGACTGCCGAGGAAGCACCGTCGCATCTCATGCTGCACCGCCCGATCTCGAGTCTGCACGGCCCAGGCGATGAAGTACGGAATCTCCAGGAAGTGCACAGCCCCGACGCCGAGCGCGGCCTCGAGCTTGCGACGCGCCGAGGGACGCCGCCCCACCGGCTGCAGCAGCGCACCCAGATGATGCCGCGCAACCGCGTCGCCCAACCCTTGGATGCAGGTAAACAGGCGCCGGTTGAGCTCGGTGGAGCTGACGCCGTTCAACCCGTCAGGCGTCGCGAGCAGGGCGCCGATCTCGCGCTCGACCAGCGCTTCCCACTCCGGACCGCGCCGATCGCCGTCGCGGTAGAGACCGGGCGCCAGGACGTGCACGCCGGAGATGGCCTTCGCGAGAAACGGCATGTCGGTGCCGATGCCGTCGAAGCCCTTGCCGAAGAACCCCACGAGACGGCGCCGCGGCTCGAGTTCGTCCAGACGCATGATCTCGCGCAAGCGATTGAACGAGCCGGCGTAGATGGCGTGCGCGAGCAAGCGGCCGTCACCGTGTGCGCCCGCCGGCGCGCATTCGCCACGCGCGATGGCGGCAAGAAGACCCTCAACCGTGCCGTCACCGCCGGCCACCGTATGCGCTCCGGCGACGAAGAGGCCGCTGTGATCGTCCGAGCCGCCCGTGAGACCCTTGCGCCATGGCGTTTCCCCCAGCGGCTCTATCCCGTGGCGTTCCGCCATGCGCTCGATATCTGCCGGGGTCAGTGATGTCAGGATCTCCTCAAGCACCACATTGCTGTAATTCACGCGACTCCCGTTGCGCCCCTCGAGGGTGTTGAAGAGGAGCAGAAGCTGCTCCACATGATCGGGAGTCAGTCGCCCCGTCATGTCGTACAGGGGGTGGCCGAGGAAGTGAACAACCCCGGCGGCGCGCAGGCAGGCGACGAGATCGAAGATGGACCGGCGAGCCTTGTCCGCCTCGGCGAACGTCGCCTCGTCGATGCCGAGCGCAACCACGTGAACCTTGACGCCGTCCCTGGGGAACCAGGTGTCGAACTCGCAGCTCAGAAACGTGCCGGGCAAGTGCGCAATCGCCAAGGAACCGGCGAGCGTGTTGTGGTCGGTCACGGTGACGAAGTCCATGCCGCGAGCCCGCGCCGTAGCGTACACGTGCAGGGGGTCGGTGTACGACTCCTTACCGCCGAGAGCGCGAATCCCGGCGTTCGAGGGGTTGTCCGAGCAGCGAGAATGCACGTGCAGGTCTGCCCGATAGCGAAGCTCAACGTCCATGAGATGACTTTACCGCCTTCGGCGATCAGACGCCCAATAGGGCCTCCGCCGGCAAACAGAAGCCGGCCTAGACGCGCGCCTCGCCGCTCGAGGATGGGTCGTCGAATTCGGCGGAGGCCGGGGAAGGCCGTGACGGCTGCCCGTCGAGTGGCATCAGCGTCCCCGGCGGCGGCCCCATCGGAGCGCCGGATGCCGCTGGTGCTTGCGGGGAGGTCGGGCGAAGCACCGGTGTCTGCTGAACGGCGTGCGCCGCGGCAGGACCCCGCGGCGGCCCACTCTCCACCGGAGGCTGCTGCCCAGGCCACGTCGCCGGCTGCCACGCACGCGAGCCGAGAGGCGCGGGCGGCCGGGGGGCCGCTGCATGCATCGGCCAACCAGACATTGCCGACGTCGGCTGTTGCCAGCTCGGCGGCGCCGAGGCCGGCTGCTGCCAGCCGCCCGGCGGCTGCGGTTGCCAGCCGCCCGAGGGGATGCCCGTTTGCTCCGGGGCTGTGCGCGGCGGCGTGGTGCCTCTGAGGTTGGCGTCGAATAGTTGCGTCTCGCCGGACGCCTGGACGTACATGGCAGAAACGTAGGCGGTCTGAAAGGCCGTTGTCGCCGTGCTCATCACGAGGCTGACAATCACCGAGAAGACGATGAGCGCCACACTCGGCTCGGAGACACCGCCGCTCGACCCGATGCCGCTCGCCGTCCACACGACGAGGTACATGAGCAGGGCGGCCGCGAAGGTGATCCACCAACCCGTCCTGCGCACGAGGATGCCGCTTTGAGCGAACGACTCGAGCGCCGCGGCGCCGCGATCGACGATCACCGGCAGGAGGTAGATCCAGCGAATCCCGAGATACGCGCAGGCAAGGGCGCCGGCGCCCACCAAGAGCACGCCGGCGGCGATACCGACCTCAACCCCCAGGGCAAGGCCGAGGAGGACGGCCGTCAACACGGTCCCCAGGATGATGCCCACATACGCGAGCCCTTCCAGCAGGAGCGCAACGAAGGCGTCGCCCCAGAACCGGAATCCCTTGACGACGTCGCCGTACTCCATCGGCCGGCGCGCGCGCACGCGCTGCAGGACGCTCCAGTAGAGCCCGGCCTGCAAGGCGGGATAGATGAGCGCCACGGCGAGCACGCCCAGCACCACGACAACGAGCGTGCCGATCGTGAACGCCCCGAAGAAGTCGTCGAGTGACGTCCCCGGCACAGCGTCCCGCGTCATCGCCGCCCGCAACGCGACGCCCAGCGGGATGAGGCCTAGAAACGGGACGAGCCAGGCGGCAGCCAGCACGAAGGCTCCGACCAGGAACCTCTCTCTGCCGCTGCGAATGAGCTCCCAGGTGTCTCCAAACAGCCTGCCGATGTCCACCCGCTTCTCCCCCCCATCTGTCGCCTGGGCCCCAGCGGCGCGTTGCGAGACCCGTGCCCTGTACGGCGAGCTATCGGCACGCCGCTCGCCCAGATGAATTCCCGGCTTCCCACTGTTACCCTTACCGGGCGGAGTGCGCGGCTTCACGATCTCCTCTGCCTTCCCGTCACCATACCCCAGTCGCGTTCGTGCCATGACCATCATCACGTTCGAGAACGTCGAGAAGTCGTTCGGCGGCCGGCGGTTGTTCGCCAAGGCCAGCTTCGCGCTGCACGACCACGACCACGCGGTCCTCGTGGGCCGCAACGGCACCGGCAAGACGACCATCCTTCGCCTCATCTCCGGCGACGAGCACCCGGACGCCGGCACCGTCACGCGCGCCCGCGGACGCCGAGTCTGGCTGCACGATCAAACCCCTGAGCTGGAGCGAGACCGGCCGGTTTCGAGCTACCTCCTCGAGGCGTTCGGCGAGGCTGTGACACTCGAGGCGGCGTTGCGCGAGACGGAGGAGCGGCTCTCGGGCCTGGCCGAGCACAGCCCCGAACTGCGCGACGCGATGCGCGCCTACCAGCAACTGCAGCGACGTTTCGAGGCGGCCGGGGGCTACACATATCGCAGCCGCCTGAGCGGCGTCGTCGAGGGTCTCGGTCTCCCCGAGGAGATGCTCGAGCGGCCGCTGCTCTCCCTGTCGGGCGGCGAGCTCACGCGAGTGACGCTGGCGCGCGCCCTTCTCGCGGACGCCGACCTTCTGTTGCTCGACGAGCCGACGAACCACCTCGACATCGACTCGGTCGAATGGCTGGAGGGCTTCCTGAAGACGTATCCGCGCGCCTTCCTTCTCGTGACCCACGACCGCCGCCTGCTCGAGGGCGTCGGCACCCGCGTCCTCGCCGTGGAGCACGAGGGCGTGGCGGTTCAGTCCGGCGACTTCGCCACATACCTCCGCGAGAGCGCCGCGCGCCTCGATCTCATTCAGCGCGAGTACGAGCAGGACCTCGAGAAGATCGCTCAGTTGCAGCGGTTCTACGACCGCTTCCATGCCAAGAAGGACAAGGCGAAGCAGGCGAAGGCGAAGCTCACCCAGATCGAGCGCATCCGCCGCGACCTCAAGGCGCCGCCCAAGCAGACCAAGAGCTTCAAACTGGGTCTGCCGCAGCCGGCGCCTTCGGCGCGCGTCGTACTCGAGATGCGCACGCCGGCGGTCACCGTCGGCAGCGCCGACGACTCCGCCGTCGTGCGCACCCTGATCCGCGACGTCGACGTCGTGCTCGAGCGCGGCGAGAAGGCCGCGCTCGTCGGCCCGAACGGCTCGGGCAAGACGACGCTCGTCGAGACCATCGCCGGCGGTCGCAGCCTCGCTCGAGGAGCCGCGCACTTGGGCCACAACACGCGCCCCGCCTACTTCTCGCAGCAGGGACGGGAGCTGCGTGAGTCGGCTACCTGCCTGGAGACCGTCTTGCCCCTCGTCGGGCACGACGAGGAACAGGCCAGGACTCTCCTGGGTCGCTTTCAGTTCGGCCCGGACGAGGTGGAGAAGCGCGTCGAGATGCTCTCCGGAGGCGAACGCAGCCGGCTGCGCCTGCTCACGCTCCTCGTCGGCGACGCCAACTTCCTGCTGCTCGACGAGCCGACGAACCACCTCGACATGGGCTCGGTCGAGGCGCTCGCTGACGCCCTCGAGGACTACACAGGCACCTTGCTCCTCGTCACTCACGATCGCCACCTCATCGACCGCGTCGCTTCGCGCGTCCTCGAGGTGCATGACGGCCGCCTCCTGAATCACCACTCGGCGGCCAGGTACTGGGAGGCGCGCGCGGCGCGCGCGGCCGCCGGCGACGCGCCATCGGTCGTCGGCGCCGCGCGCGACGTCACCGCCGCCTCAGCTGCGGCCGACAACCGGGCCACGACGCAGAGGCGGCGCACACCTCAGGCGGCACCGGCCGGAGCGGCCAAGACGCGCCAGAATCAGGCGAGCGCCGAGGAAGCGCGCCGTCTGCGCGCCCGACTGAGGGCCGCCGAAGCCGCCGTCCTTCGCGCCGAGAAGCGTCTCGGCGAAATCGACGGCGAGCTGGCCGAACCCGAGACGTACGCCGACCGTCAGCTCCTCAACAGACTGCTCGATGAGCGCACCAAGGTCGAGGCGGCCATGCAGCGCGAGTACGAGGAGTGGGAGAAGCTGGTGGACGCCCAGGCGTGAGCGATGGCCCGGCCCCAGGCGCAGCAAAGCCAGGCCTTCCCTGCGACGCACGACGTCGCGATCGCGGATCTCCGTCGGCGCATCCTCGCGTGGTACGAGACCCACGGGCGCGACCTCCCCTGGCGCCGCACGTGTGACCCCTACGCGATCCTCGTCAGTGAGATCATGCTGCAGCAGACCCAGGTGAGCCGCGTCCTGCCTCGCTATGAGGAGTGGCTGCATCGCTTTCCGCGCCTCGAGGATCTCGCCGCGGCGCAGCTCGACGAGGTTCTGCGCTACTGGCGCGGCCTCGGCTACAACAACCGCGCGCAGCGCCTCTACGCCTGTGCGGCGGCGACGGCGGCGGCTGCGGACGAAGGCCCGGCAACGTTGCCGGAGACCCTGCCGGAGCTCGTGCGGCTCCCGGGCATTGGCCCCTATACGGCGCGCGCCATCCTCGTTTTCGCCCACAACCGCGACGTCGCGGCGGTAGACACCAACGTGCGCCGCGTCCTCCTCCACGAGCTCGGGTTGCCGCCCGACCTAAGCAGTACGGCCGTGCAAGCCCTCGCCGAGGCGGCGCTCCCGCGCGGCCGCAGCCGCGACTGGCACAACGCCCTCATGGACTACGGCGCCGAGGTCCTCACGGCGCGCGCGACCGGCATTTCCCCTGCGCGCCGCCAGTCACCGTTCGTCGGCTCACGGCGATGGCAGCGCTCGCGCCTGTTGCGCGCCGTGCTCGACGGCGGACCGCAGACCGTCGAGGCGCTGGCCAAGGACTTGGGCCTCTCCTCGACGGAGACCGGCAAACTCGTCGACCTACTCGAGAAGGACGGCCTCGTGCGCCGCCACGGCGAGCTCATTCACATCGCCTAGGCGCTCTACGGCCGCAGAGCGCGCAGGTGGCGCAGTGAGGCGCCCTTCGCGACCCCGCCCTAATGGCCGCCCGAAGCGAACGGCGCCCAGCGCGCGCGGTGCGACCCGCTCACGTGCGGAACATCGTGAGCAGGAAGGCGAACTCGGTGTGGGCCTGAACGGCGTGCTTCATGTGCGCCGGCATGTAGTACAGCTTCCCGGGGCCGGCGTCGTACCGCTCGCCGTCGAGCACGACGACGCCATCCCCCTGCAGCACATGAATGACGGCCGGCACGCTCGCCGTGTGCTCGCTCAGCTCCTGGCCCGGCGCGAACGAGAAGTGCACGAGCTTGTGGTGTTCGTTCTCCACGATCGTCTTGCTGACGATGCCCTTCTCTGCAACTTGCGTCATCGCCTGCAGGTCGGCGACGATCGGCTGTGTGGCGTCCATAGGTCCTCCCATTGTGTGTGCAGTCTGCGCGGTTCGTGCCGGCTCGACCCTAGCGGCCGTGACGCCGGCGCACATTGACGTTGGTCAGCTGCGGAGCCGTTCTCGAGTCATTCCCGAGGACGCTCCTGCCGATACATGCCTTGAGGCGGCGATGCCGCGGTTTGACCACGATGGACTTCAGAGAGTACAATTTGTGCAGTTGAGCACAAACCACGCCGACGGAGGGGGCGAGATCCATGCAGGGCAATGTTCTGCGCAGCGTCATTCACTTCTTCGAGGGCGCCGGACACGTCATCAGCACCCCGTCCGGCGACGCTCGCGGTCACGTTCGCGTGTACGTTCGCGGCACCGTGCGCAGCGGCCGCGACTTCTAGGTACCGCGGCAGCACCCCAGACGCGAAAGCGGCCGCGACTTCGCCGAAGTCGCGGCCGCTTTCGCGTTGTTCGCCTGTCCCATCACTCCGGGAAGTACGCAGGGTACCGGCGCGGTTTCTGCTTGCGCCGCTGATACGTCTGGGCGAGCTCCAGGAAGATCCCGACGTCGCGCTCGAGATCGCCCTGCGTCCCGTCGAAGTAGAACGTGCGAATCGGCATGTTGTCGAGATCGCGCTGCAGCGTCGGGTAAATGGCCTCGGTGACGATGCCGTTCATGCATGAGAACGGACTGATGTCGATGACGCCGTCCGCACCCTTCTCGTAGACGTACACGCATTTGCCGCTGCTCAGCACCATCTCCCCCAGCGAGCCTGTATACGGGAGATACGGGAAGCTCTTCTCAAGTACGTCGGTCACGTCCGACGGCTCTTCGTAGCCGACGAAATCGTCGGCGAACGGCGCGTACAGCTTGTGCTCGTCGGCGCGCATGACCTTGCTCTTGATGACGCGCACGGCATTGTCTTTGCTCAGCCGCCGGCCGGCTTCGTGATAGCGCCGGCGCTGCTCCGCGTCGGTGTACCACACCCACTCGCCGATGTCGGCCAGCCAGCATTCGCCGCCGGCGTCCTCCACAACGCGAATGATGTCGAAGTTGGAGAAGGTGTTGAAGCGGCAGAAGATCTCACCGACGACGCCGATGAGCGGCCGCGAGCGATCGTAGCGCGCCGGCAAGGCACGGAAGCGGTCGCGTGCCGCCGTCAGCGCCCCGACCGTTGCGGCGATGCGCTCCTTATGAGACACATCCTGCAGGCAGATCGCCGCGCCGACCTCCTCGAGCGCCTGGTGATACAGCGCGTCGGCGCTCCCCCTCTCGACCTCGTAGGGCCGCGTCTTGAGGAGCATCTTCATGAGGATATCCTGGCTGATCACCGCGTGCCACGCGGTGCGGATGAGATCACGCGAGTAGTCGCCGATCGACGAGTAGCCGTCGCTGGAGCTGATCGTGAGGATCGGCACATTCTCGTACCCGAGCTCCTTGAACTTCGCGCGGATGAGATGCAGGTACTGCCCGAAACGGCAGGGGCCGTTGGCGGTCGGCATGAGAAAGGCGACGTTGTCCGGACCCTCGTCCTCGGTGACGCGCAGGTAGTCGCCGATCGTGATCTTCTGCGGGTAGCACTCCTCGCCCGATGTGTAGCGCCCTCCGAGATCGAGCGTGCGCTCGTCCGAGTCGCTGGTGACGTACGCCTCGAAGCCGAGCGAACGGATCGCCGCCGCCAGCAGGTAGCTGCCCCCGTAGGGCATTTGCGCCAAGTAGAGGCGGCGACCCTCGATGCCGAACTCCTTGATCGCACGCTGGAGCTCGGCCTGCTTCTTCGCGCTAGCCACGGACACCGCCGACCACCTCCTCGTGAGACGCGCCCGCCTGATCGTGGGCCGGCTGAGACCAAGTACGCAGGAAGCCCTTGCTGTCCAGGTACGCCTCGCAGCGCGTCATCGCTCCCGCGTCGTTCTGGTGCTCATCGAACTGAAGCGTGAGGAACGGCTTGCCGGAGGCCTGTCGAACGTAGTGCTTGATGTACGAGTCCGGGCCGCACTTGAAGTTGGTCATGTAGATGAGGTGCAGGGCGTCGTAGTCGCGCACGAAGCGCGAGGCCTGGAGGATCTTGCGGCCGTAGTTCCAGAACATGTTGGGCACGATCTCGTCCAGGTTGATGCCGGCGACGGGCAGGAAGTCCAGCGGGATGAGGTTCACCCCATAGAACTTGCGCAGCTTGCGCGGGATGTCCATGTTGATGCCCTTGTCGAACATGTTGTACGAGCGTCCGATGAGGACGATCCCGAGCTCGCCCGTCTCGACCAGCGTGTCCAGCGCCTCCTTGCCGGCGGCGAGGAGGGCGGCGCGGAACTCCGCCTGCGCCGCGTAGGCGCTGTCGAGCGCCGTTCCGAGCTGCTTCTTGCTGGCGCCGAGCCTGGCCCCCATCTCGGCGAAATCGGCGAGAAGACCGGCGCGCCCGTCGCGGAATCGCACGCGCGGGGTGAGGAACTTGTCGCGATTCGGCTCGATCGCGGGCGCGGTACGCACCACGAAGGGCAGCGTCTGGCCCCAGGGGCAGGCGTGCGAGTTGTACTGCATGAACTCTGTCTCTTCGTTCACCTGGTTGGGCAGGAAGAGGAAGTCCACGCCTTTCTCCAGCAGCCACTGAACGTGACCGTGTGCCACGCGGATGGGGAAACACGGCTCCGCCACCGTGAGGTCGACACCGGCGGCGCGGATCTGCTTGTCGCTCTCCGGCGAGAGCAGCGGGCGCAGACCTAGTTCGGCGAAGAAGGCCGACCAGAACGGCAGCCGGTCGTACGTGTACAAGCTGCGCGGGATGCCGACGACGGGCGCGCCTTCCGGGGCGGACGCCACGGCGGCTTCATACGCCGCCGTCAGCCGCTCCTCACGAAACGCAATGAGGTCGGCGATCACCGGCTGCTTGTCGACCTTGGCGGGGCGACGGTAGCGGTCTGAGCACTTGTCGCCCCAGTACGTCTTCTGGCCCTCGATCGTGAACTGGCGCACGTCGCAGGCGTTCGAACAGGCCTTGCAGACGAAGTCGACGACCGTATAGTCGACTTCGCCGAGATCCCAGCCACGGAACTTGGTCGCCTCGCCCGTGCGCTCGGCGCGCTCTCGGGCCAGCAGTGCCATGCCGAGCGCCCCCATGACGCCGTTGTGCGGCGGCACGATGATGTCTTTTCCGAGGATCTGGCTGAACGCGGCCGCCACGGCGTCGTTGTAGGCGGTGCCGCCCTGGAAGAAGATGCAGTCGCCGATCGTGCGCTCTCTCACGAGGCGGTTGAGGTAGTTCGTAGCGATCGAGAAGGCCAAACCGCCGACGAGGTCCTCACGCCGCGCGCCGCGCTGCTGATAGGCCATCACGTCGCGCTCCATGAACACCGTGCAGCGCTCACCGAGACGCACCGGAGAGCTCGAGCTCAATGCGAGCTCAGCGAACTCACCCTTGATGTTGATGCCGAGCTTCTCGGCCTGCTCCTCCAGGAAGGAGCCGGTGCCGGCGGCGCACGCCTCGTTCATGGCGAAGTCCACGACGATGCCGTCCTGCAGGCTGATGAACTTC
>ENA-ORXD01002609-ORXD01002609.1-sediment-metagenome-genome-assembly--contig:-NODE-2609-length-11656-cov-3.047932_pt1 | contig 11656 bp, 9 predicted proteins | sample MGYA00237862_ERZ511471 | MGnify/ENA metagenome assembly ERZ511471 | reverse complement strand
CCTGCCTTTGTAGTACCTTGCAGTGGTCACCCGGGCATCTTTCTCAAGCCATTGTTCCAGGCCCATTTTCTTCATTCGACATGAATTATAGACTTTGAGGTTGTGAGGCAGTTTATCTGCCCTTTCAGCTGCAGGATTCAGTTTCTCGCAGGGGAAATCAGGACATTCAAAACAGAAATCCACTTCCTTTTCCCTTGAACAGTCAAGGGTGGGACAATCTGCTGGACAGATGACGGCACGCTGGTCGGAACGGCACCCATGGCAGATCATTTCTTCAGGTGTCTTCCCCATCATGGCAGTCAGCCTGTTTTTCATTTCTTCGGTGATGTTGGCCTCATACAATGGACAATGGATGCAGTCGATCCCGCAAGGTGCTATGGCATCAAGAATTTCCTGTTTTTCCATGGATTATTCCTCCCTCGATGAGATCTGAAGCTTGTCGATCCATTTTATATCCCGCAATATTTCATGGCAGTAAGGAGATAGGTCCTGAACCCGTCCATGAGTTCCTTCTCTGTAATATACTCCTCGGGGCCGTGAGCCCTTACGACGCTCCCCGGACCGTAAACAATAGTAGGCATCTTTCCATAATGGCTGAAAAGGGCGGCATCGGTCCAGCCGTGTTTCGTTGACATGACCGCGGTTTTTCCATGAACCTCCTCGAGGCCATAGATAATTGCCTGTACTATGGGATCATCCGGTGAGGTCTCAAGGGGCACATGCTTGTACCTGTTCATTATCCCGATCTCCATAAGCCTCAATTCGGCTCTGAAGGTGGGATCCTCCCTTGAAAGCTCATCGATCACGTCCTGGTATTCCTTCATAAGGCTTTCCACCGATTCTCCAGGAATATAGCGCCTGTCGAGCTGAATAATACAGCTGCCTGCCACCGTGCTTGGCTGCATACCACCCTCGATCCGGCCAAAGTTCATGACCGAACTTCCCATGTGAGGATGATGCCTGCTTTTCAACATAGGCACGATATGCTCCTGGACCCTCTCTATGAATTTCGACGCCTGGAGAATCGAGTTTATACCTTTTTCAGGATAACCTCCATGGGCGACCTTTCCGGTAAATTCGACCTCTATCCATTCAAGTCCCCTGTGACCGATAGAATATTCAATTCCCGAAGGCTCTCCCACGATCACTCCATCGGTACGGAAACCTGACCCGATAAGTGTTTCTGCCCCATCGCTGTTTGTCTCTTCAGCAAGGACACCTGCGAAGTACAGGTCCCCCCTGAGCTGGACACCTGCCCTTTTAAAAGCTGCAAGGGTCAGCAGCATCACGGCATCGGGCCCCTTCATGTCCACCGCTCCCCGCCCATAGATGCGATCACCTTTCCTGGCGCCGCTGAAAGGATCTTTCATGTTATAAGGCGGCACAGTGTCAAGATGTCCTACCAGGGCAAGACTTCTACCCGTCCCCTTACCCTTGAGGCATGCAATGATATTGGATCTTTCTCCCTCCACCTTCTGGAGTTCAAAGGGGATGTTCTCGGATTCCAGGAATGAAGCTACTGCGTTTACCATGTCAATTTCCTTCTGAGGGAGCTCCCAGTGACTCGGGATCTTCAGAAAACTGCCGGTCAATTCATTCAGGTCTTCCTGGCTGACGGCGTTCATAAGAGGTTCGAAAGAGGAACTGATAATGACAAACACCTCCTGCATTATAGAGATGAGGTACTTCAGGCAGTATATCCACAATATTCCATAGATTACCACATATGTGTTCAGCTCTCCCTATCCTTCCGGGAAATGCAAAAAGGGAGGCCCTTCAAGGCCTCCCTCCATTTTTATCCTGTCAGGTCTATTTCTCGTATTCCTTCAGCATCTGGTAGTATTCTTCTTCCCGGTCCTTGAGAATGTGGTAACAATGATCGTCTGTGGGGAATTTCCCTGTCTTCACATCTTCGATATATTCCTTGAAGGCATTGATCTCCACCTCTGCGACGTTGGCATAGGTCTTGACGAACTTCGGCGTGAAAGCCTGGAAGAGACCCAGCATGTCGCCGCATATAAGGAGCTGGCCATCACAGGGACCACCCGCTCCGATGGAGTAAACGGGAATATCCAGCTTCTTCGTGATGAACTGGGTAAGCTCTGGCGGTACTGCCTCGAGAAGGAGGGCCCATGCACCGGCCTCCTGGATAGCGAAAGCGTCTTCGATAAGGGCCCTGGCGCTTTCAGGATCCCTTCCCTGCGCCTTGAATCCTCCGAGTACACCCGAACTCTGGGGGGTAAGGCCGATATGTCCCATCACAAGGATACCGGCGTCGGCAATAGCCTTGATCCTCGTGAGGACCCTTTTACCTCCTTCAAGCTTTACAGCATCCATGTCTGCTTCCTTAAGGAACCTGCCGGCATTGTAAACTGCGTCTTCATCGGAGATCTGGTAGGACATGAAAGGCATATCACCGATAGAGAACGTATTGGGTGCCCCTCTGCGGACAGCCTTGCAGTGGATGATGCACTCTTCCATTGTAACCGGGATGGTCCCCTCGTAACCCAGGACTACCATTCCCAGTGAATCTCCCACTAGGATCATATCCATTCCAGCCTGCTCAACGAAAGAAGCCATGGGGAAATCATAGGCTGTTACCCATGCTACCTGTTCTCCTGCCGCTTTCATCTTGATGAAATCAAGACGACCTTTCTTCTTTGCCATTATGCATCCTCCTTAAAAGTCTGTTTTTGGAACATTTTTTTGCTCTTTAAAAAGCCTGAGAATACTAATTTATAAGGTGAACCCGAATTCAGCAGAAAGTCTCCTGGTTATGTCAAGAACCAGTGAAATGATCCTGTCTTCCTCGGGTGATCCTTTCTGGTACCTGTAACGGGGAAAAGCCACACTGATGGCTGCAAGGGGGTTGCCGTCATAATTCCTTATGGGAGATGCCACACAGGCGAGACCGGTTATAAGCTCTTCGTTATCGTAAGCATAGCCCCTTCTTTTTATGAGTTTCAGTTGAGCCAGGAGTTCGTCCAGTGAACTGATGGTATTCGGAGTGAAGGGAACAAATTTTTCATCCCGAAAGAGCTCGACCACTTTTTCTTCCGGCAGACAAGCAAGAATTGCTTTCCCCAGGCTTGTGGTGTAAGCAGGATATCTTCTGCCCACTCCGAGATCTGCCCGGATCACTTCCGAACTTTCTCTTTTGTCGACGTATATGGTGAATTTCCCCTCAAGAACAGCGAGGTTAACTGTTTCTCTTGTCTGTTTAGCGAGATGCTCCAGAAAGGGGTTGACCCTCCTCAGCAGGCCTGTACGGTCCACCTCGAGGGTCCCCATCTCGAAGAGTTTGAAGGTGTTGGAATACTTCTGGTTAATGATATTCTGTTTTACATAGCCCTTATACCTCAGGGTGTTGATCAACCTGTGAACAGTGCTTTTATCCAGGTCGAGGGATGAAGCTATTTCTGTGATACCCAGTTCTTTTCTCTCATTGAGTATCTCTATGATCTCAAGGGCTCTTATTACTGACTGGACATAATTGTCCTTTTTCATGAATTACTCTCCTGTTGTTTCATATTATGAAACGGGTGTTTCTTTTACTCTAAATGATATCTGTTTGCATAATTTCTGTCAATCGGGCTTTCCTAAATTGATATCCTTTCAAAAACGATAATATTCAAGCTCTATATCTTGAAAAATAGACCTTTTTATGGCAAAATAACCGTTGATAATATGTAAACTAAGTTTTGTAATGCGAAACGGAGGAGAGATTAAAATGCTGACAGACATCGAGATCGCCCAGGGAGCACAGATGGAGCCCATCGTGGATATAGGGAGGAAGCTCGGGATAGAGGAAGAGGAGCTTGAGCTATACGGGAGGTACAAGGCCAAGGTGAGCTTCGACCTTTGGGAGAGGGTGAAGGACAACCCTGACGCCAGGCTCATCCTGGTGACGGCCATAACGCCCACACCCGCGGGAGAGGGGAAGACCACCACCACCGTAGGGCTGGGCCAGGGACTGGCGAAGATAGGCAAGAGGAGCGCCATAGCGTTGAGGGAGCCCAGCCTGGGCCCCAGCTTCGGGGTCAAGGGAGGGGCAGCCGGAGGAGGCTACTCCCAGGTAGTGCCCATGGAGGACATCAACCTTCATTTCACCGGAGACATCCACGCCGTGTCCACCGCCCACAACCTGCTGGCGGCCTTGCTGGACAACCACCTTCACCAGGGCAACGAACTGGGCATAGACCCCCGGAGGGTAGTGCTCAGGCGAGCCATGGACATGAACGAGAGGGCCCTGAGGCACATAGTGCTGGGACTTGGAGGCAAGCCCCACGGAGTGCCCCGGGAATCCGGATTCGACATCACCGTGGCCAGCGAGGTCATGGCCATCCTGTGCCTGTCGGGAAGCATAGCGGAGCTGAAGGAAAGGCTGTCCAGGATGGTAGTGGCCTACAGCCACAGCGGAGAGGCCGTAACGGTGGGAGACCTTCATGCGGAAGGATCCATGGCGGTGCTGCTCAAGGACGCCCTCAAGCCCAACCTGGTGCAGACCCTGGAAGGAGTGCCCGCTTTCGTACACGGAGGGCCCTTCGCCAACATAGCCCACGGGTGCAACAGCGTACAGGCCACGAAATACGGCATGAAGCTTTCGGACTACTTCGTCACCGAGGCCGGCTTCGGGGCCGACCTGGGAGCGGAGAAATTCTTCGACATCAAGTGCCGTGTGGCCGGATTGAAGCCCAGCGCAGTGGTACTGGTCACCACGGTGAGAGCATTGAAGATGCACGGGGGCCTTCCCAAGGCCGACCTGGGGAGGGAAGACCTCAAGGCCCTGGAGGCAGGGATCCCCAACATGGAAAAGCACATAGAGAACCTCAGCTCCTACGGAGTGCCCGTAGTGGTGGCCATAAACAGGTTCCCCACCGACACCGAGGCGGAGCTCAAGATGGTGGAGGAGCACTGCATCTCCCTGGGGGCCACCGTATCCCTCTCGGAAGTATGGGAGAAGGGAGGAGAGGGAGGCATAGACCTGGCCCAGAAGGTAGTGGAAGCCTGCGACAAGCAGAACACCTTCCATTACCTCTACGACGAGAAGACAAGCCCCAGGCAGAAGATAGAGACCATAGCGAAGAAGATCTACGGGGCCGGGGCAGTGGCCTACACCGAGGGTGCCGAGAAGGACCTGGCGGCCATCCACGAACAGGGGAAGGACCACCTCCTGGTATGCATGGCCAAGACCCAGGCCTCCATATCGGACGACCCCGGCAAGCTGGGAAGACCCGAAGGGTACACCCTTACAGTGAGGGAAGTGAGGCTATCGGCGGGAGCCGGATTCATAGTACCCATCACCGGGAGCATCATGACCATGCCCGGACTGCCCAAAAAGCCCGCCGCCCTCAAGATAGACATAGACAACGAAGGCAACATCCTGGGGCTGTTCTAGGAAAGAAGGCCAGACAGGAAAGCAGGAGATAAACGAAAAGGAATAGAAAAGGAATAGAAGAAAGGGAGAGCGGAAAGAGAGTGACAGGGAAGAAGGACACCCGGAGGCTGGTCATGCTGGGGCTGCTGGTAAGCCTCAACGTGATCCTCGCCAGGTTCGCCAGCGTAAGGATAAGCATGGGAGGGGTGGAAGGCATCCGGATAGGACTGGGGAGCTTTCCCGTGGTCTTTTCGGGCATCTTCTTCGGACCCCTTGCAGGGGCAGCCGTGGGAGCACTGGGAGACGTAGTGGGATTCTTCCTCAACCCCATGGGAGCCTACATGCCCCACTTCACCCTGAGCGCAGCCCTGACAGGGGCCATCCCCGGCATGATGACCAGGCTCCTTTCCAGAGAGGGCGAGCCAGGCTACGTGAGGCTTCTCATCTCCATAGGGACCGGCCAGGCGGTGACCTCCCTTTTCCTGGTGCCCTGGTTCCTGGAGATGTTATTCGGCATACCCCGGTGGGCCACCCTGCCCTCCCGGCTCATAAGCTACGCCGTGGTGGTGCCCGCCTACGCCCTCTTTGCGGACAGGCTGTGCAGGAGCCTGGGGTCCCTTGATATAGCGGAGCGGCACTGCCCATGACAGGACAGGAACAGAAGACCCGAAAGAAGACAGGAGTGAAGGCGAAGGACATGGTAAGGACAGGCATCCTCAACGGCAGGGAATGCTCTCTCCGGGTGAGGGAAGAGATAAAGATGGAAGTGGAAGAGCTCAAAAGAACGGGCCGTGGGGTACCGGGCCTGGCGGTGGTCCTGGTGGGGGACAACCCCGCATCGAAGGTGTACGTGGGCCAGAAGGAGAAGGCCTGTGAAGAAGTGGGGTTCAATTCCTTTCTTCACCGAATGCCCGGGAATACCGGCCAGGAAGAACTTCTCTGGCTGGTGGAGGAACTTAACCGGGACGAGGGAGTCCACGGCATCCTGGTGCAGCTGCCCCTGCCCGGTCATATGGACAGCGAGGCGGTGCTGGAGGCCATAAGCCCCGCAAAGGACGTGGACGGTTTCCACCCCGTGAACATGGGACACCTGGTGACGGGACTGCCCTGCACCGAGCCCTGCACGCCCAAGGGAATCATGTACCTCCTGGAGAGTCACGGCATAGAGCTGGAGGGAAAGAAGGCAGTGGTCCTGGGAAGGAGCAACATAGTGGGCAAGCCCATAGCCCACATGCTCCTGGCAAAGAATGCCACCGTCACCATATGCCACAGCAGGACCCCTGACATCGGTTCCTATACCAGGGAAGCGGACATTGTGATAGCAGCAGTGGGGAAGCCCAGGTTCCTTACCTCAGAGATGGTGAAGGAAGGATGCGTCATAGTGGACGTGGGGATAAACAGGCTCGAGGAGGGCCTGGTGGGCGACGTGGACTTCGAGGCGGTGAAGGAAAAGGCTGCCTGGATAACCCCCGTCCCCGGGGGTGTGGGACCCATGACCATCGCCATGCTCCTCCTCAACACCATGGAGGCTTTCAGGTCCCTCAAATAACATAAATAGTTTCTAATTGCTGACTTCAATTCAAAAGAGGGGCTACCTTGGACAAGGCAACCCCTCTGATTTTTCATGATAAGCACAAGAAACTCAGGCCGGCAGATGGCCCGCGATATTGCCGAGATGTTCCTCAAGCTTGTCCCCCAGCTTGTTCATGTTCTTTTCGATGGCGTCGGCACTGTTCCTTATGGTGCCTACTTTCGTGTAAATATCCGAGGCATTCTTCATTGCGAGGGTTATGTTCTCCAGTTCACTCCTGATATATTCCACATCCACGGCCTTTTCCTCTTCTTCCCTCGTCCTGGTAACAATAAGCATCCTTGCCACCTTGTAGGCGGCCTCGAGAAAAAGCAGCCTTTCATCATTCATAAGTTTTTCTTCGTCCACGGTTACGATGAAATCATTTCCCCTTCGGTGGAAATCCCCTGCTTCGACGGGCTCGAAACCTTTTGAGAAGACAAATATCCCGATATCCGCTCCCCTGTTCCTCTTAGCCCTGTCAAGCTCGTCGAGGGTCTTTCTCATGTTGTAGCCCCCCGATTTTTTCGCTTCGAAGACTATGACCTTTCCGGGTGCCCTGCTGGTTTCCCCGAGAGTGACAGTGTAATCACCTACCTTCTCATAGGCCACCAGCCCCTTTCCCCCCGAGCAGTTTTCGGGAAGGTCTTCCATGTTCCCGGCAAGATCTGCAAGATATTCATAAAGGGCATCCTCAAAGAGCCTGCCCTTGCTGGTGCCTTTGACCGCTTCCTGGGCTCTGCCTTTTTCAACCCCCAGGATCTCCCTGATCTCGCTGTAATGCTCCCCTGTCATTTTCTGGAGCTTCTCGATCTCTTCCCGTATTGACCTTTTGAGCCTGCTCAGGGAGGATCGGTCATCATCGAGGGAAAAAGATGACAGGATCTGGTCGGAACTTCCCTTTATGATCTCCTCCACTATCTTTTCTATTTTGCTTATAAGTCCTTCCCTGTTGCTGGGATCCATCTGCCTGCCGATATAGCTGTTCGGCCCCACCTGCTCCAGGAGTACCGACAGGAGCTTGCCTTTTTCGGAGTTGAAATAGGAATCCAGGGTCCTCGAAACCAGGCCTTCCTGGCCGAAATACCTCTCCATGAAAAGAGGGACGCTGCCACCCTCGGCCCGGAAATACTGCTCAAGTTTTTCCCTGAGCTCATCCTTGAAGATCTGCACGTTTTCTCTTATTTCCGCCTCCACCTGTCGGAACTTCTGCTCCACCACTTCTGTATCCAGTGAAGGGGATGCAGACTGGATCGCGATAACCCCGACCTTTAAAGCTTCCAGGGATCTGGTCGGTCGAAGCTCTTCGGGAAATCGCCCGAGATATTCAACGACCAGGGGATCTGTGATCTCAAGGGTAAGGATCATCTTTTCCTTTTCATTCGAAGCCATAGGAACACCTCATTTATGTGGGAGACTGTCTATGTCGATGGATCCATTCTCTTCATCTATTGTAATGTATAAATTCCACAATATATCCCTTGGGAATGGATCTGAAAATAGTTCTCAGGACACTGGCATGAAAAGATCAAAACAGGTTAAATTAAAATGTTAAGAATATTTGGACATCTATAGCTTCATTCCTGAACTCTACCTTTATCTCTCCCTCAGACCATGAATATCCGACACTTGAACTACACTCTACATTGCTTAAGCAACTCTTCCAGGTTTGTTTCATTTTTCCAGCGCAGAGTTCCAGGTAAAAGAAATAACCGTTTTCACAATTCTTATGATCATGAACAGGAGGGATTCGAATTGAAATCAAAAGTTGCTTTATGGGGGATCGCATTTTGCCTTATCCTTGGATCGGCCTTTTTCCCGGCATCTCTGGCATCGGCGAACGGCTACATAGACCCGGGACCATTGCTGGGAGACTCCGACATTATCTGGGGTGTCGATATTTCTGCTCCGGGAGATGATTTCCCTACACTGGCCGGGTTAGGAAGGACTTCTGGTCAGTACGAAATAGAAGTCTCCTCGGATGCGGCCCAGTTCTTCCTCTGGGGAGACTCGCCCTCCCCCACCCCCATGGACGGGCTGTTTATCCGCACAACATCAGATGCAAACTACGTAAACGGTACCTTTAATGTTACCCTGTCTACCGATCTTTTCACCTTTGACTACGAGGATGAACCCTATCTTTTCATTGTTCCCTCCAGCTCCGACATGGAAACCGGCGCTAACTTCGGTTCCATTAACTGGGACTTCCAGGGCGCCGACAGAAGGGTTATCGGTATGGATATGGACGTGGATCCTACCGGGACAGAATCCGATGACATTGGTATTGCGGTTATCCGAGTCGAAGAAGAACCACTGTACAGGGTTATAGCCCTGTCCTCACCATTCACAATGAATACGGTACTGAATGGTGACACTGATCCTCAATTCGACCTTCTCGGTGCCTGGAATGTATCGGAGCTGGGAGGGGAATATCCCTTAGACCTCGGACTGGAAAGCCAGGGTTACCTTTACGTGATAATCCATAACTGGAGCACTTCAGAGTTCGTCCTGGATGATGCCCCCCTCGCCCAGTTCGTTTCGGAAAATTTTGATGAGCTTCTGCAAACCCCCGACCAACCTGATCTCTTTATCGTTCAGCCAGCCAGCATGAACAGGGTGGGTTCGGGAATATCCACTTTCATAACCCCTTATACCCTGTTAGTCCCTATGACAGACGGATTCCCGATCCAGATACCCATAAGCGAACTGAATGGGGAATATGTTGTGTACTTCACGCCTTCCGGGGATGACGACGATGACCTGGCATTTATTGCGGAACAGGTCGATGAGCCTGAACCAATGGTCTTCACCTGGGGCAAGTCAGACGGCGGAGGCTGCTCCTCCCTTGGGTTCATCCCCGGCTCGCTGCTTCTTCTTCTACCCATGCTGATACTGTTCAACAGGAAGTAGATCACCTGAAATCAGGAGAGGCGACAGGACAAGATCAAAGGGGGAAGGTTCACAACCTTCCTCCTTTATGTATTTCCTTTGTAGTATTGACGCAACAACGGGATGATATAATAAACAGGCGGATCAGAACTCTCTTTCCTTTAAAGATAGGCCGTTTCTTATGATGCTTCAAACAATGGAATTCCCATGCATTATGTCCCCATCTGAAAGGGGCATACAGTTTTTCTTTTCCCTGAAGGTTCAGTAAAGACTAAAGCTGCAAAACCCATAAAGGAGGTTGGATTCATGAAAAGAACTGTTCTTGTTATTCTGCTATGCGCACTGGTTTTTGGTGTTGCGTCGTTCCCTGCTGCTGCTGCAGGGAAGAACGTGGTTTTCGCGGACCTTTCCTGGGACAGCATCCAGTTCCATAACAGGGTGATTGCATTCCTCCTGGAAAAAGGCTGGGGCTACAGTCCGGAATACATCTTCTCCGAAACCCTTCCAGGTTACCTTGGGCTCGAGCGGGGTGACATAGATATTATCATGGAGGTCTGGACGGAAGGCCAGAAAGAATGGTGGGACAAGGCAACAGCCTCAGGGAAAGTTGTGAACCTGGGGAAAGTCTTCCCAAATGCCAAGTCGGGTTGGTATATTCCCAGTTTTGTCATGAAAGGAGACCCGACAAGAGGGATCGAACCTTTTGCTCCGGATCTAAGGAGCGCGGAGGACCTCAAAAAATACTGGCAGCTATTCAAGAACCCGGAAAACCCCAAAAAGGGCAGGTTCTACAATGCCCCTACAGGCTGGTCCGCCCATACCATCAACAGGGACAAGATCAAGGCCTATGGCCTTGAGGAATACCTGGAGCCCTTCGACCCGGGTTCTGCCACTTCCCTGGCCACTGCCATCAAATCCCTCTACGACAAAGGCCAGCCTGTAATTGCCTATTACTGGGAACCCACACCCCTTCTCGGCCAGCTCGATATGGTGATGGTGGAAGAACCTCCCCATGACCCGGAGATCTGGGCTGAGAACCATGGCTGTGCTTCCCCTGCCTATACTGTTGCCAAGGCTGTCAATGCGGAATGGCTGAAGGACAACCAGGAGATCAGGTCCCTCGTAGAGAATTATTACATGACCCTCGAGCAGACCAACCAGGCCCTGGCGTGGATGCAGGAGCACGATAATTCGGCCGAAAAGGCCGCCATCTGGTTCCTCCAGGAGAATATGGATCAATGGAAGAGCTGGGTGAAAGACCCGGAAAAGATCGTGAAAATAGAAGCAGCCCTCAGGTAAGTTCAGCCTGATCTTTCATATCAGAATAGTACTGGAATAACGGGAAAAGGACATACCCTGCTCCTGGAGGGCGAAACGGGAGCTCCCGGAACACTGCGTGAAAATCGAGGAAGGGGCTGGTCAGATGACCAGCCCCTTTATGATCCTGTTGATGTTCAGGTGTTTCATCTTTTGGACATGAAGAGGAGCATAAGTGACATTCCAAGGATGACCATGGTCGGGGAACAAGAGGATACATGGCAACCACCTGCCCCGCCGCCCGAGCTATCCGGTTTTGAAGGAGCCGGCGGGTCGGGATCGATTATCTCTACCTCTTCAAAATCGGAATAGGGAAGAATGATGGTGCCCTCTGAAGATCCCTGGTTGGAGATCACGTAATCTGATCCAAAATCAAAGGGAACTGCCTTTTCGTCCTGCTCCTTCAGGAGAATAGGATCAGATGGTGACAATCCTCCTGACTCAAGAGAGCTGGATCTTACCAGGTAGGCTTCTTCTACTATTCCCTCCTCGGTGGTGGAATG
>ENA-ORXD01002607-ORXD01002607.1-sediment-metagenome-genome-assembly--contig:-NODE-2607-length-11659-cov-3.110862_pt1 | contig 11659 bp, 13 predicted proteins | sample MGYA00237862_ERZ511471 | MGnify/ENA metagenome assembly ERZ511471 | reverse complement strand
CAGCGGCGGGCTCAGGAAGATCAGGCAGACGACGCCGAAAAGTCCGCCGACGCAGGAGCCGACCGTGGCCCCGATGATCGCTTCCTCGCCCCGTCCTTGCCGGGCCATGGGATAGCCGTCGAACGTGGTCCCGATGGAACTGGGCGTCCCGGGCGTGTTGATGAGAATGGCGCTGAAAGCGCCCCCGTAGATGCACCCCATGTAGATGGCGCCCAGGGTCACGAGGCCCGCGATGGGAGTCATGGAATAGGTGAAGGGCACGAGGAGCGCCACGGCCATCGTGGCGGTCAGTCCAGGCAGCGCCCCCGTGATCATCCCGGCAACCGTTGCGACAATGACCAGCAGCAAGTTCTGGATTGTAAAGAGATTGTGCAACCCCAGCAGAATATACTCAAACATATACCATTCCCTGTTGCGGCAAAAGGCGGGCACCGGGCCCATGGGTCCCGGCGCCCGCCACAGACCGCCCTATAAGCTTTACTTCTTCAGTCGCCCCAGTTCCCTCATGATGGTCTCGTATTCGACCATTTTCTTCTTCACCAGGGCCAGGGAGGCCTCAGGCCCCAGGTACTCCGTCTTGAAACCGTTCTGGTCCATCTTCTTCTGGACCTCCGGGTCCCTCATCACCTTGTCGAAGACACCCGCCAGCTTCTTGATGATCGCGTCCGGCGTCCCCGGAGGGGCGGCCACGCCACGGTAGGCCCCTTCCACGATGTCATATCCCAGTTCCTTGAAGGTCGGCACGTCCTTGAGGACGGCCATCCGCTCCTCGGAGGCGATGGCCAACGGACGGAACTTGCCGGCGTACTGAACCCCCATCGTGGAGTAGGTCATCAGCGCCGTCACATGGCCGCCCAGCAGGGCGGGAACGGCTGAGCCGGTACCGCCGAAGGGAATATAGGTCAGCTTGATGCCCGCGGCCTTGTTGAGCATCGTCGTCCCCAGGTCGTTGGCCGTCGAGGAGCCGCTGCCGCCCACGGTGACGACACCCGGGTTCTTCTTGGCGTACTCGATGAAGTCCTTGAGGGTCTTGAAGGGGCTGTCCTGCCGGACAACCAGCAGATCGGGGGTGCTCTCGAAGATATAGATGTTCTTGAGGTCCAGGGTGTTGTAGCCCGCTTTTCCCCTTTCCAGCGGCTGCAGGATGATATGGGGCAGGTTATGACCGGCGATGGTGTACCCGTCGGGCTTGCTCCGGATCAACTCCGACCAGCCGATGGAGCCTCCTCCGCCGATCTTGTACGTGATGATCACGTCGTTGCCGAAGTACTTCTTCAAGACCGGTTCCTGGAACCGGGCGGTGATGTCCGACTCTCCGCCGGGATTGAAGCAGATGATGTAGGTGAGAGGCTTGTTGGGATAATCCGCCGCACTGGCCCCGCCAGTCCAGGCAACCGCCACAAGCGCTAAAAGGACGATACAACCAATGGCAATCTTCTTCATGACTTTCCTCCTCCTCCTTTGATCACTCTATGTCGCCGAGACAATTTCGGCGACGGCCTTGCCGAACTCTTCCGTTTTGGCTTTACCCCCCAGGTCGGGTGTCCTGAGCTTTTTCTCATCCAGGGCGGTTTCGATCGCCCTTTCGACGGCCCGGGCGGCTTCCGGCTCTCCGAGGTGGTCAAGCATCATGGCGCCCGACCAGATCTGGCCGATGGGATTGGCGATCCCCCTTCCCGCAATGTCCGGGGCCGAACCGTGGACCGGTTCGAACATGGACGGGAATTCCCTTTCCGGGTTCAGGTTTGCCGAGGGGGCGATCCCGATGCTTCCCGCAATGGCAGGACCGAGGTCCGACAGGATATCGCCAAAGAGATTGCTTGCCACGATGACGTCGAAATGCTCCGGGTCCAGGACGACCTTGGCGCAGAGGGCGTCGATGTGGAACTGGTCCGTTTCCACGTCGCCGTACAGGGGGGCGATCTCCCGGAACACCTGGTCCCAGAAGGGCATGGTAAAGACGATGCCGTTGGACTTGGTGGCCGAGGTGAGCCGCTTTCGCGGCCGCTTTTGAGCGAGCCGGTAAGCGAAGTCCATGACTTTCGTGACGCCTCTTCTCGTGAAGACCGCTTCCTGGACGGCCGTTTCGTCTTCCGTTCCCGAATAGATCCGGCCTCCCACGTTGGAATATTCTCCCTCGTTGTTTTCCCGGACCACGTAGAAATCGATGCTTCCCGGTTTCTTCCCCCGGAGGGGACTCTGTATGCCCGGCAGCAGGCGGACCGGTCTCAGGTTGACATACTGCCGGAAGGACCGGCGGATGGGAATGAGGAGGCCCCAGAGGGAAACGTGATCCGGTACCCCCGGCGTTCCCACGGCGCCGAGGAAAATGGCCTCGAAGGTCCTCAGCTGGTCCAGTCCGTCCTTGGGCATCATCTCCCCCGAGCGGATGTAATAATCGCAGCCCCAGGGAAACTCGGTCCAGTCCACCTGGAATCGGAACCGCCGGCCGGCCGCTTCGAGAACCCGCATGCCCTCGACGACCACCTCTTTCCCAATGCCGTCACCGGGGATGGCGGCAATTCTGTATATCCTTTTTTTTCTCATGCTCGAGTTTCCTTTCCTCAGTCATTTGTCTCGAGGGCCGCAAGCCTCACGGGGTTCACCCTCATGCATTCCCGCCGGAGAGTCGATGGTCTCCGCGGCCCGGATTTTCATGGCCGTCTTTATCCTGGGCGCGTCGGGTCCGATCCCGGGGCTTTGCCGTCCATCCCCGATCGTCCTTCGTTTCGTAAGGACTCGAGGATAAAAACTTGACCCCTTCTCTCCCCCTGTTCCATCGAAGAGCGGAGCTTTGTTTTGCGTCTCCTCCGGTCTGGGCGCCACATCGCAGGCCGGCGAATGGGGCTGTTCATTGCTTCCAGATGAAGTTTGCGTACCGCCTTCGGTCCTGGAAGCTGACAGGGATTGCCTTGCCCGTTTTTCCTCCGGTTTTCATGCCTGCACCGCCGGTACGGACAACAAAACCCCGCCTCTCCTCAGAAACGGGGTTTCGAATATCAATCCATCGCACCCTCACAAAGGGTTGAACCGTACATGAATGAATATCCTCAGGATCGCATTTCCGCTCCGATTTATCACGATTTGCGCTTGAAAACCACCATGAAAAAGGGGGCATGCGTGGACACATGACAGGAAGGAGTCAAAGCCCGGGTTGACAGCCGCTGTCAGAACAGCTTCTGTTCGGAACGCATGAAATTGGACATGGCGAGAATCTCAATATGCAGGTCTGATCCCTTTCGCCGATCAGGTGCAGCGATTCGTCATGCTGTCCTTTTGCTCTTGAGTTCCTTGTACCTGAAACAGTCCACGACATGATCATTGACCATGCCTACGGCCTGCATGAAGGCGTAACAAATGGTCGGCCCGATGAACTTGAACCCTCTTTTCTGCAAATCCTTGCTCATGGCGTCAGACTCGGGGGTGCTGGAGGGTATCTCCGCCATCTTTCTCCATGAATTCTGGACAGGCTTGCCATTCACGAATTGCCAGATGTAGCGATCAAAGCTTCCAAATTCCTTTTGAACCTGCAGAAATGACCTGGCGTTCGTGATCGTCGCGTTGATTTTGAGCCTGTTTCTTATGATCCCGGGATCGGCGAGCAACCGGGATACGTTATCCTCAGAGTATTTGGAGATTTTCCGGGCGTCGAAATTATCAAAAGCCCTCCTGTAGCCTTCCCGCTTTCTGAGGATCGTAGACCAACTCAATCCCGCCTGTGCGCCTTCCAGGACAAGATACTCGAACAGCGTTCTGTCATCGTGGATTTCCACACCCCATTCATGATCATGATAGGACTGTTCGAGTTCGCTTCTATCGGCCCAGTCGCAACGTTGCATCCGTCACCGTCACTTGTTTGAGGACAGGATTGAATCATGACATTGGGACACGGCGGGAAACGGAGCCAGACACCGAAGAATGCCCCTGAATAGTCAAGGATAACGGGCTGTTGCCCAAATCGATCTGGTTGACAGACGCTCGAGCAGGATTCTGAATGGCGAAGTTAGACGCGTTTCAGGGTACCGCTCTTCGCGAAGCGCAACGCCCGCAGCGCAAACGGCCCGAGCCCGAAGGGCGAGTTTTTGCGTCTGCAGTGGAGCAAGCGTCAGAGCGGTCGAATACCGTCTGTTCGCTGTAAGAATCCTGGTCAAGCGGCTTCGGGCAACAGCCCGTAAAGATTCGACCCCGTCCCTGGACAGCGTCGGGGGTCAGGCTTTGGGGTCGACCTCCTCGATCCCCGCCATGACGCGGGCGTCCTTCTTGAACTGCTCGAGGGCCCCCATCAGGGACTGCTGGACGGCCATCCGCTGCGCCTGGGGGGAACCCGCCCCGTGGGTAGACTCGACGGGGATCACCGAGCTCTGCCCCGTCAGGTACTCGATCAGCCTCATCATCCGGACACGGTGCTCCGTCGGGATGTCGGCCCGTCCCCGGAGATACTTGTCGAGGAGCCTGCCGATCTTCTCGTTTTTGAAATCTTTGGCGGCCGGCGCGGTGCAGACCAGCCCGCCGGCGATGTCGGAGGTGATGTAGTTGCCGTCCCAGATGGCACTCACCCCCTGGAGCTTGGCGATGTTGATGTAGAGGGAATCGGGCAGGAAGACGCCCGAGGGGCTTTTCCGGGCCTGGTAGATCGATGCCAGGGCGCAGCCCGTGGACAGCTCGCTCTGGAAATAGAAGTCCGTCAGCTTTTCGCGGATCTGCCGGGTGAGCCCCACCCCGTTGTAGTCGGCAATGACCGCCGCGGCCCCCATCAGGAGATCCCGGTGGCCGATCTTGCAGGCCGTGCTGAACAGCCTCTGGAGCAGGGCGAAATAGTTGACCAGCGGCCCGGCAAAATCGCTCTCCCCGCACATGAACACGCGATCCCAGGGAACGAAGACATTGTCGAAGATCACGTGCGTGGAGCCGTGGGCCCCGTACCGGGCATTGCCGTAGTCCATCTCGTCGCCCACGAACCGCCGCGCGCTCGGCCCCGGCGCCTCGGCCACGTGGATGACGCCCGGGGCGTCGCTCCGGACGGCAAAGCAGACGGCATAGTCTTTTTCCTCGGGCTTGAGGGCCGTGCAGGGAAGAACGACGATCTCGTTGGCGATGACCGCCCCGGAGATGCTCGCCTTGGCGCCCCTCACCACGATCCCGTCCTTTCGCTTCTCCACGACCCGCAGGTACGAGTCGGGCTCCGGCTGGCCCCCGGGGGACTTGCTGCGGTCTCCCTTGACGTCCATCATGGCGCCTGCCACGGCCAGGTCGTTGTCCTGGACGTGCTTCAGAAACGAGACGAACCGTTTGTGGTAGTTCGTCCCCAGTCTGCGGTCCATGTCGAAGGTGGCGGCGTAGGTCGAATTCAGGGCGCCCGTGCTCACGCAGCGCGCCCCGATGCAGGCGCCGTGCTTGTGCACCAGGTACCTCGACGCCCGGAAGCGCCGGTCCAGGTCTTCCCGGTTGGAAAGGATGTGGACGAAACGGCTGACCCTGCCGCCGGTGAAGGGAGACTGGGCGGTGAGGAGGTCGTCATAGTCCGTCTGCGATGTAAGCTCATAGACGAGACCGATTGCATCCAGCGGCGGCTTCAAACAGGGGTGAGAGCCGATGTCGGTCACCCGCTCGCCGAAAGAGTACAACTCGGGAGCCTGCCTGCGGATGCTTTCCAGGTACTGCCCTCTCGTCCTCATCGCCATCTCGCTCCTCCTTTGCCCCGGCGGGCGATCAACGGGTTACGGCTGTTTTGCGAATCTCAATGTTTCGGTCTGTTCCCCTCTGCTCCCCTGCTGTTTGCCTTCCTGGCCCAGGCCCTGTTTTCAATTGTCGGGACATGCGCCCGCTGCAATTCGCTGTTTACCCTTTGTCTTTTTTGTCCTTGAATTGTACCAGGATCTCTTCGCCTTTCGCGCAGACCTCGCCGTCTGCGGACAACGTCACGCCCACCGTCACTTTACGGCCCTTGATCTCCAGGATCCTTCCCCTCAACTCCAGGGATGTCGCCAGCGGCGTGGGTCTCAGATAATCGACTTTCAGGGACGCCGCGACGAAGCGCGAAAGCGGTTTCTCGCCCAGGGAATACCCGTCCTCACGCAATTTCGCCGCCGATGCCGTCGCGGCGGCGTGGCAGTCGATCAGGGAGGCGATCAGGCCTCCGTAAGCGTACCCGGGAACGCCCCCCGAGTAATACGGCTTCGGCGTATAATGGCAGACGCTCTCCTCGCCGTCCCAGTAACTCTTGATTTTCAGCCCGTCCTGGTTGAGGGCTCCGCAACCGTAGCAATGCGCGAATTCATCAAGGTAGTAGTCCTGAATGGCCTTGGTCTCCACGGCTCCATCCTTCTTTCCGACGCTTCTACAGCAGCGAAACCAGATGCAGGCATCGATGCCGGACACGGAGCGAATCGCAGCGGGCAGGTCTGGCCCCGTTGTTTGCCCTGCAGCGATGCTTGACGGACGTTTTCACAGGCGACCCCCTTTGCCCTTCGGAAGTCTGCTCCTCAATTTCCCGCCTGCAGGGTCACCGATACATCCCGTTTGATTCTGTCCCGGATCACGGCCAGCCGGACCGTGTCGCCCACCTTGAAGTCGTCCAGCCGGGCATACAGCTTGCCGATGCTGTCCACGGATTTGCCCTCCACGGCGGTGATGATGTCTCCCGGAATCAGGCCACCGTCGGCGGTGCGGCGGGCGCCCTGCAGTCCCGCCGCGGCGGCGGCCGAGCCGGGGGCCACCTTCAGGATCACCACCCCTTCGACCCCGAGCTGGGCCGTGACGATCCGGTTGATCCCGTCATCGACCTCGATGCCGAGGGCGGGCCGGATGTATTTCCCCCTGGCGATGAGCTGGGGCACGACGCGGTTGACGGTGTCCACGGGCACGGCGAAGCCGATCCCCGCGCTGGCGCCGCTGGGGCTGTAGATTGCCGTGTTGATGCCGATCAGCCGTCCGGCGGAGTCCAGGAGCGGTCCGCCCGAGTTGCCCGGGTTGATGGCGGCATCGGTCTGAATGAGGTGCTCGATGGTAAAGCCGTTCTCCGTTGCCAGCGACCGGTCCAGGGCCGACACGATGCCGGTCGTGAGCGTCCAGTCCAGGCCGAAGGGGTTCCCGATCGCAAAGACCTTCTGCCCCACCTTCAGGTCGTGGCTGGTCCCGAGGGGGACCGGCGTCGGGGCCTGGAAGCCTACGCCGATGAGCAGCACGGCCAGGTCGTGGGACCGGCTTGCCCCGACCAGCGCCGCCTTGTAGTCGCGGCCGTCCGCCAGGCGCACCCGGGCCTCGGAGGCGCCGGCCACGACGTGGTAATTCGTGACCACATGCCCCTTCTCGTCCCAGATGAACCCCGATCCCGTCCCTCTGGGGACGTTGAAGATGTTGCGTGTCCGGAAGTCCATGACCTGCTGGCTCGTCGTGATGAAGACGACCGATTCCTTGGCCTTCTCGAAAAGCTCGATCGTGGTCTTCTCGTCGGCGGCCAGATCGCCCCGGGCGGCGACGGTGCGCGGGGCAGCCGCCCTGTCGGACTGGAAGAAGCGGCTGATCCAGGGAACCTCCCGCCAGGCGTAAAAAACCAGCGCTGCGATGAGGGCGAGCCAGAAGAGCCGGACAAAGATGGAAGAACGTTTCGTGCCCATAGGTCTATCGACGGCGTCACTGCTTCCGGAATATAAAATAGATCACTGCGGCAATCCCTGCCCCGATCGCAACAGGCGATCCGAAGGGAATCGCATCCCACAGGCCCTGCAATTGCCCGATGATGCCCGACAGGAACTCGGATGATCTGGATGCCAGGAGCCCGTATTCGACCATTGGTTCCTCAACCCGAAATTCATGGGGAGTCAGGCTTAAATTAATATTGGGACATGGTACGAAACACAATATTCACGTCTGAGCCGTTGTTTTCCCCGGAACAATCAAGGATAAGGATTTGACACCGTCTTTCACGAGTGCTCTATCATCCCGGCTGTTTGAAACTGAAATGGAATGTTTTTGCCTCCCCATCATCATAAAAGGAGATATCCTCTCCTTTCACCTCGCCCTTAAAGGAACTTGTCGTCAGATCATCCCAGCCCTTGAACGTATTCCCGTCTATCTGCAAATCGATCAGATGCTGATGGCCGAAATCGTACAGATCGCAGATGTTCTCTTCTCGTGGTCCGGCGGTATAGCACCCCCTGTCGTTGCTGAATATGTTAATGAAACCCGGGCTTATCGTCCCCCTGAAAACTTACGGACTTCGATTGCAGATGATCATAGATGGATGTTGTGTCCAGGCCCGTGATGATCCGCCCGGCAATGTAGGCAATCGTGGAACGCAGTTTTGGCTGCATGGTTTTATTCCTCACTCGATTTTTATTCGGCGCTATTCCCCTCTATGTTCGACTTCGGTGTTTGCCCTTTAACGCAAAAACGTAAGCTCTTCGACTCGGGTACTCCACTTCGGGATAGGGTTCCCTCTCGATGATTTCAATCTTTTCAAATCCACTTTTCTTCAGGCAACTGAAAATGAACTCCGTCGTGAAAAAAAAGACATCCATATCGACTTTATGACCGAGAAACTCGTCGACGTGGAGTGTCTTCTCACCCACGTGATATGTGAAAAGGAAAATTCCACCCGGTTGTAATACGCGGAACACTTCACGGAATGCCGTACCTGCCTGTTCTTCCGTGAAGTGAATAATCGCATAGAAAGCCACAACAGCGGCGATCGAGTCATTTTCAAATGCCAGCTGGAGAATGTTGCCCTTTCGGAAGGGTATCTCCGGGTGAAGCGCCCTTGCCTGCTCCAGCATCTTTTCCGACAGGTCCAGCCCCGAGATTTCGATTCCAAGATCTTTCAGGTATTTTGTCGTATTGCCGGGGCCGCAGCCGAGATCCCAGACCGGTTTCCGGTTTCCGATGTCCTTGGCGAATCTGTTCAGCAGCTCCCGGTCTTTCGGCTTCTTTTCATGTTCACCCGAGAAGGCTTCCGCCCATTCTTTTGCTATCGAATCGTACTGCTTCTCGACTTTTTTTAAATCCTGTCCCATAAGGATAGTCAGATTATCTTCTGTTCGGGTCACCTGACTTTTGTGCCTGGTGCGAATGTCAATATGCAAGTCTGACCCCGGTGCGTTACGTCAATTCGCAAAGCTTGGAGGATCCACACCAAGACTGCACTTGGGCTTCGCATAGGCTTCCGTGACGTCGGCAATACCGGTAGGGTCGAGCGAGAGGAGGACATCCTTCATATCAGAATCGCTGGCCACAGCGGCAAAAGCCAGATTTTCCGCCGCATTCCAGCACACCTCGTCTGCGACCTCCTCCGAGTATTCTTTGAGGAGCTTTTTATTGAGCTGAGCGCGAACGCCCGGCATCATCTCACGAGCGATTGTGCGAGTCGAATCCTTGACGGCCGCCTTTGCGGCCGCCTTTCCCGCCGTCTTGGCCGCAGTCCTGGCCGAGACCTTTGCCGCACTCACCGCTGCATTGCCGGCGCCTCCCGTGGTGACAGCCATCGCCACATTCGCGGCGATTTCGAGCGGAGCCAATACCTGGGAATCGTCTTCTCGGCGCATTGGCTCGAATTCTTTGCGCATCCGGCGCCGCAGTTGACGGGCTGAGTATCCGGACAATCCTGCCAGCACACGGGGCCGACGCCGTGGTAATTCTGCTTGCAGGGTGTATAGCAGAGACCGGCGTCATAGGCCTGCCCTTTTTTGCATTGCATGGGCTTGCCCACGCCGCGCCCCTTGGACTGCTTCTGTCAGGAGATGCCGATGTCCGTCATACCGGAAGGACACCTCGGACTGCAGACACAACAGCCGATGGCGCGATAGCCGGGCTTGCACCTGGGGTAATAGATCGCTCCCGACTTCTCGCACTGGTCTTCCCCATGCTTTGCTTCACAGCGTTTCTCGGCATTCTTCAGACTAAAAGCCTTATCTCCTATCTTCCAGGGAAAGCCCACGCCGCGCCCGTAAGCTTCCGGCTTAAAGCAGTATGCTCCGTCATCACGGAAACCCGGGGGGCAGCGTTGCCAGCACACAGGGCCGACGCCTTTCCAGCCTTCTTTACCGATGTCTTCGCACGTGCGATAGCAAAGCCCCGCGTCCTTCTCCTGTCCTTCCGGACAGGCACTCACCGGGACGCCCACCCCTCGTCCATAAGAGTTCCTCCAGCAGTATGGCTGGCTGGCCCTGCTCAACTCTTTGAGTGCCCAGAGATGGAGTATCTTTTTTTCTTCGGGTGACAGATCCTGCTTGGTGACCACAGGCATGCTGCAACTGACGGTCAGCAATACCAAACCCGCAACGATCAGCAGCACCGCCATCTTCGACGTCTTTTTCATGGCGCCATCCCTTCAGGATCCAGAAATCGCCAACCGAGACAATGGGAGTCAAATCACGAATTTTAAGTTTCTCTTAACATTCACACCCCGAGACCTGCCCACCATGATCGCCTCGCTCGTACTAGTGGAAAGGAAAGACCCATGACCCATTATGCGAAAACTGCAAATCTGAGGGGCGTCCCCTAAATGTTCCGTGCGACCCCATATCCTCACCCTGACCCCCTTTCCCCGACCCGAAAACGAAGGAAGACCTGGTACTTTAGATAGTGGAACTCTGCATCCAGTCGCAGGCCGGCCTCAGTGCAGATTCTGACCAATTCGTCCCGGGGAATGAGTTTTTCGTAAGGATCAAACTTCACGTCCCTGCTCTTCCTGTAGTCAATCAGGTAGAGGAAGCCCCCGGGCTTGAGAGCCCGGACGGCGCTTTGAACCAGTGGCAGACGTTGCGCTTCGGGCACCTCGTGCAGGACATCACTAACCAATACCGCGTCCACAGATTCGACCGGAAGCCTGGTGTCCGTAGATTCCGAAACGACGACCGTCACGTTGGTTAGAAGCTGTTGATCAGCCTGCTTCTTCAATGCGGCCAGGGCGCGAGCGTTGATATCCACCGCGAAAACGATCCCCTGCGGGCCTACAGCCCTGGCTAATCGTAACGCAAAATAACCTTCACCGCAGCCGATGTCGGCCACCCTGGTTCCCGGTTTCATGCCAAGATCGCTCAGGACCCTGTCCGGCTGCTGCCAATCGTTTCTATCCTCGGCAGAGACACATGTGCAACTCAGGAACAGACAAATGGCTCCCAACACTCCATATAGCCTGCTCAGACGATGAGAGATCATGGCTAATCCTCGCTCAGGCCGCCGACGCATACGACCCCTTCTCCGTCTGTGCTGCGCACGGGTGCTTGCAACCCATCCAGAGAGACTATGGGGTCAGCCGTTGAATGATGAGTTGCTCTAAAAATTCACACTTCAAGGCCCCATAGCCCGAGATTTATTATTTCTTGAATATCAGGTTTCCAGCCATCGGTTCGACAGCAACAAGTTCCCAGCCTTGATTAGAATACTCATCTAAATATTTCTGCATACTAACGGTTACATCTCCTCCTGTACTTCTTCCGTAAAAAACAACTTTATACTGGAATTGTCCTGCGGCCACTGACTTTGATGGCATACTGGCAAAAGTTGCAATCAGGCCGATAATCAAAACAACAATTATGGAAAGAATTCTGCAGTACACTGTGCTTTTCATAGGAAATACCCTTTCGATATTGGCGTTTTATTTCAATTTCCAGATCATGTTCATTGATCAGTCTTAATGGCACTTCTTGAAAGCATGGGGGTC
>ENA-ORXD01002606-ORXD01002606.1-sediment-metagenome-genome-assembly--contig:-NODE-2606-length-11659-cov-4.555690_pt1 | contig 11659 bp, 10 predicted proteins | sample MGYA00237862_ERZ511471 | MGnify/ENA metagenome assembly ERZ511471 | reverse complement strand
TCTGAATTTTTCCCACCACTGGCGGGTTTTCCCCACCAGTTTCTTTCTTCTGTTCTCCTCAACTTTTCCCCCTCCAATCGGAGGGGGAAAACTATGCTGGCAACCCGCATCCTGACTTTTTGTGTTTTTCCTAAAGCAAGCTGGCTTTACGGCTCGCTTCTTTCCTTTTAAGGCAGCTTGCTATCCCGGTAAAAAGCCATTAGAATGTACTTAATCTTCTAAAATTGCCCTCAGGAGCCCGATTCCATGATCACTGCCGAGATAATGCGCACCCTGCTGCTGATTGTAATTGTGGTTATGCTGTTTCTGGCGGTCGCCTATCTCTCACAACGTAAGTTGACCCCGATTGCATTTTGTGGCTGGAGTTTATTGGCGCTGGTTCTCCCCATTTTGGGGCCAATTATTGTTATTCTCAGCCGTCCCGGGAAAAGCCGTTCGGCATCGTAATCCATCTTAACCCAAACATCCATCTTTCCTGGGCTTTCCGGCAAAAGCGCTGAAAAGCAGTTCTGTATCCTTCTAACCTGTTATTTCTATCGTAAAGCGAGATCCGTATGAAACAAGACCGATTTTTAACCGCTATTCTGGCAGGCATCCTTCTGGTGGCTGTACTCGCTCTGGTGGTTTTTTTCACCCGCCAGCAGCAACCAGTCTATCAGCCGGATGATACGCCGCAAGGCATCCTGCACAATTATGCCACCGCGCTTTACCAGAAAGATTATGAAAAAGCGTACACCTATCTGGCGAATATGGAAAATAAGCCAACATATTCCCAATTCCGGCAAGCTTTTCTAAGCAAGCAGATTGATCCTTCCAACAGCGACCTGCAAATTGACAACGCGGAAATCAACGATGACGAGGCCCTGGTATTAATCTCCGTAATCTCCTCGTGGGGCGGCCCATTTGAAAACATAAACCGCTCCACCTATACCGCCACACTGGAGAAACAGGATGGGCAATGGAAAATCAGCAACCTGCCCTATCCTTACTGGGGGTGGGATTGGTACCAGCCCCAACCTGAGACAGTGAAACCTGTCCGGTGAATTGAAATTTTTTAAAAATTATGGGCTGGCTCTTACTCTGGAGAATTCCATGCGATCCGTTCGACGTCTTTATTTTTATCTGGTAACCCTCATCAGCCTGGAAGTGGTCATCTGGGGGGTGATCACCCTGCTGCGTACTCTGTTTGATAACCTGATCTCAGACAGCAACGCCAACCTTCTATCCCGGGGGTTGTCACAGGTGTTGGTGGGTGTACCCCTGTTTATCCTGCATTGGAGAATCATTCAGCGCGAATACGCGCGCGACCCGGAAGAAGGCTACACCCGCTTGCGGGCGCTGTTCCTGTACGGCACACGCGCGGCAGTGCTGTTCCCGGTCGCGCAGAACGTGCTGGCAATTTTCAACCGGATGTTCTTCCGTTTGTTGGGAAGCAGTATTGAACGAGCCCTCATAGGCGCTCAGCAAACTCTGATCGATAATTTGCTGGCGATCGGGTTCAACCTGCTGATCTGGCTGTATTTCGAAAACATTCTAAAAAAGGAATGGCAGGAGAGTGCTGCCTCCAAAGAGAACCTGATCGAAATCCGCCGCCTGTACCGCTACGCCTGGGTGCTGTATGCCCTGATCCTGACTCTGGCCGGCGCGCAGCAGGTTTTCCGTTACAGCTTTTTTACTGTTCAGGAAAATACAGTCTTCTCTGTCGAATGGCTGGCGGATGGACTGACCCTGCTCCTGGTCGGCGCCCCGCTTTGGGCATGGACCTGGCAGAATATCCAGCGCTCGCTTTCACAGCCCGAAGAACAAAACGCTTTCCTGCGCCTGCTCATCCTCTACGCGCTCACGCTGATCGGAATTGTTACTACACTATCCGCCGTGGGGATTGTGCTGAGCGGGTTGTTAAGCTGGATACTCGGCGAAGCGCAGACAGTGACTTCTTTTATCAGCGGAAACAGCAGCGCCCTGGCCACCGCCATACCGTTTGGCGTGCTGTGGGCTTATTACGCCCAACAACTGCGCCAGGAATTCGACTCTCAGTCGGACGTGGAACGCAGGGCCGTTGAACGCAGCGTATACCATTACATCCTTTCGTTTTTGGGCAGCGCGGCAACCTTGTGGGGAATCTGGCAATTACTGGGCACGGTGGTCGATATGCTGCTCAGTGACCTGACGAACGCGATCGTCCTGAGAGCGCCCATCAGCGGCGCTTTAGCCGCCTTGTTGGTTGGGATCCCGGTCTGGCTGATTAACTGGCGCCCAATGGAGGAAGAAGCCGCAGCATCTTCCGAAACTGGCAGCCAGGCGCGCCGGTCTTCGATCCGCAAAGGGTACCTTTACCTGATCCTGTTCCTGACCGTTGTTGGAAGCATGGCCAGCATGGGAAGCCTGCTCTACGCGATATTAAACCAGGTATTGGGAGAAAATAACCCCACTTTCTGGCTGGACACCACCCATTTAGCGGTAACCCTGCTCCCGATCGCGTCCTGGCTGCTGTATCACCTGTTTGCGCTGCAACGGGACGGGAGATTGATCCAGAAGGAGCTGGAAGAACAGCACGCCAGTTTCCCGGTGTTGGTGATCCTATCCCGTCAGGACCCCTATGGCGAAGCGTTGAAAGAATCCTTTCAGCGGCATCTACCGAACCTGCCGGTAAACCTGCACTACTTGGATGATGTCCCCCTGCCGGACGATTCCCAAAAATCCAAAGCTGTCATCCTGCCTGCGGGGCTGGCAGCCCGGCCCTCCGCAGCCCTCCACAACTGGCTGGAAAGTTTCCAGGGCAGGCGTATTGTGGTGCCGCTATCCGAAACCGGGTGGATCTGGCTGGGGACCGCGCCAAAATCGACACGCGAACTGGCCAAAGAAACCGTCCTGACCATCCGCCAGCTGGCCGAAGACCAATCCGTCCGCGCGGCAGTCCAGACCAACCCCTGGGTTATTGTGGGATATATCCTGGCAGGATTGTTTGGGCTTCAGGTCATATTTGTCCTGCTGAGTATTGTGATCTCCACCCTGAACTGATATTTTAAAACCACAAACAACCCATTCCGTTGGATTTTAACGTAAATGGGTTGTTTTTTTGATCCCTCAGCTTCCCCTCCGTAGATCAGAAATTCTGGACAGGGCAATATCTTGTTTGAATCGCTCGCAATTTATTCAAAGAGCAACCCTGAACGGTAATTTAAATATAAATCCCCATGAACGAGGTAGCCAGCAGCACCAGGGTAACCAGGCTGATCAATCCGGTCAGGCTTCCTGCCAGAATATTTTGAAACCGCTTATTTCGCCATTTACCCATGATCGCTTCCTGGTTCGATAACTTCAATACCAGCACCAGCAACACCGGAAGCAAAACGGCATTCACAGATTGCGAAATCCACATGATGGAAAACAATGGAATGCCCGGAATAAAAATAATCAGAATACTCAAGGCGATAATGCCGCCATAGATGGAATAAAATACTGGCGCTTCTTTGGCAGACCTATTCAATCCCCGCTCAAAACCAAAAGCCTCACAGATTGAATAGGTGGTAGAAAGCGGCAGCACAGACACCGCCAGCAGGGATGCGCCCAAAAGTCCGGTTGAGAAGAGAATCTTCGCAGCACCACCTGCCAGCGGTTCCAGGGCCAGAGCGGCCTGCTCGGCACTTTCAACCTGGATCCCGTGGATAAACAAGGTGCCCGCGGTACAGATGACAATAAAGGCAGAAATCACATTGCCCCACATCGCGCCAAAGCTCACATCTATTTTGGTGAGGTGATACTCCTTCAATGCCACCCCTTTATCTGCCACTGAAGCCTGCATATAGAAAATTCCCCAGGGTGTGATGGTTGTGCCGATTGTCGCCAGCACCGCCAGGACAAATTCCGGCTCAAAACTGAACTGCGGTACTACCGCCGCTTTCAGCACTTGAGCCCAGGGGGGATTAATCAAAAACACAGTAACGACGTAGCTCAACGAGGACAGGCACAGCACCAGCAGGACCTTTTCAATATAGCGGTAAGAGCCCCGCAAAACCATCAGGACAATGACGATGGCAGTGATTGGAACAACAATATAGCGGCTGAGACCAAACAGTTCTGAAGCCGCCGCGATACCGGCAAACTGGGCGATTGTGGTCCCCAGGTTAGCAACCATCAAACACAGCATAGCGAAAGCGGTCACCTTGACACCAAACCGTTCCCGAATCAAATCCGCTGTTCCCTTGCCGGTCACCACGCCCATCCGCGCGGCCATTTCCTGGACAATCACTTCTCCAATGGTGATCACCACTATAATGAATAGGAAACGATATCCATACTTTGATCCGGCCATGGAATAGGTCGCAATACCCGGGGCGTCATTGTCGGCACTGGCAGTGATCAGACCGGGTCCTAATACAGCCAGATAAAGCCCTATTCTTTGCAACCAGATGGGAAAATTGAGACGTTGCTTCATCGTTAACCTCCCTGCTTAAGAATCAGAAGAACCGCGGCAGGCGCTTCTTCCAGGCTGTAGGCAGTACCGTATCCAGGGCGTCATCCACAGTGACAATCCCCAGCATTTTACCGTTTTCGGGTTCAACTACCGGAACAGACAGCAAATCATATTTCGCGATCACATAAGCGACCTCATCCTGGGGAGTAAATGGGCTGACTGTGATGGGATCAAACTGTTTCAATTGATCCAGAAGTGTATTGGGGGGCGACATAATCAGGTCGCGCAGCGTAACCACCCCAATCAACTTCCCTGTATCATCCACAATGTGGACGTAATACATCACTTCATCTTCCTGGGCGTCTTCAGAATTGCGCAGGTAATCAATGGCTTGCTGAACAGTAATGTTACTGGGAACATGGGCGTATTCCGAAGTCATGATTCCGCCCGCGGTATCTTCCGGGAAAGAAAGCAAAGCCCGGATCTCCTCGGCCTCATCCCGCTCCATGAGGTCCAACAGCACCTCGCTGGTCTTGTCGGGAAGGTCAGCCAGCAGGTCGGCTGCCTCATCCGGGTCCATCTTTTCCAGCACATCCGCGGCTCGCTCTGGTTCAAGATGTGAAAGAATGGCCATCTGCATGTTCGCCGAGCTCTCTTCCAGCGTGTCTGCCAGCGATTCATCATCGAAACCCTGCAGCAGCGCGTGAGAAGTGTGGTGGTCGAGGTTATCGAGAATAGCTGCAATATCGGCAGGCAGCATCTTTTCAATGCGGTTTTGGGATACTCTCAGCCGCAGCGGATCGTCATGCTCTATGGATGCAACAAACTCCCAGGGGATGACCTGCGTTTTCAAAGGCCGGTTGATCAGTTCGCCAACCTTTTTGCCTACTCCCTCCAACCCCAAACGGCGCAGCAATCCCTGCCCGCTGACATCTACCCCGGTTAGGAAATATCTGCTTCCGCTGCGCGCCAGCTGCAAATCATTGACTCGCACCAGACGTTTCCCCTCAATATCCACAATTTGCTGGTCCAGCACGCGATCTTTCAGCGGCAGCTCGTGACCTGTCAGTGAATAGGGTTTGATCTTATCCAGACTGACTCTGAGGGTGATCCCAGGCCACAAAGTCGCGATATCAGTGGCTGAAATATAATCAATCTCATGGGGATTCTTTTTTAATGCCAGAGCGGCCACCGGCGCAATCTTTTGTCCCGTAGCGCCGGCCAGAATATCATCCAGCTCGCCAATTATATAGCCAAACGAATCCCAGACTTGTCGCCCAAGTAATTTGCTGATATAGATCATAGCGCACCTCTTTCTGCATGATTCATCCAGACACTTTATTTTGCAATTAAAGTGTCTGTTGGATAGAAAAGACAGGAGTCTGGCATAAACCAGGCTCCTGTCACATCACAGAGGCACGCAAGCAGCCAGATTTATACCGTATTTAGCCTGTCAAGTGTTCCCGGACGATGGTCGTCCGGAGAACTGTCAAGTTCGTTCGAATTTGTTTCTTCAAAAGTTATCATCTATTTTCTCTTACAAAAATCACTAAAAAGTCATTTTCTATTTCTTCAACCAATAAGCACAAACAATTCATAACAAAAAAACTAAGTACCATATTTTGCACAAACAGCCAAATATTTCAGGCCGCGGCAATCTCCACACTGTAATAGTGCTGAAAAGCCTCTTCCAGGCTGGGCCGGATGGTGGTGAAATCTGTCACCTGAAATTCACTGACTGTTTTCAACAGCGCGTCCGGGTTGCCTTCCAGTGTGCAGTGCAGGCAATTCTCTTTCATCCAGACATCCAGTACATTCGGGATGTTTTTGAGGATTTCGGGAGACACTGGTTTCTCGAAGCGCATCTCAAATGTGCGCAGCGCGCGGGTGCGGAGATGAATGCCCCGCTCCACCGCGACCAGCCGGCCTTCGAATAACACCGCCACCCGGTCGCAGATCTGCTCCATCTCGCTCAACGATGTGGAGGACATTAGAATGGCGTGCCCTTCCAACCGGGCCTTCTTGATAAGGGAATACAGCACCTTACGGCCTTCCGGATCGAGATCCCGGGTGGGTTCATCCAGGATCAATAGATCCGGGCTGTGCATGAAAGCCTGGATCAGTGCGATTTTTCGCTGATCACTCCGCGAAAGTTTCCAGAGCGGCACAGAAAGATCCACATTGAAATCCTTCGCCAGCTGGCGAATATTGGTCCAGGCAATGCCGCCCCGTAATCTTGATAAAATGCGTAAATATTGTTCTCCACTCAGAAGAGGGAAGACTTTAAAATCCGAACCCATATACCCGATTTGTCGTTGCACCTCCCGTGGCATGGGATGATTCTCAACGCCAAACAGATATACGCGTCCATCCGATGGACGAATTTGATCCATGATCAACCGGAGCAAAGTGGTTTTGCCGGCTCCCTTTGGGCCCAAAAGACCATAAATCTCGCCTGGTTCAATCTCTAGCGAGATTTCTTTAAGACCTGGTTGATATTTATCCTGTTTTGAAAGGTTTTCAGTTCGTACTACGAAAATAGCGCATAGCAGTCTCCTTGTTATTCGCATGAGTTCCGCCTGTGCCGGGCACAGAAGATGGCGGTAAAACAAACCAGCTGGACCAGGATCGGTACCAGCCGGAAGTGACTTTCCTCATGCGGCAGTCAGGCTGCCTGCGTTGGGTCAGGTCCCTCGCGTTAAAGCCGGTACCTCCTGATGCGATTGCCATTCTTTCCGCAGACGTTGAACGATCTCATCCACCACATTCAGTGATTTAATGATCGTCTCCAACTGCGGGCGGACCGGGTCATCCTGACCCAATCCAACCAGCCCTTCCTGTGCCGCTTCCCGCACAGTGAGCAGGCTGGTCAGCCGATGCTCCAGGATCTTCTGCCAGAAATCCGGTTCGATCACGTAATAATCAACCCGGTCCCCTGGCAAAGAAACTTTTTCAACCAGGTCATCGGAGAGCAGCGTTTTCAAATTGGTTGAAATGCTGCTCCGGCTGACCTGGAGAGCCTCGGCCATGTCCTCCGAAGATAGCGGTCCCGTCGCCAACATCATCAGGCCAATCATCCGCCCGCCAATGCGAGAGACTTCATAATCTTCGAAGTGCAATCCCATATTTTCAATGAACTGTGTTACGATCGAATTATCCTCAGGTAAGTGAGGGGAATCCGATCCACTATCCGAGCTCTCAGGCTCCATCAAACTAAATCTCCTTCTTAAAGATAGAAAAAGCTGGCTGTCACCAGCTACAATCATTATAGAACATTCTGTTATTTCAGTCAAGACCGAAACAACTGTTGTTCCCGTTCTGGCAATGAGCAAGTTTGTGTCAATTTTTCCCCACTGTGTTTTTGCGCCAAATATCAGGGTCTGTTATTTATCCCGTTCCAAATGGTCAGGAATTTTTGTAAATTCTGTGCTTCGAACAGAATCTCGATGTTTTGGCCTGCAAATTCTGGCACAAGATGGAAAGTGATTTTTTGCCTGTCTCTTATTCCTTCGGTGCTGAAGTGTGAAATACGATATTCTGAGATAAATGTAAATATCCATTCGTGATGGGTTTTGGATTTCAAATCTTGTTGAAGCAGAATCAACTGGTGGTTGGTCACTGCCAGCACGGTCTGTGGAAACATCTTGCGCTGAAAAACCTTCAGTACAGGCTCGCGAAGCTCCGGCTGATAAACATGCCCCAGAACCGACTCACCTGGCTGGATGGCCTCACCCTTCAGACCATTATAAAAACTGAAGGAGGTATTGACAAAACCGGGAAAAGTTGAATCCGGCTGTACAGGCATGTTTGAGGTTGGATTTTCGACCCAGGTTTTTCGAAGCAGCGCTTTCAATAGTGGCGATAGAAAATGATGTGACACGGTGTTATATTCCACTGCTATGGTCGAAACCTTATTACCGTCAACACCCCAGATTTCCAGTTTGCCATAGAGCAGGATCAGGCTCAGTCTGACTTTAAGAATACCTTCAGCCAAAATCCAGCTTGCACTGCCTTCTTTTTCACCCGTTTCTGCCTCAAAGACATGCAAAACTCCATTTTCGGTAAAAACCAACGCCTGAAGCGGGTCCATTCGCCAGCGAAAGCCATGAGCCTGCATTTTGGGTGGAATGACAAAAACGCCCTCCACAGTTTCTCCCGCAGGGAGATATTGCCGGGCCAGATTGGATAACGAGCCGGGAATTTCATTCAGCCCTGGTAAAAAATAGGGGGGATTTGTCCTTCTGGGATTACCTGCTGCCATTGGTTTCCTTCTCTGAATAAAATCATCTACATCCTGAAAGAAGCAGAAAACACCAGTTTTATGACAATTTAGTGACAAGTTAGATTGTCTTCAGGCGTTTGTACAGACTATTGTATACCAGTCGTATATATTCACAATAGCGATGAAGCTGGCTGAAGGGTATGAAACTGCCAAACACAATTAACAGCCGCTGCTTTATGGGCATCCACAGAGCAGCGGCTGCTTGGCTAGAATTGGATACAGTAGAAATGCAATCCACCAGGTCGCCTGAAATCCATGATGGATTCCACCTCAAATCTTCTGGATGTTCCAGGATGATAGGAATTTATTCATCCACAGTGTATGATTTCAACAGCGCGACCAATAATTCCCACACTTTCATCAATGATGGAATATGAAGCCGCTCCTGTGGAGAATGGGGGTCAAGAATTGTTGGGCCGAAAGAGATCATATCCATACCCTCATATTTTTCTCCTATCACGCCGCATTCCAGACCGGCATGAATGGCTTCCACCTGAGCAGGTTCCCCAAATAAATGTTCATAGACCGTTCTGCTTCGGTTCAATAAAGGAGAATCCATCCTGGGTTTCCAGGCCGGATAATGACTGCTTCGCGAAACCTGGGCGCCGGATAAGAATGCAATCGCTTCAATCCGCCTGGTAATCTCTTCCAATTGCGATGCCAGCATGCTCCGCTGGCTGGTGACAACCCGCAGCCCTTCATCATTACTTTCGATAACCGCGAGGTTATTGGATGTTTCCACAAGACCTTCAATAGCAGAAGACATTTTAGAGACCCCGTGGGGGAGGGCCTGCAGCAAGGCCACCATCTTCCGCGAATCCCCTTCCACAGCGGCCTGTCGGGCCTGGTCTTCTACCAGACGGAAGGTAAGCCCAGCTTCCGTATCGGCAAATTCATCGCGCAAGGTCTGTCCAAATTTCTCAAAAATCTGGATAAGCTCTGGTTCGTCCTTCTTGTCGACCAGGATGGCAGCCTGCGCCTCGCGGGCAATGGCGTTGTGCGCGCTGCCGCCTTTTACAGACATAATTCGGATGGAAGTTTTTTTAATGATTGCGTCAAGCATCCGCGCCAGCAGTTTGTTTGCGTTGGCCCTGTTTTTATGGATATCCCCGCCAGAATGTCCGCCTTGCAGACCCATAACATGGATCGCATAAGCCTTTTCGTCTCTTTGTGCTTGTAAATATGTGACCGGAAGTTGAATTAAGCTCTTGACTCCACCTGCGCAGCCAACGGTAAAGACCCCTTCATCCTCCGAATCCAGATTCAAGAGAATTTTTCCATTCACAAATCCTCTTTGTAGCAGCGCAGCCCCGCCAAGGCCAGTCTCTTCTTCAACCGTAAAAAGTAGTTCCAGAGGCGGATGGGCGATTTCGCTGTTTTCTACCAGGGCCAGCGCCAGCGCGATCGCGATCCCATTGTCGGCCCCAAGGGTGGTATTATCCGCATGGAGCCATTCTCCCTCTCGGATGCAGCGGATGGGATCTTTTGAAAAATCATGGCTGGAATCGGGCGTTTTTTCACAGACCATGTCCAGATGGCCCTGAAGGATAATGGTTGGCGAAGATTCATAGCCGGTTGTGGCGCTGACGCGGATCACGAGATTGCCTGCTTCGTCGGTCTGCGCCTGACAACCGTGCTCGGCTGCCCAGCCCTGCAGCCATTCAGAAATACGCTGCTCTTGTTTAGATGCCCGGGGAATTGCCGAGATCTGTTCAAAAATGTTGAGGATTTCTTGTTCAATACTCATGATGATTATCCTTTTACGGGTTTATGAAATTTTTTGGTGCGCCAATGAATTGAATCAGGCACTGCGCCCAGAGATGATTGTGATGGTTACCCGCCATCGATCTGTATTTAAAGTGTATTGTGAATAGCTTCTAATCATTCACAAAAATGCCCGACCCTTCCAGGAGACAATACTTTCAAACTTCTCCAGGGACGCCAAACAGTTTAGTCATCAGATAAGTATAATCCAGGAGAGTGACTCTGATCACCCTGAGCAACTTCTGAAACGATTAATCTGCCAGTTTTACACTGATTACCAACCCATCCCCCACCGGCAGGATGGTGCTGGCAAGACGGGGGTCGCTGAAGACCATCTGGTTGTATTGGTGGACAGGCCCGCTGAACTTCTCTGGGATTCCTCTGGGTTTGAACAGCGCGTCATCCGCGATAAGGACGCCATGCAAGCGGGTCAGGCGGATGCAAGTTTCAAGCATTTTCGGGTACAGCGCTTTGTCTGAATCCTGGAGAATGAGATCAAAAGGGCCTTCCAGCGATTGGATGACCTGCCCGGCATCACCGTGAACGAAATCCACCCAATCAGCTAAACCGGCTTTGCGGAGGTTTTCCCGCGCCAGTTCGCACAGATCCTGACGGTATTCCACCGTAACCAGCTTCCCGCCGGTTTCCTTGAGCGCCGACGCCAGCCAGATGGCCGAATAGCCCAGACTGGTTCCCAACTCCAAAACACGCTTTGCCTGGGTGAGATGCACCAGCAGGTTCAACATTTTCCCTGCTTCCAGCCCCACGTTGGGACGAATATTCTCCATTTGATCTTCAAGTGCCTCAATGCTTGCCAGCGGTGGGCTGGCCAGTGAAATAAAGCCAGAAATATATGTTTCAACATCCATACAAACCTCCAGAGTCATGGAACAGATTGGATTAATTTACCACCATTCCCACAGAATACCACAATTTTAAGCGCCCTTTTTATATCAATACAAAACAAAAAAGGAATGATGTTCACCATTCCTTTCCATATTTCAATTCGCCGACCTAAGCTGTGATCGTCACTTGCTCAGTGGAATGAAAGCTCCATAAGAATAGGTTTTAACCATCACCAGAGTCCCCGGTGTGAAGCCATAATCATTTATCGCCAGCACGCGGTATTCGTATTCCTGTCCCCAATCCAGATAGCGGTCGACAAACTCAGTGTAATTCTGCGCAGTAGCACCCAC
>ENA-ORXD01002604-ORXD01002604.1-sediment-metagenome-genome-assembly--contig:-NODE-2604-length-11665-cov-3.379185_pt1 | contig 11665 bp, 9 predicted proteins | sample MGYA00237862_ERZ511471 | MGnify/ENA metagenome assembly ERZ511471 | reverse complement strand
AGGCGGATCGAGCTGATGAGCAGTCTTCTCCTCTCTATGCCTGGGACCCCGGTGCATTACTACGGGGACGAGATCGGCATGGGGGACAATATTTACCTGGGAGACCGAAACGGTGTGCGCACACCGATGCAGTGGAGTGCGGACCGAAACGCCGGTTTTTCGCGCACAAACCCCCAGAAACTGTATCTGCCTGTCATCTCCGACCCGGAGTACCACTATGAGACGATCAACGTGGAATCCCAGCAGGGGAATCGTCAGTCCTTTCTGTGGTGGATGAAGCGTGTCATTGCCCTGAGGAAGCGTTTCAAGGCCTTCAGCCGCGGCAGTCTGAAGCTTTTCCCGCTGAATAATCCCAAGATTTTGGCTTTTGCCAGGCAATATCAGGAAGAAATCATCCTTGTCTTTATCAATTTATCCAGGTTTTCGCAGGCCATCGAGATGAATCTCTCCGAGTATGCCGGAATGTTGCCGGAAGAGATTTTCAGCGGCAATAAATTCCCCCTGATCCAGAAAACCCCTTATCTGCTTACTTTCGGACCTCACAGCCATTACTGGCTTCTGCTTCAGCAAAAGAAAGAGGAAATCTCCCTGCAACCATGCCTTGCCGCAGCCCCATTCAATATTGCCGGCTCGTGGAGGCTCATATTAGCAAAACCTTACCGGGAAAAGATGGAGCGCAACGTGCTCCCCCGTTATTTACGCGTTTGCCGCTGGTTCGGAGCCAAGGCGAAAACTATTATCCGTCTTCGTATTATTGATGATTTTTTGTTCGAGAAAGAGAATGTGTCCTCTCATCTTCTTGTCATTGAGGTAAGTTATAACGAGGGAATGCCTGAATTATATATGCTGCCTGTTTCCTTTGCCTTGAAAGACAAATTTGCCAAAAATGCAGAGGAAGAGGCGAAAGCCATTATATGCCACCTGGACTGCGCAGAGGGCGAAGGAATTCTTTATGACAGCCTTTACGATGATTCATTCCGCGGGATGCTCCTGCAGAGCATTATAAAAAGAAAGCGCATCTGCGGAAAAACAGGCGAGCTGTTATGCTACCCTGAGAAAAAAATCAAACAGTCGGTAAGCAGCGATAAGTTGGCCGGCATCCCTTCCCAACCCCTGAAAGCGGAACAGAGCAACACTTCGATTATTTACGACGAGCGCCTGTATTTGAAGCTCTACCGGCGACTGGGTGAAGGTATCAATCCGGAAGCTGAAATCGTAAAACGTCTCACGGAAACTTTAGACTACCCTCACATACCTCACTTTGCCGGCGCTATTGAACTGAGACGTCCGCATGCAGAGCCAATCACAATCGCCCTGCTCCAGCATTATGCAGCTAATGCCGGCGATGCCTGGACCTACACGTGTGATCAGGTGGCGGAATACTTTGAGCGGGTGCTTGTGCGCCGGGATGAACTGCACCAGATTGAGCTGGAACTTCCCACCCTTCTTGATTTCAAATCTGTACACATTCCGCAAGTGATGTACGATCTTATCGGCACGATGTACCTTGATATGGCCGCACTGCTCGGAAGGAGAACCGCTGAACTGCATCTGGCTTTAAGTTCCGGTCCCTCCGATGAGGCATTCAGCCCGGAACCTTTTACAATTATTTATCAGAAATCTCTTTACCAGTCCATGAGCAGCCTGTTGCAGAGGGTAACTCAGACGCTGGAAAGCAGCATATCCAGTATACCCCCGCCGGTTAGAAAGGACATAAAAGACATTATGGCGCACAAACAGGCCATCGCCGTCATTATGCAGAGCATTTTGAAAAAAAAATTATCCGCACTTAAAATTAGGATTCACGGAGACTATCACCTCGGCCAGATTCTTTTCACCGGCAAAGATTTTATCATCATTGATTTTGAAGGAGAGCCGGCACGGACTATCTCAGAGCGGCGCCTCAAATATTCTCCACTGCGCGACGTCGCCGGACTGATCCGTTCCTTCCACTACGCTGCCTATAATACTTTACTGCTCAATAAATCATTCCGTCCGGAAGATTTCTCTTTCCTGGAACAATGGATTGAACCGTGGAATCTCTATGTAAGTCAGTCATTTCTAAATGGGTACCTGAAGACAAGCGGGACGCATCACTTCATGCCCCCAAACAGCGAAGATCTGGGACTTATGCTTAAAATTTTTTTGCTGGAAAAGGCTGTCTATGAACTTGGTTACGAACTCAACAATCGTCCGGACTGGCTGATGATACCGATCAAGGGGATCAAACATATTTTGCGGAATGATTCGTAAAAAAGGAGGAACAAGACAATGGAACAAAAATCCGAAGAGAAGGGAATTGTCGCGGGCGCGGAATGCCTTTTGAGCGAATACGACATTTATCTCTTCAAGGAAGGAAACCATTTCCGCTGCTTTGAAAAACTCGGCGCACATCTTACAAATATGCAGCAGCAGAATGGAACATTTTTCGCCGTCTGGGCGCCGAATGCCGGAAAAGTCTCCGTTCTGGGCGATTTTAATGACTGGGATCCTGATGCCCATAAGCTTACAGCCCGCAGCGATGGATCTGGCATTTGGGAGAGATTCATACCCGGCGTCGGAAAAGGATCCCTCTATAAATATCACATTGTCTCCGGCAACCGTTCCTATAAGCACGATAAAGGGGATCCTTTTGCTTTTTTCTGGGAAACAGCACCCAAGACGGCATCTGTTGTCTGGGATCTTGACTACAATTGGGGTGACGGCGATTGGATGAAGCAGCGGCACCGGCATAACAATCTTAATTCACCCATGTCCATATATGAGGTTCATCTGGGTTCCTGGAGAAGGATGCCGGAAGAAGAGAACCGTTTTCTTACCTACCGGGAACTGGCCCACAGTCTTGCTGATTATGTTCTGGAGATGGGGTTTACCCATGTCGAACTGATGCCGGTAATGGAACACCCTTTTTACGGCTCCTGGGGATATCAAACACTGGGTTATTTTGCCCCTACCAGCCGTTACGGCGAGCCGCAGGACTTCATGTATCTTGTTGATTACCTGCATCAGCATGGAATCGGCGTCATTCTCGACTGGGTGCCTTCTCATTTTCCTACCGACGGCTACGGACTTGTTTACTTTGATGGAACGCACCTGTTTGAGCACGCCGATCCCCAAAAGGGTTTTCACCCAGACTGGAACAGCTCCATCTTCAATTACGGGAGAAATGAAGTAAAAAACTTTTTGTTCAGCAGCGCTGTTTTCTGGCTGGAAAAGTATCATATCGAAGGCCTCCGTGTGGATGCCGTCGCTTCCATGCTTTATCTGGACTATTCGCGTAAAGAAGGGGAGTGGATTCCCAACGAATATGGCGGAAGAGAAAATATTGAAGCCATCAATTTTTTAAAGACGCTCAATGAGAATATCTACCAGATCTTTCCCGACGTCCAGATGATAGCAGAAGAATCCACCGCCTGGCCGATGGTTTCCCGGCCCCTATATCTGGGCGGTCTTGGTTTCGGTATGAAATGGAATATGGGCTGGATGCACGATACGCTTGAATATTTCTCCAAAGAAACTATTTTTCGCAAATACCATCACGAGATGCTGACATTCAGCCTGTTGTATGCTTTTAATGAAAACTTCGTCTTATCTCTTTCCCACGACGAAGTCGTTCATGGTAAAGGATCGCTCATCAGAAAAATGCCCGGCGATGACTGGCAAAAATTTGCCAATCTGCGTCTTCTCTTCGGCTACATGTATACCCACCCCGGCAAAAAATTGCTTTTCATGGGCGGTGAATTTGGTCAGTGGTCGGAATGGTATCATGAGGCCAGCCTGGACTGGCATCTGCTCGAATACCCCTATCACCGCGGCTTACAGCAATGGCTGAGGGATCTGAATTTCATTTATAAATCCGAACCGAGCCTCTATGAAAGCGACCATGAACCGGAAGGCTTTCATTGGATCGATTTTAAAGACTGGGAAGGGAGCATCATAAGCTTCGCCAGAAAAGGGAAAAACTCTCCGGAAACGGTAATCGTCGTCTGCAACTTTACACCGGTGCCCCGCTTTAATTACCATATCGGCGTTCCGCAGGGAGGGCTCTGGCAGGAAATTCTCAACAGCGACGCAAAAATCTATGGCGGCAGCGGCCAGGGTAATATGGGAAGCGTGGAGGCGGCAGTTGTACCCTATCACGGCCAGCGGTATTCGCTTTCCCTGGTGCTTCCCCCGCTTAGCCTAGTCGCTTTCAGACAATAAGTTGCCTTTTACTTTCCGGTTGCTTTATTTTGCCTGTTTCAGGCAGCCTACAAGACCTGTCCAAACAAAATGGAAAAGGCATTACCACCGGAAAAAGGCGTGCCAATTTATTTTCCCTGATACTTTGCCTTTCTTTTTTCCTTGAAGGCAGTCAAAGCTTCCTGAAAATCAGCGGTTTTAAAACAAACGCCCTGGGCAAAGCTTTCGTATTCTAAGGAGGCGGCATAATCCCCGCCGACAGCTCGATAGATCCCCCGCTTCGCCATCTGAATTGCAATTGACGGCCCTTCAGCGATTTTGAGCGCCAATTCATTCGCAGCGGTCAGAAGACGATCATGAGGCACCAACTCCGTCACAAGGCCGATCCGGAGAGCTTCCGCTGCATCGACTATCTCACCGGTAAAACACATTTTAAGTGCTCTATCTACCCCAATCGTCCGCGGCAGAAGATATGTCGCCCCTACATCAGCTATCAGTCCCATTCGCACCCAGACGGCACTGAATCGCGCTTTTTCGGAAGCAATTCTAATGTCGCATAAAAGGGCGAAGGATAGACCTGCACCGGCGCTAATCCCATTGACGGCCGCAATTGTCGGTTTCTCAATACCATAAAGGGCCGCACCAAAATATCCTACCGGGGCCATCATTTCCCGCCGGGACGTCGAAAGGCTCTCTCCGCGTAATCTTGCTTCCAGTCTGTCTTTAGCATCAGAACCGGCACAAAATCCATCCCCTGCTCCCGTCATAATAAGTACCTTAATTTCGTCATTCTTATTTATCTCTTCTGCCACTTCAACCAACCCGCGGTACATCGCAGTGGTACATGCATTCATCTTTTCCGGACGGTTCAGGGTTAGAGTTGCCACCCCATTTTCCAAGCTGTAGTTAAGCTCTGGAGTCAAATTTTGAATCGACATATATTTACCTTTCTATAAATTTGAAAATAGTTCTATTTGCTGCTTAACAAAACTTTACTAAGCATTACTAAAATATTTATGCATCAGCACCAAGACGAACTAGCAGAAGCTGATATTGCCCTATGTGTGAATCTGCCCCCACTAGCCTTGAACATATATTGTTCGGTTAAATATTTACAATCGGCTCACGCCATGCGCATAGCTCCTGTCAAGTGGTAAACCTCTCCATTCAAATAAGGGTTTTCAATGATATGCGCCGCAAGCTTCGCATATTCTGAAGGCCGACCTAATCTCTTGGGAAAGGGAATTGACTGTTCAAGAGCTTGGCGCGCTTTTTCCGGAACATTGGCAAACATGGGTGTATCAACAACTCCGGGAGCAATCGTCATTACACGAATACCGTACCTACCCAACTCCCTGGCCACTGGCAGCATCAGTCCATTTATTCCCCCCTTGGACGCGGCATAGGCAGCCTGCCCAATTTGCCCCTGAGTCGCCGCTACGGATGAAGTGTTGATGATCACCCCCCTTTCTCCTTCAGTGTTAGGTTCATTTTCCGCCATCTTCTGGGAGGCAAATATTATCAGACGCATGGACCCGATGAGATTCACCTGTATTCTCGAGTTGAAAAATTCTGTCGTCATTGCCGCTTCTTTACTTATTATTTTGCGCGGACCGCCGATGCCGGCACAGTTAATGACAACGTTGATCTTGCCGAATGTCGTCACTGCCAATTCTACAGCGGCTTTTACATCGTCGTCACTAGTAACATCAGTCTTGATGAATATCACATTGCCTTCTTTCAACTCTGCGGCCAGCATCTTGCCCTTATCTTCCTGTAAATCAAGAATGACGGACCGACCACCCATGCGGACAATTTCTCGCACACAAGCCTCACCAATTCCGGAAGCTCCTCCGGTCACCAGTGCTATTGTTTCCTTCAAATCCATATTCGTTACTTCCTCCTTGATTTTTAATTACTGCTGAAAAAAACCATTCATATGCCCTTATACACCGGTTTTCTCTTTTCCAGAAATGCCGCAAGGCCCTCTTTGCTGTCCTCGGAAGCATAACAGGCCCCTATACACAGCGATTCAATACTTAAACCTTTCTCAAGATCCGTATCTATCCCTTGATTAATTGCCTTTAGAGCATACTTTATGGCTACAGGGCTTTTCTCATGGAAGGTATCAGCCCAATTTAAGCATTCATCCAAAAGAGTTTCGGCGCCGACAACCTTGTTAACCAAGCCAATCCGATATGCATTTTCTGCTTTTATAATTTCCCCCTTCAAAATCATTTCGGCCGCCCGTGCTTTCCCGATAAGCCGGGAGAGCCTTTGCGTGCCCCCTGCCCCGGGAATAATTCCTAAATTGATTTCCAATTGACCAAAACGGGCTTTTTCCGAAGCAATGCGAAAAGTACAGGCTAAAGCAATTTCGCAGCCAATACCAAACGCAAAGCCATTGACCGCGGCAATAGTGGGAATCGGTAAATCTTCAATTCGTTTAAGCAATTTCTGCCGTTTTTGAGAGCTTTCAATGCCAGTGAGAGGAGTCCGCTTGCTCAGTTCTTTAATGTCTGACCCGGAAACAAATGATTTGTCTCCTGCTCCGGTCAGCACCAGAACACTTACTTCGCTGTCTTGAACTACGTTATCCAGCACCTTCTCCAAACCTTCCACAACAGCTTGATTAACCGCGTTATGAACATCAGGCCGATTGAATACAACAATTCCTGCGGACCTTTCCTTCCTGAAAATAATTTCTTCCGTCATTGTTTATATCCTTTCCGGTGAGGCAAATTAGCTCCCCTTTTATTATAAATAAATACATGAATCTCCCAGCTCTTTGCCATACCTATCTTAATTGAAATATTATTCGCATTTTCAAAAACAGGCGAGTTGTTTTTTCTCATTATAGGAATTATTCCCCTTAATCATTCTCCACTGCTAAATGGACAGCCCCAAACGTGCACCTTCCGCAATGGCTTCCAAAGCATTTCTTGGTTTCCAGGCATCCCCGATAACCAGCACACGGACTGCGGGGAATTTTTTCTTTATGCCCAGCGACAGCTCATCCACTGAACACGTCCCTATGGCCAATACAACAGCGTCAAACCCTCGCCATTCTTCAGGGCCATCTTTCATCTGCACCTTAACGCCATCGTGGAAAAAAGAAATAACCTTGGTCTGTGTACAAACCTTAATTTTTTCTCCATCCATTAACGGAAAAAGAAAGAATTTAACATTTTCCAGCGCATCGGCGGCAATGCGGTCCAGCATTTCAATTACTGTGACTTTTTTACTCTGCGCTGCCAAAAATAGAGCTAATTCACAACCGATGAGGCCTCCTCCCACGACTGCAACTTTCTTGCCGATTGTAGCCGCTCCGCTGAGGATGTCCCATGAGTTTTTTACACAATCTTCCTGTAATCCTGGAATGTCTGGCATATGCGGGCGGCCTCCCGTAGCAACAACGACTGCATCAAAACCAATAGCCATATCCGGCGTAACTTCCTTGCCCAGGTGAACTTTAACTCCCGCTTTATTGACTTGTGTGCACATATACCTTATCAGTTTGGCTATTTCATTTTTCTGAGGAGACACACAAGCTAAATTCAATTGCCCACCCAAACGATTACTTTTCTCATAGAGTACAATCTCATGCCCCATCAATGCCGCTACTCTGGCGAACTCAAGCCCCGCCGGTCCTCCTCCTGCCACCAAAATACGCTTTTTCCTCGCAGCAGATTTAATCTCCATTTCCCTCTCCATGCCTATCTCTGCATTGGCCAGACATGTAATGGGCTCGCCTTTTTGCAAGAAACCGACACAGCCCTGTAAGCAACCTATACATGGCCTAATGTCCTCCAAATTTCCGGCCCACACCTTCCTGGGCAAGTCAGGATCAGCAATGGAAGACCGGCCCATTCCTATGAAATCAGCTCTATTCTCACGGAGAATCGCTTCGGCCACAAAAGGGTCAAATATACGCCCCGTTGTTATGACCGGTATGGAAACATTTCTTTTCACGACTTCAGCATACGCTGTATTAAGAGCCGGCGGAGCATAGTAACAGGGAACAATGTAGGGCATGTTCGCCGTTGTTGCTGTAGTCACATGCAACGAGTCATAACCAGCTTCTTCCAAAAGCGGCGCCATAACTCTGGTTTCTTCAAGCTCCCTTCCCCCTCTCAAACGCTCATCGCCTGCCAGCCGCAGAATGACCGGAAAATTTTTTCCGACAACCTTCCGTATGATTTTAATAATCTCTACTGGAAATCTCAACCGCCCTTCTATGTCGCCGCCAAACTCATCCGTCCTCTTGTTCGTATAAGGCGACATAAATTGCGCCACAAGATATCCATGCGAACCATGCACTTCCACACCGTCAAAACCAGCTTCCCGAGCCCGATACGCTGCCAGTCCAAAACATTCAATAATCTCCTGAATCTGTTCCCGTGTTAATGCTCTAGGCATCGATTTATATGCAGGGTGCAGAATTGCCGAAGGCGCCAGAGGTTGCGTTCCGATTATTTTCTGATGAGTTTGCGCCCCGGCATGATAAATCTGGGCAAATATTTTGCTTCCTTCTCTATGTACTGCCTGTGTTAATGTTGCACATCCTTTAATGAATTCATCCGACCATAAACCGGGTACAAGCAAAAAGCCCTTACCCAGCGGATGCACAGCGAAATCCTCGGTAATAATAAGACCAAAACCTCCCCGAGCGCGGGCAGCAAGGTACGCGACAAGCTTTTCGCTCACCGTATTGTCTGAGTGACTGAAATTCGTCACCATCGCCGGAACAATCAGCCTGTTTTGAATTTCCAAAGAATTGATCTTCTTCGGCTCAAAGAGTTTTTGGAACTTCATCGTTTCTGACCAGTTTTGTTTATTCTCGCCGGTATCTGTTCCGTAACGCCCTGCATGGCTAAAGCCTAAGTAAATTAAAGCAAGTTATTTTCCGTTGGATTAACTCCGCTCTATTTTTCACGACGTATAACCATGGCGCAAGTAACTCCACCGCCGCCACAAAGGCTTGCCACTCCGATTTCCTTATCCTTCTGCTTAAGGACATTATATAAAGTTACAAGTAATCTTGCCCCGCTGCATCCGGTAGGATGACCAAGGGCAATTGCACCCCCATTAATGTTTACTTTTTCGGAGTCGATGCCCAGAATTCTTTCGCAGGCCACACTTGTGGCGGCGAAGGCTTCGTTGATTTCAAAAGCATCTATATCTTTAAGAGTCAGACCTGCCCTTTTGAGGGCAACAGGTATGGACACGGAAGGGCCAATTCCCATGTAGGCATTGTCAACTGCCGCATTGGCATAGGAAAAGATGCTATACAAGGGCTCCAGGCCCAATGAACGAGCCTTATCTCTCGGCATCATGACCAATGCTGCCGCTCCGTCCGGCATGCCGCAGGCATTAGCGGGAGTTACTGTACCTCCTTCCTTCTTAAATGCCGGACGAACTTCCGCCATCCTTTTTAAATCTGCGTCATGCCGGATACACTCATCTTCGATGAACGTGAAGCCTTTTGATTTCTTTGTTGGAGGTACTTCGAGAGGAACAATTTCATCTTTAAAGAGCCCCGCTTTTTGGGCCTGTGAAGCTTTTACGTGGCTTCTAAACGCAAATTCGTCCTGATCCTGTCTTGATATTTTGTATTTCTCGGCAACATTTTCCGCGGTCATGCCCATGCTGATGTTGGCGATTCTGTCTATCGTATCATACCAGCCATCCATGATGGTGATATTACCTAAACGGAATCCCTCCCAGCGATATCCCGTAATCATATGGGGAATTGTGCTCATGCTTTCCATTCCGCCGGTAACGACGATTTCCGCATCACCCGCTCGAATATCCTGGGAAGCAATAATACTGGCCTTGATTCCTGAGGGACAGGCGCAATTAATAGTCTGGGCAAACTTATCCACTGGAATTCCGGCCATTTCGGCAGCAATTCTTGCCGGATTAACACCATTGCCCGCCTGTCGGCAATTGGCGAAAACAGTCATATCAACCTGATCGGGATCAAGGTTAATTCTTTGCAGCGCTTGCTTGATTACCTGCGATCCGATATCGAGAACCGACATGGATTTTAGGCTGCCGCCGAAATTGCCCATCGCACTTCTGCAGGCACTAACCACAACGATGTCTTTTAGCTCCATTTTGCGCTCCTTCCCTATTTTTTGTGAAGTGAGCAGGAATAATCCCCTGCACAATAAACCGTTTTGTTCATTCCATATCAAACTCAATGCTTTCGCCCTTCAACAATCTTCGGGCGATGACAATTTTTTGTATTTCTGATGTACCTTCATATATACGAGGTGGCCGCACTTCCCGGTAAAATCGTTCCAGATCGTATTCGCCTACTACTACCCCATTTCCTCCATGAATCTGTAAAGCCTGATCCACAACTCTTTGGGCAATTTCGGTTGCATACAGTTTAGCCATGGAGGACTTAATCGTCAGTTTTGGATCGCCAGTATCCTTGGCAATCGCTGCCTGATAAGTCATCAAACGCGCCGCCGTGAGTTCCGTCGCCATCTCGGCAAGTTTCATTTGCGTATTTTGCATTTCCGCCAGTGTTTGCCCGAACTGTTTACGTATTTTGGCATATGCAATTGCGCAGTTAAGTGCCGCTTGCGCCAAACCGATTACATGTCCGCCAACTGAAGGCCTAATCACGTCCAATGTTTTCATGGCTACGGCAAAACCATCTCCTTGCTTCCCCAAAAGGCTGTCTTTGTGCACCCGGCAGTTATCAATTGTGTATTCGCCAATGACATCGTTGCAGACAATTGGTATCGTGCGTGTAAGATTCAGGCCCGGCGTACCCTTCTCAACGATAAAGGCCGATAATCCCTTTGCTCCATGTTTCGGGTCAGTTTTGGCAAACACCAGACAAGCATCGCTGACACCGGCGTTGGATGAAAAACGCTTTTTGCCATTTAAAATGTAGTAATCCCCATCTTTCACAGCGGTCGTCTGAACATTGGAGACATCGGAACCTGCTTCCGGCTCTGTCAGGCAAAATGAAATCATTCTTTTTCCGCTGGCTAAATCGGGAAGATATTCATTTTTTTGCTTTTCTGTCCCAAACTGATAGATAGGTACAGCTCCTAATCCTTGAGTTGCAATCGATGCCGCAGCATAGTAGTAACCTTTGGCCAGCTCTTCACGGGTCAAGCAAATAGCCATGCAGGAAACATCATCGGCATAACCTCCATACTTTTTAGGGACAACGACCTCATATAATCCGGCATCACCTATTTTTCGCGCCAATTTCAGCAAAGGATACCGGCCAGATTCCAATTCTTTGACATTAGGGATCAATTCATTTTTCGTAAAGTCCCGCACTTTTTGTTTCAGCTTTATCTGATTTACAGTCAGCATAAAATCCATTGTAACTCCTTCCTTTTTTCGTGGCGAGTCCAGACCCGACAAGAAAATTTATATTTAATCAAGATTGAAATGTAAATCCTAATGGCAATTAATATGCCAAAGCGACGCTTTTAAAAAACACTGTTTT
>ENA-ORXD01002603-ORXD01002603.1-sediment-metagenome-genome-assembly--contig:-NODE-2603-length-11671-cov-3.558824_pt1 | contig 11671 bp, 12 predicted proteins | sample MGYA00237862_ERZ511471 | MGnify/ENA metagenome assembly ERZ511471 | reverse complement strand
ACGCCACCCTCGGCGCGGGCGGCGTAGTAGTCAATCAGCTTCTGGGATACTCCACCGTCCGGATCACACAACCTGGACAGCATTGGGGCCATCACCATGCGATTGCGCAGTTGAACTTTGCCAATCTTCAACGGAGAAGTGAGATTGGGATATTCCATGCAACTTCCCTTCTCTGGTATTTCCAGCGTGAGGAGCACGCACCAATCCGGCGTCCCCCTTACCACTCCAGCGAGGCAACCCTCTCGAAAATCACACCGACATTGCGCAGGTGGTGCCCCGGATCGAACAGCGTCTCGAGCTCGGCGGGGGAGAGGCGTTCCGTGACTTCGGAATCCGCGGCCAAGACTTCTCTGAATGAGGTCTTTTTCTCCCAGGCCTTCATCGCATTCCGTTGCACGATCTGATAAGCGTCATCCCTCAGCGTACCGGCCTGCACCAGCGCAAGTAGAACGCGCTGGCTGTAGATCAGGCCATAGCTCCGTTCCAGGTTTGCCGCCATGTTCTCGGGATATACATTGAGTCTCTCCACCAGCCAGCAGGCGCGCTTGAGCATGTAGTGGAGGAGAATAGTGCTGTCTGGGAGAATGATTCGTTCGGCGCTCGAATGGCTGATATCTCTCTCGTGCCAGAGGGGTATGTTCTCGAAGGCGGCCAGCATGTTTCCCCGGATGATGCGGGCCTGCCCCGACAAACGCTCAGAGATGATCGGGTTGCGCTTGTGTGGCATAGCCGACGAGCCCTTCTGCCCCGGAGCGAAGTACTCTTCAGCCTCAAGCACCTCAGTGCGCTGGTAATGCCTGACCTGCACCGCCATCTTCTCCAGCGAACTCGCAAGGAGGGCCAGGGCGGCCATGAACTCCGCGTGACGATCGCGCTGAACCACCTGCGTGGACACCGGCGCCGCGCCGAGATCGAGAATCGACATCGTTATCTGCTCGATCTCCGGCTCGACGTTCGCGTAGCTCCCGACGGCACCAGAGATCTTGCCCACTGAGACCTGTTGGACCGCGCGTTGGAGCCGCTCCAGCCCACGCTGAATCTCGAAGGCCCACAAGGCCAGCACCATGCCGAATGTGATCGGTTCGGCATGCACACCATGGGTACGCCCTATCATCACCGTGTTCCGATGCTCGAGGGCCCTCCGCTGGAGGATCCGACCCAGTCTCTTCGTCTCCTCTTCCAGCAGGGCTCCCGCGGCGCGAAGTTGGAGCGCGAGCCCAGTGTCGAGAACATCCGACGAAGTCAGACCGTAGTGAACGTACTTCGAGGCGTCGCCTACGTTCTCCGACACGCAACTCACGAAGGCAATGACATCGTGCTGCGTCACCTGCTCGATCTCGTTGACCCTGGCAACGTCGAAAGCGGCCTTCTGCCGAATCTCTCCCATCGCCTGCTCGGGAATCAACCCCAGGCGCGTCCACGCCTCACACACTGCGAGTTCCACCTGAAGCCATGCGGCCATACGCGCCTCATCGGTCCAGATCTTCTCCATCTCAGGCGTCGAATAGCGGGGAATCATGAAATCATTCCTTTGCCGGCCGCCGGGACGTCGGCTGATGACACCGCGCCGCCCGCATCCTCAGCCGCGCTAGGTTGAGGATCGCCTCCGGATAGAGGCGGATCGATCAGTCGCAAGATCCTGGCGGCCAGGATGGCGGCGTTTCGAGCGCCGTTGATCGCCACGGTAGCCACCGGGACTCCAGCGGGCATCTGAACCATGGAGAGAAGTGAATCCAACCCCCCGAGATCCGAGGTCCGGATGGGCACCCCAATGACCGGAAGGTCCGTCATAGATGCGACCACACCGGGAAGAGCGGCAGCCTTGCCCGCGCCCGCGATGATCACGCGGAGACCGCGGCGCTCTGCTCCCAGTGAGTAGTCTCGAACGGCCTCGGGATCCCGATGAGCAGATAGCACCTTGACCTCGTGAGGAATGGCTCGGGCCTGCAGCTCCTCGATAGCGCCCGCCATCACCTCTGAATCCGATCGAGAGCCCATCAGGATTCCGACCAACGGCCTCCCGGTCATTTCGCGCCACCCCCTGCCGCGGTCTCAGCCTCTTCGGCCCGCAGGGCGATGTCGGTACGGAACTGTGCCCCCGCGAAGTCAATCGCTGAGACCGCTCGGTACGCCCGCTCTCGTGCCTCGGCAAATGTGTCGGCCAGACCGGTGACCGTGAGCACCCGACCGCCGTCGGTTACTATCCGGTCGCCGGAGATCCGCGTTCCCGCGTGACACACCTGAATGTTCTCCATGGCCATGGCGCGCCTCAGTCCGCCGATAGGGTCACCTTTGGAGCTCGACAGCGGGTAGCCATGCGAGGCCATCACAACACTGACCGCCGCCCCGCTGCGCCAACCGACCAACGCCGGAAGGTCCCCGCCGTTGGAGGCCGCCCAGAGAATCGGAAGTAGGTCTGATTCGAGCCGCGGCAGCAGCGCCTGAGTCTCCGGATCGCCGAAGCGGCAGTTGAACTCGAGGACTTTCGGGCCTTCGGGGGTCAGCATGATCCCCGCGTATAGAACGCCCCGGTAATCGGCTCCCCGACGCGTCAGCTCCGCAACCGTCGGCCGCACGATCCGGTCCACCAGTTCTTGGTAGAGGCCATCGTCCACTGTCGGAACCGGGGAATATGAACCCATCCCGCCTGTGTTCGGTCCCTCGTCCCCATCATAAGCCCGCTTGTAGTCCTGAGCTGGAGCCAAAGGCAGGATCTGGTTTCCGCTCACTATGGAGAGAAGCGAAATCTCCTCACCCACCAGCAACTCCTCGATAAGCACGGTGGCCGCCGCCTCTCCGAACCTACGCTCAACGAAGCATTGGTCGAGGGCGGCGTAGGCCTCCTCGTCGGTCGAGGCAACGATCACTCCCTTGCCTGCCGCTAATCCGTCGGCCTTGACCACCACCGGCACCCCAACTTCCCGGACATACCGCAAGGCCGACTCATGGTCGCTGAACTTGGCCGCCCCGGCCGTGGCAACTCCCGCGGCCTCCATTACCCCTTTGGCAAAGGCCTTGGATCCTTCTAATCGAGCGCCTGCCGCGCCGGGCCCAAAGACGGCAAACCCTCGCCCGCGCAACTGGTCTGCGAGACCATCCACAAGCGGAGCTTCGGGGCCCACAACCGTGAGGTCAAACTTCTCGCGCTGCACGAATGCTATGAGACTCGGGATGTCGTCGGCGCCGATGGCCACGACCTCGGCATCTGAATTGATGCCTGCATTACCCGGAGCGACTACCAACCTGCCGGCGAGCGGACTCCGCGCGATGCTGCGAACCAGAGCATGTTCCCTGGCCCCTCCACCCACGACGAGGACATCCAATTTCGCGCCTTCAGCCGCTGTAGAAGCCATTGCTCCTCCCCAGATCTATCTGCCGCCACCGGGCTGGAGTACCTTGATGTGCTCCTCCCGCTTTGGGCCCACCGATACCAGTCTCACAGGAACGTCCGTCTCGCGCTCTATCATATTGAGATACTCGATCGCCGCAGGCGGCAACTCCTTCATGGTCCGAGCGCCCGAGATGTCCATCTTCCATCCCCGAAGCTCCTCGTACACCGGTTCCGCTTGGGCAAAGTCTTCCTGTCCAGGAGGTACCTCCGTCACCGTTTGCCCTTTGAGACGATAGGAGTTACACACCCGGATCGTGTCCATGTCATTGAGGACGTCGAGTTTGGTTACGCAGAAACCGGTCAGTCCGTTGACCCGCGCGGCATATCGCAGAGCAACCAAGTCGAGCCAGCCACAGCGCCGCTGGCGTCCTGTCGTGGTCCCGTACTCATGGCCGATCTCACGGAGGGTCTTTCCGACCTCGTCATTGAGTTCGCTCGGGAATGGCCCCTCGCCCACCCGGGTCGCGTAGGCCTTGGTCACTCCCCAAGCATCGCTCACCTCGCACGGTCCAATTCCACTGCCCACGCACGCGTATCCGGCCACCGGATTCGAAGAGGTAACGAAGGGATAGGTACCGTGATCGAGATCGAGCATGGTGCCCTGGGCCCCCTCGAGCAGAATCCGCCGGCCGGCTCTGACCGCCCGCCATAGGATGAGCGCGGTGTCCTCGATGTATGGCTTAAGTGAGTCGGCCGCCTCTATATAGCGTTGGCACTCAGCATCCAGACCGCTGACGTCCTGGTCAAAGGCTCGGCTCATGAGATGGGCCTTTGTTTCCATAGCGGTCCGGACCCGGTCCCTGAACCCAGTGGGGTCGAGGATGTCTTGAATTCGCACTCCCTCGCGAGCGGCTTTGTCCGCATAGGCGGGCCCGATCCCGCGACCTGTGGTGCCGATCTTGCCTTTGCCCAGTCTCGCCTCCTGGACATGGTCAAGCATGATGTGATAGGGCATGATGAGGTGCGCCCCTGGAGACAGCTTCAGGTTTCCGGTCAAAACGCCACGCGACTCGAGCCCATCGATCTCCTTGCGGAGAACCGTGGGGTCGATCACGACCCCGTTGCCGATGATGGCTGTAACCCCAGGGTGGAAGATGCCCGACGGCACAAGATGAAGGGCGAATTTCCCCCGCTCGTTCTCCACCGTATGCCCGGCATTGTTGCCGCCCTGGTACCTGACGACAAGATCCGCCTCTTCGCCGAGCAGATCGACGATCTTGCCCTTACCTTCATCGCCCCATTGAGCGCCCACCACGACAATAACCGGCACAACTCCTCCAGTAACATCCGACCGCACATGCGAACACCGGGGGGACTATCTCCACCGGATCGACTCGAGCAACACCTTGCTGCACAGCCAGACAGTTTACACCAGGGCCGCCGAACCCCGGGCGGCCTCAGCGACCACCGCCCTTGCGGCCACCAGGCCCGACGCCGAAGCCTGAACCAGACCGCGTGTCACTCCAGCGCCGTCGCCGACCGCGTAGAGACCCTTGTTCGGAGTGGCCAGGCGCGAGTCCAAGCTCAGCCGCGACGAGTAGAACTTGACTTCGGCCGCGTAGAGCAGCGTGTCGGTGCCTCCCACCCCTGGGAGCAGAGCGTCAACGGCTTCCAGCATGTCCATGAGGTCACGCAAATGGCGGTAGGGAAGGACGAAGCTCACATCGCCGGGTGTCGCGGCACAAAGAGACGGCTCGACCGCTCCACGCTTGATGCGGTCCGGTGTGGAACGTCGACCTGCCCGCAGATCACCGAGGCGCTGTACGAGCACGTCTCCCCCCAACATGTTCGCGAGACGGGCGATTGACTTTCCGTAGTCGTTCGGTTCCTTGAACGGCTCGGTGAAGCGCGTCGAAACCAGAAGCGCGAAGTTTGTGTTTTCGGTCTTGCGGCCGGCGTCGGCGTAGCTGTGCCCATTGACCGTCACGGCGTCGCCCCAGCTCTCGGTACAGACCACCCCCCGAGGATTGACGCAGAAGGTGCGCACCTGGTCCTCAAAGTGATGTGAAGTGTAGAGGAGTTTTGGCTCGTACAGATCCGTGGTGATCGCATCGGTGAGCGTCGCGGAAACCTCGACCCTCACTCCTATATCCACGGGGTTGTTGACCAAAGGGATGCCAAGGCTTCGAGCTTCAAGGCTGAGCCAATCGGATCCGTCCCTACCGGGAGCGACGATGACCGCCGGGCTGGAGAATGTCTCGCCGGCGGCAGTGGAAACACCGGTGACCCGGCGCGCGGCATTTGAGACTCCATTCTCGACCAGGATGTGCGCAACCTCTGACTCGGTAACCACATGCGCTCGACCTTCGAGTTCGGCACGCATTGCCCCCAGCACCCGCCCGGCGCGCTCAGTGCCCAGATGCCTAACCGGCGAGTGGACCAGACGCAATGAATGCCGCCGCGCACGTTCGTCCCACAGGGCGAGCTTCTTGATGTCGAGTCCGTAGAGCCGCTCCGGAGCACCGTAGTGTCTGTAGGTACCATCGACGTCTCGAATGAGTTGCTCGAGCGCATCGGCCGCCACGTACTCCCCGAGCCAGCCTCCCACCTCTGAACCCAGTGTCAGCTTGCCATCCGAGAAGGCGCCGGCCCCTCCCCAACCGGTCGTGATATCGCACGTCGCACAGTGGGCGCATCTCCCAGTGATTCGAGCCGGGCAGCGGCGCTCGGATATGTCGGCGCCCTTCTCGAGAATCAGCACGCGCATGCCGGACCGGCGGGTGAGTTCGAGGGCTGCAAAGATGCCGGCGGGTCCGGCCCCTACGATGATGGCGTCATAGTGACGGCCGTCTCGAAAGCCCATCATTCCTCCGACCGCATCGATGTGCCGGCCCAGGCCGCGGGGCCGACGGCTAGGACGTGAAGCGCTTCTCGGCCAAGTCGACGAACCTCGTGTAGCTCTTGACGAACGCCAACTTGCAGTCGCCAATCGGCCCGTTGCGCTGTTTGCCGACGATGATCTCCGCCGTTCCCTTCTCGGTGCTCTCCTTGTTGTAGAGCTCGTCCCGATAGATAAAGAGAACGAGGTCAGCGTCCTGTTCAATCGCTCCCGATTCCCTCAGGTCCGAAAGCACCGGCTTGTTGCCCGCGCGCTGTTCAACCTGTCTAGAGAGCTGTGAAAGTGCGAGCACGGGAACGTTCAGCTCGCGAGCGAGAATCTTCAGACCGCGGGAGATGCGAGAGACCTCCTGTTGGCGGTTCTCAGAGTTGGCGTCGCCGATCATGAGTTGAAGATAGTCGATGACTATGAGACCCAAGTTCTTCTGCTTGGCTTTCAGCCGGCGCGATTTCGCTCTGATCTCCATGAGGTTGAGCGACGCGGTGTCGTCGACGAAAATGGGAGCCGTGTGAAGTGGACCGCAGGCCGCGGCCAGCTTGCTCCACTCGCCGGCGCTCAGCTCACCCTTCCGCACCCGCCAGCTGTCAACCTTTGCTTCCGAGCACATCATTCGGTAGGAGACCTCCATCTTGGACATCTCCAAGCTGAAGATCCCGACTGCCTTGCCCTCCTCGACGGCTATGTTTCGCGCCACGTTGAGCGCAAAGGCCGTCTTGCCCATTGAAGGACGAGCCGCGAGGATGACCAAGTTGGCCGGCTGCAACCCATTTATCAACGTGTCGAGATCCCGAAAACCCGTTTGGCACCCCAAGCTGTGATGGCCGTCCGAGCCAATGCGCTCGAGTTCCGCATAGCTCTCTGTAATGAGGTCGCCCATAGGCTCGAAATCGCCACCGGTTCGCGATTGGGCAATATCGAAGACCATTTGCTCAGCCTTGTCGATGAGCTCCATGGGCGGCTGTTCCCGACGATAACCCATCTCGGCGATCTCGCCGCCAACCCTGATCAGCGATCGCAGGTGGTAGTTCTCGGTGACAATCTCGGCGTAGTGCCGGGCGTTCGTCGCCGTAGGTACCGCCGTGACCAGGCTATGGATGAAAGCTCGGCCCCCGACCTGGTCGAGGCTCGCCCGATTGGCCAGCTCTTCGCTCACGGTGATGGGATCGACGGGTTCGCCCCTGGAAAACAGGTCCTCGATGATCTCGAAGATCAGCTGATGCGACTGTCGATAGAAATGATGCGGGCGAACGATCTCGCTGACACCGGGGATGACATTGGGCGTAAGCATGCTCGCACCCAACACAGATATCTCCGCGTCGAGATTCTGAGGAATCAGGTGGTCTTGGCCGGCCTGGTCAACACCTACACCGCGGGCCCTCATTCTGCGCCCCTCCCCGCTCGATCCTCGAGCTAGGCTTTGCTCTCCTCAGGAGCCACTATGACCTTCACCTCGGCCGGCTCCACCGAGTTGTGGACATCCACTTTGACCATGTAGGTGCCAACGAGCTTGATTGGGTCTTCCAGATCGATGTTCCTCTTGTCTATCCTAAGTCCGCGCGCAGCATAGATGGCCTGCGCGATATCCTGATTGGTCACAGAACCGAACAAGCGATCTCCCGCGCCGACGGAGACGGGGATGGTCAGGACCGTCTTCGAGAGAAGGTCACGAGTCTCGTCGGCGCGTTCCGCCTCCCGGCGGGCCTGGGCGGCCTTGTCCTCCACCGACTTGCGGACCATGGCGATGCGACCGGCCGTCGCTTGTTCGGCCAGCTTGCGCGGAAATAGATAGTTGCGGGCAAACCCGTCGGAGACGTTGGCCACGTCGCCCTTCTTGCCGAGCTTGTCGACATCCGCCAGCAGGATTATTTCCATGAATCACTCCTTGTTCAAAGTCACCGTACGGGGCCCTTGCCGGAACCCCTGACGGCAAAACGCTTGCGATAGTCCAGCCACGTATCGAAAAGACCGAGTAGGCCGGTGAGTTGAAAGAACACCTGGCCGAGAACTCCAGCCGCATAGAGCATCACGCGTGATCCGCCCGCCAGCCGGCGGCTGACGGCGAACCAATGCAGGACGGCCAGGCCCTGCAAGAAAAACAGAGTCTGCGACACCAGCAGAACGTTGATTCCTGAGTAGAGAAGCACGCGCTGCGTGGGGCCATCACCCCGAGCGAACAGAACCATAGCGAGCCCGAGAATCGAGGCATAGGCAACCGGCCATGGCAGACGAAACGCCGAGAGAGACAGCTTCACGCTGACCGCCTCGCGCACACGCGGAAAGAGCAGATAAGCCAGGCCGAGAGCGAGCGCCGCGAGCAGAATACTGACCATGACCAAGAGTCCTGGGGTGACGTACGGAGCGACGTCAATCAGCCGGCGCGCCTGCGAGGAGAAGGAATTGACCGTGTCCGCGCTCACACCCATATCGAGATAGGACGCGGAGGCGGAATCGACGAACTCGTACAAAGAATCCTTGATTCTCGTCGGAGTCAAACCGAGGAACAGCCAAAGGCCCGCACCCCAGACGGCGAACCCGGCCACTGCCGACGCCGCGACCGCGGCAAGACTCCGAGGGAAACCCCATTTCGACGCAATCCCATGACCGATAACCAACCCTAGGAACAACGTCATCACGAACACGAGCATTGCCGTGCCCAGTCCGCCGCCTAACCAGACCAGAACCGCGGCCAACGCGGCCACGAGGGAACCGAGCAACGGACCCCTCCGGACCGCCAGGTGGGCGAGAGGCAAAGCCAGTAGAGGCATGAGCACCACCGGGGCAAACGGGAACATCGCTACGAGAAGACCAAGGATTACGGTACTCAAGACCGCCTTGATCACCGACATGCGGGTTCCCCCCTGCGCCGGGATTTGGCCGGCCTCCGTCGTCACGGGCTCGGCCGTTCCTCAGCGACTGCTGTACGGCAGCAGCGCGACTTCGCGGGCCCGTTTGATAGCCACGGCAACCTGCCGCTGGTGTCGACGACACGCACCGGTCGTACGCCGAGACCTTATCTTGCCGCGTTCGGACATGAACCTCCGAAGAGTGCCGTAGTCTTTGTAGTCGACTACTTCAACACCCTCCTTGCAGAAAAAGCAGTACTTGCGCCGCCGCGAGCCGGCAGTCACCCGCGTGCGTCGCTGCGGCTTCTTGGGATTCGCCACCTCGTTCTACCTCCTTGCAGAACTATTAGAAGGGGATATCATCGCCCCCAAAGTCAATGTCGCGGAAATCATCCTGAGGCCCCGCGCCGGTCGACCCGCCTTGAGCGCCCGCGCGGAAGGCCGGTTCACGAGTCTCTCCCGCGCCGCCCACGAATATGACGTTCTCGCCGATGATCTCCACCCTGCTGCGTTTGCTCCCATCTTGGGCCTCGTACGAGCGCTGCTCCAGCCGACCATCCACCACAACCTGCCGGCCTTTGCTCAGGTATTGGGCGCAGTTCTCGCCCTGGGCACCCCATACCACAACATCGAAGAAACTCGCCTTGTCGACCCACTCACCGGACGAATCCTTGTACCTCCGCCCTACCGCCACTCCAAATTGGCATACCGACGTTCCCGAAGGAGTCTGGCGAAGTTCGGGATCGCGGGTCAGGTTACCCACCAAAGTGACGTGTGCGATGCCGCGAGCCATCTTTGCGCTCCTCTTTCAGGCTTCTTCAGGTTGGGGTTCGAGTTCAGTGACCACAGGAGCCGCTGCCGGCTCGCTGACGGGCTCGACCACAGGAGCCGCGGCGGCGGTCTGAAGAGCGCCAAAGGACTTCTCGTGTCGGATGGGCATGAATCGAAGGACCCCGTCATTGATGCCGAGCACCCGCGTCACTTCGTCCAGCGTCTGCGCGGTAGCCTCGAAGTAGATGATGTAGTAGACGCCCTCGAGAGTATCTTTGATTTCGTAAGCAAGGCGCCTCTTGCCCCACTCGTCGATCTTCGCGATGGCGCCCTTGTCACCCGTGATGATGTCTTTGACGCGGTCAAGAATGGTAATTCGTTCTTGATCTTCCACGTCTGAGCGCAAGATCAGAACCAGCTCATAGCTGTTCAGTTTGGGTCACCTCCTACGGTCTGTGCGGCCCCGGCCTTACTGCCGGAGCAGGGGTGTCGTATTGAATTGTACTCGCGCCTCCGGACGGAACCGCGAGGTGGGCAGTATACACTTCGGAGCACCGCGGCGCCACCGAAAAGACGCAGTATTGCGGGAACCCGCGACGATGACTTACCTCAACTCGATCGAGGCCCGGTGCCCACATCCTCCGTCCCGTTTACCTGTCATTCCGGCCCGGCTTGGTCGCCACCGCCCGCGTTTGGGGCCTGGGCAGCGCGATCAGGCGGCACCGACTCGCCGGCGTAGACCGGAGGTTGCGGGGCAGACCGGGCAAGTGGGGAGGGCTGACTTGCAGCCTGCCTTCGAGCTTGCCGGATGGCAGCGACTCGCCAGATCCGATACGCGACATACGCGATGATGGCGAGGACTGCAAGCACAGGCAGCATGACGCCGAGCCCTCGCACGATAGCATTCAGAGCGTCAATCAGATTGTGGAGCGCATCGGAGAAGGCCTGCTTCACTCCCCATTCCCCCGGGGGAGCAACGATAGCGCCCGCCTCGTAGACGATGATGTTGATGGTCGAGTAACTGGTGTGCTCGTCGAGATAGCGCAGTCGACCCTCCAACTCCTCCGATTGCAGCTGCGCGTTGGAGAGGACTTGCTGAACCTGCAAGATCTCGTCAACGCTCTTTGCCCGCTCGAGAAGATCGAGCAAGGCTTTGACGTGAGCCGCTGCATTGGCCCGACGCGCCTCGAGATCGACGTACTCCTCGGTGACATCTCGTGACTCGATCTGCTGGCTCTTGACCTCGCCCAATTTCGCCACATCCGACATGGCCTGACCGAACGACTCCGCCGGCACCCTGATGGTCACGGAACCGCTTTTGATGGTTCCCTCCTCGCCCGTGGCTTGAGAACCCGAACTCACGACATAGCCACCGTAGCGATCGGCCAAGAACAGCAGTTGCTGGTACGCGGACTGGAATGCCTTCGCCTGAACCTCGATTTGAATCTGAGCGTCACTGATGACCTTCTGCGAGGAATCGAGCCGCGGGGCCGCCGAGACGCTCACATCCCCCGCCCATTGATCCTCATCGGAGGTAACCCCGCTGGCCACCCAAGTGGTGGTAGTCGCGCCGGCGGTCGAATTCGAGACACCCCCTGAGTCCCGAGAGAAAGAAGGCTGACCAACCCCGGTGTCCCCGGACCAGCCCGCGATGCCGACGGTGGCGGCCAACCCCAGCAGAACGACGACCGCAGCTGCGATCGCCCATCCCTTGTGTGCGCGGATTATGCCCATTGCCGCCCTCCCCTGATGTTGGTCGTCGCAGCTGGGACGACCGCGGGGCGAGCTGGGGTTCCTGTGACGCCGGGTCGATTACCTCAATCTCAG
>ENA-ORXD01002602-ORXD01002602.1-sediment-metagenome-genome-assembly--contig:-NODE-2602-length-11675-cov-6.759786_pt1 | contig 11675 bp, 8 predicted proteins | sample MGYA00237862_ERZ511471 | MGnify/ENA metagenome assembly ERZ511471 | reverse complement strand
CAGTCGCGGACGAGTTCCGGGATACCTCCGATCCTGGCGCCAACAGCAGGCTTGCCCAGGGCAAAAGCCTCGATCACGGTGCGTGGGTTGTTTTCATACCATTCGGAAGGGATGACCAGGAACATGGCTTTTCTGATCTCATCATGAAGATCATCGCCGGTTCTGTAGCCGAGAAACTCCACGTTGACGATATGTTCGGTACGGATTTTTTCCTCCAGTTCCCCCTTCAACGGCCCATCGCCGATTATTTTCAACCGCACGTCCGGGATGGTTTTAACGGCATTGATTAGGGTTTCCACCCCTTTTTCGTGGGACAGTCTGCCCACATAAACAATGCTGTTCTCCTTCCAGTCAAAAGCCGGCGAAAACCCGCTGATATCCACACAATTCGGCAGATATGCCACTCCGCCCCGGAGCCCCATTTCCTGCACCTTTCCCTGCAGAAACCTGCTGGGAGAGATGTACAGGTCGATCTTGTCATAAATATGCAAAACCTTGTGGTGCAGATACATTTCGGCAACATTAACCAGGCTTTTGAAAAGACTCCCTTTGGTGCACCTGTTCAGCCCGCAATAATAAAAACGGCCCCCCATGCATTTCTCGCAGATCTCGCCTTGGCAAAGCATGCTGTATGTGGGGCAGACCATCTTATAGTCATGCATGGTCATGAGAACGGGGATTTCGTGCTTCTTGATTTCATCCAGGATGGAGGGACTGATCTGGTGAGCAAAATTGTTGAGATGCACGACATCCGGTTGAAACTTTTGCAGCAGGGAAGCTATTTTTTTCTTGGCCTCGAAGGAATATAAAATATTTGCCGAGGCCTTGAGTTTGGGGGCGAGTCCGTTTGACGCTTCATAATCCACCCTGGAAACGAAATCTCCCTGAAATGGGTAGGCAGGATTATCCGGATGATCCATCCCCCAGAATGCAACTTCGTGCCCCTTTGCGGCAAGAATCTTCCCTGTTGTCAGGGTGCTGATGGCATCGCCGCCCTTGGGGTAAAGAAATTTATTAATGAGGAGGATTTTCAACTTATCGCTCTACCAAATTTTATTCACCGAACTCAAAGCCAAAGAAATCGATTTCCTCTTTATATCTTTGCATTATGATATCTTTTGCATGGCTGCTATATGCTTCTTTGTATGAAGCGCTTTTCCCGGTATACCTTTTTTTTGGCAGTTCATGGTTTTGAAGACCAATCGATTGTGCAATTTTCTTGAAGTCTGATTCCAGATTTTCAAACCTGCCTATGAAGTCCATCGGAATATTCCCCGTTGAATCGCGCAGCCAATACAACTGGCTCCTCAACGGCGCCTGGTTTAAAAGGTGATTTTTAATAAAGTCATCAAAAGAACATTGAGTAGGGACATTATACTTTTTTTGATGCCTTGGATCGTCCATTACATTTCTGTACCACGAATAGGCCCGTGACCAAGGGTTTCGAACAATTGCAAATTTGAAATAGTGCTCATAACGGAACTTGCTGGTTGGTTTATAAAAAGACCCTAGTTTTTTTCGGACTAAATAATATTTAGCCCGTCTGGCAATTGAAATACCTTGGTCGTAATGATATGAAAAAAAAATCTTTAGTGGAGAAAGGGGTTCCATATCCAAAATGGTCCTATGATCAGGCAAAAGGTTTACTAACTCCTCTTCAGCACATATTTTTGATTCAATGCTGGTGCCAGCATTTTTAGGAATATGAATGAATATACATTTATATTTATCTGATATCATGATTTAATTGCCGCATACCTGATCCAGGTATATTTTTAGATTTTTATCTACAATATTATACCAAGTATATTCCATGCTATTGTTACGTATTTTTACTGAATCAAAAAATAATCTATTTTTTAATATTGTTTTCAGCCCAGTGTAAAAATCTTCTGCCGTATCGCCTATTAAAACACCGTTTCCCTGGTTGATAACCTTCCTATTTTCTGATGTATTCGTGGCAATCACAGGCATGCCGGACAAAAGGTATTCGAAGGTTTTGGTAACCGGTTGCACATCGTAATAATCTGTCAAAGGAACATATGAAATTCCGATACTTGAAAAATCAAAATAAGGTGCGAGTTGATTGTAAGGTACCCGGCCAATTATCTTTACAATTTTGGATAAGTTAAACTCGTGAACAAGAGTCCTAAGGTCGATTTCCTCATTATTAGGCCCACTGCCAATAATGGTGTAAGTAATAGGGATTTGATTTTTAAATTCCTCGTAAAACTTCTTGAACCCCTGAATTGTGATATCGATATTTCTGTTGTGCAGAGTGCCCACGTAGAGCAGGTTCAATTCTTTAAAAGTCTTATCTTTCCTAGATATCACATCGGCGCCTAAAGGAAGTATATGGGCTTTATGGGAAATACCGAGTTTATCAGCCAAGCTTTCAGAAATGACCGAGACATTTTTGAAAAACATGGTTTCGAATTTCAGTCTTGCATCTTGAAACCTGCGAATTAAAGGACTTTTGTGAACCGATCCAGTTCGTATATCTAGTATAAAGCTGTTTGTAGGCCTGAGTAACCGCACTGCTATAGAAACTATCTTGAAATATTTAATAAAAACAACTGCAGGCTCATTATCAAACTCATTGATTGTATGGCGGAGAAACATCAAACTTCTGGAAATCATATTCCCGCTTCTATTTACATAGACAACTCGCACCCCTGGCATGCTAATTTTTTGATAATTTTGATTCCAACAAATATAAACAATCTTGAAATCATTTTTCAAATATTTGCAGAAGTGATAATTTCCTGTATGATAACCAAATTGCATTTGGTCAATAATTAATAATTTTGTCATTTTAATTTTTTTTGTACCAGTCGTCCAGATAAATAAAACACACCAAAAACTATCCATACAAATTGTTGGTAAGAATCAGACCTGTTGAATTCAAATTTAAATTCATTTATTAAAAAACAGGAAAATGAAAGAAGACAAGTAATTGCTAATAAATAATTTTTATCTTTTTCTCTCTTCCATTTAACTATTAATAATAATCTCTTAAAAAGAGTAAAGAAGAAGCTGAAGATTACAATTAAACCAATAATCCCAAATTGAAAAATTAAACTTAAATAAAGATTATGAAAATTTTTAACCGGATAACCTAAACCATGCGCTTGAATAGAGCCATGACCAAAAAAACTTATAGTATTTTTTGTAAGATCCCAAGCCAATGGCCATACAACTGACCTGTTGGTAATGGTCAAAATATCGTCTTTTTGAAAAATCTGATCTAAGCTGGCTTGGACACGGTCCATAAGAATGGGGGCATATTTGAAAAAAACAGGCAACATCATTATGCAGACCAAGATGAATGATACTGTAATGATAATTTTCCTATTATTATATTTTGCCGGGACAAGAATATAAAAAAAAGCAAGAGACTGAAAAATAATTAATAAAAAGGCAGAGCGCGTTCCGGATAACAGTATGCCGAGTATAAATGAACTTACAACAACCCAATATATTTTTTTTCTCGAAATAAAAATTTTGTAAAGTGAAAATGGATATAAAAGGATGAGTAACTCGCCAAACTCTTCGCCTCTGGTGAAAACGCTTGTTGCGCGCTCGTAAATTCCATCACGAAGATGCCCACCTAACTGCTCCTGCCCCCGGTTCAAAAAAATTGTCAAATATTTCTCTATAGAAGGATAATTTAAAATTAATAAACTTAAAAATACATGCAGAATAGTTATAAGAAGTAAGGTATTTATAATTTTTTCAATGTATTCATTATTACTTCTGGTGATTCCAGCTATATTCTGTGAATGGACTATTAAAATAAATACAGCTATGGAAGAGATGAGATTCACATAATGCCTTATCGCTGGTCCCCAATACGCTGATGGCGTTTTTGTAATCATCCCGACAAAACCGATGCATACAATTAGCGCCAGAAATTTAAATATTAACTTATCATCAGCAATGGTTTTGCTGAGTTTGTATTTTGCCATTGACCAGATTAGGGTGGCAAAAATAAGTAAAGTGCCGGTTGAAAAAGCGTCTTTCCCTAAAGCCTGCAAGGTGATGGGGAAAGTTATCATAAGCATCAGGAAAACGATTTTGGCAAAATCAGGGGCATTGAGATAAAAAATTATCAAAATTGGCAATAAACTAAAAGCAACGATGACCTTAAAAGATGCGTATAGAATTACAGCAGCCGTAATTCCTGACAATGACAGAATTAACGTGGCCAAATATATAAAATTATTTACTTTAACCGTTGAATTGAACATAATGTTTTTCAATTATTTTAAGAGTCAGCCCACGGATTATCTCGGCTAATTCAAGAAAGAGGACATGTCAAACACCTTCATAGCGCGTCTACCATTGATTATGCAATCAATGCAAACATATCTGCCTGATGGGCTAACCCTTGGATGTAAATCGCAACGCATCTCGTCATGAAACTGAACTGGGCTGAATTCCTTACTCAAAATGCTTGATCGACCGGTTGCACAATCATACAATAATAGAGATTGTTCGCCGTACTTGTCCGGATAATTGTCAGTAATAATGAATTGCCGCCCTGGCAGATATGATGGGTGACCATCTTCAGTCAAAACATGGGCGCCCACAACTTGTGCTGCACCGGAGCGATCATCGTAAAGATAGTACCCCTCTCCTTGACCATTTAGAGTTGAATAACATAAAATATGATCATTACCCTTCCAGCAATAATGAGATGCATGTCCACTGTTGTTAAGCAACCGGATATTTTCTCCATCAATATCACTTGTTAACATTCGGATTTTTCTCTTACCATCCGACTTTTGCATAATATGAAAAAACATAAATCGATTGCCTTCTGGATTAAATAATAGATGATTAAAATAGTGCTGTGCATCTGTACCTGGTGAGTTCTGTCTGAATTTAGCGATGGCATTTAGAGAAAATAACAATTTTTCCTCACCTGTTTTCATGTTAATGCGCCAAAGTCCGTTAGTTGAAGGTGCATTTTTATCTTTTGAAATATCAGACATGTTACTGTAACCATAGCCGGGCCGAAGACGCTGCAACCGAGAAAAATCCAAGAATAATCCCCATTTGCCATCACGACTGACAGCATAAATTGGCCGATTGTGTTTTTTCACGATTTTGCCGCTGAACACGTTCTGAATGACGCAACCGTAGCGCTCTTCAACTAGACAGTTATATATGGCGAGCTCCCTATCACTATTAGAATACCATTGTAATCGGCACCCCTGTTGCCAACACCAGGTTTCCGTTGAACCAATTTCTTTGAACAACGGGCTTTTTTCACGTAAATCAAAAAAACCAATTCGAAGTTTGTCACCCAGTCTAGGTGTGGTGTGCATAAGTGGAGCAACCATCGCCAACAGAAAATTCTCGTCCTCGCTGAACTGTGGAACGTCATAATATCCGAAAAAAACATGGGCATCCTGAAGGTCAAAACATCGCGGTTGAAGTGTAGAAGAAATTTTTTCTCTGTCCTGCACCATCCGAATAAATCGGTTTGTTGATATTCGTACACCTTTTCGAAATTTTGATATTTTCAATGTATTTTGAGGACCAAGCAAGTTTTTAATAAATTGTTTCATTATATTTTGGAGGGAACCTTAACTTTAAAGATTTGCCGTTTACAAAATCTGTTGACCAGTTCTTTTTCACGATCATCAAAGAAATGATTTACCATCGACATAGCAACATATACGACGCCGCCGCTTACCAATGATGCGAACATCAATAAGGGTGAATCATAGAGAATCGAAATTCCGTATGCTACTATTGTCGCAATGCCAGTGTTTATTACAATTTTAAGTAATGCTCCCCAGCAAATGGAAATACCTGTGAAATGTCGTGCCATAAAATACCATAGCAGGCATTTGCACATCAATGCGCTTCCAGTGGCGAAAGCTACACCCAGCAGTCCAAATCTGGGCATGAGCAAAACGGCAGCCACTATGTTATATATGGCAAAAACTTGGGCATAGAGGCGTGCCTGGACCTTCTCAATTGCTTGGAGTACCAAGTCACTAGGCAGTTCAATAACCTTAAAAACATTGAAAGCCATCAGCATGATGAAAACAGGTGTAGCTTCGGCAAATTTGGATTTGAAAACGAATGTAAGAATGGGCTCAGCCTGGATAATCACGAGTGCCAATACAGGGAACAGCACCGCAGAGATCAATACAACCAGAGAACGAAACATCCGGTTCAATTCGGCGTTTTTATTTTCGACCGAATAGTAGCGATGATAAAATGCCGGCCTCACAACAGTCTGCAATAGATTATTCGGCATGATAGACAAGAGCATATTGCTAGCGCGTGATCCAAGTGCGTAAATACCCAATTGATTTGTTGTGGCCATGGCCGCAACGACAAAAAAGTCAGAGGCTTGGTTAAAGAGAATGCCACCTGGAATAGTGGCTGCGTTATATGCCGAAAAACGCAAAAACCTTTTCCATTCGATTCGTTCTTTGTCTCCACGGATACTCTTTATTTTCGGGGTGTAAGCAGTGCGATGAAAGAGCACCCATAACAGAATAGCTCCAAAAACGTAAGCGAGCAGTTCAGCTACATAAACTTCAGCCAATCCGGCCCCAAAAAACAACAAAAGGATTACAATCAAAGCAACTCGTACAAATTGGTATGCCATCTGGCCAAGGTTAGAAGCCCCGTGCAGAAAAAGCGAATTTAAGGCTAGCTGTAAAAAATCGGTTTGAAACAGGGCATATGTACCTATGCAGAACAGAACAAACTCATATTTGTAGTCAAACACCTCGAAGTAATGTGACAGACTATCAAAAAAAAGTATTGCTCCAGCAAAGACTATTACTCCTGCTATTGAACGAAACTTGATGGAAAAGAAGAAAGTACGAAAAAAAAGTCCATTTTTTCTGAGGCTTGCGTATTCTGCAAGAAATCTTTGTAGCGACCCGGCAATTCCGAAATTCGTTAGAAAATTGAAGATCAAAATCGAGCCAAAAAATAAGTTGTATATACCATATTCTGCGACAGTTAGATTACGCGCCAGAACAACAGTGGCAATCATACCTAAAATACGGCATATAATCTGAGCGAAAGCAACATGAACTGAGCTCTTTCGACTGCTTTCAAGTAAGGATGACATTTTGCATATAGAGCAGTTGCATTTTGTTATGAATAACCTGAATCCGTGAGGAGTAATGAGGTGGTCGATTTTTGACCGAGTTAAAAAAATACCGGCTTGTGACCGTTAAGATTGCAAAAATTCCCTCGACGGGATGAAAACGCCAGATGTTCTTTGACAAATATTTCTCCCTAATGAGGGAAAAAAGACGCACATCTCCTTTATTTTACATCTCGCACTGCCCTGCATTCATGCCGGGAAAACTGGTAATATATTCGGGTAAGCCCAAACACCGCTAAGTACCGGCTGAAGCTCACTTGAGGTGGCGGACCGTGCTCAGCAGTGGGGTCGCCAGGTAAATCAGTTCCTGGATCACTGTTTTTACCGGCATCGCTTGGTCGGATGCAGGACCGGTAAATACTCACCGAGCAGCACCAATCTAGCTGATAAGCCGCAGAATATTGTACGCAAAATAACTAAGGGCCGGATCAGGGCGTTGGTGGCAAATTTGATTCTGGAAAACGCTCCAGATCGAGACCGCTTTCGAAATCGATAGGTACTTCGCTTAAGCCGTGGTCCTCAAGTTTCTGTGTTTGGAATCTTTTATAGCTTTAAAGAACATTCTGAATAATTGATTTATAAGAATTCGCAACTGCATTTGCTGAAAATTCGTTTTCGTATCGGCGAAATCCACTTTTTTGAAGGCTATCATATAATTCTATTGAATTCATTAATTCATTTATAACTTTTGGAAGTTCGTGGTATCCTTGTGCCCTCAAGGTATCTACTCCAGGGTTAATTAGCCCGCCAATCGCATGGGTTGCGATCAAGGGTGTGCCAGTACCCCAGCAATCACCAATAAATCCAGCACCACTATCTTTGGCTGGCGTATATGCATATCCTGATGTCCTTAGTAATTGCAAAGCATCAGTCCTTGGCAGTGATTCAATGTATTGCAAGCGAGATCCATATCGTACTGCCAATTTTTTTATTCTTGGCGCAAATGTTCCGGGACCTACGACAATGAAGCGTTTAGTACGTGTTCTCTCAAATATAATGGGTATAGTTTTTATAAGTTCCTCAGCATTCTTAAAAGGTTCAAGACTCCCAATGTGAATTCCCACATGTCGATCACGGGTTAAAGTTTGGTCATTTTCTCCCACTTCAGTGCACCAGGGGACGTAAAACGCATGAGTCCCCCAACTTTCAAGCAATCTAATCAAATTTTTATCACCATGATAGGTAAACATAATAGCATCGCAATGACGAACTATAGATCGTAAGTGGATATTGGCAGTATATTTATATAATTTGGGTAGATATTTTTTTAGATAACTGCGCCCTTTAATCGGCAGTGATAATTTCTCTGATCGAAGGTACTCTAGATTCATCAACAAGGGGAGGTTAAAACGTTTACTCAACATTACTGGAAGTTGAGCGCAGAAATCACCAAATCCAATTATGATATCTGGTGAAAAAGCTGCGACTTTATTTATAACTTCACCGATGAAACGTGATTTATTTTTAATAATATCATTAGAATGAGGATAAGGGCGGAAAAATTCGGTACGACCTATTTTTTCTAAATATGGTGCAGTAACGTTGCCTTTTAAGGAATTTGTATGTTGAGAGGTGATCACAAGTATGTCATTTCCATTTTCACCAAGTCTTAATGGACCTTGAGATATGGAATTAACCAGATGGGAGCAGAAGGGGAATGTGAAGACTAACCTCATTTAAAATTCTCCTTCTTTGATAGCGCTCATAAGAATAACATCATACCATCTATTGTCCTTCTTGACGGCTTGGCGCTTTCGTCCTTCTTCAATAAATCCTGTTCTTTTGAATAACTCAATGGAACTCTCGTTATCATGCCTTATTTCGGCATAAATGCGCTTCAAACCTAATTTTTGGAATCCATATGCGACAAGGACTTGAACTGCATCACTAGCGAATCCACAACCAAGGGATCTCTTGTCCCCTATAAGAATACGGCCGATCTCCGCTTGCTCATGGTGGCGGTCAATGTTATAAAGTGCAATCATTCCGATAGGCTCTGTTGAAAAAGCTTCAATAATGAACATTTCGTCATCGTTATTTATAAGATATTTATCAAACCATTTCTCTTGATCTGTTTTGCTAATCTCCCTTGAATCAAAAAACCATTGTCGGATTTCTGGTGCATTTCGCCATATGCGAATCCTTTCAATATCTGTGAAATCAATTCTTCGTAACTGGATGTGTTCACCACGAAGATTTTTGGAACGTTCTCGGGCAATTTTATCAAATGCTTTTACAGTTTTTATAACTTTTTCATGTTGTGTCTCAGTCATATCCGGGAATAATGGCAGAGAAAGGAGACGTGGCCATATCCGTTCGGCCACGGGACAAGCATGATCCCTTCCTTGGTCCGCATATTGAGGATGCATATGTATTGGATAGTAATGGACTCCGGGCGCAATATCATTCTTTTTCAGATAAGATAAAAGGTCATCCCTACGCGGTGTTTTTATATGATAAATATGCCATGAACTCTTACAATTATCCTTTTCTATAGGTTTTTCAATCCAATCTAAATCAGAAAAAGCTTCACTGTAATGATTAACCAATTCACGGCGACGCGCATTTAACTGCTCGAGTCGTTCCAATTGGACCAAACCTAAAGAGGCTGAAATATCGTGCATATGTGCTTTAAATCCAGTTTCATGAATCCAGTATTGCCAAGCATAAACTTTTTCTTCAGATGCACGTTTCCAAGTGTCTTTTGAAATTCCCAACCAACGAAGTTCACGAAGTCTGGTTTCCCACTCATCTGAATTGGTTGTTATTCCACCCCCTTCTCCACATGCCAAATTTTTAACAGCATGAAAACTGAAGCAAGTCAATGGTGAGATTGATCCTATTCGGTTACCTTTATATTCAGCCCCAGTTGCATGAGCAGCATCCTCAATTATTGTTAAATTATTTTTTTGAGCCAGATTCTGAAAATCATCAAGCTTGACAGGATGCCCACCATAGTGAACAGGTATAATGGCTTTAGTTTTCGGGGTAATTTTTTTCTTTGCGTCCTCTGGGTCCATGCAGCATGTATCAGGACAAACATCCACAAAGACTGGTGTTGCACCGACATATTCAACCGCATGCGCTGTTGAGATAAAAGTTATTGTCGGGACAAGTACTTCATCTCCTTTCTTTAAATTTAGCAAATATAAAGAAAGATGTAGTGCCGCGGTTCCTGAATTGAGCCCAATTGCGTATTTTGACCCAACAAATGCAGCAAAGGCCTCTTCAAATTCTCTGGTTTTTGGACCTAATCCCCACCATCCGGATTCTAAAACTTTTGAGACGGCATCTATTTCTTTTTGACTAACTGATGGTTTGAAAACTGGAATCATTTTAATCCTCAATATTCATGAAGTTAAAGTTTATTTTTATTAAATTAAATTATCATAACCAAGTCGTTTCACAATTTCTTTGTTTTTTATTTGTTCATAAATTTTGACAAGTTCAGGTCTCCTGAGAAATGCATATTTTCTATCAGGATTAATAGTTGAAACAATACTGGTCAATTGATCATCATTAACATGCATATTCAAAAAAACTAATAAGTCTTTCATTACTTTAATAGGATCTTCCAACAAACTCTCATACTTAATATGTCGTATATTATTACCAAAATGTTCATTCCAAGATAGCGATTTGGCAACATACTCTTCCCATAAGTTGAGAGATTCATAAATATTCCCTGTTCTTGCCGATAATTGATAATCTACTTTTAGAAGTAAATATTCCTTGACATCCCACTTCCAATTTCTTTTTTTTCGAGATTTGTTAATTTCCTTACCATATCGGGCACTTTCTGCTGAATCTATTGGATGGCGATATATGTGAATAATTTTGCATTCAGGAAAGATTTCTTTCCAAACATCAAGTGTAAAAGTATTTCTCGGGTTTTTCCACCCCCAAGGAAATTTCAAATCACTTATATCGTTAAATTGGAAAAAATTTTTCCATCCAAGGTAATTTAATCTTCTAACGCTTCTCAATTGTCGTCTAGCAACCCTAACAAGATCGGAACGTAACTCAATGTCAATAAAGTTAAAATTATGCGGATTATCCCATGTAGAGTTTGCACAATGCAACATCCATTCATTCAGGCAGTGGAAAAACCATGCTTCATTATTACCACCTCTTTTGTCATGTCCTACAAAAAGTCCGAGAGTCTCGAGAAATTTTGTTAACATCGACGACCCTGATCTTCCCATCCCTAAAATAACTACCGGTGGTAAACCCAAACTCTCCTCCCATGTTGTACAACTTGTACTTTGTTAATTTTAAACTACGCTACTGTTGTTACTAAACCATCCCTAATCGACAATTGGCAAATATTAAGCATTGCAAATATCAACTCAAATTTTTCAAGTACCATTTCGCTGCCTTATCCAAACCCGCCCTTACACAAAATTGCGGTTGATAGCCGATAAGTCCTTGAGCTTTGGAAATATCAGCCAATGAATGTCTGACATCCCCTGTTCGAAAATCTCTATAAGTTGACTCCAGGTCTTTGGCTGATAGATGTGAATCAACG
>ENA-ORXD01002600-ORXD01002600.1-sediment-metagenome-genome-assembly--contig:-NODE-2600-length-11680-cov-16.087994_pt1 | contig 11680 bp, 8 predicted proteins | sample MGYA00237862_ERZ511471 | MGnify/ENA metagenome assembly ERZ511471 | reverse complement strand
ATTACACAGATTGGTTATTTGGCTGCATATCTGACTACCGCCATAGCAACCAATACATCCCACTCAGCCACCTCCCTGTCTCCACAAAAAAACCAAAAAAAATCTGCGTAATCTGAGTAATCTGTGGATAAAAAAATCCGCGTAATCTGCACCCCCGAGATGAGTCAAGCAAAGACTTGACCCCTTTCTCTCTTCAGTAAATGGTCGACAATTCTTTCCGCGGCTTTCCCATCCCATAATTCGGGGATCCTGCCTTGTTTGATTCTTCCAGACTTGAATTCCGCGAATGCGTTGAGAATGTTATCTTTATTACAACCAACAAGGGTGTTCGTTCCTTCCTCTATAGTCACGGGCCTTTCTGTGTTTTCGCGGATCGTAAAGCATGGAATTCCAAGTCCTGTTGTTTCTTCCTGCAGTCCGCCACTGTCGGTAAAGACAAAATCCGCATCTTTCCAGAGATAAAGCGCTTCACGAAAGCCAAGGGGCGGGAGGAGATGTATGTTTTCAGAAAAACTCAAATCGAACGATTCAAGCATTTTTTTCGTTCTCGGATGAACTGGAAAAATTATTGGTGTTGTATTGCCGATTTTGTTTATCCCTTCAACAATACCGGTCAAAGTTACCTTCTCATCAACATTGGAGGGCCGATGCAAAGTCAGAAAGCCGTAGTGTCCAAGATTTTTTTTCAGCCCAGCCACCGAAAAAGAAGAATCTGCCTCTTGTTCCAATTTGCCAAGTTGATAATAGAGGTTGTCTATCATCACGTGCCCGACAAAATGAATCTTTTCCGGGGATTTTCCTTCTTTGATAAGGTTTTCCGCACCACTTTTTTCCGTCACAAAAAAATAATCGGTGATCGCATCCGTAACCATCCGGTTTATCTCCTCCGGCATGGCCAGATCAAAGCTCCTCAAACCTGCTTCAACATGAGCAACATCGGCAAGTAACTTTTTGGCAACTACACTGCAGGCCAAGGTCGAGTTGACATCTCCAACCACCAGCACGACATCAGGCTGCTCCTGTTTGCAGACCGACTCAAAGGCCACCATGATTTTGGCGGTCTGGACTGCATGGCTGCCTGAACCGGCATCCAGAAAAAAATCCGGTTCAGGTATTTCCAGATCCTCAAAAAATGATTGCGACATCGCGTAATCATAGTGTTGCCCGGTATGAACCAGTTTCCATTGTACATTGCCATTCTTATGTACTTTGAGAGCACGTATGATCGGGGCAATTTTCATAAAATTTGGACGTGCTCCCGCTACAAGTAGTATTTTCATTGTTTACTTTTCAGTTGTTGAATTTTTCTTTCAGCAGGAGCCAGGCGAATTTGGAGTTGGTCACAAGGTAGCGTTTCCACATTCGGCGTGGCTCCTGGATTACTCTATATAACCATTCCAAGCCTGTCTTTTGCATCCACACGGGCGCCCGTTTGACTTTGCCCGCAACGACGTCAAAGGTGCCGCCGACCCCCATGACAAAATCAACCCCAAGCTGATCTTTCCAGCGGTTGATAAAATTTTCCTTTTTGGGTGAACTGATAGCCACAAAAAGCAATCTTGCTCCGGATCTTTTTATTTTCTCGACGATAGCTTTCTCGTCATCCCAGAAATACCCGTGATGATAACCGGCAATATTCAGTTTCGGGTATTGCACCGTGACCTTATCTGCAACTTTTTTCACAATTTCCGGTTTTGCTCCAAGCAGGAATACTGGATAGTTTCTCTGTGCAGACAAAGACAAAAGCCTATGAAAAAGATCGACGCCCGATACTCTTTCCGGCACCTCATGACCCAGCCATCTGGCTCCCCAAACTACTCCCATCCCATCAATATTGATTATGTCACAAAACTGAACAGAAGATCGCAGTTCGGGATCACGCCTCATATTGATCATTTTTGCCACATTAACAACGACATGCTGTGTGAAATGTCCTGCGGCAATTCGTTTGTCAATTAAATCCACAGTTTCATCCATGGATAATGAATCCATTTCTATTCCAAAAAAATTAATCCGCTTCATAATCAATCTTCTTGAACTTCTTTAACTTGCTTCCAAAACAGCTTTTACCGCCAACAATAAAAAAATATTTCTTTCCTTGTTATAACCGTTTTGATGCTGATCAATAACCGATTCAACCTCTTTTAAGTCAAAATAACTTGAAAACTTACCCGGAGAGTCCAGCAATCGTTCCCGTAACATTTTATCACTACCAAACCATTTTTTTGTTGGGGATTGAAATGCTTTCTTTTTTCTATGTACTATGTGAGTGGGCAATGATTTTTGTGCATATTTTTTATGGATTATTTTGCCGCGAAAGAATTTTGTTTTATACGCCAAAGGTAATGATTCGATAAAACGAACCAAGTCCAGATCAAGAACAGGGACTCTACACTCCAAAGAATGCCACATTGTTATTTTATCTGTATACAATAGCAAATCATCTGCCAAATTCATACGAGCATCAAGCATCATCATCCGTTCTGCGGGGTTTTGTTTTTCACCGCATTTCAAAAGATTGTATAAATACCTGCAAGAGCCGGCAGCCTGGGTCTCTTCCGTTCCAATAAGACGCTTAATCTCAGATGCGGAAAAAACTTCGTAAGCCAACAAAAATCTTGAAATATCATCAGGTTCACTTAACGATGAGGCCCCTCGAAGAAGGGTTTGACTCTTAATCCCCGAAAGTTTGAATAATTTATCAGCCAACCGGGCGAGAAAATTTGGTAGATACGGTGAGAGAAGTTCGCCCTGGTAGCGCCTGTATCCGCCCAAAGGCTCATCAGCTCCCTGGCCGGTCAAAACAACTTTCACATGGGATGCCGCCAGCTTTGACAAAAAATACATGGGGATCAAAGAGGTAGTCGCTATCGGCTCTTCGACAATTCGAACACATTGTTCCAATGTCGAAAAAAAATCCTCATCTGATATACGGACCACATGATGTTCCATGCCTAACAGCGCGGCTGTCTCAGCCGCATCTGCAATTTCATCTTCTGATACTTGCTCGGCAAATCCGACCGTAAATGCTTTCAGCGGTTCCTTGGAGAAAGACTGCGCCCGTGCAGCAACAAGCGCGGAGTCGACCCCACCGCTGAGCATCACTCCCACTTCAACGTCTGCCATTAATTGACGCTTGACGGCAGCACTGAAACGCTCATGGTATTCTTCCGAGGCCTGGGAAAAACTTAGTCTTCTTTGTTCGTGATAGTTCCCAATATAAGGTAATTCCCGGTATGCAATCCGTTCTTTTTCCAAACTGATCTCTATAAAATGCCCCGGTCTCAATTTCCTGATATTTTTATAGATGGTGAGAGGAGCGGGGAGGTACCTCAAACGCAGGAGAGTTGCCAGGTTATCAAATGAAACATCGTCATTGATTAAGGCTTTAATGGGACGGATTTCAGAAGAAAAACAAAATTTTTTTTCAGTTATATAATAATAGACAGGTTTTACGCCAAACGGATCCCTTGCGAGGTATAGTTTTCCGGCAATATGATCAAACAGACAGAATCCAAAAATACCATTAAAGGACTTTACCGCATCTATTCCCAACTCAGAAAGAGCATAAAGAATGGTTTCCGTGTCTGAATGGCCTCGAAAAGCAGACTGCTCTAATTCCGCACGTATTTGCGTGTGATTATATATTTCGCCATTAAAAACAATTGAATATCTACCCTGTTCTGTCGTCATCGGTTGATGACCCGCAGGACTCAGGTCAACAATTGAAAGCCGGCGGTGCCCAAGAGTCACTTGATGCCCATGGGCAGAAAACGTTTCCAATCCACTGTCATCCGGACCACGCCTTTCAAGCAGATTAAGAATGGAAGGCTCAACTTCGACATTTACAGCCCCTAATATACCGCACATATTCAATAAAACTCCCAGCCGATCTCAACGATCTGCTCTCCGGAGTCTTTTTCAGGATAGATAACAATTTTTTTGGAATCAACCAGGTGATAAAAATCGGGCGAGATTTTTACGTCTTCAATCTCTGCTGGGCAGCCAACAGCTTGTAAGTGACATTTAAAATTTTTACCATGGATAAAGACGGCACCATCTTCACCTAAAGAGACGGACCGACCCAAGTTTTGAGAAAGAGTAAAGACAATAGCCGGATTAATCTTGCCGTTCCAGGAATCTGAAATCAACAACCTGTTTTCAGATACGCTTAGTTCCCGAGTGTGTGTTTCACCGCTGTGCCAGGTTACACATCCTCTAAATTGTCCACACCCCAAAGACATTCCTGAAGATGTATGCCGCTTTCCCCATAGAAATGGCCCCAAATATTGATCCTGGCTTGATAACTCTCCAAAATTCAACGTATTGTGCGCCGATGTGACACGGAGTGATTTACGTTCTATCGAATTTTTATAATGGTATGTACCTGGATCAATAAAAACCCATTCACCGCCAACACTTAAGCACACGCTCAAGGCATCGGCATGTCCATGGGCGCCTGTTGACCGGGTTCCCAATGGGCCAAAGTCAAAAAAAGTCAAAACCTCCTTTTCATTGTACCGATTGGAAGCCGCAACATAGTAACCGCCATGTGTAAAAACCTTTTCCTCCAGTCCGTGTTGCTCACTTGAAGCCATTCTTTTCGCTCTAAACTTTTCGACTTGGGCGGCCCGAGAACCAAACAACCAGTAGGCGGTCTCAGATAGGTGAAGTACGGGAAGCAAAGAATAATCTTTAAAATATACCGCAAAGACCCCAAGTTGATCCAAAAACTTGTTCCTTGTTCTATCGCAGAGACGAAACGCCCAGGCACTGTCTTCATCCCCGAAGTTTGGTGGTTTTCCCTCTTTGTTCAAGACACTGGACAAAAATTTCGCGCACTCATGAAGCCTTTTATGGTACCCCTCCGGAAACAAGACTCCAGAGTTGATACCGAAGAACAAGGCAAGAAAAAACTGGTTGGCGGCAAAGGCCTGATAGGATACGGCCTGCTCATGGTTCACTCCATCAGGGAACACCTGGGATTCGACTTCATTCAGCAATATTGAATATGCTTCTTTTTGCGCAACGTCCAAAAAAGACAGTTCCTGTCCTTGAAAAAATATCCTCCAGCGCAAACAGGCAACAAAGACGCCAGCGGCCTCTGAAACAAGATGATTACCCGCTGAACTGAACTTGGAGTAATTTTTTCTTATTACAACTATATGTTGATAAACCGATTGAGCCCATTTATGTAAAAAATCATCAGGAAATGTGTAATGCGATCTCAGCATCTCAAAAGAAAGGGTCCAACTGACAAGGCGGTAAGCCACAACAGTAGGCGATGACCAGTTAACACTATACATATAAGGGCATTGTTGCATCCAGGAGTTAACATTTTGCACAAGCTTATCTGTATAAGACGCATCCCCGGTCAGAATATATGCTTCAGATAATCGCACTAATTCCTGATGCTTATTGATTTCAAATGCATATTTTATATCTCCCGCTTTTCTAAACGAACGAGAGCCGAAAAAAGGATACCGCAACGGGAAGGCGAGATTATTTTTATAATCAAAATTCCAGTTTATACTGTCGCCAAGATATTCATTTTCCAAAGCGAAAAATGAATATTTATTACGAAGTATTTGATCTGCCTCCAAAATACATTGACCTCTACATTCAACCGGCAGTATTTTGCGGGTATCACTTCCAAAAAGATCAGAAAAAATTGATTTGTTTAAGTCGCGTTTTTCGGGAAGACAGGTTTCAGGTTGGAATTTTTTGCCGCACCTTAATAAAAAGAAATTAAATATACTCGAAATAAGATTTTTAAAACGGTATCCAAATTCTTCAAAAGGCATTACAGACGCCCGGTGAAAAATCCAGTGGATTTTTTTTATCATCTCGCTATCAAACCGAGAAGCATATCATTGTTCATCTCCGCAAGCCGCTTAATCTTTGGCAGCGCCTCAGCCTGTTTCGTTCGATATAGGTCCATCGAATCGTATACTCTCCCAAATATTTTCATGAAATCATCAATTTTTAAATTTTTCATATCAATTGCATTTTCGCTTACGTTGAACATATTCATGAATTGATTGGATTTATCCTGATAGGAAATGGAAATGGTGGGAACCAGCCCCTTTAAACCGTAAACAATAGAGTGGGTCTTCGTTCCGATAAAAATATCCGTGTTGGCAATCACGGCAGCGGTAAGATGTGAGTCAAGTTCCTCTTGTAAAATGTATATATTTTCGGCTTGACCTGATTTTTCTATCATTTCCTGCGCCAAAGGCCTGTCCCCACCGCTATGGACAGCCTCTTCCATGGGAATTATGACAATAAACGCATTAAAATCCCTTGTTATCTGCTTCATAATATCAGCCATTATTGCTATGTAACTTTGCTTTGAAAAATAATGTCTGTAATAAATATGATGTATGGTCATCCCGACCAGGAGTTTATTTTTTTTGCGTATCGAATCAAATTCTTTAACGTTTCTTACAAGGTTCTTATCCGTCTCGAGGGCAAAAACGGTCTCAGCCGTAAGCTGTACGTTCCGTGCATTCTTACAGTATCTCAGCCCTCCTTTTTCTCTTAAGGTTATTGCATCCACATGTTGAAGAATAAAATTTGCCATTACCCGCACAGGTATTTTAAACTTTCCAAAAAAAGGGCCGACTGTTTGAGCATAAACCATGGTTGGTTTTCCCATGGCAAAGGCCAGCATCATTGCAAAAAAATGGGAAAACGTCATTCCCAACCCATTAAAATTTGTCAGGAAATGCCCTCCCGGCAACACAACGACATCTGCCTGTTCATATAACTGCATCGTCTTTTTCTTAAAAGAGGGAACAGGCAGGTTGACTTTCAAGAAACGCCTGAATATCGCCCAAATGAAACCATAAACGACCCAGAGACCCTCACGGATAAAAGCCCATAACCGTGAAACGCCTCTTCTCAACTTCATTTCCCTTAAATTGAACGCAAACTCAGATGCAGGGATACCATATTCAGCAGTAGCTTTCAGTGGGTCGTAGCTGGTCACGCTATACGACAAATCTACGTCCTGCCGGATGCGTAAGGAGCTGAGCATGGCAGAAACCACAGAGCTGTCCCCTTTGTTCGCATTGTAGTTTTGAACAATTAAAATGTTTTTCGTCATCCCTGCTGCTTTAAATAGGTGTCCGAATCATTGCTCATTGGATACGGCAAGAACATGGTCGTAAATCAATCTCAAATCCTGTTTTTCCGGGGTTGGCTCTACCTTCCAGCTCTTGCTAACAGTTACGGATAAGGGTGTACGTGCCTTGGAACATAAAGACGGTCCCCGCACGATAGAGGCAATATCCTGAGGCCCTTTCGGCAACCTAAACTCTGCAACAAAAGGCTGAGACGCATTTGTAGTCAAATATCCATCCGGCAGATCGAGGATGATATCCGGGAAATACCTGGACAAAGCTGTTTTGACATTCGGTTTGACCCGGGCAGACAATCCGTGTTCAATTGATGCGGGCTCTGAGTTAAAGGCCTGGGCAATCTTTTCACTTAATTCAGGGATCTCGCTTTCCGGCACCGGCCCTCCGAACCTCTCCCTGTCATTAATAAATATGCCATGCACCCAGTCGCCCATCACCATGCAAAATGCCGTCGAACTTTTGGCGTCAAAAGGTTGCACACCAACATAGGCTTTTCTCACTTTGGACATCTTCCCAAGTTTGGCTCTAAGAGAAACCGGGGTGATGAATTTCAAGTAATTTACCAACTTGTACGCACCTTTGCTTTTTGAGGATGCCTTTTGAAACGCCTGTTCACGGAGAAAGGTATTGATATTGACATGCCATCTGGTCACAGTCATCGCATGGTCTGAAACCAGAACAACCTCTGGATCGGAAAAAGATTCCACCAGCAACCTGACCTGCCCGTCGAGATGTTGATAAAAATGCTTAATTGCATCCAATAGTTCCTGGTTGACGCCCTTAGTGCCGTTCAGATGCCGCTCCCATTCCGGCAGACAAAAAATTTCAGTCATTACAGTTTCGGATTTATATACGATAAAACCAAAGTCTACCTCATGGTCTTTTGCCAGTTTTATGAACGCCTGGGTCCGTTTTTCAACCATCTGTTCAAGGCGGGAAAAAAGATCATCCGGTTGGTATAATTTTTTCTCACCAAACAGGCTTGGAGGCCTTTCATCGGGGATATACCCCAGATCATTAAGTACAGGCATAATGCCTTCCGGATGGCATTGCTCTGCAGCTACCTTTTGCATGACTGCGGTCCCACCGCCTCCGCCTGACACAAAAAAACCGTCCACCTCAGGGGCAGGGGAAGTTGTCGGCACGTTCATGATGCCGACACGGTACCCCCGCTCGTTCAGCACCTGCCATATCGGCTTGATTGCTGTTCCCAATCCAGGGATATCATTCACCTTAAATTTGGTACTCCATTCATGGGTCCCGTTCAAAGCAGCACGATCATATAATGCGCCTGTTGTTATTGCATGTTGGCCTGTCAGAATTTCATCCCAACCGCGGCTGATAAGGTCCTCTTTCAGCGGGAGTTGTGCCCCTTGCTCAATAAGAGAGGAAATGTATGGTGTCCACCCTCTTTGAAATGTCTCCGTTTGAACACCATCCATGCCGATTATTAGAGTTTTCATGAAACCCTTCCAAATTTTGGCCATTCAAGTTTTCGAAGAATAATCATTGGTTAACAGTTTCCTTTTTACTGAGCGTTTCAGCGTAAATATTCAATAAACTATCAGCTACATTGGGAGCTAAGAATTTCTTTGCATATTGAAAATTATACCGTGCAATGTGCGCTAATTCTTCGCGATCTAGATTGTATTTTTCAATTGTATCGGCAATTGCTTCGGGATCGCGGGGAGGAACAAATGTCCCCATTGTTCCATCATGAAATATATCTGCCAGCCCGCCAACAGAACAGGTTATAACAGGCATGCCAAAAGCAAGCGCCTCCAGAACCGATGTGGGCATCCCCTCTCCATAAGTAGGCAAGCAATAAATATCATGGTTTGCAAAGGCGTTAGCTTTACTCTGCCCTCGTATATACCCAAGAAAATTAACGCCTCCACGTAACGATTTTATACCCTGTACATACTCCTCTACCTGCAGACGTGCTGACCCATCACCGGCAATCGAGAGATCGACATGAATTTGCCTTTCCCGCAAAATTCTTACAGCATCAATCGTTTCAAATACCCCCTTGTTCCTCTCAAGTCGGGCCAGGTACAATAGCCGTAAGTTTTTTCTTTCAAACATATTTTGGATTTTTTGCTCTACCTCAAATCCACCAAATAAACCGTGATCAACTGTTGTGGTCTGAAGATATATAGGGGATTTTATCCCCCATGAGCGAAGTTTGTTTTTAAACTCGGAAGCCAGGACAATAAAGGCATCAGATTTCCCATAGACGGCGCGAAACAAGGGTAATAAAAATGATTCAACACGCTGAGCGAAATTTTTATCCCAGCCATGGAAGAAAACGATAACAGGTATGCCCTGTTTTTTTGTCTGCTGTATCAATAAGCCATCACGGATAAAGCTCTTAATGTTTAATGATGGGTTTAGATGAACCAAAGCATAACGACTTTGTATTTTTTTATGAAAGTTGAACTGGTCAGCTAAAGGGTGAAGTAATTTGATTTTGCTATTGGCAGAGCCTACTACAAAAGAGTCAATTGAAAAATGACCTTCTTTAAGAAGAGGGAAAACGACTTTATAAAAATTCGATACACCACCCAATCCCTGCAAATAGGGAGTGACAACAAGAATTCGTCTATAATGATTATCCATTCCTGAATACGGCTATAATGAGATGTTTAAAAAAATAAAAGGTAGGAAAAAGTCATGCCCGATTTATTGTCTCAATATGAACTTTCAAATCGGCAACTATCGTTTTCCAGGTATATTTCAGAGAAGTTTTTCTGATTGTTTCAGACATATAATGGCTTTTATTATCGAAGATTTCTATTAACCCCTTGTAAAAAGAATCAGGATTATCATCTATTAAAATACCATTTTGTTTGTTAACGACAAATGCATTTTCCTTGGTATCAGTAGCGATCACCGGCATTCCGGAAAGAAAATATTCAAAGGTTTTAGTGGGTGGCTGTACATCAAAATAATCAGTTTTAGGAATAAAAGAGACGCCAATATTGCATTTGTCAAAATATGGTTTCAACTTGTCATGGGGCAGTTGACCTGTAAAAGTTACTGCACCAGTCAGCTTTTCTGCAGCCACCACCTTCTCCATTTCATTAATTTCATTTCGAAACCCACTACCGATAATTGTATAAGAGATCCCCACTCGATCATTATATTCATGATAAAATTTAGAGAATCCATTTATGGTCTGCTCTATATTTCTGTTACTCAAAGTACCGACATATAAAAGATCAATTGAATCAAATTTTTTATTGGTATCAGAAATAATATCTGCACCTAATGGGAGTATATATGCTTTTTTGTCAAGGTTAAGTTTTTGGGCCAGGCTATTTGAAATTACAGAAATATGTCGAAAAAATTTAGCTTCTATTTTTATCGATAAATCATGAACAAACCTATAGATTATGTTTCTGTTGATAGATCCAGTTCTGATATCAAGTAAAAATTTTTTTCTGTGATTCAAAATTTTGAGAAAAAGACACCCTTTAAAATATTTTAAAATATGAAAATCATAATTCTTCTGGAGTTCTTTTAAAACATTATATATAAAGCGTAAATTTCGGACATAAACATTTCCATTTCTGGGAATGTAAATAACATCTATTCCCTTTAGCTCCATTTTCTTGTGGCAATAGTCCCAGCATATATATGTGATATCAAAAGAATCACATAAATGTTTGCAATAATAATAGGTAGCATTATTGTAACCAAATTGAGATTGATTAACTATTAATAATTTTTTTGTTGACAACTGTCTGTACCCTTATATCTCCACGAAAAGAACCAATTAATAAAAACAATGGCCACAAAAGTTCAGGTTTAGTACCTATGTTTGAAGTTAAAGAAATTAATACGACAGAAATAATCATTAAAAAAATAAAAAACTTTTGATGATTCTCTTTTGTTATTTTGACAAAATAATTGGTCGAAAAAAATCTTTTTATGATTAAACCCCACATTAAAAAGAAAGGTAATGTGCCCGCCAAGCCAACTTCTGCCAAATTTCGTAGAAATTCATTATGTGGCTGAGCGAATGGATAATAATGAGGATAGAAAGTTGCCGGGCCTGTTCCAAGCAATGGATTTTTTATAAATAGTTGGATAAGAGTTGTGAAAATAGGTGAACGATCATTTACTACTTCACCGATATCATGGATCGTGCTGAAACGATATAACCAGAAATCGACAACATTATAATGTTTATAAAAAACAATTAAAATAATTAAAATCAATATTGGCATAAAGTAAAGAAAATATTTTCTATACGATATTGCCAAGATAAACAATAGCAGTAACCATACAACCAGAGCCATTCTACTATATGCCTGAGAAAATAAGAACAAATTAATAATCAATAAAAATGAATTAATAGCTATATTTTTTTTATTCAAAATAAAATATATACATGCTAAATTGGCAAGTATTAAAAAATTGGCAAACATGTTCGGATGACTAAATGTAGCCTGTATAGCAAGTACACCTCGTTCAGCATGGAATTGCCCGGTTGCAAGCTGATAATAGCCAACCAAACATATAAAAAAAGAAGT
>ENA-ORXD01002599-ORXD01002599.1-sediment-metagenome-genome-assembly--contig:-NODE-2599-length-11681-cov-2.900982_pt1 | contig 11681 bp, 13 predicted proteins | sample MGYA00237862_ERZ511471 | MGnify/ENA metagenome assembly ERZ511471 | reverse complement strand
CGCGTGCTCACGACAGCCACGGTCATGGAAACAAGCCGGGGCAACTTCGATGTCGCCATCGCCCTGAGTATCATCCTGCTGCTGTTTGCCTACCTGATCAACCTCGTCCTCACCAGCGTCCAGCAGAGGGAGAGGCCGCGATGACAACGATCCTGGAGGCCAGGAATCTGAAAGTGATCCGCGGGGGAAGCCTGCTGGTCGATGTCCCCGGCATGGAGATCTTCGAGAGCGAGACCCTGTCGCTCATCGGCCCCAACGGGGCGGGAAAGACGACGCTCCTGCAGGCCCTTTCCTTCCTCATGAAACCCTCGGCGGGAGAAATCCTCTTCCGGGGGCAGGCGGTGGGTGCGGAGCAGCGCATATTGGAATACCGGCGCAGGCTTGCCATGGTCTTCCAGGAGCCGCTGCTGTTCGACACGACCGTTTTCGGGAATGTCGCATCCGGTCTCAAGATCCGCGGCGCCGGGGGCGCCGAGGTCCGGCACGTCGTGGAGTCGCAGATGGAGCGCTTCGGCATCGCACACCTCCGGGACCGCTCCGCCCGTACTCTTTCAGGCGGAGAGGCCCAGAGGACGAGCCTTGCCCGGGCCTTTGCCATCTCGCCGGAGGTCCTCTTTCTCGACGAGCCATTTGCAGCGCTCGACCCGCCGACGCGCGAGGCGATTGTCACGGACCTCGAAAAGGTCCTCGCCGAGACGAAGATCACAACGATCATGGCCACCCATGACCGCAACGAGGCCCTGCGGCTCTCGGACCGCATCGCCATCATGGAAGGGGGCCGGATCGCCCAGATCGACCGTCCTGCAGTCATCATGAACCGGCCCGTCGACGAGTTCGTCGCCTCCTTCGTGGGGACGGAGACGATCCTGGAAGGGGAGGTACGGGACGTGAACGAGGCGGCGCTGATGGTCCGGGTGAACGGCTCCGAGATTGAAGTCGTGGGCATAGGAAAACCCGGCGAACGGGTCATTCTCTGCATCCGCCCCGAAAACGTCACCCTCACCATCCCCGACGGAAACGTAAAGACCAGCGCCAGAAATGTTTTCCGCGGGCGGATCGGCAGGATTGTCCCGCTGGGGCTCTTCCACAAGGTGGAAATTTCATGCGGGTTCCCCCTGGTGGCCTACGTCACAACGCACGCCCTGGAGGATTTGGCGCTCCGGGTAGGTACGGAGGTGACGGCCGTCGTCAAGGCCACGGCCATCCATGTCATCCGAAAGAGCATCCCTTGAGAAAGGCTCTCACTTTTTATGCTGGAGGTCAAACAGACAAGATGAAAACCGTATATATCGGCTTCGACGACACGGACAACCTGGATGCCGACATCGGCACGGGCAAGCTGGCCCGCCGTTTCGAGGCCCTGCTGCCCGAAGGCTGCAGGCTCCGGGGTGTCGTGCGGCAGCAGCTTCTCGTCGACGACCGGATTCCCTACACCTCGCACAACAGCTCCGCCTGCCTCATCGTGGAAGTTCCCGACATCGCGCTCATGGAGACCCTCAGGGAGAGGGCCGTCGGTCACATCGAAAAAGAGTCCCTGACGGGGAGCGACCCGGGGCTGTGCCTGGCCTGGGGCGACAACGGGGCCTTCGGGCCCCTCATGGAGTTCGGCCGCGGCTGCACGGAGCGGGTAGTCACCCAGGCGGAGGCCCTGAAGGCGGCCAACGGCTTCCATCGCTCCGGCCATGGCGGGACCAACGACGGGATCATCGGGGCGGCGGCCGCCGTGGGCCTCACGGCATCGGGCTGGAGCGGGCGGTTTATCGAATTCGCCCGCCTGAGGGATTTTCCAAACATCGTCACCGTCGGGGAACTCGAAGGGCGGGACATTTTCGTCGTCTCCATGGACCGAGATGCCGTCACCCCGCGCCCTGAAGACCGGGTGGACACGAAGGGATGGCTCCGGCCACGTCTCCTGGGTCACAGGGCGGTCGTTCCCGTCCTACCATCCGGCAATGGATTGTGGTACACTTTATGGGAAAAGCGCAGCAGGAAATCCCATGGGAGGTAGCGATCATGCCAGGGAAAATTTTCTATCGTGAGCGCGGAAAGGTCGGTGAGGGGGAGAAAAAACCCCGCTTCAAGATCGTAGCTGTCTCCGGGGTGGAGATCGATTTTTACTCCTACCATCTCCGGAAGAAGGAGCTGGAGCAGATCGCCAAGGCGGTCGGCGCAAAGCTCGTCCTGATGGAGAGGGGCACAAAGGGCAGTGAAGACGAGGTGGAAGTGGGTGAGCTGACAAAAGGCCGGAAGTCGAAAAGTTAAGAGAGCAGGCGGGTCGGGGATCTTTTTTTCCGACCTTCCCAACCACGACGACTTTCAGGCTTCACCCACGGAAGGTCAACCCTGATGAAACCAACGGAGGCACCATGGCGCTGATACGGGAGCGCGACGGGAAGCGTTTACACGTCAAGAGCAAGCTCATGGGGGAGAGTCTCGTCGGCAAATCCTTCGCCGAGGGATATGACGTGGCTCCGCAGCAGAGGCTCTTTCCGGACGTGCACGTCCTGAAGATCGGCGGGCAGTCCATCTGCGACCTCGGCAAGAAGGCCCTGCCGGCAGTCGTAAAGGAGATCGCCGCCAACAAGAAGAAGCACAAGATGTTTCTCCTGACGGGAGGCGGGACGCGCAGCCGTCACATCTACGCCATCGGCCTCGAACTCGGGATGCCCACGGGAATCATCTCCAAGTTCGGAAGCTCCATCTCCGAGCAGAACGCCCTGCTGGTGGCCACGCTGCTTTCTCCCTGGGGCGGCATCAAGATCGGCCACGACGAAGTCCTGAAGCTCCCGACCTATTTCGCCCAGGGCTGCATCCCCGTCATGCATGGGATGCCGCCTTACGACTACTATGCGTTGCCGTCTCCGAAATGGCGAATCCCCATCCACCGGACCGACGTGGGCACCCTGATCGTGGCGGATCTCATCGGGGCGAAAAGTTGCATCTTCGTCAAGGACGAGGACGGTCTCTACACGGACAACCCCAAGAAGAACAAGAAAGCCAAATTCATCGACAAGATCAGCGCCGGGGAGCTGATGAAAAGAAACCTCGACGATCTCATCATCGAGAGGCCCTGCCTGGAGATCCTCCAGAACAGCGAAGTCCTCGATCGCATCCAGATCGTAAACGGCCTCAAGAGGGGAAACATCACGAAAGCGATCAACGGCCGGCACGTCGGGACGATCATCCACAAGTGACGACGCGTGACGGGTGCCGAGTGAAAGAGGCCCCCTCCCGGACCGGGGATTTGGTTATCGAAAGGAGTGTTATATGAAGAAAGGATTGCTAGTCCTCGCCATCGTTCTCACCGTCACCCTCGCCCTTTCGGGCATGCTCTTCGCCCAGGCAAAGAAAGGTCCCGCCGCCGACGGCAAGGCCGTCTGGGACTTCATCCAGAAGGGTAAATACCAAGGATGGAAGATGTGGCCCGGCACCGAGGTTCAGTACAAGGGGCCCGACCCCCACGGTGCGTTCCTGACGACCTACGTCAACCAGGCCGCATTCGACTCCATCAAGGCCAAGAAGGGCAAGTTCGCCGACGGCTCCATGATTGTCCAGGACAACTTCGGAAAAGACAAGAAGCTCAAGTGGGTCGACGTCATGTACAAGGTGAAGGGCTACAACGCCAGGGGCGGCGACTGGTTCTGGGCGCAGATCAAGCCGAGCGGCAAGGTGGAGTCGGAAGGCAAGGTCGACGAGTGCCTCAAGTGCCACGAGGCCCAGAAGGGCAACGACTTTACCTGGACGAGCAAGCTGAAGTAGCGGAAGAACGGGGCGGCCGCGTGGAAGCGCCGCCCCTGGAAACAAGACAGAAACAAAACCATCACAATCGATCTCTCCGAGCAGCGCAACCTAAAGGGATAACCCCACGGTGTGCCTGCCGGAAGGGTGTGGCTGGAAACGGCCACGCCTCCCATAGCGGAAAGGAGAGGCCGGTAGCGTGAGCACTGCGCGCGCCTGCCCTCGTCCTGCCGGGGCAGGCTTTTTTGTCCCAGGCCGGCCGGGGATGGCCCGACAGGTCCGTTTACCGCACTCTCCGGGGTGCGGTTTTTTTATGCAGCCGGCGGAGGGACGGGAAAAGAACCTACGGCGGCAAACTCAAGGCAAGGAGGAGATATCCATGAGAAGGTCGAGATGGCCAAAGTATTCCGCATTCCTGATCGCCGTAGCCGTAACACTGTTGACGGCCCAGATGGTGCGAAGCGCCTACCACCACGAAGGCCAGGACGATGCGGCGCTGTTCCTGCAGGTCTACCCGGACAAGGCAGGAACGAAGCTGGACAACTGCAACCTGTGTCACATCGGGGGGAAATCAGGCACGAAGGACGTGGGAAGTTGTCAGTACTGTCACGATGTCACGAAGTACGGGGCAATTCCGGAAAAGTATCCCGAAACCTTGAATTCGTACGGCCTGGACTTCCGGAATGCAGGACGAAGCGCGGCGGCAATCAAGACGGTCGAAGCCCTTGATTCCGACCAGGACGGCTACTCCAACAAAATCGAGATTGCGGCCAACCGGTATCCCGGAAATGCACTGGACGACCCCACCAAAGTGCCCGCCCCCTCAAAGATATACACGAGGGCCCAACTGGAAAATATGCCCCAGCATACCCAGTTCATGCTGATGAACACCACCAAGTCGGGCGATTTCTACGCCGAATATTCCGGTGTCGCCCTCGACAAACTTCTCAAGAAGACGGTGTTGCCTTCTGCAACGGGAATCCGGGCCATCTCCCCGGACGGGTTCGCTGCGTATCACCCGCTTTACCCGGATGCGACTCCGGGCTACTACCACGCTTTCGGTCTGTACCCGGCAGCTCCGTACTACTACGATCCGCAGGCCGATGTGGCGCTGAACCCCACGTGCGGCTGGTGCGACTATAGCGCGCCGGCGAATGCAGGGCGGTACAATGGTCAGCTTATAAACAACCCTGACGGTCTCAAGATGATACTGGCCATCAAGCGCAATGGCCAGTATCTGACGCCGGGCGTTCTCAATGCATCCAATAAGCTCGACGGGGAAGGGCCCTTCCGGGTGGTGCCCCCTCAAAAGAACCCGGGCCCGCCGGATCAAAGCACCACCGCACCCAATACGTGTGCGGCCGCAATCTGGCCTGCCGACTCCAACGCCGATCGGAATGCCGGCTATTCCTCCCGGACTGTCACGATTATCAAGGTGGAACCCCTGCCGGAGGGAACGACGGACGTCGACACCCTCGAGGCCGGGTGGCCCTTTGCAGACGAGTCGAACCCGCGGGTCATGATCTACGGCGCCATCGACCCCGTCCCCACGATCAAGGAAAAGCTGGCGGCGCTCTCCTCTACGCTCTGGCACAGCGACAGGAGCGCATTCACTCATTGGGGCAACCGGAGCGCCCTGGCCACCCGCGTCAACCTGGTCGAGAAGTGGGTCATGTTGGGCTGGTACTCCAAGGCCTATAATGACCTGAAGGGCCACGTCATCATCCGGACCGACGGCTGCGCGGCGACCGGCGCCGTAGACAGGGATGACTGGATCGCAGAATGCGAATTCCAGAAACAGCTCTACTGGTCAATCAACGAGATCCTCGTCCTGCTCGACATCGCAAACTGAGACACTAACCCCTTCCGCCCTGTGCGGCCGGCCCCGATCGGAAAACCCCTTTCCATCGGCTGCCGGCCGCATTACACTGTCTTCATGGCTCAGACCAGCGCCAGAATCGGGCGGGAACGAAAGACCCTGGAGGCGATGATCCGGATCTTCTGTCGGGACCGCCACGGCACAACGGATGGATTCTGCAAGGATTGCGAAAGGCTTCTCGCCTACGCCCTGAAGCGCCTCGACAAGTGTCCCTTCGGGGCGGAGAAGCCGGCTTGCGCCGACTGCCCCATCCACTGCTACAGGCCCGACATGCGGGAGCGGATCCGGGCCGTCATGCGCCACGCCGGCCCCCGGATGATCTGGAGGCATCCGGTCCTCGCCGCGTTTCACCTCATGGACGGGCGGAGCAAATCGACGGCCGGCTCCTCCCCGAAAGGCGGACCGGCAAATAAACCTTGACAATGAGCGGGAAATGCCTTAGGTTATGCATGCTTTGAACCGGTAATGCTGCATATTGTCCCCAGAGCCCGTGAAAGGCCATGGGGTTTTTTTTGGCCTGATTGATGCAGGTTTTGCCGGGTCAGACAAGGAGGATCATGGGAAAGAGAAATCACAATCAATTCATCAAGCGGCAAAAGGAGCTGGAGCGTCAGAGAAAAGCGACCGAGAAAATGGCCCGACGCCAGAGCAAGAATATGAGAAACGAGCCGGCGGCAGAGTCCGCGGGCGAGGAACCCGCCCAGGCGGAAGCCGAAGCGTAAACGATACGAATCGATCGCCCGCACGAAGGCGGGCAGGCCGGGGATCTCCCTGGTACATATGTGAGAAAAGAGGTTTATCTGTTAATGAGTTTCAAGTTGTTCGAGTTACACCCGATTATTGAAGCGGCCGTTGAGGCCCTCGGATACGAGGAGCCCACGCCGATCCAGTCCCAGTGTATTCCGCTCATCCTGGAGGGCCGCGATGTCATGGGAATGGCCCAGACCGGGACGGGGAAAACGGCCGCCTTCGGCCTCCCGATCCTGCAGAGGCTGATGGAAGGGCCACGCAAGCGTGTCCGCACGCTCATCATCGCCCCCACCAGGGAGCTCGCGGAGCAGATCCACGAGGCCATAAACGAGCTGGGCCGAAAAACGAAGCTGAAGAGCGTCACCGTTTACGGGGGCGTGAAGCAGACATCACAGGTCAGGAAACTGCAGGAGGGCGCCGAGATCGTCGTGGCCTGCCCGGGTCGCCTGATCGACCTCATGGATCAGGGGGTCATTGACCTCACCCATCTGGAGGTTCTCGTCCTGGACGAGGCGGACCGCATGTTCGACATGGGCTTTATGCCCGATGTCCGGAAAATCCTGAAACGAATCCCCTCCAAGCGACAGACGCTTCTGTTTTCGGCCACCATTCCCGACGAAATCAGGCACCTGGCAAAGGAAGTCCTTCGGGACCCCGTCACCGTGCAGGTCGGCGAGTCCGCCCCGGTGTCAACGGTCTCCCACGCCCTGTACCCGGTGGAGCAGCATCTCAAGACGGGTCTGCTGACGAAGATCCTCGACCGCACGGACACGGATTCGGTCCTTGTCTTCACCCGGACAAGAGACCGGGCAACGCGCGTGGCGAAGCACCTGAAAAAGGCGGGATTCCCGGTCACATCGCTTCAGGGCGACCTGTCTCAGAGCCAGCGACAGGAGTCGCTCAGCGGTTTCAGGAGCGGCAAGTACCGGATTCTCGTGGCGACCGACATCGCAGCCCGCGGCCTGGACATCTCCCGGATTTCGCACGTGATCAATTACGACATGCCTGACACGGTCGATGCCTACACCCATCGTATCGGTCGAACGGGGCGCGCAGAGAGAACCGGGGATGCCTTTACCTTTGTCACCCGCGAGGACAGGGCATTCGTGTGGGCCATCGAAAACGTTCTCGGCGAACAGATCGAGAGACGGACGCTGGAAGACTTCGACTATGCCGCGCCGATGAAGGAAAGCAGCGGAAGAGGAGGGCGCCCGGGGTTCGGAGGCCGGGATCGTTCACCAGCGGCAAATACGCAGCCGATGCGACGCGAGCTTTCGTCCTTTGCAGCAGCCCACGCAAGCACCGGTTCGACGGGGGGAGCGAGAAAAGTGACGCTTTTCTCCACGCCCCGGTCCCGATCGCGCCGGGCTCGAAGCGGCCGCTGACCCTGACAAGGGGAAAACAGGGGGGCATGATTCCCGTTGCAGTCAAGCCCCTTATGTGATAACGACTCGTGTAGTAAATTGGAATAGTCGGAAGAGGATCGGGGCACCATCACAGGAAACATCTAATTTTTCAGGAGAGGTCGATGAAGATTTACGTCGGGAACATGTCTTACAGTGTCACGGAAGAGGATTTGAGGCAGGCTTTTGAAGCGTTCGGAGAGATCGCATCCGTGACGATCATCAAGGACAAGATGAGCGGCCAATCGAAGGGATTCGGTTTTGTTGAGATGGGCTCGGCGGAACAGGGCCAGGCTGCCATCAGCGAAATGAACGGCAAGGAACTGAAGGGACGGAAGCTCAATGTCAACGAGGCGCGCCCCCGCCAGGACGACGGTCGTGGTGGCGGTGGTGGCATGAGGCGTCCCGGTGGCGGTGGCAGGCCCCGTTACTAGACTCCGGCTTTTCTCACTCCAAACAACTTAAAAAAGAGGGGTCTCCCGGAAACGGGAGACCCTCGAAAATTGGATGAGTTCCCGACCGCCAAGCAATCCCCTCCCCGACGGCGGCCGACATGGTTCTGCATGAAACGGCCGAAAGACCCCTTGACAAAGATCGGATCAGGGCCTTAATTATCCGAAAACCTTCGGGAGTTTTGTCTTGATCATCAACCGATCGGGCGGCAGGCCCGATATAGAATATCCATGCCCCTGGGGCTACAAGGTCATCGGCTCGGACGTGGAACATCTGCGAAGCGCCATTGCCGAGGTGACCCGGGAGCGGCCCCACACCATCACCCCGTCCAACACGAGCCTCACGGGCAAATACCACTGCCTCGACTTGGAAATCGTCGTGACGAGCGAAGAGTGCCGCATCGAGATCTACGAAGGCCTTCGCAGGCACCCCGCCGTCAAGATCGTCCTGTAAACAAACAGCCGCAAGCCGCACGCCTCAAGCCACAAGGAAAAGAAAAAGGGCTCTTGCTGATTACGCGGCATGGCCCCTCATCTTTGCGCGACACGCTTGTTCTGCCTGCCCTTACGGAAAGTAATAGGTCCCCCCGTGATGCACAAGCGGCGCCTGCCCCTCCGTCAGGCCGGCCTTCCCGGCCGCCTTCCGGTAGTCCTTCGGCGGGAGATCCATCGGTTCGTCGGTCAGGTCGAAAACACCCCACTGCTGGGGAATCAAGACCCGAGCCTGCAGTTCCTGGAAGGCCTGCACGGCCTCGTCGGGATCCATGTGGTAGAGAGACATGAACCAGCGGGGCTGGTAAGAGCCTATCGGGAGAAGGGCGGCATCCATGGGGCCGTACTTGCGTCCATATTCTGCAAACCCCGGGAAGTAACCCGAATCCCCGGCGAAATAGATCTTGCGATTTGCCGACTCGATCAGCCAGGAACCCCAGAGCGAACGGTTCGTGTTGAAGGGCGTGCGCTTCGTCCAGTGCTGGACGGGCAGCAGCCGGTAGGTCACCCCGTGAAGCGTGTATTTCTGAAACCAGTCGAGCTCGATGACCCTTGCCCCGGGGAGAATGTCCTCGAACCACTCGCGGTAGCCCAGCGGGGTCAGGTAAAGGGGTCCCGTCCCGAGCCTGCGGATGCTGTCCTTGTCGAGATGATCGTAGTGGTTGTGGGAGATGAGAACGACCTGCATGGGGGCCAGTTCCTCGGGCGGCAGCGGAAACGGGGCATGGCGGTCGATGAACCAGACGATGTCCCCGAAGACGGGGTCCGTGATGATGTTCTGGCCGCTGACCCGTATCCAGAGGGTGGCATGCCCCAGATAGGTGACGGAGTCTTTCCCCTTCACGATGTCCTTCACATCGGGCCTTGTCACCGAAAAGTACGGCCTCTTCTTTTTTTCTTTCCGGTAGGGATTGGAGCTGAACTTCCACTCGAGAAGCCGCAGGATGCTGCCCGCCCGCTCCTCGGACATCCAGGGGTTGCGGTAACCCGGGTTTGTGTGATGGGACCGCTCCCGGGCCAGAGTCTCGATGTCCTTCGCCTGCCCCAGGGCCGTCGCCGGGATGAGACAAAAGAAGACTGCAACCGTGCAAACCAGTCCTGTCAGGATTGTCTTCCGCATGTTTTTTTGTCCTGCCCTTTCGGATCTTCCCGCCTTCTGAACTTCTTGACTTCCCGTCTTTACCGCCTGCTCTTCAGCCTGAACTCGTCGACCAGGGCCAACTCCGCGTCATAGACACGCACCTCCAGGGTCTGCCCCGCCGTTCGCAGAACACAGAAGTGATGCACCGCCCGGAACAACTGCCCGTAGGGGTTTGGGCGAAGCTGGAGGTGCAGCGGCGCGCCCCCTCCCCCGGTGGTGACGTGGGTGATCCCGTCTTTGAACGAGCGCTCGTAGACATGCTCGTGCCCGACGAACACGAGATCGACCCTGTGCTTCTCCAAAAGCGGCAGGAGTCGTCTCCGGAGGTTTTTCTCGTCCGGGTAAGGCCCCGAAGAGAGGATGGGGTGGTGAAAAACGGCGGCCACGAACTTGACATCCCGGGGGATGTTCTGAAGCTCCTTCTCCAGCCAGGCGTGCTGGTTCGACCCCGGCCCGATGAGCCCGTTGCTGTCGAGCATCAAAAAAAGGACGGGGCCTTTGCGGACGGAATACCAGCGCCCGTTGCCGGGAAGCCGGAAGTTCTTGAAATACTGCTCGGCGTTGCGTTCGTGGTTGCCGAGCAGCGGGTAAAACTCGGAGGTCTTGCAAATCGGCGCAATGATCTCATTGAAAATGACCCATTCGTCCGATACCCTGCCGTCGTTGACCTGGTCACCCGTCGAGAATACGGCCTGGGGTTTGAAGGTCAAAATATGGCCGACGATCTTTCGATGGACATCGTGATTGGTCCTGGCGTCGCCATAAACGACCATATAATCCGACGGTTCGGCAGCCGCCTGGGCGGCCGCGGCGAGAGCGAGAAAGAGAACGCAGAGTGCAGAGAAAAGAAATCGCGGGTTTTTCACGAGATGATCGCCCTTCGAGCCTGAATGCACTGCTTCCGAAGCCGCTCGGTGGACTAAAATATAATCATGAGGCCCTGACAATCAACAGAAATCTTGCCCCGCCGGCCGGGACATCCCCCTATCTTTTTGACCGGTTATCCGGTAAGAGATTTCCATGCGGCGAACCCTTATTGCAGCCATCGCGCTGATCTTTCTTGCCGGGGCAGCCCCCGCACCCGTCCTTTCCGGTGCCGAACCGGGTCTCGACGTGAAGATCGGCCAGATGATCATGGTGGGATTTCGCGGGCTTTCCGTAGCCGACGAGCACCCCATAGCCCGCGATATCCGTCAGCGGCGAATCGGCGGCGTGATCCTCTTCGACTACGACGTCCCCACGCGCACCTACGGGCGCAACATCGAATCCCCGAAACAGCTCAAAGCCCTCACGGGCTTCCTTCAGAGCCGGACGGACACCCCCCTTTTCATCGCCGTCGACCAGGAGGGGGGCAGGATCAGCCGCCTGAAGGAGAAAAACGGCTTTCCCCCGACCCTCTCCCAGAAACGGCTCGGTGCGCTCGACGACGTAAAGAAAACGGCAAGGCAGGCGGAGGTCACTTCAAAGACCCTGGCAGGGCTTGGCATCAACCTGAACTTCGTGCCCGTCGTGGACCTCGACCTGAACCCCGAAAACCCCGTCATCGGAAAGCTCGAGAGGAGCTTTTCCCGCAGCCCCGCCACGGTTGCACGCCATGCGGCGGCCGTCATCGACGCCCACCGGCGCAACGGGGTCCTGACCGCCCCGAAGCACTTCCCGGGGCACGGAAGCGCCGCGGGGGATACCCATGAGGGGTTTGTCGACGTGACAGACCGGTGGTCGGCCGTGGAACTCGAGCCCTTCCGCAGCCTGATCCGGCAGGGCAAGGCCGACATGGTCATGACGGCCCACGTCTTCAACGGAAAGCTCGACCCCGTCTGGCCGTC
>ENA-ORXD01002598-ORXD01002598.1-sediment-metagenome-genome-assembly--contig:-NODE-2598-length-11682-cov-3.208014_pt1 | contig 11682 bp, 10 predicted proteins | sample MGYA00237862_ERZ511471 | MGnify/ENA metagenome assembly ERZ511471 | reverse complement strand
GGTCCGTCGTCGAGGGTCTCCGTCACGTAGTGGCTCGTGGCGCCGATGATCTTGACGCCCCGCTCGTAGGCCTGCTGGTAGGGGCTTCGCCCGGCAAAGGCCGGCAGGAAGGAGTGGTGGATGTTGATGATCCGGTTCGGCCAGCGTGCGACGAAGCGGTCCGTGAGGACCTGCATGTACCGGGCAAGGACGATGCAGTCGATCCTGTGGCGCTCGAGTTCGGCGAGCTCCCTCTCCTCCTGCTGTACCTTGTTTTCGGACGTGATGGGGACGTGGAGGTAGCTGAGGCCGAACTGCTCGGCCACGGGCTTGAGCTCGAGGTGATTGCTGATGACGAGCGGGATCTGGCACTTGAATTCGCCCATCCTGTGCCGCAGGATGATGTCGTGGAAACAGTGGATGTGTTTCGAGACGAAGATGGCCATCCGGGGCGCTACGTCGGTGAAGTGGAGCGAGCACCTCATGCTGAATTTCTTCGCCAGCGGTTCGAAGGTCTCGAAAATCTTCCCCCGGGGGATGTCGAAGCCCTCGAGTTCCCACTCGATCCGCATGAAGAAGATCTTGGAGCGTTCCGTCGTGTGCTGGGCGGCGTGGACGATGTTGCCGCTGTGGTGGAAGATGAAGTTCGACACCGAGGCGACGATCCCCTTCTGGTCGGGGCAGGTCAGCAGCAAAATGGCGTTTGGGTTCATGACGGTCACTCTAAGAGGGTCTCACGCAGCCGCAACAGCCTTCTTGCAAAAAATCCCGTTCGCGCATAGTGTAATTCTCTTGGCTTGCCTTTTGGCGCCGGCTTGTTACATTGAAGGGGCAGGCAATCAATTTCCCTGCCATTACAGGCGGGTATATAGGCACAAATGCCCCCGAGGTCAAGAATAAAGGTAAAGGAGAGGCACCCATGACCCTGTTCGAGGAGATCATTCTCCCCAATGGGCTTGTGGCGGAAATCTGGGATGGCTCCCGCCTGATCGCCGCCGATACGACCACCGTCGTTCTCGTCGTCAAGATCCCCGTGGTCCTGAAGGAGGAGTATTTCGAGGACCCGGCAGCCTGCCGGAAAACGGCGAGGGTCTTCGGCTCGCCGCTTGTCTACGAGTACCGCAACGAGCGGACCTTTATCACCGTCGGGGAGCGTGAAGCCCTGTTCAACGAATTCCTGGCCAATTTCAAGAAGGACGTTCTGCCCTACCTGTCGAAGGATCATTTTCCGAAACGATTCGTTCTCTCGAAATACCAGGAGATGATCAAAGACCCCTGGAAGCACCCGGACCGGGGGTAGGGTCGAGGCAGAAAAGTGTCTGAGTGCATAAGTGTATGAGTGTTTGAGTGAAGAGAAAATAAGATTCGGTCAATATTGATCTTTGATCCTGCCTCTTTTTCTTCACTCAGGCACTCAAGCACTCAGACACTCAGGCACTTTATCTCTTGCCGGGCATAATGGCCTGGTTGCACAGCTGGCACTGGTTGGATAAAAGGTGAACATGTCCTGTCATGGACCCGAACGGAAACTGTTGGAGACGTTTCTTGCCCTCGTCGAGAAACCGAGCCGCTACATCGGCGGCGAAGTCAATGCCGCGAAAAAGGACCGCTCCGCCTGCCGCCTGAGTGTGGCCCTGGCCTTCCCCGACGCCTACGAAGTGGGCATGTCCCACCTGGGGCTCCAGATCCTCTACGCCATTATGAACGCCCACCCGCACATCTGCGCCGAGCGCGTCTATGCCCCCTGGCCCGACATGGAGGCGAGGCTCCGCGCAAACGGACTGGCGCTGTCAAGCCTCGAGTCGGGTGCGGCGCTTTCGGAATTCGACCTCATCGGATTTTCGCTGCAGTACGAGCTTTCCTATACGAATGTCCTCACCATGCTTGAGCTGGGGGGCGTGCCCCTGCGGGCAAGCGACCGCCGCGAGGGGGACCCCGTCGTGATTGCCGGCGGGCCCTGCGTCTTCAACCCGCTGCCCATGGCGCCTTTCTTCGATGCTATCGCCATCGGGGAGGGCGAGGAGGTGATCTCGGAGATCGCCGATGTGCTCCTGCAGGCGAAGCTGAAGGGGCTGAGACGCGAGGAAATCCTGGAGCGGCTCTCGGGGATTGCCGGCGTTTTTGTCCCCTCGGTCTTCCGGGAGGGGACAACGATCCGCAAGCGCATCATCGCCGACCTCGACCGGTGGCTGCTCCCCGCAAAACCCGTCGTGCCGCTCATGAATACGATCCACGACCGCATCACTCTCGAAATCGCCCGGGGATGCACGCGGGGGTGCCGTTTCTGCCAGGCGGGGATGGTCTGGCGCCCCGTGAGGGAGCGCAACCCCTCGACGCTTCTCACCATGGCTGATCAGGCCCTCAAGGCCACGGGGTACGACGAGATCACGCTTCTGTCTCTGAGCTCCGGCGACTACTCGCGGATCGAGCCGCTCCTGAAGGAGCTGATGGACCGCTACAGCGAGCGCCGGGTCGCCCTGGGGCTCCCGTCGCTTCGCGTGGAGACCCTGAGCCCGGCACTCATCGAGCAGATCCGCAAGGTCCGCAAGACGAGCTTTACCATTGCCCCCGAGGCCGGGACCCGGCGCTTGCGGGAAATCATCAACAAGGGAAACACCGAGGAGGATCTGATTGCCACGGCCCGGCGCGTCTACGAGGGGGGCTGGAAATCCATCAAGCTCTATTTCATGATCGGCCTGCCCGGCGAGCAGGAGGAGGACCTGGAGGGGATTGCCGACCTGGCGCACCGTGTCATGAGGGAAGGGCGCGGACGGCAGGTCACCCTCGGCCTTTCGACCCTGGTCCCCAAGCCCCACACGCCCTTCCAGTGGGTCCGCCAGATCGGTCTCGAGGAGACCCTGGCGAAACAGGGCCACCTCAAGCGGCGCGTGAAAAACCGCAACATCAGCTTCAAGTGGCACGACGCCCGGATGAGCCTCCTGGAGGGGCTCTTCTCGAGGGGCGACGAGCGGCTCGCGGACCTGGTGGAGAGTGCCTGGCGGCTCGGCGCCCGTTTCGACGGCTGGAGCGATCAGTTCCGGTTCGAGCTCTGGGAGGAGGCCCTCGGGGAAAGGGGAATCCGCCTCGAGGAGCACCTGCGTGAAAGGACTCCCGGGGAGCCCCTGCCGTGGGATCTCGTCGACACGGGGCTCGACAGGGAATTTCTCCTGGACGAATACGAAAAATCGAGGCGGGGCGAGGCGACCCCCGACTGCCGCATCGAGGGCTGCCGCCACTGCGGCGTCTGCGACGGCGAGCTCATCGCCATCCGCGAGGCCGCGGAAACCGCTACGTCTCCTGCCGTACAGGCGCAGTCAACGGTAGTCACTTCCGGCATGACGCGCTTGCGCCTTACCTTTGCGAAAACGGGGCCCGCCCGGTTTCTCTCCCATCTCGAGGTGTCCTCCGCGCTGACCCGGGCCATCAAGCGAAGCGGCCTTACGTTGCGATACTCGGAGGGATTCCATCCCCACCCGAAGGTCTCCTTCGCCTTTGCCACGGCTGTGGGGATGGAGAGCCTGGAGGAGTTTGCAGACATCCAGGTGGAAAACGGACTCATCCATGAGGCCGAGATCACCGCAAAGATCAACGCGGCCCTGCCCGAGGGGCTCGAGGTCCGGCGGATCAGTCGCCCTGCCGCGGGCGATTCATCCCTGGCAAAGCTCGTCCGGGGCTTTCGTTACCGCGTTGCAGTGCCTCCCGGCGACTGCACGGAAGGCCTCGAAGGGCGTATCGCCGGATTCCTGGCCCTGTCGTCCTTTATCGTGGAGCGCGAAGGGAAGGGAAGGACTACCCGCAACGATGTCCGGCCTTACGTGGAGGCGATTTCCCTGGATCGTGAAAAGGGGGCGCTGGAGATGACGCTGCGGTTTGCCGATGGCAGGACCGTGCGGCCCGCCGAGATCCTCACCCACGCCCTCGGGCTGGATGAGGGCTTGGTCCGGAGCCTGTGCATCGTGAAGAGGGAGACGATCCTGATCAAATAAGTGCCTGAGTGTCTAAGTGGAAAAAAGTGTCTAAGTGAAGAAGAAAGACAAGATCGAAAACTGAGAAATGCCGAATCTTTTTCTTTTCACTCAAACACTCAGACACTTCATCACTCAGACACCGATTTTCTGCGGTCCCACCGGAAACAACTCCCCGGGAACTGCTTGGCGTACTTCTTCATCTCCGAGGCCCGCTCCGTCATCTCGCCGAAGTGGCTGAAGCTGCCCGTTCCCGTGTCGGTGATCCCGATGGAGATGCTGGTGAAGGGGAAGGTCCGCGCGTTTCCCTGGCGGTCCACCGACTGGATGAACCCCCGTTCCCGGTCCTCGGGGTCGTAGAAGCCGGGGATGAGCTGGTCGAAGGTGGTGACGAGTTCCTGCGAGGCGGTCTCGATGTGCTCGGGGCTCATGATGTAGACGAAGTCGTCGCCGCCGATGTGGCCCACGAAACTCCGCTCGCGCTGCTTGTCCTTCACGGCGCTCAGGATGAGCCGCCCCGTGATGCGAATGATGTCGTCGCCCCGGGAGAAGCCATACTTGTCGTTGAGGGGCTTGAACTGGTCCAGGTCGGCCCAGGCAAGCGCGAAGGGTTCCCCCCGGTCGAGCCGCTCCTGGATCTCCCGGTTGATGGAGATGTTGCCCGGGAGCCGCGTGAGAGGGTTGATCTCCACGATCCTCTCCGAGCGCAGAATGCAGAGGTTGACCCGCCTCAGAATCTCCTTTTCCAGGGCTTTTCGCCAGATGTAATCCTCGAACAACAGGGTGTCCCACTGCGGGAAGGGCGCCTCGCCGCTCAGCACCGCCAGCACCGTGAGGTTGCGGAACATGGGGTCTTCCTTGAGCTGGCTCAGCGAGCTGACGGACGAGAGGTCTTTGGGGTCCACGTCCAGGACGATGAGATCCGGCGGGCTGGTGCTGCAGATGAGGCCCATGGCCGACTGGATGCTGTCGAAGAGGATAACCTGGCAGCTTTGCCGGATCTGGTTTTCAACGGTGCTCGTGAGCACCATGTCCCGGGAGATGACGATGACGGTCTTCATGCGCTTTCTGTTGACGAGAGAGGTTTGGATTAAATCCCCCTGCCATCCCCCTTTACAAAAGGGGGATTTCACTGGTCACTGATCGCTGGCCACCGGTCACTGCCCTGTCAGGCCCTGAACTCTTCCTCCGTCTGCTCGACGGAGTCTTCCAGTTCCTTCAGGATTTCCCGAAGATCCGCCTCCGCAAGGCCAAGGGTTTCCCAGGCCCTGGGGTTCACCTCGGGGACCAGGTTGTCGCCCGAGAACCCCAGCCCCCGTGCCTTTACGAGGACATCGGCCATGTGGACGATCGCTGTCTCGAGGGGCGCCAGCGTCGAGACCTGGGGGCGGTGATGGTTTTCAATGCAGTCGCAAAGCTTCTTGGGGAAGTGCCATTTTTCCGACAGCCATCCTGCCACGGCGGCATGGGTTTCGGAGAAGTGGTTGCGTTCGGCGTCGAAGATGTTGATCCCGGCCGCCTCGGCCTCTTTGACCGTCCTGTCGTATTCCTCCGGGTAAACGAGAGTCAGGATGACCTTGCCCACGTCGTGCAGCAGCCCCGCCACGAAGACCTCCTCGGGTTCCTTGAGGCCCTTCTTCTGGGCGAGGACCTTCGAGGCGATGGCAACGCCAATGGAGTGCTCCCTCAGGCCGATCATGGCCTTGTGCATGATCTCGAATACGGAGACGCTCAGCAGCAGCCCCTTGACCACGTTGAGGCCCAGGAGCATGACGGCATGGTTCACCGAGGAGATCCGGCCCGGAAAACCGTAGAGGGCCGAGTTCACCATCTGGAGGATCTTGGTGGTCAGGGCCGGGTCCTTGGAAACGAAGTGGCTGATTTCATTGAGAGATATTTTAGGATTCTCGATGATCGTCGACAGCTGTTTCAGCACACTGGGGATCGTGGGGATGTTGCTGATGTTCTCCACCCGGGTCCGGAGGGCCTTGGGGTCCATTTTACTCATACATGGCCTCGATGTGTTCTCTGACCGCTTTCTTGATGAGCGACATCTGGGGGTTGCCCGCTGTTTTGGCGAATCGCCTCTCCAGGGCTTCGAGGAGGTCTTCTTTCGGCTTGGCGGGTCTTGACGGGCCGTCGATGAAGACGCTGTCCACGCCCATGTTCTCGATCTTCGAGATCCGGGACTCCGTCAATTCGGTCCCCTCGGCCATGAGGACCATGCCGGAGGAATTCATGAGGGGCCGGGCCAGCTTCATGCCTGCTTTGAGCTGCTCCACGGGGATTTTGGGCATTTCTAAACCTTTCTGTCGGGGTGCCCGGGATGCGGGGTCCGGGTCAGGGGAGACGCCCCCGTAGAAGAGGTATGCAAATTCCGTGGGAAAATGATATAAGGAGCAAGGAGATATCTCGGATCGGCAATTGGGGCAGGAATAAGGGCCGATAAAAAGTGTTGACAAACATCGATTTATTCATATAATCAACGTTTTCAATTTCCTTTCAAGGAACCGGATATGTACGCAGTCATCAAAACGGGCGGAAAACAGCACAGGGTCTCCGAAGGGGACGTCCTGAAGATCGAGAAACTCGCGGGTCAGAAGGGCGACACCGTCGTATTCGAAGAGGTCCTCCTCGTTTCGAAGGAAGACCAGACCCGTGTGGGCCAGCCGGTTGTCGAAGGCGCCAAGGTCGTCGGCGAGATCGTCCACCAGGGCAAAGGCCCCAAGATCATCATCTTCAAGAAGAAGCGCCGCAAGGGGTTCCTCAAGAAGACGGGGCACCGGCAGCCTCTCACAGAGGTGCGGATCAAGGAAATATCGCTGTAAGAAGCTTTTTTAGGAGAAAGAACGATGGCACATAAAAAAGGCCAGGGAAGCACCCGAAACGGCAGAGACAGCAATTCCCAGCGAAGAGGGGTCAAGGCCTACGGCGGCGAAACCGTCAGCGCCGGTTCAATCATCATCCGGCAGGTCGGCACGAGGATCCACCCAGGCCATAATGTCGGCATCGGCAAGGACTATACGATATTCGCCAAGATAGACGGCGTCGTGAAATTTGAGCGCTTCGGGAAGGACCGCAAGAAGGTCAGCGTTTACGCGTCCTAGAGCGTCCTCCGCGTTTTTTCCGCCGCAGATATTGGCGATAAGGGACTGTCCAAGCCCTCGGTCACATCGAGGGCTTTTTTATTGGGATCGGCATGAAATTCATCGACGAGGCAAAAATTTACGTCAAGGGGGGCGACGGGGGACGCGGCTGTGTGAGCTTCCGGCGGGAGAAGTACGTCCCGCGTGGCGGCCCCAACGGGGGTGACGGCGGCAAGGGCGGCGACGTGGTCATCGTTGCTTCGTCAACACACCGGACGCTTCTGGACCTCAAGTACCAGCAGCACCACGTTGCGCGCCACGGCGGTCACGGCGAAGGCAGCGACTGCACGGGGCGAAACTCCGACGATGTGGTGATCCCCGTGCCGGTGGGGACCATCGTCATGGATCACGCAACGGGGGAGGCGCTGGCGGACCTCGTCGAGGACGGCCAGCGCTTTGTCGTTGCAAAAGGGGGCCGGGGCGGCAAGGGAAACGCATTCTTCAAGACCTCGACCAACCGGGCGCCCCGGTTCGCCCAGCCGGGCGAGGAGGGGGAGGAGCGTTGGGTCCGGCTGGAGCTGAAGCTTCTCGCCGACGTGGGGGTCATCGGGTTCCCCAATGCCGGCAAGTCGACGCTCATCTCCGTGGTCTCGGCGGCAAAGCCCAAGATCGCCGACTACCCTTTCACGACCCTCACGCCGAATCTCGGCGTCGTGAAATACAAGGACTTCGGGAGTTTCGTCATTGCCGACATTCCCGGTCTCATCGAGGGGGCCCATCAGGGCGTGGGGCTGGGCACTCGATTCCTCCGGCACGTGGAGCGCACTGCGGTCCTGATCCATCTCCTGGATATCTCCGGCGAGCCTCCCGTGAGCGGATGGCACAATTTCGAAACGATCAACCGGGAGCTCGAACTCTACAGTCCGAGCCTTGCAGAGAAGCCCCAGGTCGTGGCGATCGGCAAGATGGACCTGCCCGAGACAAGGGAGCGGGCGAAAAAAGAAATTGACTTCTTCAGGCGAAAAAAGATAGAAGTCTTTGCAATTTCAGCAGTTACGGGAGAGGGTGTCCCCGCCCTGATTGCGGCGGTTGTGAAAAAACTGAAACGGGATCCACGGGAAGAACATGAGCGCTGAGCGTAAAAAGATCCTCGCCGATGTCCGGCGGGTCATCGTCAAGATCGGAAGCGGTGTCCTCACGGGCACCGAAGGCCTGGACCGCGATATCATCCAGCAGCTTGTCGACGAGATGGCCGAGCTCATCCGAAAGGGCTACCACATCGTCATCGTCACCTCCGGGGCCATCGCCTCCGGCAAACACCGCATGAGCATTTCCGGGAAGCTCAAGAGCATGCCCGAAAAGCAGGCCTGCGCCGCCATCGGGCAGAGCCGGGTCATGCGCGTCTACTCCAACGCCTTCGGACCGCACGGGCTCTACGTGGCCCAGATCCTCCTGACCATGGACGATCTGACGGATCGCAAGCGCTTCATCAACGTGAAAAACACCCTTTCCACCCTCATGGAGTGGAACGTGATCCCCATCATCAACGAGAACGACACCGTCGCCGTCGACGAGATCAAGTTCGGCGACAACGACCACCTGGCCGCTGTGGTGGCCAACATCACCGAGGCCGACCTCGTCATCAGCATGACCAACACGGACGGCCTCTTCGACCGCAATCCCAAGGCCCCCGGGGAGAAGAAGGCCAAGCTCATCGGGCTTGTGCGTGAGATCACCGACGAGATCGAATCCATGGCCACGGCCGAGACGGATCCCACCGGCATGGGAGGGATGCGGAGCAAGATCCTCGCAGCCCGGAAGGTGACGGCCTGCGGGATTCCCTACATCATTGCCCGGGGGAAAAAGAAGGGCATCCTCGGCGAGATTTTGTCGGGCAAGAATGTAGGGACCCTCTTTATACCCATGACGGAGTGCCTGTCGAGCCGGGAGTACTGGATCGCCTTCACGCTGCGCTCCAGGGGAAAGCTCTTCGTCGACGACGGGGCAAGGAAGGCCATCGTGGAAAACGGCAAAAGCCTGCTGCCCTCGGGCATCGAAAGGGTTGAGGGGGAATTTACCGTCGGCGACCCCGTCATCGTGATCGGACCCGACGGGAAAGTCATCGCCAAGGGCCTCGTCAATTACAATGCCCATGAGCTTCACAAGATCCAGGGCCTGAAGTCCTCGAAGATCGAGCAGGTGCTCGGGTATAAGCACTACGACGAGGCGATCCACCGGGACAACATGGCCGTTCAAAAGATCCAGAAGCCTGCTCAGAAAACCAGGGTCTAGGGTTTTGCGAATAGGGTCTAGGGGCTGAAGGGACTAAAGGGATTTCTATAAATTCCAATCTTTTCCCTACCCGATACCCGGGCCCCGATACCCGATACCCTTCATCGAAGGATGAATTCCGGTTTCACCTTCCCCGTTGAATCAAACTGCACCCCCTCCGCCTCCAGCAAGGCCCGTTTGAGTTTGAGGCCGCCCCCGAAGCCTCCCAGGGAACCGTCGGAGCGGACGACCCGGTGGCAGGGGAATATCAGTGGAAATGGGTTTTTCGCACAGCCCTGGCCGGCGGCTCTGGCCCCTCCACGGGCGCCTGCCCTGGATGCAACCCTGCCGTAGGTCGTGACTTTCCCCCGGGGGATTTTCGTGAGCGCCCGGAGCACCTTTTTATGGAAGGGGGGCACAGGGTTCATGTCCGGTGCCGTTGCATCGAAAGAGACAGCCTTTCCCTCCGTAAAGGCAAGGAGATCCTTCCCGAGTTTCGCAACAGCCTCGCAGGATTTCCTTGCCGCTCCGGGGAACATCCTGCGGATCTCCCTCCGTGTTTTTTCTTCGGGCCCGGGAAGAAGGATGCGGGCGATCCAGGGAACGCGCTTGTCTTCAAACCAGACCATCGCGGCCTCCCCGAGGCGGGTCTTCACGGGTTCATGGAAAAAAGCGGTTCCGGACATGACGGCCTCGTTTGACAGGGATTCGGGTTTTCTCTATAGTTATCAGAAAAAAACAGGATTCCGAAAGCCCCTTTTCTTCGGGAGGAGTCGTCGTGCGTTTCAATCCCCCGCCGAGCCCGGAGCGGAAAATCGCATTGGGTCTGCTTGCCGGGCTTGCCGTCTGGGCGGTTCTCCTGGGCGCGTATTTCACCCATGCCCTTGAGCCTTACGAGCTGCAGACCTATGACCAGTTGAGCCGCCTGACCCTCGGCCGCTTCCGGTCGCCTGGACATGCCGTACTCGTGGCGGTGGACCAGGGAAGCCTCGAGGCGGCCCGCAGGGATGGCATCCCCTGGCCGTGGCCCCGTCAGATGTACGCCCCGATCGTCGATTTCTGCACCCGCGCAGGGGCCCAGGCCGTTGTCTTCGACATTTTCTTCACGGAGCCTTCATCGTACGGGGTGGAGGATGACATGATCCTGGCTCAAGCCGCAGGCGCAAGCGGGATTGTCTGGTTTCCGGTGATGCTCAGCCGCGACGATCGACCCGGAAATTCCCGAGAAGAGGGGATCCTTCGGAAAATGTCCGCGGAGCCCGCGGCCGGCGTCCCGACGGAGTCCCCATTCCACTCCCTGATCGTTCCGATTGAGTCCCTGTCGAAGGCAGCCCGGGGGTTCGGGAACGTGGCCGCGGTGCCCGATCCGGACGGGATTTACCGGCGGCTGCCTCTCTTTTCGGACTATCGCGGTGCGAAGGTCCCCATTCTGGGGATTTCCCTCTACCGGTCCCTGGAAGGGGGACGAGGCCCCGGCGCCACGGGGGCGGCGACTCCGCCGCTCGATGGGGAGGGGCGCTTCCTCATCACCTACTACGGGGGCGAGCCCGATCGTTCGCGCCTTTCGGCCTACCAGGTCATCCGGTCCAGCCTGGCCCTCCAACGGGGTGAGACCCCGGCCGTCGACCCCGACGGGATAAAGGGGAAGATCGTCTTTATCGGCTACACGGCGGCGGGTCTCTTCGACCTCAAGTCGACACCGGTGTCTTCCGTGTACCCGGGCATGGCCATCCATGCCACGCTTCTCGAAAATCTGCTCGACGGCGATTTCCGCGTTCGTATCCAGAGGATCCCGCTCTTTGCCCTGGCGGGTCTCGTTGCCGTTGCGACGGGGATCGCGGTCATGTTTCTCGCGGCGGCCTGGCAGTTTGCCCTTTTTGCCGTCATCCTGTTTGGCGCCACGGCCGTTGTCATCGTTGCGGCCTTCCAGCTCAACCTCTGGGTCGACGGCGTCCTCGTGGCCCTCAACGCCGCCCTTGCCTTCACGGCGGCAAGCGTTTTGAGCTATGCCGCCGAAGGGAAGCAGCGGCGACAGATCCGGGAGGCCTTTTCGAGGTACATGTCCGACGTGCTCGTCCAGGACCTGCTCAAGCACCCGGAGAAGTTGCAGCTGGGCGGCGAGAAGAAAATCCTCACGGTCTTTTTCTCCGATCTCGCGGGCTTTACGAGCCTCTCCGAGAAGCTGGCCCCCGAGGAGGTGGTTACGCTGCTCAACCGCTATCTCACAGCCATGACGGAGGTTATCCTGGCAAGCGGCGGCGTCATCGACAAGTACGAGGGGGACGCCATCATGGCCTTCTGGGGGGCGCCCGTGCCCCAGCCCGATCATGCTGCCAGGGCATGCCTGGCCGCGCTCGACAACCAGGGCCGCCTGGCCGCCC
>ENA-ORXD01002597-ORXD01002597.1-sediment-metagenome-genome-assembly--contig:-NODE-2597-length-11683-cov-4.469757_pt1 | contig 11683 bp, 11 predicted proteins | sample MGYA00237862_ERZ511471 | MGnify/ENA metagenome assembly ERZ511471 | reverse complement strand
TGTCCCAGTCCATGACCGCTACGGTGTCGCCGGGTTTGACCCCCAGATCGGTCAGGGCGTTGGCCAGGCGTCGTACCCGTTCATGCAGGTCGTGGTAGGTGTAGCGGAAGCTGTTGCGATAAACGATCTCCTGGTTGGGAGCGGTGACGACCGGGTGAAACAACAGATTTTTGATCAGCAGGGGGTAATCGTAGGCGGATGGCGTGCGGGCGATCAGGGTGTCGGACATGACCGGATCTCCTTGGTCGAGGGATATGGCAGAACGCGCTGCCAGCCGCCTACTATAGCAAAAATCGGTAATTTAATGAGTCATTTTTTGGGCCTTTCCATGCCGGTCAAATCTTTTTCAAATGGTAGATGCAAGAAACTTAATCAACTCTTGTCCGCCACGAGCACCCGGGCGCTTTTGGCCGGTACCGATACAGGCAGAACCCCTTGCTCAGCGCAGGTTGCGTAATCCGCATCGAGGGCGTCGCAGAAGTTGGTAGTGGATATCAGGTTGATGAGTCTGGGCGGCACATTGCCATTGCGGGCAAAGGGGATCGCCAGCGGGACTGGCATATCCTGCCGGCCGTTGTTGATGGCCACGATCGCCAGGTCATCGCCACAGGCCCGCAGGTAGACATAGACGAAGGTATCAACCCACAGAGTGAGCAGATAGCCGCTCGACAGGGCGCGGTGTTGCTTGCGCAAGGCGATGAGACGCCGCAGGTGTTTGTAGATGGTGCGTTCCTCAATGAACTGGCGTCCCGGTTCCAAGCCATCCTCGATGAGCAGCCAGGGGAAATCGGCACGGTTGTCCGGATCTCTTCCGCCTTCCATGGCGATTTCGTTGCCGTAGTAAAGCTGAGGGATGCCGCGGGTGGTGAACAGGAACGTGGCGGAAAGACACATGATGCGTTGCGCCAGCAGGCGGTCCCAATGGCCGATGCGATCGAGAATGGTGGTGTAAAAGCGGCTCCCCATGTCGTGATTGTCGAGCAAGGTGACCAGGCGAAAAGGATTGGTGTAGTCGCTGTCGAGATCCAGAACCCCCTCGGCTTCGCTATCGCTCAGGCGAGGGCGGGCGAGCCAGGTGAGAGGTGCGTCATTGACGAAGACTTCGATGATCTTCTTGCGCAGAGGAAAATCGAACACGCTGTCGAAATCGAAGCGGCGCTGGAAGTCGGCCAGGTAGGGGATGTCCCAGACGTCTTCGCGCAGGACTTCGCCGATCAGGGTGATCTGGGGATAATTGGTTTTGATGACCGATTTGAAGTAATACCAGAACATCGGCTCCACGTGCTTGGCGGTGTCCATGCGGATGGCGTCGATGCCGGTGTCGTTGATCCAGTCGATGATGTTCTGGATGAAGTAATCGGCGACGAAGGGTTGGTCATGATCAAGGTCGGGAAGCCCGGCCAGTTCACCTTCGATTTCATCGCCCGGCTGGTTGACGTTGAAATGTTCGGCACTGAACCTTTTGTCCGGATAGTCTTTCTCCCGGTAGCCGTAGCCGGTGTGATTGACCACCATGTCAAGAATGACCTTGATTCCGGCGCCATGACAGTGTTTGATCAGATGTTTTAAAGCATGACGTCCGGCCTCGGCTTTTTCGTGGTGTTCGTCGTAAAGATGCGGATCGACCTTTTCGAAGTCGAGCGCCCAGTAGCCGTGATATCCGTAGGAGCCGTAGTATTCATTGATATTGAGATAGACCGGGGTGATCCACAGCGCAGTGATTCCCAGGTGGGTCAGGTAGGGGAGGGCGTCGATTACTCCTGTGAAATTGCCGCCATGCCAGCCGCGTGGATTGTCCGGCTGCAGGGGCGGGTCGGGTCGCAGAGGGGACGATGCTCCGCGTCGAAACCGGTCGGTCACCACGAAATAGATGATGTCCTGATTGGTAATCATCACAGCCTCCTTGTTTGGGTATTGTTGATGGAAGAGATAGGTGCTATTTATTCTTGCACTGAGATTATTAGCAGGGGATTTGTGCTCTGCAAGGGGCGTCGGGAAATAACCCTGGCGGGAAATTTGCAACAAGTTTTAGGAGAAATCCTGCCGCTTGCTGTATGATTGCGGCAGGGGCTGAGATTGCACCATCATCCCGTTTCGGGTTGGATTGTCTCGGCCAGATCGAGGCTGCGTAGGGTCAAATGAGGATGTTGAATTTTCTGGGAATCGCCCTGCTGTTGGGGCTGACACTGAGTGCCTGCCAGGGGGGTGGTCCGCAAGTGGTGGCCGACAGCCAGAAAAATCAATATCATCTTGCCTGTCGCCTCGCCGGCGAATCCGAACTGCAGGTTTCGTCTCCGGATATGAACCGGCAATACTTCCTGCAGTCCCAGCAATCCCCTGAAGCTTTCCTGTCTGCCAGCGAAACTCTGGACGCAGAATCCACTGTCCCCCCCCGCAACCTGGAAGTGAACTATTTCAATCCCCGTTTTGGTAATAAGACTCGTCTGCGCCTGTTGTTTGATGCCGAGCACTGGTGGCTCGACCGGGCGGCTCTGGACCTCGAATTCCTCTCTCCCCGCTGGCTGTTGCAGGTCGATGCAAAGCTTTTTCCGCAGGAAGAAGGGCATGGTTGCGGGGTTCTGCCTTTTGATTTTCGCACTGACATGACCTCGCTGCTCTGGTCTCTCGGCGATCAACTGGAATTCCAGGAAGCCGAGGATCGCCCTATCCTACGAGTTCCCCAACAGTTCAGTGTGCGCCAGTTCTCTCAGGCTACCCAAATGGCACCGGAAGATGTGCTCGATGCTTTTAGGCGTGAAGGGCACGAAGTGTCTCTTGACAGCTCCATCGATCTGGAAGTCTGGAGTGTGGTGGGCAAGGATCTGGATGTTCGCATTGAAGCGTTGGGGGAACGTTACCGTGCTTTTCAAAAGCTGACTCTCGGTGGGAGCAGTGGCAATGTCAAACGAATGACCTACAGCCTGGGAGGATTTCTGCCGAGATCTCCAGGCGAGATTATTGCCAGTTACAGGTTGTTGCATCGGAGCCCGGATAATCTCGACCTGCTCGACACTGAAGACCGCTACGGTTTTTACGAAAACTCTGTGGCGCTGGGGTTTAACAGGAACCGGAACGGATTTTTGCGAGAGATGGGGCAGACCGTGGCTCTGTATGAATTGAAACATCTCGAGACAGAGGATTCCACCGATGCCGATGAAGGTTACACTTTGTTGTCCAACCGTAGTCATGTCGCTTTCGGCGGCGACCTGTCTCATGGTTTTATTCAGCAATACCGTATCGATATCGATCTGATTACGGACCGGATGCTGGCTCATTCAAATCTCTATGAGGATACCAGCAGCGTCAACCCTGCCCTGGAAAGCCAACTTCATCTACGCACCGGCATCGGCACCTTGTATGGAAAATACCGTTACAGCGATATCACCCGCAAACTGTCCTTTGGCCTTGAAAAAACCGGTCAGCGCGACTCCAAACTCAAGCTCTACTGCGAGGATGTCTCTTCTCAGAACGGTGCGGATGACGAAACCATCGTGGGAGGCAAGATCGATGTGCAGCTGTGTGCTGACTTGTGGCGGGTATTCTCCCTCGGCTATTGGAAACGCGCAGAAAAGACCCTCTTCCCTTGGTTGCCTCTGCCCGGGTACTCCACTCCCCGTCAGGGCCATCACATTTCAATTCTGGACAACGACGAACCGGTCCTCGATCCCTGAACCCCTGCCGAGTTCGTTCACTCAGGCTGTCAGCTTGCCACCAAACCGATGGCGGCCAGAGCAAAGACGATCCCCATCCCTTGTCGCAGGGACACGCTTTCTCCGAGGAACAGCACCGCCAGCAGGATCGTAAGGACCGGGTAGAGGGCCGATATGGTCACCACCAGCGAAACCGGTCCCCGTGCTACTGCCAGCAGGAACAGAAAAGCGCCCATCACACCCAACATGCCGGTTGCCATGGCCGGTACGATACCCCGCGGGTCCGTATCGAGATGGAAATTCAGGGCCACCAGGAGCAAACCACCGATCAGCGCACCCCCTATAACTTCATAAACCATCGCGCTTTTGGGAGTAATGAACCGCACCGCGACCTTTGGCAGAAAGCCCCATAACCCCCAGATGACCAGCGCTCCTAGTGTCGGCCAGATCCAGTCTTTCATCATGATCACTCCGAAGCATCCTCTGTTTAAAAAACTCCGCGGTTATTACCTTGTTCAAAAGGGACATCGATGGAAATTTTATCAAAAAATCCGATTGAAATTTAAGTTGTCATAGGAAATATCTATGATAGAATGCACGGCGTAGGACCTCGAATAACCTTGGCGTCTCTCGACCCTCGATCTTGGCCATGAATCGAAAACGCATTCTTTTTATCTGTTTCCATAACTCTTGTCGCTCGACCATGGCTGAAGGTCTGGTCAATCACTACCTGAGTGAGCGTTACCATGCGTTTTCGGCAGGCATCGAACCGAAACGGGTGAATCCCGAGGCTGTTGTCTGCATGCATGACCTTGGCATTGATATTTCGACGCATCATCCTTGCCCGGTAGACAGCCTGGCCGAAGAACGCTTTGACTTGGTCGTTTGTCTTAGCCAGCAAGCCCGCCAACATCTCCCACCCACGATTGCCGGGGTCGTCCCGGAATTTTGGTCATTCCCTTCGCCGGTCGAAGAACAGCAGGACATCCCCTCGACTCTGCGGTTCCGTGGCCTGCGGGACTCTCTCAAGCAAACCATTCTTACCAAGTTATAATCGATTACTCGTCCTGGGTTTTTGCCGGGCGTGTGATTCATTTTGCTGCGTCGGCCAGGGTTGTCAAATCCTCGGCATGAATTTCTGCGGCGACCTCATGGACCTGTGTCGGTCCTGGGGAAAAGGGATTTATTCGAAAAAGCAGCAGGGATCTTTCTTCGTCAGAGGGTCGAGCCCAAAGCCGTAGGCCACGGCAAGGCAGCCGCCGCACACTGGCCGCAGACGGCATGCAGTACATTCTCGGCAGCCGTTGCGGTAGGCCTGGGCGGTTGGGGAGGCGTAGATTTCGGCCAGGGAATGCTGATTGATATCACCGATGGGGGAGGGGAATTTGCGGCAGGCGTGAACCTGTCCGTCTGGGAGGAGAGACACGAAATTAAAGGCAGCGCCGCAACCGAATCCGGTGCAGCCGCCGAACAACGGAAGCTTCTGGAGGTCCTTTTCGATATTTATCAGGCTATCCTTGAGTGCCAAAGTCGGGTTGGTAGCGCTGGCCTTCAGGTAAGAACCGAGAAACTCCCGATATTCCTCCGGCTGGGGCGACTCGAGGCTGGCCCCTTCACCGACCATGGCCAGGCGGTTGTAGGTAAACAGATCGACCCGGTCGCGTAGTAATTCCGCCAGAGGGAGGACTTGATTCAGGTTGGCCCGGGTCAAGGTCAGCATGACCATGCTGTAGATTTTTTTGCGGCGTAGCAGGTCGAGGAACTCCATCACCCGTGCAAAATTGCCGGCGCCGCGGATGGTGTCGTTGTGGTCGGCCAAGCCTTCCAGGCTGACCTGGAAAAAGGCCGGCTTAGCTATAGTCAGCAATCTATCGAGATCACTTTCTGAAACTGGGTTGCCGAGCACGGCCAGGCCCAGGTTGCGATCCTTAGCGGCCTGGTAGAGCTGGAAAAAAACGGGATGCAGAAACGGGTTGCCGCCGGAGAAGGAGACTTGTCCGCGCACCCCATTTTGCAGGCAGAAGTCCCGCAGCTGATCGAGAATCTCTCTTCCGCGTTGCAGGGGAACATCGTCGCGGCGGCTGCGGTCGTAGCAATGCCGGCAGTGCAGGTCGCAGCGATGGGTGATGTGCCACTGCAGGGTAAAGACCTGGGCGGTGAGAAATTTCTCGGGGATTTCGGCCGTGACAGGGAACCCACCGCCATCGCGCCGCAGTCGACTGGCCGGTCGCAGTAGCAGTCCGTGGTCAGCAGCTGATTCCAGCACAGCATCGAATTCTCCGATCGGTTTGTCGGTCGCCTCGGCAAGGTTGCGGGGATCCAAGTTGTCGCTGACCATTTTCAGGGCCAGGAGTTCAGCCGAGGTGGCCTGCGTTCGGCGGACCTTGCCACTGATCGGATGGCGCCAGAAGATGAGCACGGCACTTTCTTGAACCGGTGCGGTTTCATTGCCGTCCAAGAGTGGCAACAGCGGCTGCCAGCCGACCTCCAGCAGGATCAAAGTCGGGTTTATCGAGAGAGTCTCAAGTTCGCTGAGTTGCTCGCTCGACTGCTGGGTCACTTGGTACAATGCCAGTTCGATCCGGGCCAGATCAGTCAGGTATCCCTCAAGCTTTTCCTGGGCGTACTCCTCGGTGAGGAATGTCGGAAAGGCCTCAGGTTCCAAAAGCCGAATTGCCACTTTCTGTCGCTGCTCAGGGCTGAGACGGAGTAATGTGACGGGAAAAATGTCGGTTAAGGATAGGGTCATGATGTTCCGTTGAAAGGACGTCGGACAGGTCCCTTGCGACGGCAACCTGCCCGACGATCATGAATGTAACAGAAAAGGAAATCAACAGCGGATAGTACCAACGGTACTATTGTTTGCTTCCGCCTCAGCCGCTGGTTCCGGCCGGTTTCTCGACGTCCTCGGCCTTTTCTTCTGTTTTTTGTGCTTTTTCCTGCTCTTGCGTGGCGGTCTCTTTTTGTTCGGTGCTCACGGCACCTTTCATGCCCCCTCAGCCACTGCCGCCGGTGTGTTTCTGCTCTTCGGCGCTAACTGCGCCGTCTTTTTTGCCCCCTCAGCCGCTGCCGCCGTGGGACAGGGTCGGAGTGGTTACTCCAATCCCTGCGACTAGCCCGGCAATTCCCAGACCAGCCAGAAACTTCTTCACATCCTTCGGATTCATTTTTTCCTCCTTCCCCAATTGTTCTCGGTCAGAATCGGAATGTTTGATTCAAAAATAATTTTAAATCGAATTTTCCGATAAGAACAAGGTATCGGTAAGCAGACAATTGTCAAGCGCGGGTAATCTTTTCCATGTCGACGGGCCTCTGCTGTTACCAGGAGTTACGCGTCTCCTACGCAATCCAAATAAAAATTGTTCTCCGCGCGGTCGATTTTATGACGAGGGAGGCCTCTGGCCCAACGGGATTGAACCCGTTTTTTCGATAAGTTTTAGGAGGACAATTATGTCAATCAGCAGTGTCAGCAGCAGTATGGCGGGACAGATGATGCAGCAGATGCGCGGCATGGGTGGGAAACCACCAAGCAAGGAGGAAATGTTCAAGGAAATCGACAGTGACGGCAGCGGTGGTGTCAGCCAGAGCGAATTCGCCGATTTGACCGAGAAGATCAGTGCTAAATCCGGCACCAGCATCGATGCGGAAAAAGCACTCTCCACTTACGATGAAGATGGCGACGGCGAGCTGAGTAGCGATGAACTCGACTCCTTCATGACCGACAATCGGCCGCAGCTGCCGGAGCGACCCGACATGGCGGCGTTTATGGAAAACGGAGAATTCCCCGGGCCGAGTTTCGATATGACCCAGGCTATTTCAGCTTATGGCAGCAGCGACAGCAACCAGCAGCAAACCTTACTCAGCATGTTCGGCACGGACGCCTAACGGCCGGATTCACAGCACTCGAGCCGGGGCCTCCCTTCTGCCCTGGCTTTTTTATGCCCTTAACTCACCTGCGACGACTCTCCGGCATTGACCCTTTTTGCCATCCATGACATCTTTTTTACAATCTTTTGACGCTACCATGACCACTCTTCGCAGCGGTGATGCTCTACTGGGAGCAGTTCACAACCAATTATCCCGGTGTCGGAGAGGAGAGTGCCATGAAACGAACTGTAAGAATTTTACTGTTGTCCCTGCTGCTGTGTATCAGTGCCCCCCCGTTGTGGGCAAAGCCTTTGGTCGGCTGCGACTTGACGTTAGATCGAACTGTTCTGCCGGCTGGCCAGGCAGAGAAGACGGTCATCAAGGTGAGTCTGGATGTGCCGCTGGTGCCGCGCGAAACTGAACGCCCGCCGGTCAATCTCTCCCTGGTGCTGGATCGCTCGGGCTCCATGTCCGGCGAGAAGATCGAAAAGGCACGCGAGGCGGCCATTGCCGCTCTGCGCCGTTTGGGGCCGCAGGATATCTTTTCACTAGTCATCTACGATCACAACGTTCAGACCCTGGTGCCGCCACAGAGTGCCGCCAACACTGAATGGATCGAGGCGCGCATCCGCAGCATTCAGCCCGGCGGCAATACGGCCCTGTTCGGAGCGGTGAGTCAGGGGGCGGCCGAAGTACGCAAAAACTTGTATGGGCCGTATATTCATCGTGTCGTTTTGATGTCCGACGGCCTGGCCAATGTCGGGCCGAGCAATCCGAGCGATCTGGCCCGACTCGGCGCGGCGCTGGTCAAAGAAGGAATCTCTGTTACCACCATCGGTATCGGCAATGATTTCAATGAAGATCTGATGACCCAGCTGGCGGAACGCAGTGACGGCAACCATTACTTTGTCGAATCGAGCCGTGACTTGCCGCGTATTTTTGCCGCGGAGCTGGGGGATGTGCTGAGTGTGGCCGCGCGTCGCGTGGTGATCGAGATCGACTGCCCGAATGGCGTGACGCCTTTGCGGATTCTCGGCCGGGAAGGGCAGATTCGCGGCAACCGGGTGGAGATCCATCTGAATCAGCTTTACGGCGGGCAGGAAAAATATGCTTTAATAGAGGTCTTGGTCGAGCCGGGCAAAGCTGGTGCCGAGCGGGATCTGGCCAACGCCCGTTGCTCCTACGAGAATGCCTTGTCCGGCAAGATAGAGAAGTCCCTGTCCCAGGCTCGGGTGCGTTTTTCCGAACGTCAGGAAGAGGTTGTCCAGTCAGCCAACCGTCCGGTCGTCAAAGCGGTTGTCGAAACCGAGATCGCCACGGCGCGAGACCGGGCTCTTGATCTGTACAATGCCGGTCGTAAGGACGAGGCCGTGCAGGAGCTGAAACAGAGCGCAGACAAGCTGCAGCAACAGAGTTCCACCCTCGGCTTCGGTGACTTGGCCGAGGAAGCCCAGTCCCTTGACGCCGAGGCGGTCGAGTTCGCCGCGCCGGCCATGCCGAGCGCCCGGAAGAAGGAATTGCGTTCCGAAAGCTACAAGGTTCGTAATCAACAGAAAGATTATTGATTAATCGATGGATATCCCATGAGTAAGCCCCGCTGGATTGTTATTGCCTGGTTGCTGTTGCTGGTGCCGACCCTGCTTCTTGGGGTCGGCGCCCTGCGCCTGCTGCAGAGCGAAGCCGCTCGGCTGGCTGCCAGCAGCCGGGCCACGGCCCTCGATCGCATCAGCGCCATGGCCGGCAACATCGATCTGGCCGTGGCCGAAGTGGAGGATGGCCTTCAAGAGACGCTGCGCAACTTGCCACAGGGCGATCTGGATGAACAACTGGAGGCCTGGAAGCGCAGCAACCCCCTGGTGCGCAACGTCTTTATCTGGCAACGGGGCCGTGGCCTGACTCATCCCGACCCGGAACACCCGGCCAATGACGAGGAAGCTGCCTTTGTCCGCCGTTACCTCCCCTTGTTTTCCAATCAGGCCGGCTGGCAAGAACCGCTTCGTGATGTTGCGGCCACTCCGAAGTCCGTATCAGTCAGTAACGTGCTGGCCGAGCGCAAGGAATTACGCCAGCTGGCAAAGCAGGCTCCGGCCCCGGTTGCGGATGTCGCTGCCGAGGCGGTCGTTAGTGCTGCCGCTCCGGCTCCTGCCCAAACCCGTGGCGCAAGTGGCTGGCGCAGCTGGTATGCCGACGATCAACTGCATCTGCTCGGCTGGTTCTCTCCCCAGGGGAGTGCGTTGCGCTACGGGGTGGAAGTAGAAATGATGGCCCTGCTCGGTCGACTTTTGGCCAACCTGCCGTCCTCGCCGCCGGCCGGAACCGCTTATGCTCTGCTCGACGGCAATGGTGCGGTGTTTCATCAGGTCGGCAATTTAGAAATCGTTGCAGCAGACACGCCTTTAGCCTCTGCTCCTGTGGCCAGCCTGCCACACTGGCAGATCGCCGCCTATGGCACGGCCGAAGGGGAGGTCGGAGGTGGGTTGCTGCTGGTGGGTTCACTGCTGGTAGGTACCTTTACCATCGCTATCCTCCTGGGTGGATCGCTTCTGCTCTGGCAGGCCTACCGCCACCAGCGAGACGCCCGACAAAAGACTTCCTTCGTTTCCAATGTGTCGCATGAGCTGAAGACCCCGCTGACCACGATTCGCATGTACGCCGAACTCCTCGGTGAAGGGCGGATCAGCGATCCGGACAAACAGCATCGCTATCTGCAGACGATCATAAAAGAGAGTCAGCGCCTGACCCGGCTGGTTGGGAATATTCTCGATTTCAGCCGCTTGGAACAGGGCCGGCGGCAGTACCGACATGATCCGCTTGATCTGGTTGAACTCCTGCAGCAACTCCTGGAAGGGCAGCAGGTGCGACTGGCGGAAGCCGGATTGAATCTGGAATGGGAGCGGCCGGCACAGCCGTTGCCGCTACATAGCGACCGGGATGCTCTGGAGCAGATCATCCTCAACCTGATCGACAATGCCATCAAGTATGCGGCCGAAGGGGGGCGTCTGAAGGTGAAGGTCAAGCTGCAGGAAAAGTCCCTGCTGATCCAGATTTGTGATTTCGGGCCGGGAATTCCGACTGCCCACCGCCAGCGAATCTTTGAAAAATTCCACCGGGTCGACGAGTCCCTCACCGCCCGCAGTCAGGGTTCAGGACTGGGCCTGAGTATTGCCCGGCAACTGTCAGAAGGACTTGGCGGCACACTCTCCTACATTGTTCCCGAAGCTGGCGGGAGTTGTTTCGAGCTGCGCCTGCCGCAGGACAGGGGTTGATCATGACCGGCATACATATTCTGGTTGCTGAAGACGATTCTGATTTGCGCCTGGGGTTGGTCGACCTGCTCGAAGCCGAAGGCTATCGGGTCACTGCCGTGGCTGACGGCGCCGCCGCCTTAAGATCGTACCGGCAGGACTGTCCCGACCTGTTGTTGCTCGATGTGATGATGCCGGAGAAGAGTGGGTTTGATGTGTGCCGAGAGGTTCGCCGTAGCGATGAGCGTACCCCGATCATTCTCCTCACCGCCAAGGGCGAGGAGATCGATAAGGTGATCGGGCTGGAACTCGGGGCTGACGATTACGTCACCAAACCGTTCGGACTGCACGAGTTACGAGCCCGGCTGGCGGCGGTACTGCGGCGCAGCCGATGTACCGCGTCAACGGAACCTGCCGGCGTCCCGGACCGCTTTGCCATTGGGCCAGCGACAGTCGACCGCAAGACTTATTCGCTGGAAGTAGACGGTGTTCAGCACAATCTCACCCCGCGGGAACTTAAGCTGCTCGAATGTTTTCACGCCCGCCCCGGCGAGGTCCTGAGCCGCAATGATTTGCTCAATGCCGCCTGGGGAGTGGACTATTTCGGCACCACCCGCACCCTTGATCAGCATATCGCCCAATTGCGAAAGAAAATCGAGATTGACCCGGCATCACCGCGTGTCATCGTTACAGTCCATGGGGTCGGTTACAAGCTGTGCTGAAACGACTTGCAGCGGTCTTGCCCTTGTGATAACAAAGCGACGTCTGCAGATTATTCATTTTCAGGAGGATTCCATGAGCTACACTGCTCCTCAGCAATTCAGCAATGTCAGCGTGCCGTGCAAGGCCAACATCTATTTCGAGGGCAAGGTCATCAGCCATACCCTGCTGTTCGCCGACGGCAGCAAGAAGACCCTCGGC
>ENA-ORXD01002596-ORXD01002596.1-sediment-metagenome-genome-assembly--contig:-NODE-2596-length-11692-cov-4.668790_pt1 | contig 11692 bp, 11 predicted proteins | sample MGYA00237862_ERZ511471 | MGnify/ENA metagenome assembly ERZ511471 | reverse complement strand
GCGTTAATCGTTCCGTCCTGATAAAACAGGGTCTTCCGTAAAGCCGCGGCCTGAGATTCATCCACAAAATACGCGCCCAGACCTTGCATCAGTCTGGCAAGTTCAGCGGCAATCGGCTTATCTGCCACTACTGACTGCTCCGTGGCACAGATCGTGGAATAATCAAAAGCCTTGCTGGCAACAATGTAGCGAGCCGCTTTTTCAATATCCGCGCTGCGGTCTACATAAACCGGGACATTGCCGGGGCCTACCCCAATCGCCGGTTTGCCCACCGAATGCGCTGCGCGTACCATTGGTGTTCCACCTGTCGCCAGGATCAACGCTACATATTTGTGATGCATCAATTCCTGGGTTCCTGGCAGGCTGACGTTCTGCATACAACTGATCAAACCCGCCGGTGCTCCTGCTGTTTCCGCGGCCTGCGCCATGGTACGCACCGTTTCCAAACTGCACCGGGCCGCCGAAGGGTGCGGCGCGATAATGATCGCGTCACGCGCCTTTGCAGCCGCGAGAATTTTAAACATCACCGTGGAGGTCGGGTTCGTGCTGGGCGTCAGCGCAACCACCACCCCCACCGGCCAGGCAATCTCAAAGATCCTCCTGTCCGGGTTATGCCCAACCACACCTACCGTTTTGATATCCCGGATGCTCTCCCAAACATTCTTTGAAGCAAACTGATTCTTGAGTGTCTTATGGGTTGGCACGCCGTATCCTGTTTCCTCGGCAGCCATCTTTCCGAGCCGCTCCGAAGCTTCAAACGCGGCGTTCGCCATTGCCTCACATACCCGGTCAACATCTGCCTGGGTCGCTTTGGCCCAGATCCGCTGCGCGTCACGAGCGGCGACAGCCAGATCGCGGGCTTCCTGCATGGAGACAAAATCACGATCAAAGGGCATTGCTCATCCTATTCCAATCAACTCTTTTTAAATACAACTTCGCCGTCCACTTGCAGCGAATCAACGATCGCCATGATAACCGCGTCCACAGGGCATTTATCGGTCTGTGTTGTCTGCCGCGCGCTGGAGCCATGCGCTGTAAGCACCAGATCGCCCACACCGGCGTCTACGGTATCTATCGCCACAAAGGGCTTTCCGGTTTCTTTGCCGGTCTCGTCTGTCTGGCGCAAAATTAACAACTTGCTGCCAATCAATTTTTCATCCTTTATGGTAGAAACTGTGGTTCCGACAACCTTTGCGATCAGCATCTGATTTACTCCAAGTACCTAATACCCGCCGGCTCCGCCGCTCTGGGCTTCACCACGCACGATCTTAACCCCGGCGCTGGCACCCAGACGGGTAGCGCCAGCCTTCACCATCTTCTCCGCGTCTTCCCGGGTGCGGATTCCGCCAGCAGCCTTAACCCCCATGCTTGGTCCCACAACCCGGCGCATCAGCTCCACATCCTCAACTGTCGCCCCACCCGAGGAAAACCCTGTAGAAGTCTTAACAAAATCCGCGCCTGCTTCTTTGGCCAGCAAACAAGCCAGCACTTTTTCTTCATCGCTCAACAGCGCGGTCTCAATAATCACTTTAACAATTGCCCCGTGCTGGTGCGCGGTCATTACCACTCCGCGGATATCCCGGGCGACCAGATCCAGGTCGCGGGTTTTCAGCGCGCCGATATTGATAACCATATCAATCTCCTGAGCGCCGTTGTTAATCGCGGTTCTGGTCTCAAATGCTTTAACATCCGGAGCGGAAGCGCCCAGCGGGAAGCCGATCACGCAGCACACTTTGACAGGCGTGCCCTGCAGCAGGTCAGCGCACAGCTTCGCGTAAGAAGGATTCACGCACACCGAAGCGAAGCCAAACTCTTTGGCTTCTTTGCACAGGGTCGTCACCTGTTCTGTGGTCGCGTCTGGTTTCAACAGGGTGTGATCAATCAACCGCGCCATATCCAGGTTGTCTGGAATAACCCCCAGGGTGGAGGAAATTCTCTCAGCGCCTACACTGACAATATTACCTGCATGATCGAACGAAGTGCGCACACAAATTCCATTTGCGCACTCCACTTTGGTCAACTCACCACCCTGCGCGGACTTTTGATACCCTTTATCTTCAAGGGCGGCCAGAACCTCGCGGGTAATGATTTCAACAAGGTCTTCTACAGTCTGTTTATCGAGTGTCATTCTTAAGTTCCACTTTTTAAATAAAATTTTTCAATGGCTTTGATTTTATTCACCCGGCGGGCATGCCGTCCACCACCAAAATCTGTCATCAGCCACGTCTTTACGATTTGCTTTGCCAGGCTATCGCCTAACAAACCCGCCCCCAGAGTTAACACATTTGCGTCGTTATGTTCGCGGCTGTTCATCGCGGTCGAAATATCATAACACATCGCTGCCCGCACACCCGGAACCTTATTGGCGGTCATGCAACTGCCAATGCCCGCGCCGTCAACCACAATCCCGCGCCACGCTTCATCCTTACTGACCATCAAAGCGACAGCATGCGCGAAATCCGGATAGTCTACCGCGCTTTTATCCTTTGTGCCGCAATCCGCGACGCTATAACCGAGTTCGATCAGGTAGGTTTTTAGGCTTTCTTTCATCCCAAAACCACCGTGATCTGCACCGATTGCAATAATTGGTTTGTTTTCTTGAATTGGTTTTTGAATCAATTGAGGGAAATTGTCCGGATTCGCTGATTCAGTCTCTCCAGACCGGACACGCTGCATTACCTGGCGAACAATTTCATGAAGCTCAGCATCTGATAGAGAAGACATAATTGTTTTGCGCTTTCTCCAACCACTGCCTGAACCACCAACAGCTCAAAGAACGCATCGAAAGGATTCGTATCTTACCACGCCCGAACAGGTGGGTCAAGCCGGTTTTTGGGTTAAAAAATGTATCGCTATATGATATTCTAGCAAATTTAGCCGATTGATGCCACAAAGAAATACCAATGCCTGGCTTTGATCAGGCTTTTCACTTCTCTCAATTTACACGCTTTTCAGTTGGCCGCGTTAACCACAAACGGTTCATTCAATAACGTCGCTTTAGAAGGTGGCCAGTAAATCAGCAACGCTTTCCCCACAAGATTCTCAACAGGCACAAAACCCCACTTATGAGAATCATCAGATCGATTGCGATTATCCCCTAGAACAAACACCTGGCCTTCGGGAACCACCCATTCCCCAACATAACTGGGAGGCTCGGAGATATATTCTTCTTCAACCGGATTTCCATTGAGAAATACCTGGTAATCGTGAACCTCAACCATATCGCCCGGTACTCCGACAACGCGTTTGATGTAATCTTCCTGTGGGTTTGATGGGTTATGAAACACCACAATATCCCCGTGTTCCACTTCCCCAAAGCGATACGCCATCTTGTTAACCAACAAAAACTCTCCCTCCCTCAAAGTTGGGAGCATACTGATATTCTCAACCCTTACTCGCGCGACCACTGTGTCGATCAAAAAATATAAGATCACAGCCATCAACAAAGTCTGCATCAATTCCAGTATCCAGCGGAAAACGCTTACCCGGGTTTCGGGCTCTTGCCTGGGAGTATCTACTCCACCTGCGTCACTGGAAAACCTTTCAGACTCTGTTACCGGATCAAATTGCCTATCTTCCAAAATTGCCTCCATCGGTCAATCAGACCTGAAGGAATTATAAGACGCCTTCTACACAGGTGCAAGGTTGCATTACCAGCCGCATACAATCCTGGCGATAAAACACCCTGAAACCGGGTTTACCCAGGCGGTTCCAGGGTGTTTCTCGCATTATTCTGTGTCCAAAAAGGATTTCTTATGTTGAACTGCGCGGTTTCAGCACAATCTTGATCGGTGTGCCGCTAAATGGGTAATGCTTTCGGATCTGGTTCTCAAGATAACGGATATAACTGAAATGCGCCAGTTTCGGATCATTTACGTGCAGAATAAAAGTCGGCGGGTCGCTGCGCACCTGGGTGCCATAATAAATTCGCAAAGAATGGCCAGACTTAGAAGTTGCCGCGTGCGCGTCCTGTGCCGCATGGATCACCTTATTGACCTGTCCGGTATTCAAACGCACCAGACGTTCTTCCTGCACTTTCAAAGCCATCGGCAGCACCTGATCCACCCGCTGGCCTGATTTGGCTGAAATGAACAGGATCGGGACATAACTCATGAAATTCAGTCCCTGCTGTATCGTTTTGGTATATTCCAGCATGGTATAGGTATCTTTTTCTATCGCGTCCCATTTATTCACGACGACGACCACGCTTTTCATCGCTTCCAATATATATCCCGCGATATGGGTATCCTGCGCCGTGATCCCTTCGACCGCGTCAATCAGCAGCAGCGCCACATCTGCTCGCTCAATCGCCCGTATCGAGCGGATCACGCTGTACTTTTCCACTCCGGGGGTAACCTTACCCCGCCGGCGGATGCCGGCTGTGTCGATCAACGTGATAGGGATGCCTTCATATTCCAGATAGGTATCCACCGCGTCACGGGTGGTTCCCGCGATGGGACTGACAATCGCCCGTTCTTCGCCAAGAAGCTTGTTTAACAGGCTGGACTTGCCAACATTGGGCTTGCCAACAATCGCGATGTGAACGCTGTCGTCCTCTTCTTCTTCTTCCGATTTCGGGAATGAAGCCACCACATCATCCAGCAAATCGCCTGTGCCGGTTCCATGCACCGCGGAGACCGGATAAGGATTCCCCAGGCCTAGTTCAAAGAACTGATAAGCCAGTTCACGCGTTTTCTGATTATCAGCTTTATTAACCACCAGATAAATTGGAGGCCAGGGTTCATTCTCTCTTCTTGTCTGGTTCCGGCGCAGAATCTCCGCCACTTCCTGATCCGCCAGTGTCACCCCCGCAGTCGCGTCTACCAGAAACAGCACCGCGTCCGCCTCTTGAATCGCCACCTGCGCCTGATCGCGGATTTCCTCAATAAAGTCAGCCGATCCTACCGAAAGAGGGTCTTTTCCGCCAGTCGATGGGTCAATCCCTCCCGTGTCCACGATATCAAAATCAATGCCATTCCAGTTAGACTCCGCCAGCAATCGATCACGGGTCGTACCGGGTACATCATCTACAATCGCCAGCTTTTCCCCCGCCAGCCGGTTGAACAGGGTGCTTTTCCCTACATTGGGGCGCCCTACCAAAACTACAATTGGTTTTGTCATCCATTCATCCTCATCACCACATTTAAGCTCATAACACAGCTCAGTGATGATCTTTCAATTCACAAAAATTACAGGCCGGGATAAGGGATAAACAAAAAACCCTTAAATCCCGTCCACAAACAAAACTGAATAACACCGCCATGGCGGCATCCTTCAATAATCTGACCCTAAATTATAAACGCATAATGAAGAAATATCGATCAGGAATCAGGGTCGGGTGGAAACTGTAAGGAGTATCTCAACCGATTCCGGTAAGATTGATTCCACACGCAGATCAGGGATATCAAACACCACCGTTGGCACACGCTGATAGGTTCCCGCTTCTTCTCCGGTCAAATCAACAACCACCCGGAAATTGTTCTTTGTCAGCGTATCCAGCAAAGGCAGCGGCCCTGAGATGATCACGTCCACCACTTCCGGAGAAATGGCGGCCCTCAGGAAGTCCGAAAGCCCTTCCACTTCAATTTCCATATCACTCAATGTGATACTGCCCTCAATCGCGGCAATGCCAACCTGAACCGCTACAGTCTGTTCTCCCACAATCGACACACCGGGAGGCAGATCCAGCTGGAGTCTCAAATCCAGATCATCTTTCGCGTTGGTCAGGTCCAGCGCTTCAGTCTCCACATAGCCAGGGAGATCATCGACCAGTTTAGGGTCTTGAGAAAATACAGTAACTGTCGGCGGGAATACAGAAATATTGGTAACCCGATAACCACTGGCAACCTGTCCGGAAGGCGAAACTTTAACAACAACATTGCGGTAACCGCCCCGCTGGGAAATGGTCATCGAAACATTGATCCGGCTGGGGGTCAGGGTAATATTGGGGACCTCCATCCCATCAACGTCCAAAGCCATAAGCGGAACCGCGCGCGAAATGGTCTCGCTTGCGTTGTTCAGGTCAAACTCTGCCAGTACTTTTTCTACCCTTTCTACCACCGATTCCGGCCCGGATACAACCGCTGTCTTTTGATTCCAGACCGGACTTTCAGCCTGGAAACCCACAGCCAGTTCTCCAATTTCCACCAGATGAATCGACATTTCCTGACTGACCAATTTCTCCATGTTAAGAGTGATATCACAGGGGCTGCAGGATACGATTTCAACCGGTCGAATTCCAACCTGAATCTGGATGTTGAGGTTATGTTCACCAGCTTCCAGACCCGAAAGGTCCAGAACCGCCTTAACCGGAATGGCTTCATTGATCAACCGGTTCCAGATCGATTCCGGGGCGCGCAGGGTAACATTGACCGTTTTTGGGATTTCACTGGTCACAACAAGACCAGGGTCCTGCCCAACCACCTCGACATTTACAGCGCGCGGGTAAATTCGCTGTTGGGTTGGGTCTGTGGAAGTAACCGCCGAAACCCATACCGCGACCGCCAGGGCAAAAGCCAGCAGCAATACAGGAATGTTTTTGCTTAGATTCCTGAGCTTTTCAATCATCCATCCTCCTGCTGGCGGGAGATTTCATCCTTCTGAAACAGCCGTTTAAGACTGAAGCGGTTGGAAGTCCGGTCAACCGGACGATAAAATGCCGATAAAATATTTTCCAGGCGCTCCGTATCCAGCCGCCGGATCATCCGGCCGCCATGGGTGATGGAAATCGCGCCAGTTTCCTCAGAAACAATCACCGTAATCGCGTCACCCGCTTCCGAGATTCCCAACCCTGCCCGGTGGCGCAGACCCATTTTTCGATCAGGAGATCGGGACAACGTGCCGCTTGCTGAGAGCGGCATGACACAGGCCGCGGCCACAATCCGGTTGTGATCAATGATCACCGCGCCATCATGCAAGGGTGTGTTGGGGTAGAAGATTTGAAGCAGCAGCTCCACTGTGACAACCGCGTTCATAGGAACGCCGGTGGCGACATACTCCTGAAGGTTATCGTTCCGCTGCAAAACAATCAAGGCGCCGTGCTGCCGGGCCGAAAGCCTCGCCGCGGCGCTGACAACCTTTTCAATCGTATCCTGCATGGCATCGGTGGCATTTACGTTATGCCGCATGAAGAGCGTTCCGGAGCCGGCGCGCCCCAATCGTTCCAGCGCGCGTCTGATTTCAGGTGAAAAAATAACCGGGATCGCCAGAACCAGCGCTGGCAATGTGGTCCGCACCAACCAGGAAAATGCTGGCAGCCCCACCAGACTGGTAAACAACGCCAGGACAATGATCAAAAATACAACGCCCCTCAGCAGCACCATGGCCTGTGTATCTCGCAGCATAACCAGGATACCAAAGAAGATAATGGTAACCAGGGTTATATCCAATACACTTTGCCAATCAAGGCGTTGAAATAAAAACACTAATTCGGTTAACAGGTTGGGCACGTCGATACCAATTTTCTGAGTCGATGAAAAGAATCAAATGATTCTTGAGAGTGGCTTTTAGCAGATAAAATTACCTCGTCATAGATATTATATTATATCGGACGAAGAATTCGGTCTTTTCTTAGTTGTTTGAAATACAGTTTTGTCCCGGCTGGCATGGATTCCTGTGCTGCTTCCTGCCAGGCGATCACACCCAATTTTTCAGGCGCGATCGGTTTATATCCCAAATCACGCCAGGTCTGGTCGGGAACTTTCAGTTGATCAGGCACAAAAACCAAAGAGGCTTCACATTGCAAATCCTTTGAAGCTTTCTCCATTTCATCCATCAGGGGTGGAAGAATCCGCTCCACAGCAGCCTTTGGCGCAAAAACAATATCTACCGTTCTGGAGACCAGATTCTCAACCTGCCACCCGATCACTCCCTGAAACGCACTTCCATCCTTGACCAGAAGAAAAGCCTTCTCTCCAAACGCGGCCATGATATCATTTCTGTCCAAGTCCTGCGCGCCGTTGCTGAATTGGTTCATCAGTTCAGCAATTTCAGCGGAGTGCTTTGGCTTTCCGCGAATGACCTGAATTTCTCCGGCAGTCGCTTCACCTTCTTCAACGATTTCTTCTGCTTCCTGTGATATCGCGGGGAAGGTTTTTTTCCAGGCAGTTAAAACCTGAAACCATGTATCTTCAAAAGTCCCAACGTTCTTAATCAATACATTGGCGGCTTTAATTTTCTCTTCCTGGGGCAGTTGGGCCTGGATCCTGGTTCGCGCCTCTTCCGAGGTCATCTTGCGGTAGTGTATCAACCGTCTCAACTGGATCTCGGGGCTGGCATAAGTCACCCAGATGCTGTCACAGGCGGAGCGAAGGTCGGTTTCCAACAGCTTGATGGCTTCAATGACCACCACATCCTGTTTGGCGCGAGAAGCAATGATCTCAACCGCCTTCCCCACCAGGGGATGAACGATTCGCTCGAGTTCTTTCAGAGCCGCCGGATTGGCAAAGACCAGGCTGCCCAGTTTCTGGCGGTTGATCTCTCCATCCGCTCCCAGCACCCATTTGCCAAAAGTTTCCACCACCGGGCGGTATCCGGGAGCCCCTTTGGCAATGGCCCGGTGGGCCAGGGCGTCCGCGTCAATCCCATACGCGCCGATATGCTCCAGCATCCTGCGCACAACACTTTTACCGGTGCCAATATTGCCCGTCAGGCCTATTACATATTTTCCGCCCCATTTACTCACAGCAGCTCCTCATTCACATACCAACATCCAGATATTGGAAAGAATTGCAATCTCAATTTTAGCTTTCCACACAGAGAATGTCAAACTGTGGACAATATTCGTCTCTGCTCGGGTTTTCGTTGGCCGCAGTAACCATTCTTATCCCGGCGGTCGTATCGTGGTAATTATGATGTGAACTCACGCGAGACGCTTGACAATAATGTTTCTATTGAGTAAAATGACTTTGCGATGGGGAAACCAACCCTTCGCAAGCCGAGATAGCTCAGTTGGTAGAGCACGCGACTGAAAATTGCGGTGTCCTGGGTCCGATTCCCAGTCTCGGCACAAAAACGCCCCAAACCGGGGTGTTTTCGTTTAACGGCTTCGCCACCGCTCAAACATTCCCTTTCTTTAAAGAATTTAATCTTTTTTTGATACAATCCATCTTATGAACCGGCGTTATATCGCTCTTGCGTCCATCGCCCTGATCGTTTTGGGCCTGTCGCTGTTGTTTGTGGGACTGCGCCGCCCTGTCACCATCGTGATCGACGGACAGTCGTTTGCCATCCAGACCCGGGCGCTTACCGTCCGGCAGGCTTTGAACACCGCGCGGATCGTCACCACCCCCCAGGACCAGATCCTTCCTCCCCCCAACCATCTGCTGGGTTGGAACACGGCGATCCAGGTGATCCGTGCCCGCCCCGTGCAGGTGTGGGCACCCAAAACGGGCCTTCTCGCGCCCATCCAGGCTGCCAACCGCATCCCCGCCAATCTTCTGGCGAATTTTGGGATCAAATTATTCCCCAAAGATCAGATCCGCTGGAATGGTGAGGTGGTCCCCCCTGACCAGCCCCTGCTCCTCGCGCCCTCTTATTTGCTGCAGTTCAACCCGGCCATCCCTTTCACGCTGGAAGAAAATGGAAATAAAAGGACGCTGTACACCACGGCAGCCACGATTGGCAGCGCTTTAGAAGAAGCCCATATCGCCCTTTCAAGCAGCGACCGGCTTTCCGTTCCGCTTGAATCGCCGCCGCGGGAAAACATGGAAATCACCCTGAGGCGCGCGCGGCCCATCACCATCAGGGATGGAGACGCTAAAATCTCCAGCGAATCTGCCGCGAGCACCATTGGGGAAGCGCTGGCCGAAGCGGGACTGCCGCTGCAGGGTCTGGATTACACCAAACCGCCAGATACGCAGCCCATCCCGGAAAATGGGGTCATCAGGGTTATCCGGGTAACCGAAGAGATTGTGCTGGAGCAAACCCCAATCGCTTTTGAAACCGAATACACTGCCGACCCGGAAACCGAGCTCGACCAGCGCAGTATTGTTGAAGCTGGCGAACCAGGCATCAAAGCCAGCCGTATCCGTATCCGCTATGAGAACGGAGAAGAGGTCTCCCGTGAAATTGATGCGGAATGGGTGGCAAAAAACCCGGTCAACCAGAAAGCGGGCTATGGCACTAAAGTGGTTGTCCGCACACTGGACACGCCCTCAGGGACGATCGAATATTGGCGGGCAGTCAATGTGTATGCCACCTCTTATTCTCCCTGCCGTTCCGGGACCGAAAAATGCTATTACGGCACCTCGCTGGGGCTGCCAGTGCAGCGCGGGGTGATCGGCGTCACCTCGGCCTGGTACCGCCTGATGGCCGGGCAGCAGGTTTACGTCCCCGATTACGGCACCGGGACCATCGCCGATATTGGCGGCGGCGTTCCCGGCAAGTATTGGATTGATCTCGGTTTTACCGATGAAGAGTTTGAACCGTGGTATTATGACACCACCATCTATTTCCTTACGCCGGTGCCGGAGTCAATCCCATGGATCCTGCCTTAAATTTACCACCGCTCAAAGTCCCTTCCATCCTGCGCGCGTTTGGCCTCAGGCCGCAAAAAAGCCTTGGGCAGAATTTCTTGATCGATACCACCGCGCTGGAGAATATTGTCCGGGCCGCGGAGGTCTCCTCAGAGCAGGATGTCCTCGAAATCGGCCCGGGAGCGGGCAGCCTGACCCGTTACCTTGCCAGCGCGGCCCGCCGGGTGGTGGCTGTAGAGCTGGACCACGCGTTGATCCCCGTGCTGCGCTCCGTGCTTTCTGGCCGGGAGAATGTTTCCATCGTTCAGGGAGATATCCTGGACATGAACCCTGAAGAACTGATGGAAGGGAGACCGTATCAGGTGGTTGCCAATATCCCCTATTACATCACCTCCGCCCTGATCCGCCACCTGCTCGAATCCGGCAGCCCGCCGGAAAGGCTGGTGCTGACCATCCAGAAAGAGGTCGCCGAACGGATCTGCGCGGCGGAGAAATACAGCCTGCTGGCCCTCAGCATTCAGGTCTATGGCAGGCCAACCACCGTGCTGCAGATCCCGGCCGGGGCCTTTTACCCCCCGCCCAAAGTGGATTCGAAAGTGATCCGCATTGACCTGTATGACCGGCCATTGGTGCCCGCGGAACACCTGGATACCTTTTTCAAACTCGCCAAAGCCGGTTTTTCGCAGAAACGAAAAACGCTGCTCAACGCGCTGTCGGGAGGGTTGGGGTTATCGAAAGACGATGTCCGGGCACTTCTGACCTGTGCAGAGGTTGACCCGCAGCGCCGGGCCGAGACGCTCCAAATCCAGGAGTGGGGGAACCTGGCCGCGGCTTTTTTGAACAACAGCCAGCGAGGGTAAGGTGTGATCGTGGGGGCGTGTTGTGTGATGGATAAAAGAGGCGGTGCTGCGGGGGGTAAATGCCGCTGCGATTTGTTTTTGTTTTGTTGAAACAATTCGAAACAATTCCTTTCCGCGGGGATTTTTTGGAGGGAGAACCAGTGCGGCAATTTTATTATAGAACAAATGTTCTTTAATTACAAGTACCAATTTAGAAAAAAGAGGGTGACAAATATTCCTTGTTGGGGTGATCTTTATCATGATTTCCTGAATCCGCCCCAATTTTTAAAAACATTTTTTGAAAACGGTCTATAATATTTTTTATTATTGATACAGCACAGATACCGGTAGCGGGGCGAGAAGAAGGGTTTTTCGTTT